>Ga0209212_1001930_pt1 | contig 31336 bp, 25 predicted proteins | sample RifGroC2_FD_183996 | JGI IMG/M metagenome (GOLD analysis project Ga0209212, IMG submission 183996) | Groundwater microbial communities from Rifle, Colorado, USA - Groundwater C2 (SPAdes) (version 2) | ecosystem: Environmental > Aquatic > Deep subsurface > Groundwater | place: Rifle, Colorado...
CAAAAAAATATTATTCCTTCAGCAGGTCATTCAAAAGCAACTCATGAAGAATTAAAAACCGCAATAAATGAAGGATTGAAGCAAGTTACGCATTTGTTCAACGCAATGCCCCAACTTCATCATAGAAATCCTGGAATCCTCGGCGAAGCTCTGACTAACGACGAAATTTATACAGAAATTATTGCTGATAATAAACATCTTCACCCGATAATTCTGGATTTAATCTTAAGAACAAAACCAAAATCAAAAATTATTTTTATAAGCGACTCACTGCCGTTAAATTACAGCACCGAAGACCATATAATATTCGGCGGACAAAAGATTTACAGGATTAACGATCAAGCTGTTAACGAAAACGGAACTTTTGCAGGAAGTTTATCATTTTTAGATGAAAATTTGAGAAAGAATATTGAGAAAATAAATTTCTCCGACTTTTTAATGTATTCATCACTCAATCCTGCAAAAAATCTGGGGTTAAAGACAAAAGGATTTATTGATAAAGATTTTGATGCGGATTTAGTACTTTGGGACGAAAATTTTCAGGTTAAACAGACTATTATTGGCGGTTTAATTGCTTATTGAAATAAATAATTAAACCAATTTGAATTTTTTATACATTTAACAATTCAAAAACCCCGATTTGTCTTTTTAATATTAGACAGTATAAAATGCTACTAATATTAAATATTTTTATAAAAGTTTGGGGCAAGAATAAATGTTTTTTTCTAAAATAGCTGAATTCCTCACTAAAACAAAAATGGGGCGGGTTGGAACATATTTTTTAAGTTCTGTAGTAGGAGTGAATATCTTTATGAGCACCTTTATTTTTGGAGGGATCGAGGATAAGCTTATTTTTTATCCGATCGATAAAGACTTTGCGCAAATAAGGATTAATGTGGATAAACATGTTCAAGATACTTATTTTTACAGCAGAGACGGATTTAAGCTTAACGGGTGGTATATAAAGGCACATGCAAACAATCCTACCATTATTTACTGCCACGGACAGGGAGAAAACCTGAGCCAATGGCAAAATGTCGCACAATTTCTTGCTAATAACGGTTATGGAGTATTCATGATTGATTATAGAGGGCACGGAAAAAGTGAAGGCGGTCCTTACGAACAGGGACTTTATATAGATCTTGAATCGGCTATAAACTATCTTGTAGATTCAGAAAAAGTAAAAAGAGACAATCTGGTTCTATGGGGAAGATCTATGGGCGGTGCAGTAGTTGCAGACATCGCATCAAGAAACAACTTCAAGGCTGTAATTCTTGAAAGCACATTCACAAATCTAAGAGATGAAGCTATTCACCTCACCAGCACAGGTATTTTAGAAAGCAAACTCGGATTTTGGAGTTCATTATCAACAAAATTTGTAAGATATATTCCTCTAATTACAAAATTTTCTACGGATAAGAAAATTTGTAAAATCACATCGCCATTGCTAATTGGCGGTTCTAAAAATGATGAAACCGTTCCTGTCGCAATGTCTTATAAACTGGAATCCCTAAATCCAAAAGCAAAATTATTTGTTTCTGAAACAGGAAGCCATCACGAAAGCGAGTGGTTTTTTCCTGAAGTAAAAGATTTTTTGGAATCAATACAATAAATTACTTAACCAAATCAGGTCTAAGCGTTTGAGCTTTTCTCAAATAAATATGCCTGATTTCATTTTTTGATTTTGTTGTATTAAAAGTAATAAGAACCCTGATGCATTTCTGTAAACTGTCAGGAACAGGGATTTCCTGTGTACAAATCATCGGAACAGTATTCCACCCTAAATGAACACGTGCAGCTTTTGCCGGAAATGCCGCGTCAAGGTCATGAGTCAGGGTAAAAATCACATTAATTATCTCATCTGAATCGATTGTGTTTTCTTCAATCATTTTTTTAAGCAGTTCAACAGTAGCCTGATATATTTCCTCATCAACGTTATTTTCTACTGTTGTTGCTCCTCTGACTGCCCTAGATATAGGAATATTTTGCATATATTCTTCCTTTAGATGTTTACCTTATGTTTTAATTATACTTAGTAATGAATTTTTTTAAAACAGGTAAGAAATAATGGAAGAAAAAGAAATAGTATACGGAAAAAATCCTGTAGAAGGTATTTTAGAAACAAATCCCAAAAGAATAAACAAAATTTATCTTGTAATAGGAGTGAAATTTGATCCTAAAATTAGAAATATCCTAAGTCTTGCAAGACAAAACAAGATTGTGGTTCTTGATATACCAAAAGAAAAAATGGATAAATTAACGGATGGAGTCCATCAGGGAGTAGCTGCTTCTGTTTCACCTATAGAATTTATTGAACTGGAAGATTTATTGCCTAAAATTAAAGATAAAAAAGATGCTTTGCTAATAATTTTAGACAAAGTAGAGGATCCGCACAATTTAGGCTCAATAATAAGAACCGCTGCAGCGGCAAATGTCGACGGAATTATTATTCCTAAAAGACATTCAAGCCAAATAACTTCTACAGTAGAAAAAGCAAGTGCCGGAACTGTCGACAAAGTAGCTATAATTCAGGTAACTAACTTAAGTGCAACAATAGAAACACTGAAAGAAAATAATTTTTGGATTATTGGAGCAGAAGGTTCTGCAGAAACCTATTATTTCAATCAAAAATACGATATGAACTGCGCACTCGTCATGGGTGGAGAAAATCAGGGAATCAGCTCACTTGTAAAAAAGAACTGCGACATGCTGGTTAAAATTCCTATGTCCGATAATGTTAATTCTCTAAACGTAGCCAATGCAGCAAGCATATTAATTTATGAAATAGTCAGGCAGAGAATATAAAAAAAATATTATTGATTGAATGATATACTCATCAGAAAATTACAAATTATTAATAAATATAGATAATTTAACAAGTTTCAAATTTAATCGACGATATAGATGAAATTTTAACTAACTACTGTATCGTAAAAATGAAATTTGTAATAAAATATTCTTAGGGGAGACTGTTAATGGATATTGCTAAAAAAAGAAGAAATACAGAGGATTTGCCGGCTAAAATGAAAGATAAATCTTTTAAAAAACAGGACGATATATTTGAAGAAGAATCAGAAGATGCTTCTTTTGAAGATGATGCTGAGGATTTTGAAATACCTGAAGACGATGAAGTTGAAGAAATTGTAGTTGAAAAAGAATTATCTTCTTCTGATGATGCTGTAAAAATTTATCTTCAACAAATTGGCAGGATCTCACTTTTAACGCCTGATGAAGAGCTCGAAGTTGCAAAACAAATTAAAGAAAATCATAACAAAAAAGCCAAAGAAGAGCTTGTTAATGCAAATTTACGTTTAGTAGTAAGTATTGCAAAAAAATATATAGGCCGAGGACTTTCTTTTCTTGACTTAATTCAAGAAGGAAATATGGGATTAATTAAAGCAGCTGATAAATTTGATTATACAAAAGGATTTAAGTTTAGTACGTACGCAACTTGGTGGATCCAGCAGGCTATAACACGCGGTATAGCTGACAAATCCAGAACAATAAGACTTCCTGTTCACATGATTGAAACCATAGGGAAAATCAAAAAGGCGACATACGACCTTACAAATGAACTTACAGGGAAACCGTCTAAAGAAGAAATCGCTGAAAGACTCGATATTCCTTTATCAAAGTTAAGAGCGGTTATGAAATCTGCCCAATCTACAATAAGTCTTGAAACACCCCTCAATAAAAAAGAAGAATCAACCAGAATCGGTGATTTTCTAATTGATAACGGTTCTACATCTCCTGATACAAAAGTTATTCAGGAAAACCTTTTTTCCGAAATCAGGAAAATCCTCGGACAACTTAGTCCGAAAGAAAGAGATGTCCTGATAATGAGATTTGGTCTTGATGATGATGGAAACAAAAAAACCCTTGAAGAAATTGGCACAAGGTATGGCGTATCAAGAGAAAGAATCAGACAAATTGAAAACAGAGCTATAAGTAAGCTAAAAAGACTTTGCCGCAACAATAGAGGCGTGAAAAGCTTAAAAAATTATATCGGCGAAGAATTATAAAATATCTATAAAAAAGGAGAAGTACCGCTTCTCCTTTTTTATGTTTGTAAAGAATTGCTAAAAAAATGGCAATTCTTTTTTTGTTTGTTTTTTAAGTTGATATGCTTGGATTAGCTGACTATAAAAAATGTTAGCTTCTTTAAGACAGATCAAATTCAAAGAGGACTATTAATGAAAGAAAAAAAATCCAAATTAACATTGTATATTCTAGTCGCCCTTGTGTCAGGAATTTTATTCGGATGTTTTTATCCTAAAATATGCGCAATGTTACCATTTACCGAAAAAACCACAAGCTTAATAGATACTATCCTTAAATCCGGTGCTAAAATCTTTCTTAATATGATCAAAATGCTGATAGCTCCTCTTGTTTTTTCAACGCTTGTTGTAGGAATTGCAGGGCATGGCAATATTAAAAGCCTTGGAAAAATTGGCACAAAAACAATAACTTACTTTTTAGCCGCAACTTCTATTGCGCTTGTTATAGGTCTTTTAGCTGCAAATATTGGTCAGCCCGGCAAAGGCTGCATTGTTAATGTTTCTAAAACACAGATGCAGGAACTTGAAACAATAAAAGAAGCCAATAAAGCCAATTCTCCTGCTGATACTTTTGTACATATGGTACCTACAAGCGTTGTAGATGCTATGGCACAAAACCAAATTCTTCAGGTAGTGGTTTTTTCGATCTTTTTCTCTTTCGCGCTTGGTTCTGTAGGAGAAAAAGGGAAACCTATACTTGAATTTTTAACATCACTAACGAAAGTAATGTTTAAATTTACAGAATATGTTATGAAATTTGCGCCTATGGGTGTATTTTGCGCTATAGCCTCAACAATAGGCGAACAAGGACCAGGCATCCTTGTGTCTTACATTAAGCTGATTGCATGTTTGTACACGGCGTTATTTGTATTTCTTGCGCTAGTGCTATTTACAGTATGCTCAATAATAAAAATTCCGTTCCTAAATCTTTTATGGGCAATAAAAGATCCTGCTTTGCTGGCATTTTCAACAGCCACAAGCGAGGCAGCTCTGCCAAAAGCTATGGAAACAATGGAAGATTTTGGTGTTCCTAAAAAAATTGTTGCATTCGTCATGCCTACAGGTTATACGTTTAACCTTGACGGAAGCACTTTATATCTTTCATTGGCGGCTATTTTTATCGCTCAAATGTACAACATAGAGCTTTCATTATGGCAGCAAGTACTCATGATGCTCACCTTAATGCTTTCCAGCAAAGGGATGGCTGCTGTACCTAGAGTTTCCTTAATTATTCTTGCGGGCACACTTGGAAGCTTTAACATTCCTGTGGCAGGAGTAGCTGTGCTTCTAGGAATTGATCATATTCTAGACATGGGCAGAACAACAATAAATCTTATTGGTAACTGTGTAGCCACAGTAGTTGTTGCGAGATGGGAAAATGTATTCGATGATAACAAGATGCACAGCTTTATCGAAGATTTAAAAGAATCAAGATCGGCTAATAACTTGCAAGAACTTTCAACTATTTCTCCGGAATACAATTCTATTAGTAAAACAAACGGACACAAAAAACCTAATATAAATACTTCAACAAATTTAGAACAAGAAATAAAACTTCATTAATAAATAAAAAATAAAGATAAATAAAAACATGTAAATGCTATAATTGAAGCGTTTTATACGAAGTGCGATGATTTATGAAAAGAATAAAACTGCTTCCTGAAAACCTTATAAACCAGATTGCTGCCGGCGAAGTCATAGAAAGACCTGCCTCGGCAGTAAAAGAACTTGTCGAAAATTCTATAGATGCAGGCGCAAAAAAAGTCGAAATAGAAATTTCCAACAGCGCAAGAGACATAAGAGTAGCAGATAACGGACATGGCATACATAAAGACGACTTGATTCTCGCTTTTTCAAGACATGCAACCAGCAAAATCCAAAATCAAAAAGATTTATGGTCAATAAATACACTTGGATTTCGCGGAGAAGCGTTAGCAAGCATTATTTCTGTTGCAAAAGTTACCTGTACGACGAGAACTGTTGATGATGAGAACGGATTAAAAGCAGACTGCAAAGATTCTGAAGTTAAAATTTCGGAAACAGGTTGCGCTGTCGGAACAATTATGGAAGTTAAGGATTTATTTTACAATATACCTGCACGACTTAAATTCCTTAAGCAGCCACAAACCGAGCTTGCAAATATAACAGAAATCCTTCAGAATATTGCTATTTCGCACCCTGAAGTTGCTGTTAATCTTGTACACAAAAAACATTCAATAATAAAAACAACAGGAAGTTCTGATTTAGCAACAGCAATAAGCGAAATTTACTCAAAAGATCTTATAAAAGAACTTTCAGAGATTAATTTTGAAGATAATCAATTTAATTTAAATATCAAAGGATTTATAAGCAATCCGGATTTCACACGCTCAAACAAAAAAGCTGTTTATGTTTTTGTAAACGGAAGAACAGTAAAGTGTCCCATTATATCAAAAGCTATAGATACAGCATTAAAAGACCTTATACCTTCGGGGAAATATCCTTTCGCCGCGCTAAATATAACCATGCCTGCAAACGAAATTGATGTAAACGTTCACCCATCCAAAAGGGAAATTAAATATACAAAGCCCAATTTAATATTTAATTTCGTTTATTCCGCTATTAAGAATGCCCTGGAAGGAAAAAGTAGTTTAAATAGCCTTAAACTTGTTGAACAAAATAATCAAATTAACTGTCATTCCGAACTTGATTCGGAATCTATCCAGCAATCGAATTATAGCTTAAAATTCCACGATGGGCAGACACTGAATCAAGTTCAGGGTGACAATATCAATCAGGAATCAAAAATTGTGGACTTTTCAAGATTTGCTGATTTGAGAGATGACGAGATTACAGAGATATCTATTCCCTCAAAAAGGTCTGAACCGGAAGTTTTTCAAAATAAAATTGAACTTACACCTGAAAATAATGAAAAAAACTACATTGAAAAACCCAAAATCATAGGTCAGCTTAATAACACTTATATCCTTATAGAGACAGAAGAAGGATTACAGGTAATTGACCAACATATAGCCCATGAAAGACACCTTTATGAACAGCTTAAGGAAAATAAAACCCAAACTTCCCAGCTTTTATTAACTTCAGAACTTATTAAACCTGAAACAGAGCAAGTTTTAATGCTTCAGGAAAATCATGGACTTCTTGCAAAATACGGATTTGAGCTTGAGTTTGTTCCTCTTGAATCGGTTGCAAAAACTTTAAGCGACAACGCAATTGCTCTTCAAGCCCCTATTGATACAAAAACAGACGTAAATGTTAACTTTGGCGTGAAATTAAAACGAATTCCGCAAATGCTGGCAAGTAAAAATCCTGAAAAAATCATTTTCGATCTTATAGAAGCTATTCAAACAACGCCTGAGAATATGGAAAATGAAATACTGGAAAGAATTGCCTGCCGAGCCGCGGTAAAAGCAGGAGAAAAACTGTCATTATGGCAGATGGAAGAACTTATCACAAACTGGATGGCAACAAAATTCAATAAAACATGCCCGCATGGCAGAAAAATCAGTCATACAATCCCCACAAAAGAAATAGCGAAATTTTTCGGAAGAATTATTTAACAACTTGTCATTCTGAGGGCTTTAGCCCGAAGAATCTGTCTAACATACAAGTATAACTATAATTAAAAAACAGACAGATCCTTCTCTTCTCAGGATGACAAATAGAAAAACAGAGGTGTTTAGGAGATGGAATATTTTATAAGCTTTATAATTGGGCTTTTTTCAGGAATTTTAATCGTTTTACTCCTCGGAATGAAACGATTTATCAACATAAACAATGAAATAGCTTGTCTTAAAGCTGAAAAACAAACCCTTGAAAATTCGCTAAACAAAGAAACCGAACTTCAGGAAAAATTTTGTAAGGAATTTGAGGATATTGCAGCCAAAATCCTTAAACAAAACTCCTGCGACTTTTCTAAAACTAATCAGGAAGAAATTTTTAACCTCTTAAAACCTTTCAGGGAAAAGCTTATCGAATTTGAAACAAAAATCGAACAAGCAAAGATTGAAGAAACAAAAGGGATTACTTCCCTTGAAACACATATAAAACTTCTTGCTGAAAACAACCAGAAGATTTGTCAGGAGGCAAATAACCTTACTAATGCGCTGAAAGGTCAAGTAAAAACGCAGGGAAACTGGGGCGAATTTATTTTGAACAGGCTGCTTGAGATTTCTGGCTTATTAGAAAACCATCATTACTCTTTACAGGAATCTTTCAAAGATTCTGATAATAAAATTTTGCGACCTGACGTAATAATTCACCTCCCTGAAAACAGACATTTAATTATAGATTCAAAAGTTTCTCTTTTATCTTACGAAAGATTTTATAATTCGGAAGAAAAAGATCAGAACCACTTAAAAGATTTTACGAATTCAACAAAAGAGCATATTAAAAACCTGAAAAGCAAGTTCTATCAAGAAATAAAGGACATTAACACTCCTGATTTCGTTCTTATGTTCATTCCGACAGAAGGCGCGTTTAATCTGATTTTTCAACAGGACAGCGAGATTATTGACTTTGCATGGCGCAATAAAATCCTTCTTGTCGGTCCCTCGACTTTGCTAACAACGCTTAAAACAATAGAACTTTTCTGGAAGCACGAAAAACAAACCCAAAATGTAATCGAAATCGCCGAAGAAAGCGGAAAACTCTACGATAAATTTGTCGGACTGCTCAACGACCTTGAAAATATTAAAACATACTTCGACAAAACTTCTGAGTGCTTTGAAACAGCAAAAAGAAAACTCGACGGACGGGGAAATCTTATTAATCAGGTAGAAAAATTAAGGGTTTTAGGCGCCAAAACATCAAAAACAATTTCTGAAAAATATTATAAAGAAGATGAAACACCTGCAGAAATTTCATTATAAAATATGTAAAATTTTGTGTACGAGAAGTGTTTTAACTATCAATTTTATTTTTTACGATACTTATATAAGTGTTACTTAATTTAGAATGCGGGTATGAAAAAATGGATTCTATTAGCAATAACAAACCTTTTATATATGAACAAAAGCAAAAAAAAGATCCTACACGAATTTTGACTGCAATTGCAGGAACAGGTATACCCGTAATACACAGTTTAGCCAATGGAATGACTGCCAACGGAAATGCTGCCGTAAAAACAACCGTAGCTTTGGGCACAGCAAAAGGATGGGGACTCTTTATAGCTGGCTCTATGCTGTTTAACAAAGTTGCAACTTCTATTATAAATAATGTAAAGCCTCTTAAAGATTTCTCGGAAAATCATCCCGGATTAACTTCAATAGGAATTATAATAGGTGGTATTAAAGCAGGAAGCGCAACGGTTCACTACGGAAATAAAGCGATAACAAATCTTCTTGGAAATAAACCATTTGAAGAAAAAGTAAATGAAATACTTCAAAAATCTTCAATTCTTAAAAATAAAACTATAGGAAATATTTCTATCGGTCTTGGCAATTTTGCAAAAAGCAGTACAGGCAAATTTTTAGGAAAGACTGCGCTAATCGGTGCAGGACTTTTATTTTTTAAAAGCATTTTTGATCTGGGAAAAATAGAACATAAAATTGCTAAAGCCAAAGAAAGCTAAAAAAATCAATATTAATTTGCATTTTGTATAATTTCAAGAACAGCATCAAGCGAATTTGTAGACATGTCTACTTTTTGACGCAAGTATGATTCATCTTCAAGCTTGTTTAAAAGAGAACCTCTTAAGTTTTTTTTGTATTTATCTGCTTCTCTTTGATAATTTGCTGCTTCTGTTAAATATTTATCAAGTATTACAAGCTGTTTAAACGATTCGTAATTTTTTTCCTGTTTATTGCCGTATTTATCTTTCAAATCAGCAACATATAAATTAAAAACATTTACTTTTGCGGAAAACTGCTGAACTTTATCAGAATTATCGGATTTAATAACCTGTTTCAAGGTTACAAGAATAGGTTCAACTTGTTTTATGTCCTGCAAATACCCGCTGTATCTGTCGATGTTATAACCCGAATAAATTCTTGGAAAAAATGTCTTAGCTGCAGGGAATTCAAACTCATTATTACTTTTTGAAGGAGTTGTCTGTTTTACCTGAACTTCTTTTTGTTCAGCAGGTCTGGTTTCTTTTCCCAATTCCGGCAAATCACCGGCATAACCATAGCCGCTCAACAAAAATACTATTGTTAAAATTGCAAACAACTGAAAAATTAAAAATATTTCACCTTTGATTTTACGCAAATTCATCTCTGTTCTCAAACTTATCCATAATTTATTTTACTAATTTTTTTAGAAACAACAACAAACATTTATAGGAATTTTAATTTAATTATTAAAGTTTGTAACGAAAAACAACAAAATTGATTTTACGACTGTCGTATATACTTTATATATATAGGTGTATTAATAAGGTGTATTTATAGAGGTAGTAAGATGAACTATTCAATTAATGGTGGCAATAATTGGTATGCTAATTTAAAACAACAAAATGAAAATATTGTTGCAAAAAATGCAAATAAAAACACGAATCCTTCTTCTGTTTGGAATACAGAGAATGATCCATACAAACATTCAGCTTCTGATTGGTATAAAGAATTTAATAAATCTAACGAAAAAAAGATTGCCGGTCTAAACGGAACGCCAATAATAACTTTAGATGCCAATGGAAACAAAATAGAAACTTTCTATGATGCTAACGGACAAACAACTCAAGCTAATTATTATGATAAAAATGGCAAAGTAAATCATTACGATACATTTAATGCTGATGGTTCTATAAAAAATAAAACAGATAGAGCCAATAATGCTGATGGCAGCTACAAAGATACTATTTCTGATGCTAACGGCAGAAAAAACCAAGATAAATCTTATGATTCAGCTGGCAGATTAAGGAATTCCACAGTTTATAATGCTGATAATTCTAAAATTGAAACAGCATATGATGCAAATGGCAGAAAAACTCAAGATAAATCTTATGATACAGCAGGAAAATTAAATAAATCCACTGATTATAATGCTGATAATTCCAGACTTGAAACAACTTATGACGCAAATGGTAAAAAAAGCACAGGAAAAGAATACAATAACGCAGGTCAACTCACAAGCAATTATGTTTTCAGACAAGGCGACAAAGGCTATGGAGCTATTGACTGGAATAATGACAGCAAAATGGATGGTTATGTTGCAAACCACGGAAACTTTGATAATTTCTTTACAAAATTCGGCAAATACTGGCAATTACCTGACCTCGAAAACATCGTTAACAATTCAGATAATTCAGTTACTGACACAGACAAAAGAAACAGTTTTGTATCTGATGGAATAGTAACTGCTCATAAAATTTCCAATACTAAAATCGGATTTAATGTTACAGCTAATGATATGTCCAGAGTACCGGGATTTAATTACGATTATGCTGTCTGGGATAAAGAAAAAAATTCTTATACAGTCGGTACAGACAAAAATAAAGACGGTAACCTTATCGGTGATGAAATACGAGCTGTAGTTGAAAACGTCGGAAACAAAACATGTTCTCCTTTAACCTTTGATTTAAATGGAGATGGAGTAAAAACATCTGATAAATTAACTCAATACGATATCAACGGCGACGGCAAACAAGAAACCATCAATGACGTGGCTGACGGAACACTTTCTATCAGAGGTGGAAATTCCGGTAAAGATTTATTCGGAGACAATACCGATCTTAATAATGACGGACTAGCTGACGGCTTCGGAAACGGTTTTGATGCATTAAAAGCATTAGCTGCAAAAGAAGGCTTAATTAACAACATAGACGATATGATACTTGACTCTAAAGATATTAAAATTCTTGAAGACAAATATCAATTCGGAATGAAAACAGGCGGTTACAATAGCAGTGCAAAATCTTTAGCATCACTTGGAATTACCGAAATATATCTTGGTGAAACAGATGCAGTAGAAACAATAAACAACTTTGACGGTCAAAACAATACATTAATGACTCAAGAAGGCTCAGCATTTGCAATTAACGGAGTAAAAAGAAATTACGCTGATGTTTGGCACTCAATAGCAGCTTAATTTTCTAAAAATATAAAAATGCCCCCTGACTTAAACAGCAGAGGGCATTTTTGTTATAAATAAATTATATGGCGCCTTCGCCACGTTCTCCTGTTCTTATTCTTATTGTTTCTTCAATTGGGGAAATAAAGATTTTGCCGTCGCCGATTTCGCCTGTTTGAGCTTTTTCCTGAATAATTTGAACAACCTGTTCAACAATATCGTCATTCACAACTATTTCAAGTTTAACTTTAGGAATAAACTGAATATGATATTCAGCTCCTCTATATACTTCAACGATACCTTTTTGGCGACCAAAACCTTTGACTTCTGTAACTGTCATACCCTGAACACCTATGTCATTCAAAGCATTTTTAACTTCATCAAGCTTAAAAGGTTTTATTATTGCATCTATTTTTTTCATATTGCCTCCAGATTATAAATTTTTAATATTATACTACAGAGAATAAGCTCTTTCACCGTGTTCACTCAGGTCAAGACCAATATTTTCTTCTTCTTCGGTAACTCTGAGTCCCATAGTTGCATCAAGCACTTTAAGAATTATTATTGTAACAACAAATGAAAACGCCCATGCTGTTATCACGCTGATTAACTGTGGACTTAAAAGACTTGCACTTCCATAAAACAAACCTGTTTTTCCATTAATTGCTGCACAGGCAAATAATCCTGTTGCTATAGCACCCCAGGTTCCGCCAACACCATGCACACCGACGGCATCAAGTGAATCATCATAACCTAATACAGATTTAAGGTTTACAGCAACATAGCATACAACACCTGCAATTAAGCCTATAATGAGTGCTCCAAATGGAGTAACAAACCCTGCGGCAGGAGTAATTGCAACAAGACCGGCAACAGCTCCTGATGCTGCGCCAAGAGCTGTAGGTTTATGCTGATGAATCCATTCAGCAAACATCCAGGTTAAAATAGCCGCAGCAGTGGCAATATGAGTTGTGACAAAAGCAGTAGCCGCTAAACCGTTAGCAACGAGAGCACTTCCCGCATTAAATCCATACCATCCAAACCATAATAAAGCTGCACCAAGCAAAGTCAAAACAAGATTATGAGGCGGGATTGCTTTTACTCCATAATCTTTTCTTTTTCCGACAATAATTGCTGCTGCTAAAGCAGAAGCCCCTGATGAAATATGAACAACAAGACCGCCTGCAAAGTCAAGAGCGCCAAGCTTAGCTCCTATCCAGCCTCCGCCCCAAACCCAGTGAGCAAGGGGACAATAAACAATTGTTACCCAGAGTACCAAAAATACCAGATAAGTCCTAAATCTGAATCTTTCTGCGAACGCACCTGTTATAAGAGCAGGGGTAATAATGGCAAACATTAACTGAAACGCCATAAATAAAATATGAGGAATTGTCGCAGCAAACGGACCTGGATCCATTCCCACACCTTTTAGTCCTATATAATCAAGTCCGCCAATTAACGACCATTTGTCAGGTCCAAATGCAAGGCTATAACCGTACAAAACCCATATTACTGTAACTACAGCAAGAGAAACGAAACTCTGCATTACTGTACCAAGAATGTTTTTAGACCTGACCATACCTCCGTAAAACAATGCCAGTCCTGGTGTCATAAGCATAACAAGAGCCGTGGAAATTAAAATCCAAGCTGTGTCACCTTTGTCAATCATTTTTTTACCCTTTCTAAATTCTTATATAATACTAAATTAGAATAATACTTGTGTTAAAAAGCCTATACGGTGGCTATCTCTACCAGATTGATTATCAACATTAACAAAATTAACCAATAAGCCTAAATTGTCTTTAAAAAGATAATTAATTCCCGCAACATATTCCACGGAACCATCTTCAAGGGCTTTTATATCGGGATCAAAATTGTCATATCTTGCAAGAAGTGTAATTTTATTTGTCAGATTATATTTTGTATCAATAAAATAACCTCTGGCTTTTTGACCTGAATTTACAAAACCTGTTTTATCAAGATATTCACCTTTTACATTAAACTTTTTGTAAGTATAAGAGGTATGATAACCGACAAGATTTTCTCTGTAGGTTGTATTCTGTGCAAGTAAACTGCTTCCTAACTCAAGAGTGCCTAATTTAGGGTTTTTATATAAAGGTTTAACAGTTACCTGACCGGCGATACTGGTTCTTCTGTTAGTATCAAAAGAATTATTGCCGCTGCCGTTGAATGTGCCTACCGAATAACCAACAGGATCCCAATCTCCGGAAACCATTAAACCTGCATCCTGATTGTGAGGATCATAGTTAGCTGTATTATTGCTTATTAATTTTCTTGATGCTTGCGAATAATCAATAAAATCAATATTCAAGCAAGAAAGAAGGGCTTCTCTTCCCACAGGTCTTGTAATTTGTCCAACATAAGCCTTATGTTTTGGAATTATATCAGTTGAAACATAAGCTTCTCTTAAAAGACCATTAAATGTTGTGTCGGAAAAATTACGTGTAGGAACAAGCTGTGCAACATAATTCAAGTGATTATGAAGTTTTCCTGAAATAGCAAGTTCACTATATGGCAAACCAAAGTTTGGGGAATACCCGTCAGCGCCTTTTACAGGCATTGCTGTATAACCCGCTTGCAGTCCTCCTGTAATTTTAAAATCTTCACCAAAAGCACTTTTCCATGTTTTTTTACTTGCATCTTCTAGATTTGAAACAGAACCTTTTAATTCTGTAACTGAAGTTTCAACCGCAGCAACCCTACCTGAAAGTTTTGCTATTTCTCCGCCCAATTCTTGTTGTAGAATCTCAATCTTTGCTCTGTCACCTTCGCTGAGTTTCAAATTTTGATCTTCTACTTTTCCCATAAGATTTACGAGAATAATAGCTGCTTCATTTCTGGAAATAGGTTTTGTTCCGTCAAAATTTTCTCCTGGTTTTCCGATAAGAACTCCATATTTATCAGTTACGTTTTTCAAAGTTCTGTATGCCCAATGGTTCGAATCAAAAGCTTTTCCCTTGTCAGCCTGTTTGACATTATCAATAGAAAAATCCTTAAGATCATTCAAAGCCACGCTCTTTGCTTCAACAGGCAAATTACAGGACAATCCAACCAACAATGCCGTAAATAAAATGCTTTTCCTCATGATCACTCCTAAAATTTTAATATATACACGCAACATCGCAATTTAGTTTTAAAAAAAAGACAAAACCTGCAGCCATTTTCATATCAGCAGGCTTTGTTATCTAAGAGTAGTCATATGCAATTTTTAAACACAAAAAATAAGCCTGAACAGGCTAAATTTTGCCTAAAGCTAGACATATACCCTTCACCTATTATGTTTTTAAGTAATTTATTTTTCTTTCTTCAAGGCTTTAATATATAACATTAAATTTTTTCTGTTAAGGGGGTATGCCTCCTTTATTAAGTTTGCTTAATAATGCAAAAACACAATAAAAATGAATATTTTTGCGACATTATGCATCAATATTTATCAAAACAAAAACTCAAATTTGCTTAAATTTAAGTTTTAAAATACAAAAATCGTAATTTTTAAGAGAAAAATAAAAATCGTCTAAATAACAAACCCAAATAACGTTACAAAATTTAACAAATTGTAACAATATTTAATCAGACTTCATTTCAATCATATAAATGAATTTAGGCATGATTTTGCATTTTCACTGTCAAAATATTTTCTCCTGATATACAAAAGAACTAATTCTTTTTACTAATACAAAAAACGCGACTTAATTCTTTCTTTTTTATAAAGAAACGTTTTACTTATCTATGCTAATATTTACTTGGTTTTCATTCTTTATATATATGAGTCGAAAAAGTGTACAATCAGGAAATTTTAAATATATTCAGCGATTTGGCTTCGCAGTCTGTTAAAATCAAGAAAATTCTAAGAAATCTGGATCACAAGAAAACAACTTGCCTTACAGGGCTTACTGGTTCGGCAAGAAGTTTTCTTATTTCTCATATAGTTAGCCTGCTGCAACACCCTGTGCTGATTGTTACTCCTGATATTTCTACAGCTTTAAAATATAATAACGACATAAAACTTTTTACGGATAAAAAGACTTATTTTCTGCCCTCACAGGAGAGTTCTCCCTATGAACAAGTATGGAGCGATCCTGCAATTACGGAAGAACAGCTTAAAGCACAGGAGTCTTTTCGCACAGGAGAAGCAGAAGTACTTATTACTCCCGCAAAAAACCTTTTAAACACATACCTGAAAAGAGAAAAAGCGAAAAAAAATTCTATTTATTTGAAACTTAAAGGAGAAGCTGATCCGCAGGAAATCGCCAAGCAATTAATTGATATTGGCTACAAAAGAGTAATAACCGTCGTTGATCCCGGAGAATTCAGTCTGCGCGGAGATATTATGGATGTTTATCCTATTTCAAATGATCCTGTAAGAATAGAGTTTTTCTGCGAAGAAGTTGAGAACTTAAAGGTTTTTAACATAGATAACCAACGATCAGTCAGGAAAATTGAGGAAATTACGATTGAGCCGAGATATAATCTATTGATTTCAGAGGAAGAGAAGCAGTTATTTATCAGCAAGATCAATAAGCTCAAAGAAAATCAGCTGGCAAAACTTTCTGAAAACGCAAAATACACTCTTGAAACAACCGTTGAAAGTTTTATTTCATCTTTTGAAGCAGATACTTACACTGAAGGCATAGAATATTTAGCGCCTTTACTCAACGACAATTTCAGCGATATCTTTGATTATTTGCCAGAAGATACTGTAATTATAAGCCATGAATCTACAGAATTGCATCAGAAGCTTTATGTTCAGGATGAAAAGTACTTAAAAGAATATGAGAAGAATATAAATGAAGGTTTAGCTCTTGAACTTCCTTATTTATTACACAAAAATCCCGCTGAAGTAATTGAAAACATTAACAAATTTGCGTCTTTGAATTTAAACAGTTTTATAAATGATGAAACAGATATGGTGGAGGAGCTGGAAAATATTTCCGTGCCGAAGTTTTTGGCTGATATAGACAAAGCCGCATATTATATGGCAGACCTTAGAAATAAAGGCTACAGCGTATTTGTAATTACAGAATATCCCCAAAGGCTTGTAGAAGTTCTTAAAGAGTTTGATTGTCCTGTTATAGACATAGAAAATACGCCACTCAAATATAATTCATCAAAAGAAATCATAATTTCGAGGGCGGGATTTACGGAAGGGTTTGTACTTCCCGAAATAAACCTTGCGGTTATCACAGACACAGAACTTTTTAACAGAAAAATAAAAAAACCTACATTAGGAAAAAAACTTTCTAAAAAAGAAAATATTGATTATCTGACTTCTGTAAACGACTTAAAGGAAGGCGATTTTGTCGTTCACGCAAAGCACGGCATAGGCAAGTTTATCGGGCTCTGCAAACAGGAAATTGACGGACAGGAAAAAGATTATCTGACTATTGAATACGCACAAGCCGACAAGCTACATATGCCGGCAGAACAAATAAATATGCTTTCACGTTATAGAGGCGCGGGTGTTAATGCTCCAAAACTTACCCGAATGGGCGGTGTTGAGTGGAACAACGTTAAAAACAAAGTTAAAGGTGCTATTGCTGACATCGCGGATCAATTATTAAGAATTTACGCTAAAAGAGCTAAAACAAAAGGTTTTATATTTGAATCTGACAGTCCATGGCAGTTAGAAATGGAAAACGCTTTTCCCTACACCGAAACCCCTGACCAGCTTCAATCAATTATAGAAACCAAAAACGATATGGAATCAGAAAAAGTTATGGACAGGTTAATTTGCGGAGATGTCGGATTTGGAAAAACGGAAGTGGCTTTAAGGGCAACATTTAAGGCAATTTTATCTGGCAAGCAGGTTGCCGTTTTAGTTCCGACGACTATTCTTGCGCAGCAGCATTATTTGACTTTTTTGGAAAGATTCAGACCATATCCGGTAAAAGTAGAGCTTATGTCAAGATTTAGAAGCGCAAAAGAACAAAAAAACACCATAAAGGATTTACTTACAGGCGATTGTGATTTGGTAATAGGAACTCATCGGCTTTTACAAAAAGATATACAATTTAAGAATCTCGGACTGCTTGTTGTGGATGAAGAACACAGATTTGGAGTAACACACAAGGAAAAAATAAAAGAATTCAAAGCTAATGTTGATGTTTTAACTATGTCCGCAACACCAATTCCCAGAACGCTTAATATGGCTCTGTCAGGATTGAGAGAAATGAGTATTATCAATACTCCGCCTGTAAACAGAGCACCTATAAAAACTTATGTCGGACATTTCAATGAATCCCTCTTAAGAACTGCCATAAATCACGAACTCGAAAGAGAAGGGCAGATTTATTTCTTGCATAACAGAGTTCAGTCAATATATAAAACCGCGGAAGAACTTCAAAACCTCGTGCCAAAAGCAAGAGTTGCTGTTGCACACGGACAAATGAATGAAAAAGAACTCGAAAAAATAATGTATGAATTCGGTGCAAACGAATACGACATTCTAGTTTGCACCACTATAATTGAATCAGGACTCGACATTCCAAATGCAAATACCATAATAATTGACGATGCGGACAAATTTGGATTAGCACAGCTTTACCAGATAAGAGGAAGAGTCGGAAGAAGCGAAACACAGGCTTATGCTTACTGTTTTTACAGAGACGGAAAAGTTTTATCAGCGGAAGCAAAAGACAGGCTAAAAGCAATAAAAGACTTTACAATACTGGGAAGCGGGTATCAGATTGCGCTAAGAGATTTGGAAATAAGAGGCGTAGGAAATATTCTCGGACAGCAACAACACGGTCATATGGTTTCTGTTGGATTTGACCTGTATTGCCAACTGCTTGAAGAGTCAATAAAAGAATTAAAAGGAGAAAAAGTCGACAGAAAAGAGCCTACTATTATTGACATCAACATAACAGCCTTTATTCCAGACGAGTGGGTTGGGGATAAAGAACAGAAGATGATTGAGTATAAACGGCTTGCTGATGTAAAAAGTGCTAAAGAACTGGAATTTTTGGAAGATGAGTGGATTGACAGATTCGGAAAAATCCCTGAAGAAGTAAAACGACTTATAAAAGTAATACGATTAAGACTTATGGCAACTGACATCGGAATTTGTCTTGTAAGAGAAGCTTTTGAAAGTATCAGAATTTTTAGTAATATTTCATTTGCTGAATTCAGGCTGCTTCAAAATAAAATAAGACCAGAGCTTTCTAAAAAATTAAAATGGACTCAAGCCCCTAAAACTTCCGAAAACGGGACTTCAATAATATTAATAAGCAATCTCGCTCTTTCAAACGAAGAAAAGCTGGATATTTTAGAAGAAATTTTCCATTCTATAATTAACTTTAAAATGTAGGTTTTAGATGATTAAAAGTTCCCGTTTTTGATTCAAAATCTATTTGTTAAAATATTTGCACCAAAATTAACATCTTATATTTTAGATTCTAAAGTAATTCTGTTTGTATCAACATCAATTTCTTTATTTTTTTTCATAAAATTGCTTTGGAAATAATCTATAAGTATGTTTCTCTCAGTATCAAAACTGCTAATAATTTGACTTCTGTCAATAGTTTCTTTATCATCTTCTATTTTGATTTTTTTCAAAGAATTAAACATATTTTGAGGATTTGAAATAACATATTCTGACACAGCAACTGTCAATAAAGTCGGCTTTTCAGGATTTTCAACAGAAACAATATTTCCTTTTGAATCAATTATTTCAATTTTTTTGTTTCCATTCTCATCAACCGTATAAAAATCCTTTACCTTTTTATCAGCAGTAACTGTATATCTTGCACCTGAAACGTGCATAATTCCGGGTTTGATTTTTCTTAATTTTGTTGATTCTACGCCTTCTCTTATTACATCTGCCAACTGCTGTTTCGTATATTTAACCGTAACAACAGGATGCGGCATTGGAAAACAATATTCAACATCTCTTGCTGTAATTTTACCTGCCTCCATTAATGATCTGACACTTCCCGGATTTACCAGAGCAAGATCAGCTCCTGTCTTATTTAAAATTGCATCTGTCATAATATTAAGAATAGGATTTTCTTTTTTTACAGCACGTTTAGAACTAAATTCTCTGACCAACGTACCTACAGGATAGGTTTCACCAAGTGTATCCTTTTCTAGTCTTTTTATATCTTCACTTGCAGAATAATTAAAGACTTTATCGACTTTATTTTTAGGTGAATTTCCTTTCGATAAATCTATTCTGCCATTTTCATCGAACTCAACCGTTAATTCACCAAAAGTTTTTTCATTTCCTTCCTGAACTATTAAAACAGGTTCTTTTTTAGGTGATTCAAAAAGTTCATATTCATTATCGTGAGAATGTCCGCCGATTATTATATCTATATCAGAAACAATTTTGGCAATTTTTCTTTCTTCTTTTGTACCGAGATGCGACAGTAAAATTATTTTATCCAATTCAGGTTCTTGTTCTTTTAATTTTTGAATTTCCTGTTCAATATCATTTTTAATTAAAGAAATATTATGTAATTTGCAGTAATTAGTCTTATAATCAGGTGTAGTAACTCCTATTAAACCAAATTTTTCCCCATTTTTAGTAACAATTTTTGATTTAAACAATCCCAATTTATTATATTCTTTATCATTAGGAGTTTCTGTATTGCAAGCCATAAAATCAGTAAAAAATTCCGATTCTTTTCCTTCAGCTTTGTTTTTTTGATTGGTTAAATGATTATTTTTTAAATATTCGTAAAAATTGAAATTTCTTCCCCTGTCATGATTGCCTATTGCGCAAGCATCAAAATTCATTGATTTCAAAATTTTGCTTACCAGATCTCTTTTTTTGAGTTCTGTTCCGGAAAAAACATCTCCGGCTGATAATTTTAAATTTTCCGAATCTTCATGTTTTTTATCAAAAGTATCTGATGCGGTTTTCAAATGTCTATAGGCAGGTATAACAGCGTGATAATCGCTAAAATAAAATATATTTATCTTTGTAGCACCGGAAAAAGATAAATTATTTGCATTATATAAACGGCTTAAAATGATATTTTGCAGCATTATATCTGTATCTAAAATTACTAACAACAATACAAAACACCTAAACAAAAAAAATTGCTAAAAATTTTTTGTAACAAACAACCACAATTTATTTTAATAATGTATAATTTTAATTGGTTAAAAAGACAAAAAATATACTTAAATGAGGATAAATTATGAAAAAAATTACACTTGCATTAATGGCTGCTTCTATGGTTTTTCTTAGCGGTTGCGGACAAAAAGAAAAAGCTGATTTAGGTCCTGCTGTAATAAAGGTTAACAATTCTGTAATAACAAAAGGAATGATAGATGCTTCCTTTAAAAAAGGCTCTTTAGCTTCCAGCAACATTGATGTAAATAAGCCTGAAAACAGATTTATTTATCTTATCTACAAAAATAAAACTGTAAATGATCTTATAGTTAAAGAATTATTGACACAGGAAGCTGACAAAAGAAAAATTTCTATATCTGATGAAGAAATTAAAGCTAAATTAGATGAAATAATGAACAAAGTCGGTGGTAAAGCAAGATTTGAACAATCTCTTGCACTAAATAACCTTAACAAAGATTCTTTTAGCGATATGCTCAAATTTGATATGTTAAAAGAAAAGCTTGTTAATAATTTATCAGGCACAAACAATGTTAATGAAGGTGCTATAAAAGACTTTTATGTAAAAAACCGGGATAAACACTTTAAACAACCTGAACAAGTAAAAGCAAGCCATATTTTGATTAGTGCATCAGAATCAGATATTAGATCTAAATTTGAAGCTGAAGGTAAAAAATTATCAGCAGATGAATTAAACAAAAAAGTTAAAGATGAAATGTCTGCAGCTAAAAATAAAGCTGAAAAAATCCTTGCAGAAGTAAAAGCTAGACCGGATAAATTTGCAGCATTGGCAAAAAAAGAATCTCAAGATCCTTCAAGTGCTGAAAAAGGCGGAGATTTAGGATTTTTTGATAATAAACAAATGGTAAAAGAGTTTTCTAAAGTAGCTTTTTCTATAAAACCTGGTGAAATAAGCAATTTGGTTAAAACAGAATTCGGTTATCACATTATAAAAGTAGTTGACCGCAAAAAAGCAGGTTTAGTACCTTTTGATGAAGTAAAACCACAGATTGCTAAATATCTGGAACAACAAACAAAAATGCAATCTATACAAAAATTAATTGAAAGCTCAAGAAACAACGCAAAAATCGTATATATAGACAAAGAATGCGATCCTAAAAAAATTGAAACAGAAATTAGATCACTTGTAAAAAAACAAAGACCTCCTCAAGCTCCAACAAAAAATTAAGTTTATATAAATATAAAAAAAAGGGCTATCCCGAAAAATTAAAGGGAAAGCTCTTTTTTTGTACTAAAAAACCGTATGACTATAAAATTAATAATGGTTTTTAATTATTGACTATTATAAAATATAAATTAAGCGAAATGGGAGAGCTGCAATACAATAGATCTGGCGGGAAGAAATGGAAAACGCAAAAATTAAGTTTTCAAAAGACAGTCTTTTTAGAAAAACTATAGCGAAAACTGACGGTTATATACACTTTATCGCAATAGGCGGAATCGGAATGAGCGGTCTTGCTAAAATTCTGATTGAATTAGGCTATAAAGTTTCCGGTTCTGACATAAAAAATAACGCTAACATAAAATCCATCGAAAATACCGGTGGAATCGTTAAAATTGGACACAGTTCCGAAAACATAAATAATTGTTCACTTGTTGTAGTAAGTTCCGCTATCAAACCCGACAATCCTGAATTAATAGAAGCAAAAAAACAAAATATTCCCTTGGTTCATAGAGCTCAACTTCTTGAAGCTTTAATGTCAGGATTTGGCGAAGAAAAAAAGCAATATTCTATCGGAGTCACCGGAACTCACGGAAAAACCACAACTTCCGGCATGACCGCATTTTTATTTGAAATGGAAGGACTTAATCCATCTTTTGCTATAGGCGGACAACTTCCGCATTATGATGTAAATTCCAAAGCAGGCTTTGGAGATCATTTTGTTTCTGAACTCGACGAAAGTGACGGTTCAATCGAACTTTATACTCCTGACATAAGCATTATAACGAATCTGGAATTTGATCATGCCGATCATTACGAAAAAGGCTTCGAGCAAATTCTTGAAACATTTGAAAGATATGCTTGCGATCTTGATAAAAATTCTAAAATAATAATAAATACTGATGATTCAGGGAATCTTGATCTTTTAAAAAGAATTGACCATAAAAATATAATTACTTACAGCACTAATCCTGAACAGCCATTACACAAAGAGTCTGTTTACAGAGCTGAAGCCCTTGCAACAGTTCCCAATGCCAGAATGAAAGTATTTAAGAAAAATGAATTACTTGGAGAAATTACTCTTGGAATTCCGGGAATCCATAATATATCAAATGCTTTAGCTGCAACTGTTGCTGCACTTGAATGCGGAATTGAATTTCCTCAAATCGCCGATTCACTTGAAAAATTTACCGGAATGAAAAGAAGATTTCAAACAGTAGGCTACTTTAAAGGTGCAAGGATAATTGATGATTACGCACATCATCCGACTGAAGTTGAAGCGACTTTAAAAACCGCCAAGGAGATTGTTTCTTCCTCGCAAAAAGGGCGCGTAATTGCAGTTTTTCAGCCTCACAGATATACAAGACTTGCTAATTTATGGCAGGATTTTGCTAAAGCATTTAAAGATGCGGATATTGTATACTTATGCGATGTTTACCCCGCAGGAGAAGCTCCTCTTGAAAATGTGAATTCAGAAAACTTAAGCAAGCAAATAACTTACACAAAGACTTTCTATGTTTCCGGTGAACTCGAAAATATCGCAAAAGCTGTAAAACAGGAAATCAAAGAAAATGATATAATTCTCACAATGGGAGCGGGAAATATTACTCAATTAGGTCAACTAATTATAGACAATGCAGGTTAAAATACTTAAATTACAATGAAAAATTCTGTTAAAATGATACAAGATTATTCTCTAAAGGAACATACAACCCTTAAAATAGGCGGAAATGCAAAAGCTGCATATTTTCCGACTTCGGTAGAAGAAATTTATGAAATAAAAAATAATTCAGCCCGTGAAAATATAATTATAATCGGCGAAGGCTCAAATCTTCTGATTTCTTCTCAGGGTGTGGAAGAAAAAGTTGTGTTCACCAAAAACCTTAAAAAATACGAATTTCTTGATGAAGAAACTATAAAAACAGAATGTGGGCTTAAATCAGCCAGTTTGGCGAAAATTCTTCTTAAAAAAGGACTTTCAGGCATGGAATTTATGATAGGAATTCCAGGTTCTGTTGGTGGAGCCGTCACTATGAACTCATCAGCACACGGACAGGTAATAGAAGACGTCATAGAAGCCGCAGAAGTTATAGATTTGCTGACAGGAGAAATTAAAACACTTCATAAAGAAGATTTAAAACTGGGTTACAGAAATTCTTTTGTCGAAAAAAACAGACATTTAATACTTAATGCGACTTTTAAGCTTAAAAAAGCAGAAAATACTGAAATTTCAGAAAAAATGGAATTTCATATCAGCTACAGAAAAGAAAAACACCCGCCTTTAACAGAGCCAAACGCAGGAAGCACTTTCAGAAATCCTGAAAGAGGTGTTCATTCCGGCAGACTTTTTGAGGAGTTAGGGGCGAAAAGCTGGCAAGAAGGCGGAGCAAAAGTTTCCGAAAAGCATGCCAATTTTCTTATAAATACAGGGGATGCAACTTCTCTGGATGTTTCACGGCTTATGCACAGAATGCATTCAGGGGTTAAAGAAAAATTCGGTTATGATCTTATTGCAGAAATCAGGTATATAGGTACTTATTTGCCGGAAGAAGAAAAAATATGGAAAAACTTTACTGTTCATTGATTTTTCACAATTCATCCAGATAAAAAATAGTTGTAATCAAAAAAAGAAATTGGAATTCTTGTACTTATTTACAAAAAGAGGGAATATGAAAAAATTGTTAAAAATAAATAAAAATACCAAAATCGGTGTTCTTTGCGGTGGAATGTCCAACGAAAGAGAAGTTTCGCTGAGATCAGGCAAAAATTGCTTTGAAGCATTAAAAAGATTAGGCTATCAAAATACTGAAATGATAGACGTTGACAAAAATATTGCTAAAACACTAATTGAAAAAAATATAGAAGTCACTTATATCGCTCTTCATGGCAAATATGGCGAAGACGGGTGTATTCAGGGATTGCTTGAAGTCATCGGAATTCCTTACACAGGAAGCGGAGTTAAAGCAAGTTCAATCGCAATGGACAAGGATTTCACAAAAAGAATATTGCAAACACAAAACCTGCCTATAATTCCATCAATTGTAGTTAATTCTTTCGAGGAATTAAAAGGGAAAGAAATTAATTTGAATTATCCTCTTATGATAAAACCCGTCAGTGAAGGCTCGAGCATAGGGATGCAAAAGGTAAATACTCCAAATGAACTTGAATCAGCTGTACGAGAAGCAGAAAAATACAACATGGGCGTAATGCTTGAAGAATATCTTGACGGAAAATCTGTTACAGTAGGTGTTCTTGACCTTGAGGAAGGAACGAGTTACACCCCTCCAGCGAAGCAAAGCTCCGCTTCGGGCTTTTCACTCCCGCTTCGCAAAAAAACTATCGCTACTCCTATACTAGAATTTAGGACAAAAACCGAATGGTATGATTTCGAGGCTAAATATACTGAAGGAATGACTCAATTTATTCTTCCTGCCGAAATTGGTAAAGAATTAACAAAAGAAATTCAAAATTTATCAATAAAATCTCATAAAGCAATTGAAGCTAAAGGTATGAGCAGAGTTGATTTTGTAGTTACTAAAGAAGGAAAACCTTTTATTTTAGAAATCAATACCATTCCGGGAATGACTGATTTAAGTGATCTCCCTGCCCAGTCAAAAGCTATGGGAATCAGCTATGATGAGCTTGTAGAAATTATTCTTAACAGCGCTTCAATAATTTAATATATTAAATATTGTAACAATATATACAATGTATAAAAAAAAAATAGCAATTTTATAAGCTTTCTGTTGTTTATATTAATATAACAATCGAATAATTTATATATCCTTACACAACGGGAGAATTGCTATAAATGGCTGACGTAAACACAGTTAATCCTTTGGCATGGAACTTTAGTGCATTCGACTACTTAACACCAACTGAATTAAGAAGCGGAAACTCAATGCCTTACAGCTTTAGTCCAAGCGTATTTAATTCAAATGCAGGTCTAGGATCCGGACTGTTTGGAAATCAAAGCAGTATTAATCCATTTGGAAATTATTCCAGTATCGGAATGGGCGGTATTTTTAGTAACTCTATGTCCCTATGTAGTTTTACTGATACCTTTACTGCGCAAACAGCGCCTATGATCGCACAGGCAAAAACTGAGAAAGAGCTACTGTTTAATCAAGGTCTTTATCAAGCTCAACAAACATCTGCACTTAGAGATCAATTAAGAGCTATGGGAATAAATCCTGACTCTGTATTGAATCAAAATCAATTAGGCGGAACTACCGGAAATACTGCAAATAACCAGCTTGGTTCATTATTAGGACTTCTTGGTCTGGGCGGAACTACCGGAAATACATCAACCAACCAGCTTGGTTCACTTTTAGGACTTCTTGGTCTAGGTGGAACTACCGGAAACACTGCAAATACAGGAACCAGCCAGCTTGATTTACTTGCACAAGAACTTGGACTCGGAGGAACAACAGCACCTGCAGCAAACAATTCTACTGATCAGCTTGGTTCCCTTTTAGGGCTTCTTGGCTTAGGCGGAACTACCACTACAACTACAGCTAAACCGGTAGACGACTGGTGGAATCGAACAGGCGAAGACGATTCTGATGATTCGGATGATTCTTTCTGGGATTATATAGATTCAAAAGTTGCACAAAGCAGACAACAAAACCAACAACAGAGTCAAATGCAACTTTTGTTAAATTTATTAGCAGGAACTCAAGCATAATACTTTAATAGAACTATTTATATAAAAGCCTTTTCTTTAAGAGAAAAGGCTTTTTATTTGTCAGTTTTTATCCTCAATAGTAATATCAGAATTCATTTCCCATACTATATTCACATTTCTAAAAAGTACCCATTTATCAGGAGTTTTTTGAGAAATATAAATTTGCGCCAATAAATTATGTTTATCCAATACATAATTCACCGGTTCTGATGAAAAGATATTTATTTGAGGAGTACTTGCATCATTAGTTAAAGGATTTTTATCTGACGCAATAGTTTTTATTTCTTCACTAAAAGGTTTATTATTTTCTAAAAAAACAACTTTTATTTTCAACTGATTTATTTTATCTTTGCTTATATTGGTCAATTTAAAACTAATTTCCGGGATAAGAATATCTTTATCTATATTCTCATTGCATTTTGTTGATAAATTATTAATAATAATCCTGCTATCAGGATTCATAAGAATATTTAATTTAGAATCAAATTTTTTAGCACGCGTATAATAAAGTTCCGCAGAAACTTTATCACCTTTTTCTTTTAAAATTTCAGCTTTTTTGATTAAAAGTGCAACATAACTCTCAGGGCTTGAAACTGTCGGATTAAGACCAAACGCTGTTTTATATTCGTCAATGGCAGTATCAATTTTTCCCAGTTTTTCATAAATTTTAGCCAATCTATAATGAGTTTCTGAATTATTCCAAAAAACCAAAGACAGTTTAAGAATATCTATAGCATCCAGAGGTTTGTTTAATTTTAGAAACTCATTTGAAATATCAATATAAACATTTTTTACATCTTTCTTAAGTTTTAACAAATTTGGACTATCTGACTTTTTATAATATTTATATGCTATTTTAAACTTCCTGATTGCCTCTGTTTTATCAGTTTGTTTTAACGTATTACCCCATTTACAATAAAAATCTCCTATTAATTGCAGAGCCTTGATATTATTTATATCTTTTATCTCATTAATAAAGCCTTCTGCAAGGTTATAATTATTCTCTTTAACATAGAGCTCTGCCATAGCAATATTGGCTTGATATGCAGATTTATAACCTAACTTAATAGCTTTCATGTATTCAACTTTAGCCATATCCGGCTCATTTACTTCAAGATAAAGTTCTGCCAATCGAATATGTGCTTCATAATTTTCCGGAAAGACTCTGACAATTTTATTATAATCTTCAATTGCATAAGCAATTTGACCTTTTACAGCAAAATTATCTGCTTCTTTCATCATGCCTGCAACTGAAGTCGGCTTGTTTTGTTCGTACATTACAAACCCGGCTATATTTAAAACACAAAATAACAGAATAAAATAAAACTTTTTAGAATTTATAAAATTTTTCAATTTTGCCAACATATTCACAACCATCTCCACATAAAATTTTTATAATCCTATCATAGAATATACTTTATATTAACTTCAATACCCGTTTGCTGTGTTTTCTGTCTGAACGTACACAGCAAAGACTACTCCAACAATAAAAAATATCTTCTTTTATCTAACTATTTAAAGAGTTTTCTTTTTTATAGTCAAATAAGGCACTATCTTTATCTTTAAACATTGATATTAAATTATTTAAAAATACATATGAAAGAGCATCATTAACTGCGCTATTAACTCCGCATAACTTAAGGATTCCTCTCCTTTCGGAACAGGCTTTATAAGCGTAAACGATTGCATTTAATCCGACTGAATCTAAATTTTTTACTTTTTCAAGATCAAGTATTAAATTCACATACCCTGTATTAATAAGAATTTGGATCTCTCTTTTAAGTGTTTCAATTATTTCATTTTTAGATAAATTACTTATGGTTATAGATGCTATTTTATTTTTCGGATCTTCAACTTTCGTAAACACTTCTGCCATTGCACCGTATTTTTGAACTTCGAGGTTACCTATATGCTGCAATATTTTTTTATGCCAATCGGGCAATTTGCTTATAAACTCGTTAGCACCCTTTAAGAAGCATTCGTTTATAAGCTTTTTATCATCAGAACCTGAAATAACAACTATTTTTGTTTCATCATTTTTAGTTTTTTCTGCATTATTGATCTCATCAATTAAATGCAATCCATCTTCCGGATTTGGTAAAAACAAGTCAACAATAACATATTGAAAACTTTGTTTTTTATAATAATCTAAAGCCTCTCCTACACTTCTGGCAACCGTTGTGGCATATCCACAATTTGTTAAAAGCTTGCTTAGTTGATATACAGACAATTCAAGGTCATCAACCAAAAGAATATTGGCATTATTTAAAAATTTTGACTGAGTTTGTATACAGCCGGGAGAAATTCTTTTCTCTATTTCTATTAAAATTCCCGTTATTTCTTCTGAAGTCGGATTTTCCGGCGACTTTTGCCCTGCAAGATTAAAAAGTTGCGCGATTTGTTCTTTATTAAGGCTCGACATTATTTTAGAATCACTCCAAAATCTTTTTTGCTATATTTATCTTATATTATAAGATAAAAAGCTGATTTAGTGTTAAATAAAATTTAAGGATACAAAAAATGGAAAAAATAAAATTAAAAATTCATCGCCTTGAAAATAATATCAAAATGCCTTTTTATGCTACAGAAGGAGCTGCTGGCATGGATTTAACAGCAGGCATTTCAGCACCAATAGAATTTAAACCTTTTGAAAGAAAACTTGTTCCTACCGGAATAATTATAGAACTTCCTTCCGGTTATGAAGCGCAAATAAGACCAAGATCGGGACTTTCCATAAAATTCGGAATGACTCTTATAAACTGTGTTGGAACTATCGATGAAGATTACAGAGGGGAAGTATGCGTACCTATGATTAATCTTTCTAACGAAACATATATAATTCAACCATGCGAAAGAATAGCACAGATGATAATTGCTCAAGTACAAAAAGCAGAAATTATAGAAGTAGAAGAATTAACAACAACTGCAAGGTCTTCAGGTGGTTTCGGCTCAACAGGGAAATGAAAGAATTTTTAAAAACGTGTTGACAATCAAAATATATTCCTGCTATCTTAGTCTTAAGATAATTAAATAAACATGCCCCTGTCGTCTAGAGGCCTAGGACATCTCCCTTTCACGGAGAAGACCGGGATTCGAATTCCCGTGGGGGTATTTTTATATTCAATCAGAATTGAACTTAATTAGTTCAATTTTTTATTGCGTTCTTGATTCATAAAAACAAATCCTTACAAAAGAAAATTAATATAATCTTTTTTCCTTTGTAGTTTTCAGTTATAATAAAACTATTAAAATAATTTGGAGAAGCTATGAAAAAGACATTTATTGTTTTTATGCTATTAATGGCATCAAGTACAGTTAATACACAATGCTTTGCTCAAAGCGCTTTTGAGCAACTTCAGAATGCTGCTGGAGATAGTGATTCTGCTTCTAACAGCTATTCCAATGGCTCATATGATTATGAAGGAGCAAGTACTTATTCCGGCTACAATTTTGACACTTCTTCAGAATCACCTACGCCTGTTGATTTAAGTGGCGCTGGCGAACATCCAACCCCACAGCTACTTAGAGACTCTGATGACTAAGTTATAATACTAAAAATAATACCCTAATATTTTTAACTTGGCTGTTTGCCTGTCATTTCTTTGTCTGCCGAAAAGAACATCTATAGCCAATCAGAATTGAACTAAGCAAGTTCTATTATTTATTGTGTTCTTGATTAATATTTGAAAAATGTTTATAATTTTATTATAATTAATTTTTATATATTTGCAGTTTTTAAAAGGAGTAATACTTATGAGTAGTGAAAACACAGAGATTAAAAATGTTAAAATAGACAGTGTTCAAATACTTACAAGTCTAGTTGCTATTATTTTATTTTTTATTACTTGTTTTGCTGCCTATAATGGCTATTCCTCATTTACTCAGGGACATTCTATAAATGAACAAATATATTCTGTCATAATAATACTTATTTCAATTTTTTCATTTATTGGATTTATAGTGATTATGCAAATAGATCATTTAATCACTCTCGTAAAAGAAGAAATTTCAAAAAATAAATAAGCAATTTTTTATTAAAAAAACGCATGTATTTATAAAAATACATGTGTTTTTTGTTAAGTATGATTAAATCAAATACCTTAAATTAACGACAATGCAATACTCGGAATTTGATTTGCCTGAGCAAGCAAGCTTGCTGAAGCTGAATTTAATATTTGATTTTGTGTTAATTTTGACATTTCAGCAGCAATATCAGTATCTCTAATTCTTGATTGAGCTGCAATCAAGTTTTCACTAGTCACATCCATACTGTTAATATTTGATTCAAGTCTATTCTGATAAGC
>Ga0209212_1001931_pt1 | contig 31335 bp, 29 predicted proteins | sample RifGroC2_FD_183996 | JGI IMG/M metagenome (GOLD analysis project Ga0209212, IMG submission 183996) | Groundwater microbial communities from Rifle, Colorado, USA - Groundwater C2 (SPAdes) (version 2) | ecosystem: Environmental > Aquatic > Deep subsurface > Groundwater | place: Rifle, Colorado...
CTGGTTAACCCCAACCCTCCCCTTGAAGGGGAGGGAGCCAAGTTCCTCCCCCTTCAAGGGGGAGGTTAGGAGGGGGATGGGTGAATGGCGCCACGCGTACGGCAAATCATGCGTGACGCGACACTAGTTGCAAGCGAGAACGGGAGAGTCATGTAGCCTTGGGCGAACACGTTTTTTGTGCCCACGCGGCCAGCAAAGGTTATTTACGCGTGGGCACAAAAAACGTGCCCACCCTACTTGACTATTACGCGGATATTTTCTTCTCCTGCGGCATCGGTAGCGCGACACAAAACTTGCTGCCTTGCCCTTCGCCCGCCGACTCCGCCCAGATGCGACCTTTGTGGTGTTCGGCAACTTTGCGGCACAGCGCCAAGCCGATGCCGGTGCCTTCGTAGGCTTCGCGCGATTGCAGGCGCTGGAATACCTGGAACAGCCGCTTGATCTGGTCGGGAATGATGCCGACGCCGTTGTCGGACACGCTCAAATGCCATTCATTTTTGACCGTCTCGCTGGCGACAATGATTTCCGGTATCCGCCCGGCGATGCGGTATTTGATGGCGTTGCCGATCAGGTTCTGCAGGAGTCTCAGTATCTCGTCGTGGTTGACCATGATGCGCGGCCAGTCACCGGCGACGCTCACTTTGGCCTGCGCTTCGGCGATGGTGGGCTGGAGATATTGCAGTGCCTCGTCGAGTGCCGCGCGGCTGTCGATCCAGTCTAATGGTTCGCCCACCCTGCCTATCCGCGAGTATTCGAGCAAGGCCACCAGCATCTGGTCGATGCGCTTGGCGCCGTCGATGGCGAAGTTGAAGTAGCCGCGCTTTTCGCTGTCCAGTTGATCGGCCAGGCTCATCTCGATCAGTTGCAGATAGCTGGAAATCATGCGCAACGGCTGGCGCATATCGTGGGAAATGGCGTAGCTGAATTGTTCCAGTTCGATATTGGAACGCTTGAGCTCTTCTTCAAATTCTTTGCGCCCGGTGATGTCGCGCACGAAGCCGGTGGTGCCCAGCACATTGCCGCTCTCGTCGATGATTGGAGTCTTGAAGGTTTCTATCCAGTGTTCTTTGCTGCCGTCAAGTAACAGCTCCTCGACATGTTTCTGCTGGCGCAAGGTCATTACTTCGGCATCGTCGGCGCGGTATTTCTCCGCCAACTCTATTGGCCAGAGATCGAAATCGGTCTTGCCGACGACCTGCCGGGCATCTTCCAAGCGGGCGTAATCGGCAAAAGCCTTGTTTGCCTTGAGATAGCGGCCTTCGGCATCTTTCAACCAGGACAGATAAGGGGAGTTGTCGAGAATAGCGCGCAGGCTTGCCGCACTTTCTTTCAGCAATTCCTTTTCGCCCCTTAATTGCTCGTTCATTTTGCTCAGATCTTGCGTCTGCATATCGACCAGCATGTCAAGCTGGTGCACAAAACGGTGACTGGTCAACAAACGGCCCAGCATCTTGCAGAACAGCAGGAGCAGCCGCTCGTGCCACATATTGAAAAAATCCGGTTCCGGGTAATAAACATTGACTACACCGAGAATTTGTTCTTCGCAGATGATCGGTACGCAAAGCAGCGAACCCTGCACCGGCTTGTCGTCAACGCCGATTTTCTTGAACTGCGGATCGTCGGCACAGGAACGGCAATGTTCGATCTTTCCGTTTTTGGCGGCGCGTCCCAGCAGCCCCTCCCCCATTTGGAATTTGGTTTTCTTGCGTGGCTGCCGGGGAATGGCCTCCTCTGAACCGGTGATGTCCCGCAGCATTTCATCCCAGTCCAGCCCTGCGGCAACCGTCAGCAGATTCGCCTCGTCCGGCAGAAAAATGGAGCAGCGCTCCATGTCCTGATTCGACATCAGCGCTTCCAGCGCCCGCCGGAGCAACTGGTTTTCGTCCAGATTGCGGATGGAAATATCGGTTAACCCGTACAGGGCGGACAGGGAATCCAGCAGATTGACGATATGCCGGTTAAGCTCCTGGGTGGTTTCGATAAGTTGAGCGTCGCGCATTCGTTAATATATGCAGTTGTTTAATATGCGTAGTTGTCGGTTTGTTCATATCCTGCTTCGACAATAAACTCGCCTTCCGGCATCGTGAACGGCAGCATGATGATGGGCGCATCTGTTTTATGGGCAACCAGATAATCGCACCCAAATATGATCGTTGGCAATGATAGTTGGAAAAAATACCCGCCTTTTTCCAATTCACTTTTTGCGCCGCCGAGAACCATATTGGCAAGCTCCCCTACCAGGTCAATAACCATCCCGTCGATCATGGTAACTTCGCTATGAAACATTTCACTTGCAATATGCAGTATGGCCGCTTCCGAAAAAGTCAAGGCGATGGAAGCCTTTCCTTTTCTTCCTACCATGCTCATCACGCCGGTAATATTTTTCCCCTGCACAATTTCGTTTTTATCTTTTCTTTTAGGCGTACCGACTTTTGGCTCAATATGCGCCATGGTGGATAACACATTCAGCATCGATGTGAGAACCGGGTTGATGAAATTAACATTCATGCTTCAAATATCCATTTGTTTATTGCAAGTGTTTCTACAGGGGAGGACAGCTTCCCATTATTGGGTACACGTTCTCCACGCTCTGCGTGGGAACGCTGGCCATGCCGCTCTGCGGTACGGGACGCGGAGCGTCCCCTGATGTGTTCCCACGCAGAGCGTGGGAACGATAAAATACAGCCAGTGCTTCCACAAAACAGTCAAAACAAGTTTAGTCCTTGTCGAACAGCGATGAAATTTCCTGGATGGATTTAAGCTGACTTCTCATCTGTTTCCACATTGCTTCAACCCGTTCTTTGGGCAGGCCGAGCGCGGACAGCGAGTCTGTTTCGGGAGACAGCTCTTCCTGCTCATCAATAATCTGGTTGGCCCAGCGGGCGCAAAGTCCTTCCAGCAAAACCAGCGGCCAGTGCTTGCCGCGATAGCTCAGGTCGTAGTGATATTCCATAACCAGCAGAATTTCCTCCGGCAAATGCCACTTGCTTCCCATCCATACGCCTGCCTGATAGTGGGTGGCATCGAGCCGGTCTTTGATATATTCGCCCAGATTGCGCTCGGGGTTTTCTTCATAAGCAATAAAGGCCAGCTGCATTTTAACCGGGTAGAGCTGCACCAGCGCCAGCAGCCCGATATTGTGCAGCAGGCCGGCCATGTAGGCGCTGTCTGCGGCGGGACGCAATTCTTCCCGAATAGCTGGATTGATCTCGTTGGCCATCAGCGCGGTCATGATGGAGGAGATCCAGAACCTTTCCGCCTTGAAGTGGGGGCAATGTTTAACCCTGAACATGCCGGACAAAGACAGGCTGACGGCAACACTCCTGACCGTAATGAGCCCGAGAACAGAGATAGCGTTCATCAGCGAATGAACCTGCCCCTGCTGGCCGAAAAAGGCGGAATTGGCCAATCCGAGCAGGCGTGCCGCAATGGTGGGAGATTCGCCCAGTATCTCCGCCAAAGTCGTTTGGGTGATATTCGGGTCCCCGCAGGCACTCAACAAACGCTGGATATTCGGCGACAGGGAGGGCAGTTGCTTGAGCCGCTGGGTTTCCTGGCGCGTCTGGTCATTGGTCATAAAAAAGTTTCTGAAATGTAAAATTCTCGGTGTGTAGCCACGTCGGGATTGTAGCACTGCTGCAATAACATGTGATTAGCCGGTAAGATCGTATTGCACGGCGTAGCGCACCAAATCAGCAACGCTATGGAGATTCATTTTTTCCATGAGGCGAGCCTTGTGGGTGCTGACCGTCTTGTGGCTGATGCAGAGTTTCCCGGCGATTTCATTGACGCCATTGCCCGCAACAAGCAAGTGAAATACTTCCAGCTCACGATCTGAAAGCGAGGCGTGGGGCAACTGCAACTTCGTTGACGTTATGTTCAGCACTATCTGCTCCGCCACAGCCGGATCCACATATTGTCCCCCGGCGCTCACCTTGCGAATCGCCGCCAACAGCCTTTCATGGTCGTTGTCCTTGCTGATAAAACCGGAGGCGCCAGCCTTGAGGGCGCGCATCGCGAGCTGCGCATCGTTGTGCATGGTAAACACCAGAATGGGCAGCGTTGCCCGGCATAGCTTGACGCGCCCGATCATGTCCACGCCGCTGATGCCCGGCATATTCATATCGAGCAGCAGCAGGTCAAATTCACAATTGTGTATTTGATGCAATAACTCGGCGCCGTTGGTGGCCTCGCCAGCCAGTTCCATATCGGACGCCCGTGCCAGGATTTGCCTGATCCCCTCGCGCACAATGGCGTGATCGTCGGCAATCATGACGCGGATCATGGGTTGTCTCCTTCGATATCGGGGATGGTTTGCCGGTTGGGCACAACGAAATATATCTGGGTTCCCTGCTGCGGCACGCTATAAACATTGACAATGCCACCCAGTGCGATAGCGCGTTCGCGCATACCGAGCAAACCAAAAGTCTTGCGACGGGTAATGGCCTGGTAATCAAACCCCTTGCCGTTATCGTTCACGGTCACGGAAAAGTTATCGGCATCCCGCTCAAGGAAAATTTCAACCTTGCTTGCTTCGGCATATCGGGTCACGTTGGTCAGGGATTCCTGCACAACGCGAAATGCTGCCACGGCGAGCGCCTCATCCAAGTGGATTGCTTCTTCAGGCGCATATACAACACAGAGCGTGCCGGTATGCCTGATAAATTCGTCGCGTAGCCATTTAACGGCGGGAACAACTCCCATGTCCAGCGTAACGGGGCGCAGATTGTTCACCACATCACGCGTGCATTGAATTGACTGGTCCAGTAGTCCGGTAATCCCTTTGAGCTCCCCCATCAGTGCGGCATCATGCTCGCCGAATTCGGTGCGCAACAGCGAAACCGACATGCGCAATGCGGTCAGCAGTTGCCCCAGCTCATCATGCACCTCGCGGGCAATGGACTTTCGCTCCTCTTCACGCAACGCTTCTCTCTGCGCGATCAGGTCACGCAATAATTGGCGGGATTGCTCGAGTTCCATCTCCGCCTGTTTGCGCTCGGTGATGTCCTGAACGACGGCCAGAAACACCGGCATTTCTTCTTTGATGAACTGCAGGCGCATCTCAACCGGATAAGTCGTGCCATCCTTGCGCCGATGAGCCGTCTCGAAAGACAGCGATTGTTGTTCGCCGCTTCGCAACGGTGCAACCAGCCGCTCGAAGCTCTCCCTTGTAAATAACGGCTCAATATCCAGCGGGGTGAGATGGTTCAATTCGTCGTCCGAGTAGCCCAGATTTTTCTCCGCGCCTTCGCTGGTCAGAAGAAAATGCAGGGAGTGTGCGTCAAACAGGTAGATTTCGTTGAACGAGCCTTGCAGCAAATGGCCGAACTGCCGCACCAACGCTTCCGATTGCTTGCGCTCGGTGATGTCTTCGATGACCCCGATAGTGTATTTGGGCGTGCCGTCGGCATCGCACAACAGGGAAACGGTCAGGTTGGCCCACACCAGACTCAGGTCTTTGCGCACATAGCGTTTTTCCATGGAGAAGGTGGATATTTCGCCTGCCAGCAGTTGCTGAAAATACCGGTCCTGCTCCGCCAGATCGTCCGGAAAAGTAACGTCGTAAAAACTCATGGACATCAGCTCATCGCGGCTATAGCCGACGAGGCGGCAGAATTTCTGGTTGGCCTGCCGGAAATGACCATCCAGTGCGGTATGCGTTATACCGACTGCAGCCTGCTCCATGGTGCCGCGGAAGCGGTCATCGCTTGCCCGCAAATTTTCTTTCTCGACCTGTTTGCGCGCGGTGATATCGCTGAATATAAATACATACCGTATGATTTCCTGCTGTTTGTTTCTCACCGCGGTGGCAGTCATCCATTTCGGGTAAATCTGGCCGTTCTTGCGTTTGTCCCAAATCTCGCCGGTCCACGAATCATCGCGGATCGATTGCTGCAACATCTCGATGCAAGAGCTATCGCAAGGTTGCCCACAACTCATCACGCCAATATCCCTGCCCAGCGCCTCTTCGCGGCTATAGCCGGTAATGGCCGAGAAGGCCTGATTGACGCGGATAATGGTGCCATTGGCATCGGTAATCACGATGGCGTCTTGTGTCTCGAAGGCAGCAGCAGCGGTATACAGATCATTTTCGGCGCGTTTGCGCGCGGTGATATCGCGGCAGAATACAACCAGCTTTTGCGCATCCCGCATGAAGGCGGCGGATACTTCGAAGTCGATTTCATGCCCGTCCTTGTGGCGGTGGCGCGTCTCGAACACATCGTATCCATTGGCGATGATCCTGGCGATATGCGCCTGCACTTCATCCGCCGATTGCTCTTGCGCCTCCAGTTGGCTGATGTGCATCCCCACCAGCTCATCCGCCGTATAGCCCGAAATATCCGCATAGGCCTGATTCGCCTCCAGCAGGTTGCCCTGTACGTCAACCAGCCAGAAACCGTCATGGGCAGTCTCGATGGCGCTTTTTTGAAAGGCATTTTCCCGGCTTGTCTCATGGGTGCGCATCATTCCCCCTGACTCAGGGTATTGATGAAGTAATGCAGGATCAGTGCGTCGTTCTGGCTGATATTTTCGAAATTGAGCCCGATGCGCGCACCTGCCTCATTCTCTTTTCGGTATATCTTCCGGATCTCGGCAGCAAGAAGCAGATTCACTGGGCTTCCTTCGTAATCAACAGTGAATCCGACCTGTACCTGATCATCCACAGCCCCTGTTTCTACCGGGGAGTCGAGCATGGTGCCGGAGGCGCTCAAATCCAGCATCGTAACCGCCACCGGCGTGTCACCCGCCTGTGAAAGGCTGGCCGGCAATGAAACCGCCACGCGCAGCGAATTGCGCACGAGCCGGTATTCAACTTTGTCCGGCCAGGAAAAATGCAGGTAGGTGAAAGGGTGGGCGCGGGCGCGGATCACCTGGGCGGTGAACGCGTAGGCATGCTTGCCGTCGAAGCCGCGCAGGATGAAAGCCTGCCCCTCTTCCATCCACATCCTCTCGCCATTGCGGAAGGGCAGGGTGACAAGCAGGCTCTTATCCTTGATAAAACCGATGAACCTGACCTTATGACGTATCTGCGCAACGTCGGCCAGGGACTGCACTTGTATTTCCGCGCCCGGATATAGCCGGATGGCATCGAAACCAACTTCAACAGGTTGATCGTTTTGGGGGGTAGCACGAGACATGTTCAGCCAGGAATCGGGTAAACACGGGAACCCGCTGCGCCCATGAGCCGGGCGTTGGCCCCTGCGTTTGAGTGCGCCTCCACGGAGATGTTGCGCAGCGGATGGCATGGGCTAGAATGGCACGCGTCGGCAAGGCCGAGCGGGCGTAAGTCTGTTACATGGTGATCGGATAAGGCGGAAAAGTGACAAACGCGCATGCAAACTCCCTGACTGACGAGAAGAATTGCAACGGGGTTTGGGTTGCACAGGCGCGCAAGGTATCAAAGGTTGCCAAATAAAGTCAAATAAATGTGAGCCACAAAACCGGGAAGTTTTTGACGAGTGCCAGACGCGTCTTGGTGCCGCCGATGTCGCCCGCGAGAAAATAATTGATGGCGCTATCAGTAGGCCTCCAGCTTCGCGCCATCCAGATTCAACGAATGACGCCAGAACTGGTCGTCGCGGTCGAACAGCCGGTAGGTGCCGCGCGGCCCCCAGCTTCCTGCCGCATAGCCGTTAATAAAGTCGCGCTCCATCGCCCACACCTTGAGGATCGGATCCACCACGCGCCATGCCGCTTCCACTTCGTCGATGCGCAAAAACAGCGAATGGTCGCCCTGGATCACGTCCAGCAGCAGGCCTTCATAGGCGTCGTAATCCTCGTCGCCGCCCTTGCGGTACGTCGCATCCAGACTGATGGCGCGGGTATGCAGATCCAGGCCGGGCACCTTGACCTGCATTTCCATTTTCATGCAATCGTTGGGCTGGATGCCGAGCATGATCCAGTTCGGTTGCGGCGGGCCGTGGCGCGTGTGGCGCAGCAGGTCCTGCGGCGGGTTCTTGAAGCGGATGCAGATCGCCGAGCTGCCCTCCGCCATGCGTTTGCCGGTGCGCAGGTAGAACGGCACACCCGCCCAGCGCCAGTTGTCGATGAACAGCTTGAGCGCGGCATAGGTCTCCGTGGTGCTGTCCGCCGCCACGCCGGGCTCTTCCAGGTAGCCCGGAACCGTCTTGCCGTCGATGGTGCCGCTGGTGTACTGGCCGCGGAAGGCGTGGGCATGCACCGAGTTCTGCGTGATCGGACGGATCGCTTTGAGCACTTTCACTTTTTCGTCGCGCAGGTGTTCGGCAGTCATGGTGACCGGCGGCTCCATCGCCACCAGGGCCAGCAATTGCAATAAATGGCTTTGGATCATGTCGCGCAATGCGCCGGCGCCTTCGTAGTAATCGGCGCGCCCTTCGATGCCCAGGGTTTCGGATTGGGTGATCTGCACATGGTCGATGTAGTGGTGATTCCACAGCGGTTCCAGCAGGATGTTGGCGAAACGGAACACCATCACGTTCTGCACCGTGCCCTTGCCGAGGTAGTGGTCGATGCGGTAAATCTGCGGTTCGTTCAGATGCCGGTACAGGCTGGCTTGCAGCGTTTGTGCGCTGAGCAAATCGTAACCGAAGGGTTTTTCGATCACCACGCGCCGCCAGCCATTTTTCTCCTGTAGCAGCCCTACCCTGCCCATCTTGTCGACGATGCCGGGGTAATCCGCCGGGCGCACCGCCATGTAATACACCACATTGGGCGGGAAAGCCGGGTTTTCTTCGATCAATTGCCGCAACCGCGCATAGGCCTCATCGTCGCCGGGCGGAATGGCGAAATAATGCAGGCGCGCGCAAAAGCGTTGCAGCGCGGCTTCATTTATTTCTTGCGGGTAAACCGCCCGCAAAATCCCCGTAACGATGTCCAGCCACTCGTCGCGCGTCCTTTGCGTGATGTCGCAGCCCAACATCACCATCTGCTCCGGCAGGCGCTTTGCTATCTCCAGGCAGAACAAGGCCGGAATCAATTTGCGGCGGCTCAGGTTGCCGCCCGCGCCGAAAATCGCCAAGGTACAAGGTTCCGATGTTTTTATCATTTCCCGCCCGCCTGTTTGACCGCGTGGCCGCCGAAGGCGTTGCGCATGGTGGATAACAGGCGATAGCCATAGCCGGTTTCGTTCTGGCTATTGAAGCGCATCTGCAACGCCAGCGTCAGCACCGGCGCAGCGACGCCCTGGTCGATCGCCTCCACCACTGTCCAGCGCCCTTCCCCCGAGTCCGGCACATACGGTGCAATGGCTGTCAGCTCCTGGTCATGCTTGAGAGCTTCTGCGGTGAGGTCGAGCAGCCAGCTGCGCACCACCGAACTGTGCCGCCACAACTCGGTGATTTGCGCCAAGTCCAGTTTGAATTCCTGCTTGCCGCGCAGCAGTTCCAGCCCTTCGGCGAAGGACTGCATCATGCCGTACTCGATGCCGTTATGGATCATCTTGGTGAAGTGCCCTGCGCCGACCGGCCCGACATGCGCCCAGCCGCGATCCGCTGCGGGCGCCAGCGCTTGCAGGATGGGCGTCATGATTTTTGCCACTTCGGGTGTCGCTCCGACCATCAGGCAATAACCGTTCTCCAGCCCCCAGATACCGCCGGAAGTGCCGGAATCCATGAAGCCGATGCCCTGCTCCGCCAGCCAGGCGCCGCGCCGCTGGCTATCGTGGTAGTTGGAATTGCCGCCGTCCACGATGATGTCGCCCTTCACCAGCAGCGGCGCCAGCGCGCGAATCTGCTGCTCGGTGATTTCCCCGCTCGGCAGCATCAGCCACACCACGCGCGGGCCGGATAATTTTGCGACCGCATCCTCGACCGAGGCTGCGGCCAGCATGCCTTCTTCCTGGGCAAGCTGCGCAACCGCTTCCGCCGACCGGTCATAACCCACCAACTCGATTCCGCCACGGCGCAGCCTGCGCACCATGTTGCCACCCATCTTGCCCAATCCGATCATCGCCAGTCGCATAAGTCCCCCGAAGAAATAATTCAAGCCGCACAGCCGCCGCATGGCAGCCGCAAAATGACACACATTGCGCGGCAATGATACACCTCGATATGTGGAAAAAAAGATGATTTACCTAATGCCGCAACAGGGGGAGAATGAAAATCTCGCAGCGATTACATATTGGGAGGATCAGATGTCAAATGACAAACAGCACAAACCGCTCAACCTTAATCTGAGTTCGGTTAAGCAGTCCATGAATAATCACCTCATTTTTTCCGTCGGTAAAGATACGATCACCGCCACCCACCGCGACTGGTTTTTTGCCCTCGCCGAAGTCGTGCGCGAACGCCTGATCGAGCGCTGGATGGACACCATGCGCCGCTATTACAACAACGATGCCAAGCGGGTGTATTACTTTTCCATGGAATTTCTCATCGGGCGCAGCCTGATGAACAGCGTGCTCAATGTGGGTTTTGTCGATGAAGTCCGCCAGGCTTGCGTCGAGGCCGGCATCGATCTGGACAAGGTAACGGAACTGGAATTCGATGCCGCGCTCGGCAATGGTGGGCTGGGTAGGCTGGCGGCCTGTTTCCTCGATTCCATGGCGACCATCGGCCTGCCCGGCTACGGCATGGGTATCCGCTACGAATACGGCATGTTCAACCAGAAAATCGAAGACGGCTGGCAGGTGGAGCATCCGGATAACTGGCTGCGTTATGGCAATCCGTGGGAATTTCCGCGCCCCGAGGTGCTCTACCCGGTGAAATTTCACGGTCACGTGGTGCAATACTGCGATGAAGGCGGCACTCCGCACCACCACTGGATAGAAACGGAAGATGTCATGGCGATGGCATACGACACGCCGGTTCCTGGCTACGGCCTCAACACCGTCAACAACATGCGCCTGTGGTCGGCCAAGGCCTCACGCGATTTCGACCTCAAGTATTTCAACGAGGGCAACTACATCAAGGCGGTGGAGGACAAGAACGAATCGGAAAATCTGTCCAAGGTGCTCTACCCCGACGACACCACCAACATGGGCAAGGAACTGCGCCTCAAACAGCAGTATTTTTTCGTCAGCGCTTCGCTGCAGGACATTCTCTATCGCTTCCGCAAACACCATGAGACCTTCGACGAGCTGCCGGACAAGGTGGCGATCCAGCTCAACGACACCCACCCCTCCATCGCGATCCCGGAACTGATGCGCCTGTTGCTCGACATTCACCATCTGGAATGGAATCACGCCTGGGATATCACTACCCGCACTTTTTCCTATACCAACCACACGCTGATGCCGGAAGCGCTGGAAACCTGGGCGGTGTCCCTGTTTGAGTCGGTACTGCCGCGCCATTTGCAAATCATTTATGAAATCAACCAGCGCTTCCTCAAGGGTGTGATGCATCATTTCCCCGGTGACAACGAGCTGATCAAACGCATGTCCATCATCGACGAAACGCATGGCCGCCGCGTGCGCATGGCGCATCTGGCGATCGTCGGCAGCCATCATGTCAACGGCGTGGCACGGCTTCATTCCGAATTGATGAGAACCACCATCTTTGCCGACTTCGACCGCTATTACCCGGGCAAACTCACCAACATCACCAACGGCATCACCCCGCGCCTGTGGCTGAATCAGGCCAACCCGGGACTGACCAGCCTGATCACCAACCGCATTGGCAAGGAGTGGATCACCGATCTTTCGCAGCTTCGCCAGTTGGCGAAACTGGTCGGCGATCGTGCTTTTCAGGCCGAATTCCGCACCGTGAAACGCGCCAACAAAGAGCGTCTGGCTGAACTGGTGATGGACAGGTTGGCTATCGAAATCAACCCGGACAGCCTGTTCGATGTGCAGGTCAAGCGTATCCACGAGTACAAGCGCCAGCTGCTCAACCTGCTCCATGTCGTCACGCTGTATAACCGCATCCGCGCCAACCCATCGCTGGATGTCGTGCCGCGCACCGTGATCATTGCCGGCAAGGCAGCCCCCGGCTACGCTACCGCCAAACTCATCATCAAACTCGCCAACAGCATAGCCGACATCGTCAACAACGATCCGGCCGTGCGCGGTTTGCTGAAACTGGTATTCATCCCGAATTACGATGTATCCACTGCCAGCATCATCATTCCCGCAGCAGACCTGTCGCAACAAATCTCCACGGCGGGCACCGAGGCATCCGGCACCGGCAACATGAAACTCGCCCTCAACGGCGCGCTGACCATCGGCACGCTCGACGGGGCCAACATTGAAATCATGGAGGAAGTGGGCAAAGACAACATCTTCATCTTCGGGCTTGACGCGCAGGAAGTCGCCGCGATGAAAGGCTCCGGATACAACCCGTGGGACTATTACCACGCCAATGCCGAACTGAAACAGGCTCTGGACATGATCGCCTCGGGTTATTTTTCGCCCGAACAAGCCGACCGTTTTCAGCCCATTGTCAACAACCTCACTCACGGCGGAGACCCTTACCTGCTGCTGGCCGACTACGCCGCCTATGTCGCCGCGCAGGAGCGGGTGGAAGCGCTATACCGCGACCAGCAACAGTGGACGCACCACGCCATTCTTAATGTTGCCGGCATGGGGAAATTTTCCAGCGATCGCGCGATCGGTGAATATGCCGAAAAAATCTGGGGTGCAAAACCGGTACTTAAAGTGTAATTGGCTATGCCCAGCCAAATAATCGGTGGAAGCCCGCTGCCCGAAGGTCATTATCTGGTGCCCGGGACCGGAATTGAACCGGTACAGCCTTTTCAAGCCGACGGATTTTAAGTCCGTTGTGTCTACCAATTTCACCACCCGGGCGGGTATTTGGAGGCGAGACCCAGAATCGAACTGGGATAGGCGGATTTGCAATCCGCTGCATAACCATTTTGCTATCTCGCCGTAGCGCATATCTACAGCTTGAAATGAGTGAGGGAAAGCTAGAATGCTTTCCCTCAGATTTGGAGCGGGAGAAGAGTCTCGAACTCTCGACCTCAACCTTGGCAAGGTTGCGCTCTACCAACTGAGCTACTCCCGCGAAACGAGTGCGCATTATAGGGATATTCAAATGCCTGTCAATAATCTTGCCGAAAAATAATCTTGCCGAAAGACTTTTACTGCTGAATTGTCTGCAATCCGAATAAACGCATGAAATTCTCCGTGGTGTGCAGCCCTACTTCACCGACGTCGATTCCGCGCAGCGAGGCGATCTCCTCGGCGACATGTTTCACATACGCCGGTTGGTTAAGTTTGCCGCGATGCGGCACAGGTGCCAGATAGGGCGCGTCGGTCTCGATCAGAATGCGTTCCAGCGGCACGCGCTGCGCCACTTCCTTGATCTGCTTGGCGCTTTTGAAGGTGACGATACCGGAAAAAGAGATGTAGAAACCCATCGCCAGCGCGGCTTCGGCCACTTCCCAGGTTTCGGTGAAGCAATGCATCACCCCGCCCGCTCCGGCGGCATTCTCCTCCGCCATGATGCGCAACGTATCCGCCGCCGCCTCGCGGGTGTGGACGATGAGCGGTTTGCCGGATTCGCGCGCGGCGCGGATGTGGTTGCGGAAGCGCGTACGCTGCCATTCCAGATCACCCTTCAGCCGGAAATAATCCAGGCCGGTTTCGCCGATGGCGATCACCTTGGGATGCTGCGCCAACTCGACCAGGCGGGCAACGCTCGGTTCTTCGACATCTTCGTAATCCGGGTGTACCCCAACTGAGGCGTAGAGGTTCGGATGCTGTTCGGCCAGCGCCAGCATGTGCGGGAATTTTTCCAGATTGACCGAGACACACAGCGCGGCGGCCACGACGTTCTGGCGCATCTGCGCCAGAACGTCGGGAAGGTTCTCGGCCAGTTCGGGAAAATCGAGATGGCAGTGGGAATCGACGAACGGCATGGCTACGCAACCATGAGTTGGCGATAGGAGAACAGCAACGACTCCAGAAACAACTTGGGGTTAAGCGTATGCCGCGCCTCGCGTTTCGCGCCTTGCAGGTAGCTTTGCAGCCGCGCCAGATTTAACGGCGCAATGGGTTCGACCAGTTTTTTGATGACGGCCTCTTCGCCGGGGTGGTAGCGCAGTTTGCCCGCCAGCTTCATCGCATTTAGGTCGTAGCTCCATTGTTGCAACCACTGCACGACCACGACCTGCTCGGTCTTCTGCAACGCCTCGGCCAGCGCGAACACATCCAGTGCGGCGGGCTGGCGTACGGCGCGCAGCAATTTGTCGCGTTCGGCGCTACCCAGTTGCTCGTCCAGTTGAACGGCCTGTAGCGGCGCGAAGCCGGATGCCGCGAGGGCTTCGGCAGGGTTCTTCACGCCCTGCTGCGCCAGCCAGCGCGTGGCGCTTGCGGCATCGGGGGCCGGCAGCACGAACGACAGGCAGCGGCTCAGGATGGTCGGCAGCAATTGCTGCGGTTTGTGCGACACCAGGATGAACAGCAGGCCCGGCGGAGGCTCTTCGAGGTTCTTCAGCAGCGCATTTGCGGCATTGGTGTTCATCGCCTCGGCGGGGTGAATGACGACTACGCGCCTGCCGCCCTGATGGGCGGACATGCCGGAAAAATCGGCCAGCCCGCGCACCTGGTCGACGGAAATCTGCTTGCTGGGTTTCTTGCCGGATGCAGACTTAACCTCCTCGCCCTCCTCGGCATCCTGGCTCAACGCATCCGGTTGCAGCAGGCAGAAATCCGGGTGCGAACCCTGTGAAAACCAGTGGCACGAAGGACATTGCCCGCAGGCAAAACCGGCTTCATCGGGATGCTGGCACAGCAGGCTGCGGGCAAAGTTTATCGCCAGATCGAACTTGCCGATCCCTTTGCTACCCTTGAACAACAGGCCATGCGGCGGGCGTTTGCGCAGTTCCTGTAATCGCCCCCAATCGTTTTTTTGCCAACTGTATATATTATTCATATCAAACAGATAGAATTATTTCTTCGAGTCTTTGTTTAACTGAATCCATGGGCTGCGCCGCATCGATGACGATATAGCGTTGCGGGTTTTGACGCACGCGCTTGTGGTATCCGGCACGCACCCGTTCGAAGAAATCGGCCTGTTCCTGTTCAAAGCGATCCAGCGAAACATTGTTTGGCCTTGTATTATCAGGTGATCTCAGGCGTTGCTGCGCTACCTCGACCGGGACGTCGAAAAACAGCGTCAAGTCGGGCTGCAGGTCGGGGTGTACCCATTGCTCAAGCTGGCTCAGCTTACCCCAATCCAGCCCCCTTCCGCCGCCCTGATAGGCGAAACTGGCATCGCTGAAACGGTCCGAAATCACCCACTTGCCTGCGCTCAATGCAGGTTTGATGACCTGTTCGATATGCTCCAGACGCGCCGCAAACATCAGCAGTGCCTCGGTGCCGATGTTCATCGGCTGGTTCAGCAGTATCTCGCGCAGTTGCTCGCCGAGCGGCGTACCGCCCGGTTCGCGCGTGACCAGCACATCGGGGCCGCGCTGGCGCAACGCATCGGCGAACCATGCCAGATGGGTGCTTTTTCCCGCGCCGTCCATGCCTTCAAAGGTAATAAATTTGCTCATTTTCGCCATCAGTTAAACTCAAAATCCGCCAATAAACTCGTTCGGCAACCGCGTCTTCCATTCGGTCATCAGCACAAGGTCGCATTCTACCGTTGTTCCATCCTGCACCAAAAGTTCGAGTTCGCCGACACTGGAAGTGTGTTCGATGTCGTAGGCTTCGCCCATGAGGCGCAACACCGCCTTCTTGTATTCTGTGTCCGGGTTGCCGGACAGATGTTGGCCTTTCACTTCCAACACTACCACGCGGTTCGCAACTTCGCCCCGCTGCATGGCAAAGATAAAATCGGGATAAACCTTCTCGCGCCGCCAGCCCTGCACGGCGTAGTGGTTGCGGGCGATATTGCGGTGCCACCATCCCAGCGCGGCCTCGCCGTCGAGATAGACGGCGATGTCGCGCTCGTCCTGACTGGAAAAATCGCCCTTGTAGATCGGCGAGAACAGGCTGCGCTCCAACGCCCCGCCATTCTTTCCCACCAACTGATCGGCGGTCTCCGGCTCGTAGGTTTCGGCCTCGAAGGGCATCCGCCAGTTGTTACCGTCCGCCCGCAGGCGGAACTGGATGCGTCCCGCTGCCACCTCGGCACGGAAGCGGGCCTCGGCCTTCCTGCTGCGCTCGCCGTCCAGCCACTTCCGCAATTCCTCGACAATCAGTCCCGCCACCTCGCCCAGCTTCGCATCATCAAAGCCGCGCCCTTGCAAGCCAGCCTTCACCTTGCCGACAATCTCGCGGGCAATCCACGCATTGGGCACGATGTCCGAAATCATCCGTACCGCGTAGGCCGGATCAAACCGCAGCATCTCGCCAGTCGTGCCCACGGTCTCGCTGATAATCCGCTCGTCGCCTTGGTCGGCAAGATGAATCCGCCGCATTTGGCGTTCCGCACTCTGTGCGTTGTCGGGAATTTTCGCCACCAGCTCGGCCACGTCCAGCCCCGTCCAATCAACATCGAACAGGATGTCCTGCTCGTAGTCCAGCGGGCGGACGCTGCCGCCCTCGGCGCGCAACACCAGCGGCAGAAAAATTTCCGTCCTGGCGAATTTCTCGCGCCGCGCAACGACGCGGGCGCCGTTGCCGGTGCTGTTGTCGGCAGTGCGAATTTCTTTCACCAGATCGCCCAACCCATCCTCTTCCAGCCCGGTCTTGATGGCGGCCACCACATCGGCTGTTCCGGCGTGATGAGTGATGACATAGCACTCGTCGAGAGCCGCGACACCCGTTTTCTCGGCATGGGGCTGGCGCAGGATGCGGCCCACAAGCTGGGTCATGGCCGAAAGGTTGCCGCTCGCCGCCAAGGCGCAAAGCACATAAGCGAAGGGGCAGTCCCAGCCCTCCTGCAATGCCTGCTTGGTGATGATGACCCGCACGCGATTAGCGGGCGTTAGCAAGTCCTGATTTTCAGGTGCGGCGAGGTCGTTGGTGTCCGCCGTTTTGATGGCGATTTCAGCCTCGTCCAGCCCGGCATTGACCAGCCATTCCTTGACATCGAGCGCGTGAATGTGGGAACCGTCGCGCTGATCCGCGCCAGTCCGCTCCGCCTGCACCAGCAGGATGGGACGGATGTAGCGACCCCGCTCGCCGTGCAGCCTTCGTGCTTCGCCGTCGAGGACGTTGAGCCGGTCGAGCGCCACCGCCAGCGTATTCCGCCAGTCGGTGCCTTGGCGTGGGTCGAGGTTGAGGGGCATTTTAATCATGCCTTCGCGGTCGAGGTCGATGCCTTTCACCTCCACCAGCACGTTGGTGTAGCGGGCGGGCTTGGGGGTTTTTCCACCCGTTGCCATCACGTCCTTGGGCGTGGCCGAAAGTTCCAGCACGAAACAGGGATTGAAGCCGTAGAGCGTGGCAAAGGCCAGTTCCGACACCGCCCGGTGGCCTTCATCCATCACCACCACCGGACGAATCAGCCGCAAGGCGTTGCCCAGCGAATCCTTCACCATCGGCCAAAAAGCTCCAACCTCACCCGACTTGCCATAAGCGTCCAGGTTCGGCGTGAGTTCCAGCGCAATCCGTTGCGCCTCCATATCGCCCTCGGGCGGGAAGAAGCCCTGCACGTCGCCCCGGTCGCGGAACATCCGCAACGTGTCTTTGTTATCGCGGTTGGACGATTGCAGCATCAGCAGCATCACACACAGATTGCCTTCCACATCGCGGGCGTCCAGCCTGTCGCCCTTCTCCATCAGTATGACGCGGTTGCCCGACTGCACGTCGAGCATCTGGCGGTAGGGATGCTGACGGTCGGCCAGTTGTTTTTTTGTTTGCGAATAGATCGCCTCGTTGGGCACAATCCACAACACGAAGCCCGTGCTGATACCCAGATAGCGCCCGAAAATGCGGGACAGGGCTGAGACCGCCAGATAGGTTTTGCCGCCGCCTGTGGGCACCTTGAATACCACATTCGGCACAGGCCGCCCCACGCCATCAACGCGCGCCGAATAAGGCACGGCGGCACGCGATTGCGGCAACTTGCCCGTTGCGCGCATGGCTTCCCATGTTTTGGCGGCAAAATCGGGAACCTCACGAATCAGGTCGGGATCGGTTTCGCGGGCGTTGGCCTCTGCAATCTTGTCCGCTTTTTTCTTCTGCTGGGACAGCTCGATCAAATATTCGTCGAGCCGTGCCAGCGTCCGAGCCTGGTAGTCGAGGTCGCGCAAGGACATCAGGGTGCGCTCAAGGTTTCGATCAAGAGCATTTCCATCAAGGCGCCACAAGCAGCCAGGCGCTTGTCAGCGGTAATCATGGCATCGCAGCCGGATTCGATGGCGGTAGCCAAGTGAAGCGCATCCGCCAGACGAAGGTTATGGCTGGCGCGAAGATGTGCGGCACGATCAACAACGGCGGATGACACCGCTTCCATGCCGATCATTGCCGTTCCAGACAGCAAATCCGAATATAAGGCGACAAGCCGTTCATTACCTTGCCGCAAAGGATGTACCAAAACTTCCGCTCGCGTAATCTGACTGGTTCGAGCCAAGGTTTTTTCCTGCTGAATCAGGCGAAAAACATCGCATAGCGGCGAGAGCGCCCCAAATGGCGGAAGCGTGCTTTCAAAAGCGTAAATAAAAACATTCGCGTCAAGATAAATTGTGCGATTGGTCACCGCATCCGGGAGCCACATGTTCAGTCTTCCCTCAATTCGTCCACATAGCGATTGACCGCTTCCACGCTATCGAAACGGGCGAATTTTCCGAAATGCCGGGTCCAGTCAGGGTTGATCTGGTCAGGATTGATCTGGCTCGAACGCTGTTGCACCAGGATAATCACCTCGGCCACCGTACCTTCTGGAAGATCGGGTGTTGGGATGTGCAAAATATGGTCGGCGCTCACCTTGGCTTCATAACGAATAGCTTGCATGGTTCCTCTCCTTCATTGACGTTCAACACGATACAGTGCGAAGGGCAGCGGTGCAAACTCCACCTGCAAGCCTGCCTCGGCCAGCAGCTTCTGCGAGACAAATTTTGCCGGGGCGAACACCAGATGCCGCTTGCCGGGTTTGGCCTCCACCAAAGCCTTGGCCTTGGACAGCGTGAGCGCCGCGTCGCGAGATTTTAGGAAATCGAGATCGGGCCGGTAGATGAGCCAGACATGAAAACTCGCCGATTCGCCCAGATAGCCGTGGCCGTCCTTCTCCCATGACTCGGACGCATTGAAGGATTCGTTGGTGGCCATGTGGTAGAGCAATGCCCCCAACTGCTCGAAGGTCGGCAGGGTTTCGCCCGTCAGCATTTTATCCATCTCGATAGCTGCGCCCAAGGTACAGTAGGTGAAGCTGCCGCCCAAGCCTTCGGTGCGTTCTGCGATAGTCTTGATGCCTTCGACGATCAAATCGCCATCCTTCACCTTCTTGTCGATGCTGTCGAAGCGATGGCCGTCCAGATTCTCGATGCTGACGATCTGGTCGAGCAGCTTGTCGGCTTTCTTCAGGTCGGTGAAAGTCAGCGGTTTGCGCAGCAGTTCCTCGCGTTGGTTACCGGTAAAGGCGTAGCCGTTAATGACGCGCCTAACCCGTTCGGCGGTGAGGGTATCGGCATAGTCCTCGCACTCGACGAGGATGAACTTACGAGTGCCGCCATCCCTTGCGTTAGCCGCCAAAACGGCGTGGGCGGTGGTTCCACTACCTGCAAATGAATCCAATATTATCGAGCTTTCATCAGTCGCCAGTTCGAGGATTCGATCAAGAAGCTGTCGAGGTTTCGGTGTTGCAAATGGTTTCTCCCCATCGAATATTTCCTTCATCTCCGCGCCAGCATTTCGTGTGCTGCCAGCAAATTCGTAGGGCCACCATGTTTGATTAACGACCCCAGACTTGGCTTCCGTCAGAAATTTTTTCTCCATCGGAAACTCTGTATTTCCATCTTTGCCCCACCAAATCCGATCATCTTCTTGTAGCCACTTCATTTTTGCTGGTGGACGCCGCCAACTGCTCCCTTTCGGCGGGAACACTTCCCGCCCCACTTTATTGGGCAATGCGTAATAGTCGCGATCACGATGCTCTGCGCGTGTAAGCGGCGCGGCCAGCCAGTCTCCGCGTTTATCTCCGTCCGGATTTGTGTAGTTCGCAATCTGATCCGCGTTGCGTTCGAGCAAACTTCCAACAAAGCTTTCTGTTTTTCTATAAAGCAATACATGGTTGTGAGTTTCTGCGATTCCAGAACTGTTATTTCCTGGAGTATCTTTTGATTGCCAGACGAAGTTGGCCATGAAATTGTTTTCGCCAAAAATGTCATCCATCAGCAAGCGCAAGCGATGGCATTCATTGTCGTCAATCGTGATGAAAATGGTTCCGCTATCGGATAGCAACTCATGTAATAGCCGCAAACGCGGCCACATCATCGCGCACCACTTGTCGTGCCGCAGCCCGTCCTCGATGCCCACCGGATTAGACTTGAGCCATTCCTGCATCAACGGGCTATTCACGTTGTCGTTATAGTCCCAACCCTCGTTGCCGGTATTGTAGGGCGGGTCGATAAACACGCAATCCACCTTGCCCGCATAAATCGGCAACAGCGATTTCAAAGCCAGCAAATTATCGCCCTGAATGATGAGATTGCCGTCCATCCGCGCCTCGCCGATGGACTTGTCAGGATGCGGCACCAACGGATGGTGTGGCACCGCCAAGTGGTGGTTATAAACAAACTCCTTACCCTTGAAGATTAGTTCCGGCATGTCTTGTTCTTTCTCTGGTCAGTGCGCCAAATTTGGTGCCAGGCTGATGCGTAAAGATGACCGGCTGGCCTGGCAGGCAGACTGGCCGGAGTAAAGAAAAATAAAAAATATTGATGCTGACCCATTGACTAAGTAGGTGGAGGATCCGATGGGGTATTGAATAGCGGGGAAAGATTGCGCGCGCTGTGGAGCACGCGTTCAACCAGGATACCGAATTCAATCGCAGAAAAGAAAATCAAATATCGCCCATAGGGAAACATACGCAAGCCCTCCGCCAAGTCTGTTCTGGCGACACCCAACCCCGGCTGTTTTGACAATAAGACGCATTGCTGACGCAGATCAAGCACGAAACCACGGGCGTTCTGGGGATTGTCACGTGCAATGTAACGCGCAATATCCAACAGATCTTTGCGCGCCAGTATGGAAAAATCCAGCCTCACCGCAGCACTCATCAAGCCGCTGCTTGTTCTGCAACCACCTGATCAATTGCCGCATCCAACTCGGCAAACACCTGCTCTGCCGGAATCGGGGCGCGCGGGTCGCGCCGACTGGCTGCAATGGCCTCGCGCAAATCAGCCGTTTCCAACAACGCCATCTGACGCATATACATTGCCGCAGGGATCAAATACGCCGCCGGGCGATTATGGTTCAGCACTGCTATAGCTTCATCGCCCGCCTGTTCGATAATGGCACTGGGGCTGCGTTTAAGTTCGGTGATGCTAACAGAGCGGGTAGCCAATAATTGTTCCATGATGCAATCTCCAATAAGAGCCAAATAAGATGCCAAATTGTGACTAGATTAGTTCCTTGGGTCAATGCGGTTGACCGTAATACCAAAAGCGCAGGAGTTGAATTATTTTGCCTGCCTCGCTGCCGCGAAAAATTTCTGCACCATGCCGCCCGGCAGCAGTTATTTCTGATAACGATTAACTGCCCGGTTGTGCTGTTCCAGCGTCCCGGAAAATTGCGAACTGCCATCGCCGCGCGCCACGAAGTATAGCGCGTCGGTCTGCGCAGGATGCAAGGTCGCCTGCAATGCGGCGATGCCCGGCAAGGCAATCGGCGTGGGCGGCAGGCCGCCGCGCGTGTAGGTATTGTAAGTGGTGTCGGCCAGCAAATCGCGTTTGCGCAGGTTTCCGTCAAACGTGTCGCCCAGGCCGTAGATCACGGTCGGGTCGGTTTGCAGCAGCATGCCTTTGCGCAGGCGGTTCACGAACACCCCGGCGATCAGGGCTCGGTCGCCGGGTGTGCCGGTTTCCTTCTCGACGATGGAGGCCAGAATGAGCGCCTGATAAGGGGTTTGCAGGGGTAAGCCCGCATCGCGTCCCGCCCAAGCCTCATGCAGACGCTGCTGCATGACATGATAGGCGCGTTTGATGATCGCCAAGTCGCTGCTGCCGGCGGCAAAGTAGTAGGTATCTGGAAAAAACAAACCCTCGGGATGCGCTTCTGCCGCGCCGATGCGCTGCAAAATTTCCGCGTCGGTCAGGTTCAGGGCGTCATGCGCAATGTCCGGGCTGGCGTTCAGTGCGGCGCGTAACTGTTTGAACGTCCAACCTTCAATCACGCTTATCTGATTCAGGCTGACATCGCCTTTGGTAAACATTTCCAGCAGTTCGAGCGGCGAAACCGGGTGTTCCAGCGCGTAGTTGCCCGCTTTGAGTTGCGTCGATTTACCCAGCAAGCGCCCCAGCCAGACGAACAACTGATCCTGTTCCAGCAGACCAGCCTGACGCATATCCCGCGCCATGCTCTTCAGGCTGCTGCCTTGCTTCAATTCAAATTCAAACGGCGTGGCGGGCAACGGCAAGGGGCGGTAAGCGTAATAGCCCAGCACTGCCGTGGCGAGCAGCACCAGCAAAACCAACAGATTGAATATTCGTCTCATAAGCCTGAATCCGGCGTAGGAGCGAGCCATGCCCGCGAATCTTCAGGTCGCTGGCATGGCCCGCTCCTACAAGTGCCAGCTCTTTTTTGGTTCATATATCCTGCCGGTCAAGGCCGTGGCGGATTTGCTCGGCAATCGGAAAATGGCTCCAGTGGCGTTGCTCCAGTTCGCATACTGGCCACAGCCCGATGACGCTGTTCACGACAAACAGTTCGTCTGCATGCAGCGCCTCTTCCAGCCCGACATCGCGCACATGCAGCGTGATGCCATGCTGCAACGCCCACGCCATGACCCGCCCGCGCTGTATTCCCGCCACGCCGCAACGCGATAAATCGGGAGTAATCAGTTGCCCCTTCGACACCAGAAACAGGTTGCTGCGCGTGCCTTCGATCAGATGCCCCTCGGCATCCAGCAGCAGCCCTTCGGCGGCTGGTTCGCCGTGTAACTGCGCATCGTTGAGTTCCACCGCCGCCAGTACATTTTCCAGGCGGTTGAGGTGTTTGACGCAGGCCAGGCGAGGTTGGGCGGACAGGCGCAAGCTGCATAGATACACCTTGATGCCTTGTGTCGTCCATTCAGGCGGGTAGTCCGGCAAGGGCGAGAAGTCCCAGATGCGCGTGGGCACCGCATCGACGGACGGCGTGTAACCACGCGCACCCTCGCCGCGTGTGACGATCAGCTTCACCACGCCGTCCGGGTGTTGCGCGAGCACTTGATCCAGTTCGGCGCGAAGCAGCGCTTCATCCGGGCAGGCTATGCCCAGCTTGGCACAGTCATATTGAAGTTTCAGGTAATGCAAGGGCCAGTGCAGCGCCTTGCCTTGGGTGGCGCGCAGGGTGCGAAACACCCCGTCGCCGTAGAGCAGGCCGCGGTCGCGGATGCTGATCGTATTGCCGGGTTTACCGTTGATCAGCATCGCGGAAGAACGGGTCAGACTTTGCGGAACACTAAAGAACCGTTGGTTCCGCCGAAGCCAAAGTTATTGTTCACCGCGACATCGATCTTCATATCGCGTGCAGTATTCGCGCAGTAGTCCAGATCGCACTCCGGATCCTGCTCGAAAATATTGATGGTCGGCGGTGAAATTTGATGGTGTACCGCCAGAGCGCAAAATATCGACTCGATCCCGCCCGCGCCGCCCAGTAGATGGCCGGTCATGGACTTGGTGGAATTCACTACCAGCTTCTTGGCATGATCGCCAAACGCCAGCTTGATCGCGTCGGTTTCATTCTTGTCGCCCATCGGCGTCGACGTGCCGTGCGCGTTGACGTACTGCACGTCCTGCGGGTTCAGCCCGGCGTTGCGCAACGCATTCAACATGCTGCGTTTCGGTCCGTCGGTGTTCGGCGAGGTGATATGGTAGGCGTCGCCGCTCATGCCATAGCCGGACAGTTCCGCGTAAATCTTCGCGCCGCGCGCCTTGGCGTGCTCGTATTCTTCCAGCACCATCACTCCAGCACCTTCGCCGATTACGAAGCCGTCGCGATCCTTGTCCCAAGGGCGGCTGGCGGTAGCCGGGTCGTCGTTGCGCGTGCTGAGCGCGCGCGCGGCACTGAAGCCGCCCACCGCCAACGGGCTGATCGTTGCTTCTGCTCCGCCGGCAATCATCACGTCCGCGTCGCCGTATTCGATGATGCGCGCCGATTCGCCGATGCAATGCGTACCGGTAGTGCAGGCGGAAACCATCGCCAGATTCGGGCCTTTCAACCCGTACATCACGGACAGATTGCCGGAGATCATGTTGATGATGGTGCCCGGAATGAAGAACGGCGAGATTTTGCGCGGCCCTGCGGCCAAAAAATCTTTGTGCGTTTCCTCGATCATCGGCAAACCGCCGATGCCAGAGCCGATATTGACACCGATGCGTTCGGCATTTTGCTCGGAAACTTCCAGCCCGGAATCCTTGAACGCCTCGATGCCGGCCACCAGGCCGAAATGGATAAAGCGATCCATGCGACGCGCATCCTTGGCTGGAATGTATTGGGTAGCGTCAAAATCCTTTACCTCACCGGCGACTTGGCAGGCAAACTGGCTCGCATCAAAGCGGGTGATTTTGGTGACCCCAGACACCCCCTTGACGATATTTTGCCAGGCAGCGGGGATTCCGATCCCGACCGGGGAGATGATCCCCAGTCCGGTAATGACAACTCTACGTTTAGACAAACTGACTCCGCCAAATGAAATTAAGGAGGGGAAACAGAAAAAGAAGGGACTTGTTTTTGATGCGCCCAGACTTATTTCTGATGCGCCAGGACGTAATCGATGGCTTGCTGGACGGTGGTGATTTTTTCCGCGTCTTCATCGGGAATTTCACACTCAAACTCTTCTTCCAACGCCATCACCAGTTCCACGGTATCCAGAGAATCGGCACCCAGATCGTTGACGAAAGAAGACTCATTTTTGACTTCTGATTCGTTCACACCGAGCTGCTCGGCAACGATCTTTTTAACACGTTGTTCAATAGACATTTATGACTCCCACCCTGGTTAAGTTAAAAAAGCGGACGCGATTGTATCAAAGTTGCCTGAAATTCCAAACGGAAACCACCAAGAATCACTAGCCAGAACCTGATTCCGTATTCATCCATTTGATTAGTCAGGATTCCTGTTCTCCTGAATCTTCCGCAAACAAAAGAGAGAAACTCAGTCTCGTTGCGCGAATTTCACGCTAATCCAGCAATGGCGGTGCAATCTTGATGATTTCTTCCGCCGTGGTCAGCCCCGCAGCAACTTTCTCCGCTCCGCTCAGACGCAGCGGCTTCATGCCCTCGTGTCGCGCCAACGCCTTGATTTTTGAGAGTTCTGTATCCTTGACCACCAGCTTTTTCATTTCCGCGCTGAGCGGCAACATTTCATAGATGCCGGTGCGCCCGCGATAGCCGGTCATGCGGCATTCGAGGCAACCGGTGGCGACGCTGACTTGCGCCGGTTTGGCCGCTTTCCACGGGCTGACCAGTTCCTGCCAGGTCTCGTCGCTGATTTCGCCGCTTGCCTTGCAATGCGGGCACAGGGTGCGCGCCAGACGCTGCGCCATCACCCCCAGCAGCGTCGAATTGAGCAAATAGGCGGGCACGCCCAGTTCGAGCAGGCGCGTGATGGCGGAAGGCGCATCGTTGGTATGCAGCGACGACAGCACCAGATGCCCGGTAAGCGCCGCCTGGATCGCCATTTCGGCGGTTTCTACATCGCGGATTTCGCCCACCATGATGATGTCCGGGTCTTGGCGCAGCAGGGTGCGCACGCCGTCGGCGAAGTTCAGGCCGATGTTGTGCTGCACCTGCATCTGGTTGAACGCCGGCTCGACCATTTCGATCGGATCTTCCACCGTGCAGACATTCACTTCCGGCGTAGCGAGCAGCTTCAAGGTGGAATACAGCGTGGTGGTCTTGCCTGAGCCGGTCGGCCCGGTCACCAGAACGATGCCGTTGGGCTGGCGCGTCCAGTCGTTCCACAGCGCGGTCTGTTCGCGCGTGAAACCGAGATCGGTAAAATTCTTCACCAGAATCTCCGGGTCGAAAATCCGCATCACCAGCTTCTCGCCAAAAGCCGTCGGCATGGTGGAAAGGCGCAGTTCGATCTCGTCGCCCTCCGCGCTGACTGTCTTGATGCGCCCGTCCTGCGGTCGGCGCTTCTCCACCATATCCATGCGCCCGAGCAATTTGATGCGATTGGTGATGGCGCTGGTGACCGTGGCTGGAAGCTGATAGACCTGGTGGAGCACGCCGTCGATGCGGAAGCGCACGATGCCGACATCGCGGCGCGGCTCCAGGTGGATGTCGCTGGCACGCTGCTCGAACGCATAGTTGAACAGCCAGTCCACCAGCGTCACCACATGCTGCTCATTGGCGTCGAGGTTTTTGTTCTTGCCCAGCTCGACCAGTTGTTCGAAATTCTGCACCCCGATGGCCTGCCCCGCCCTGGCCTTGCTGGCGAGTTGTACCGAATTGGCGAGGCTGTAGATTTCCGGCAGATAGCGGTTGATGTCGAGCGGGCTGGCCAGCACCCGCCTGATTTTCAGGTTGAGGATGCGCTCCAGATCCGCTACCCAATCGGTGAGGAACGGCTCGGCGGTGGCTATGGTCACCTCACCTTCGCCGACCTTGGCCGGCATGATTTTGAGCCGCTCGGCATAAGATTTGGAAACAATATTGGCGATGCCGCCGAAATTCAGTTGCAGCGGATCGATATGGAAATACGGCATACCGATACGCGCCGCCAGCCATTCGGTTAGGAATTCAACGCTGAGCGGCTTGCCGGGCGGCAGCAAATTGCGCCATTTCTGCTCGCCGATGACTGCCAGCGGATGCAAATTGGAATGGTCGGCCTTGCGATTTTTGGCCAGCTTCTCCGCCTCCGCCGCCGACACCATGCCGTCCTGTACCAGCCAGTGCAACAGTTCGCTCAGCGTCAGTTTGCGTTCACCGAGCTGCGGCATAAAGGGAGTTTCTTTATTCATGACGGCTTGATGAACCTAAGCCAAACGAGCCGGAACCAAAAAGGCGGCGGTTTTCGTAGGTCGGATGAGCGCAGCGTTATCCGACATGGAGGTGTCGGATAACGCTGCGCTCATCCGACCTACAACGGCGCAATTCTTGTCACGTTTTGACATGATTTAACTTAGTAGGGGCACGGCGCGCCGTGCCCCTACAGGCGAATCAGGTAGCGGCATTCTCATCGACAGGCGGCCGAGATGAATCATCCTGGGGCGGCTCGTCCTGAGGTGCAGTTTTCTTCAGCCGTTTTTCCTCCTGCTTCTTTTTCTTGGCAATCTCTTTCTGCCGTTTCTCGTATGTGTAGTTTGGCTTGGCCATATTCGATCCTGTTTAATGGAAATTTAAGTTTGAGGGCGACATGATAACAAGTCCTCAGGCATTGGGCTGCTTGATATTCATGCAACAGGATGACGTAGCGGGAACCTCTATAAATTAATTTTCCAGGCGAATCGCAGCGTCGCATGCTCGCTCACTCCTCGCCTATCAACCTGATATGTCTCGTCATTCGCTGTGCGGCTCCTTGCGCTTCATCCCGCAAAATGAATTTCTAGAGGCTCCCTAACGTCAGAACAACTCGATATCGCCGCCCACCGGCTTGCTTTCAACGGTGCTGAGGTAACGAATTTCTTCTTCGGCGATGGTGTTGTTGTGCAGGGAGCGCAGCCGTTTTACCCGCACTTTCCCGGTGGCGGGAAAATAGACCACCATGCGCGGGTAGATGCTCCCCACGTCCTCCGCTACCACCCTGAGTCCTTCAGTCTCGATGTAATCACGGACGAAGATGATGTTGCGCATCCCGACATCGGTCATGTTTTGCAAAATGCGTCCGCCGCCGAAAAGTTTGACTTCAAGGTTGTGGCGCTGTCCACCGTTTTTCAGGATGACGTTGATCAGGTGCTCCATCGCGAAATTGCCATAGCGCGTGGCCGCGCTCAAGCTGGTCGATTTCCAGCCGTCCGCGTCGGCGGAAGCGGGCAGCATGAAATGATTCATGCCGCCGACGCCGGTGACCCGGTCGCGGATACAGGCGGAAATGCACGAACCAAGCGTGGTATAGACGCCCTCATCGTTGACCGTGACGTAATACTCGCCAGGAAGAAGCCGTGCGGCATAAGTCCCGTAGGTATTATTCCAGCTTCTCCGGACATGCTCGAACCCCGGCAAGGCAAGAGGAAGACGCGGAACGGGAGAAATTGTCATAGATCGATTCTGTAAAAACGTGGCGGGTTAATTGCCGATGAACAGCTTTTCGGCCTCGACGATTTCTTCCTGCGCCTCGCGCACCACCAGCTCGATGACGGCTTCGTCAAGGCCGGTAATTTCCCAGGCATGCGGGTCGATGGGCGAAACATCGTCGCTGTTCAGCGTGTCCACCTCAGCCATTTGTGCAAGAAGATTGGCCAGATGCACCAGGGCAGTTTCCCGGGGGTAGCGTTTTGCCTCGCCGATGGAATGGTGATAGGCGATGCACTCTTCCAGCAACGGGGGCAGATTCCACTGGCGCGCCAACTCGCCGCCCACCTGCGCGTGGTCGAAACCGATAATTTGCCGTTCGGCCTGGTATACCGGCAGATCGTCCACTTGATCCAGCACCAGCAGCAAAACCTCTTTGGCCTGTTCGGGCAAACGGTTGAAAATGATCAGCTCGCCGATGTCGTGCAGCAACCCCGCCGTAAACACTGCTTCCGGGTCGCACTTGCGCGCCTGTCGGGCCAGAATGCGTGCGGTTAGCGCGCAATACAGGCTGTGATGCCAGAAGTTATCCATCGACACCAGATTATTGGGCAAACCGGCAAAAGTGTGCGCGACGGACATCGACAGCGCCAGATTGCGGATCTGGTTGGTGCCGATCACCGACACGGCCTTGGTGACGGTATCGATAGTCGAGGAAAATCCGTAAAACGGGCTGTTGGCCACTTTTAACAGGCGCACGGTGAACGAAGGATCCTGACCCACCGCCTTGGCGATGTCGGCGGTGCTGCTGTTCGGGTCTTCGACCAGTTGGTTGATGCGGATGAACACGTTCGGCAGCGTGACCAACCCGCCTACGCCCTGCACTAATTTGACAATGTCGGTATTGGTTTTCATGATGTTGAACCTTCGCATGGGGCATCGAGTTAGTCAAGCGCACACCGTCGCAAAGTTCATCAATCGCGGGTATTTCAAGGCGGGTGGACGAAGCCCTCTGTTATCATTGCACCATGCTCAATATCCAGAATCTGATTTATCTTCAAGGCGGCATCCCGCTGTTCCAGCAGGCGAATTTACAGGCGTTCGCCAACCAGCGCATCGGGCTGGTCGGCAAGAACGGCTGCGGCAAATCCACCCTGTTCCGCCTGATCCGCAGCGAGCTCAAACCCGACGGCGGCGAAGTCTCACTGCAAAGCGGCAAGACCATCGCCTACGTCGAACAGGAAATCGCCAGTTCCGCGCTGCCCGCGCTGGAGTTCGTGCTGGATGGCGATGTGCAGTTGCGCCAACTGGAGAAAATTCTGGCTCAGGAACTGCATGACGCGGCGTGGTTCGAAGCCCAGCAGCACTTCGAGGCCATCGACGGTTACGGTGCCAAGGCGCGCGCCGCGCAACTGCTGAACGGGCTGGGCTTCGCCAGCGACTCGCTGGAACGCCCGGTGACCAGCTTCTCCGGCGGCTGGCGCATGCGCCTGAACCTCGCCCGTGCGCTGATGCACCGGGCCGACCTGCTGCTGCTCGACGAGCCGACCAACCACCTCGATCTGGAAGCGATCCTCTGGCTCGAACAATACCTGTCGCGCTATCCAGGCAGCATCCTGCTGGTGTCGCATGATCGCGAATTCCTCAACGCCACCGTCAACCGCATCGCGCACGTCCACGACCTCGTCATCGACAGCTATGCCGGCGATTACGACAACTTCGAGCGCGCCCGCGCCGAAAAAATCGCCCAGCAGAATCAGGCGTTCCAGACCCAGCAGGCGAAGATCGCGCATCTGGAAGACTTCGTGCGCCGCTTCCGCGCCAAGGCCACCAAGGCCAAGCAGGCGCAGAGCCGCGTCAAGGCGCTGGAGCGGCTCACGCGCATCGCCCCCGCGCATCTCGCCGATGGCCATTTCGAGCTGGAGATCGAAGCGCCGGAGCGCAGCCCCGACCTGCTGCTGCGCGCGGAAAAGATGGGCTTCGCCTATGGCGAAAGCGGGCAAGCCCGCTTCCCCCTATCCAACTTTCCCCTGCAAGCGGGAGAAAGAGCAAGCGAATCGCTACGCGAATCTCATAATCGGAAGCTTTTTCAGAACGTCGATCTGGTGCTGCGCGCCGGCGCGCGCATCGCGCTGCTCGGGCCGAACGGTGCGGGCAAATCCACGCTGATCAAACTGCTGGTCGGCGAACTCGCCCCGACATCGGGCAAGCTGGAGATCACCCCGGACATCCGCATCGGTTACTTCGCCCAGCATCAGCTGGAAAACCTCGACAGCGCGGCCACCCCGCTGCAGCACATGGAACGGCTCGCACCGAAGGAAACCACGCTGGCGCTGCGCACCTTCCTCGGCCGCTTCGGCCTGGCCGGCAACGACGAAGACCGCCCGGTGGCGAGCTTCTCAGGCGGCGAAAAAAGCCGCCTCGCGCTCGCGCTGCTGGCCTGGCAAAAACCACATCTGCTGCTGCTCGACGAGCCGACCAACCACCTCGACCTGGACATGCGCGACGCTCTCACCATCGCGCTGGAGGAATACACCGGTGCGGTGGTACTGGTGTCCCATGACCGCAGCCTGATTCGTGCCGTGGCCGACGAGTTGTGGCTGGTGGCCGACGGCGCAGCCAAGCTGTTTGACGGCGATCTGGAAGACTACAAAGATTGGATCGAGACCCACCGCCCGCGCGAGGCGGTGCAAGCCAAGCCGGAAAAACCGCCCCAGAAAGCCGCGCCCAAACCGAACCGGAAGGCGCTGCTGTCGAAACAAACCAAACTCGAAACTGAACTGAACAAGGCGCAGAACGAACTGGCCGAGATCAACCGCCAGTTAGGCGATCCGGCCACCTATACCGAATGCAGCAGCGATTTCATCGCCGATCTGAATGTCCGGCGCGAAGTTCTGGAAAGCAGAGTCGCGGAGCTGGAAGAAAGCTGGCTGGAGCTGGAGATGAGTTTAGAGGAGGCAGTGTAGTTCAATGGTAAAACCCGGTAGGGGCGCGATTTATCGCGCCCTTCGCATATCGATAAAAATGATACCCCCAATTAAACCATCAAATAGTTTGTAAGCGCCCCATCAACCCCAGCCTATTCAGCGAATCGCGTGCCGGTTAAAGTCGCCGCATGGAAATTCCACGGCAACAACTTATCCATTTCATCCGCAGTCTGGGCTGCGGGCAGATGCTCCAGTA
>Ga0209212_1001932_pt1 | contig 31327 bp, 28 predicted proteins | sample RifGroC2_FD_183996 | JGI IMG/M metagenome (GOLD analysis project Ga0209212, IMG submission 183996) | Groundwater microbial communities from Rifle, Colorado, USA - Groundwater C2 (SPAdes) (version 2) | ecosystem: Environmental > Aquatic > Deep subsurface > Groundwater | place: Rifle, Colorado...
CAGTTTCCACGCCTTCAGGGAGGCCGGGGAAAGGCTCGCCATCCCATACCGCAGCCCGCAAGGCATAGCTATCGCTTAAAAGTTTCCAGCACAAGGCCGTGCCAACAAAGCCGGTGGCGCCTGTTATCAAAATTTTCATCTCTTTAGGTAATCACTAGAATCAGATGTATAGTCGCGAAAGGTTCTCATAAGTACATGGCAAGATGAACATATAAGTTCGGGATGCAGGGCCAATCGTCATCGACCTTCAGCAATCAAGGCCGTCATTGACTTCAATATCGCTTCGCGGTCGTAAGACTTTTTTTTAAGGCTCACCGCATTGGATGAAAACATATTTAAGGAATCAGCTTGCGAATTGTAAAACCTTAAAAATCCTTCTTTTATAGATATGGCATCATCAGGGTCTGCGGTAATCCCTATCTGATTGTGTTCCACTAATTCTCGGACCTCTCCGTTAATGACGGCGAATATGGGCTTCCCGAATGCCAAGTAAGCCTGAAACTTTGAAGGAACCGTAAGATTAAATACAGGTTTGTTTTCCAGAGATATTAGGAGCACATCACTTCCATGGAAGTACTCTGGCATCTCCTCCAGACTTTTTCTGCCCCAAAACACCACACTGGAGATTTTACCATCCTCGGCCATTTTCCGTAAAAAATCCAAGTGCGATCCATCACCTATTATGTTCAGTTGAATATTTTTATTCTCCGCGGAGGCTAGGGCAAACCCACGAAGCACATTCTCCAAATTCTGGACCTTGCCGATATTCCCAGCGAAGGTAAAATTGAATTTATTTGAAAGGCATTGCGGATTAGTCGCGCCATCAGGCCTAGAGGTCACACTGGGCCAGTTCGGGAAATAATAAATTGGCTTTTCCTTGGAATATGGAGATATCTTTTTGCGGAAGCCTTCGCATGAGACAAAAACCATCTCACAATGCGAGTATATAAAGGAGACAAGCGCATCTAGAAACCATGAGAAGAGTTTTCTTCTGCGAAAGCCATACGCATACACGGAGTCCGGCCATACATCCTGAGTCCATATGACAACCGGGATATTATAAAGCCAACCGGCAATTATAGCAGGCAATGCCAAAGTTAATGGCCCCGGCTGAAAAACAAAAATACGGTCGTATCTTTTCGCTTTAAGAATGGCGACCAGTGTACCGGTTATGGCAAAGCTAAGATATTTCAGCAGCTTGTAAATGATTGATTCCCGATATCCCGTAACAGCGAATACCCTGAAGATATTGATGCCGTTCCATGAATCCACCGAGAAAAACCTGTTTCTATATCCTTTAAACACCTTGCCAAATGGGTAGCTGGGTATTTGTGTAAGCGCATCCACCTGGATTCCCGTGGAAACCCAGTAAGCCGCCAGATCATTTATGATAAATTCTTCTGGATAAAAATATTCAGTAACGACTAGTATCTTCATGATCTCCAAAAAATCAACATCGCGGGACACAAAAAAAAACAGCAAGAATCGTTGTCAGGAGCAATACCGAGGGAAGTACGTCTCCTTATTAGCGCAAATCCATCCCCTCATTTCCTCAAACTGCTTTCGATACGCAGAAGGCTTATACGGCAAATCCTGCCGCGTCGAAATAAGAGTTTTATCGCACACAACACTTGAATCTTTAACTAAGGCAGGGTCTTTTCTATTCCAGACTTCCAAGATTAGTGACAGCAAATCCAACTTAGATGTCCGCCCTGGCGTTGCCAGATGGCATAGGCCGACCGTACCGGAAATCATAAAAGCCTCTATAGCTTTAGCCAATTCCAAAGTAGTTACCCCATTCCAATAAACCCTGTCATATCCCTTAACCATTCCATGGCTAGACATTATCCAGTGAAACAAGCCTGTCCCGTTCAGCTTAAGTTCCGGGCCAATGATGGAGGTCCGAACAGTAAGGTCCCGATTATTTATCACTTCCCCCATCGCCTTACTTTGCGAATAAAAACCATTGCCATCCTTGGGGGCATTTTCCGAATATCCGCCAGTCAGCCCAGAAAAGACGCAGTCCGTACTTAAGTGAATTAACTTAAAACCGTTCCGTGCTCCAACTTTTGCAAGGAAATGAGGAAAATATCCATTGACATATGCCGCTGTTCCCGGTTTCAACTCAGATTCTTTTACAAGGATTCCAGCGCAATTAATGACGATATCCGGGGAGAACTGTTCCAACACCGCCACAATTTGTCCGCGTTCCTCGACATCAGCCAGTATCCAGTCGGGACCAAGCTTAACACTGTGAGATATATTTTGAATTTTATAATACCCGGTTTTAGCTAAATAGCAGGATATCATATGCCCTGCCATCCCTCCTGCGCCAATAATTGATACTTTTTTCATTTTAAAAAGCCGCCACGTTCAAGCATGGAACGTATCTGCGCTTTATCCATGATTTCCAGCGCAGAATTATATTCGGGGAATGTCACCTTTTTAAGTTTCAGGTTGTTATAGTGCTCGTTAAGGTCCGGAATTTCCAATGTCGGCAATATCAGATAATAATGCTCATCGTACTTGTATGTATTAGGCGCCTCATACCGGGAGACCAGGACCTCGTCTATCTTCTCCCCTGGGCGGCTGCCGGTTTCGACAATCTTAGTGGTTTTGTCGCCGTAATGCTCTGCCAGGACCTTTGCTAAATCAGAGATACGGCAAGCCGGCATATGCATCACAAATGTCTCTCCGCCCATCCCCTCCTCGGATGCCTTGAAAAGAAGGCCTATTGCCTCGTGAAGCGTCAAAAAGAAGCGCGTCATCCTGAAGTCAGTAACATGAAGCCTATTGCCGTGCGTGATCTGGTCAATGAAGTATGGGACCACACTGCCGTTTGTCCCAAGGACATTGCCTCCCCGGATACAGACGAACCGTGTGGAATCGCTGATCTTGTTCGCCTGTATAACCAACTTTTCAGCTACCGCTTTAGTCATGCCATACAGATTCAGCGGGTCTACAGCTTTATCAGTAGAGACATCTATTACCTTCTTGACCTTATTCGCAATGGCGGCATTGATCAGGTTCGTTGTCCCGATTATGTTGGTTTTTATCGCTTCTTGGGGTTGCTCCTCGCAAACCGGGACATGTTTTAGCGCCGCGAGATGAAACACGTAATCGGCTCCGCGGCAGGAATAATCCAAGGCATCACGGTCTCTAACGTCGCCTATGATAAATTTGATTTTCTTATTACGGAATCTGCGCTCCATCATGACCTGCTGAAATTCACCACGGGAGAGGATGCGAATCTCCTTAGGGCCACAGGCAAGCAACTGGGAAACCAGCTCATTACCCCACGACCCGGTTCCCCCGGTAATAAGCACTGTTTTATTTTTAAACATTAGTTTTCCCCTAGGATAAATTTAACTACTCTTTCCGACACATCCGGTACAGTATATCCATCCGGGAAAGACCAAGCAGTATCGGCAGAACACATATGCATAGCGCAACGGACTATATTAACCGCATTAACCTTCGAGACCATATTGCTTCCGCACGCAACAGTTTCAGGTCTTTCTGTCGTGTCACGCATGGTTACCGCAGGGACACGGAATAAGCAGCATTCTTCTTGCACGGTACCAGAATCCGTCAGCACCAATTTGGCCTTCTTTTCCAGCTTAACAAAATCAAAAAAACCAAACGGCTCCATGAATCTAATTCTTGAATCCCCCGCCTTGAGGCCATGCTGCTTCAGCTTGGCACTAGTCCGCGGGTGCACGCTGCAGATAACAGGTAGATTTAACTTACGAGCTACACCTTTTAGCCCTCCCAGTATCTCTTTAAGTCGCGACTCCGCGTCAACATTCTCGGCACGGTGAGCGGTTACCAGAACGTACTCGCGCTCTTTCAACCCCAGAGATTCCAGAATATCGCTGGAATCAATCTCACTTTGATAGGCCTGAAGAACTTCAAACATGGGATTCCCCGATACCATTATTCTGTGACGGGGGATTCCGTCGACGATGAGATTCTCCCTGCTGCCTGGCGTATATGGGAGGGCATATGAAGCTATGGAGTCAATAACCTTTCGATTCCGCTCTTCAGGGACCTTAAGGTCGAAGCAGCGATTCCCGGCTTCCATGTGATAGACCGGTACCCCCATGCGCTCTGCGACAATTGCCGAAAGACCGGAATTGGTATCTCCCAGAATCAAGATTCGGTCTGGACGATGTTTATGTATCAGCCGCTCTGTTTCGCGGAAGATGATAGCCACCTGTTCACCAAAAGTAGCGGCTTTAGCCCCCATAAAGCAATCCGGCTTGCGAATCCCGAGTTCCTTGAAGAACAACTCATTGAGGCGATAATCATGGTTCTGCCCGGTATGGACAAGGGTATGAGAACACGCCTTATCAAGCCGCTTAATTATAAGGGAGAGCCTGATAATTTCAGGCCTGGTCCCGAGAATAGTCATAACTTTCATATTTTCTTCCTTCCCATTACATGAGATATCCAATGATACAAATTTATATATCACTCATTAACCGCCCAGCCAAATTCCAGCTAATTACAGCGAATGGAGATCAATCGCGGTCAGGTTGAGAATGCACTTTCCCGTCAAAGACATTCTTTAGTACATTCAACGTTTTGGACGCAGTCTCATCCCACGAGAATCCGGCAGCGCGGGACATGGCAGTTGACCTAACCTTCTCCGTATCCGCTGGATCTCGGCTAAGCAAATCCATCAAGGCATGAGAAAGCGAGAGTGCATCTCCCGCATCATAGTAGGTCGCCGCATCGGCTAGAATTTCAGGCAAGCACGCAGACTTAGTTGAAACTATATTGCAGCCATGCGCCATGCTTTCCAGGGCAATAAGGCAGAATGACTCGACACGGCTGGTGAGCACGAACGCCGCACAATTGAAATAAGCCCATGAAAGCTCAGGTTCGCTAATGTTCCCCAACCATACCACAGCATCTTCCAGTCCAAGCCCTTTCGCAAGACTTTTTAACCTGGCCGCATATCCCCTTGTTGGACCGCGGGTCCCGCCAGCTATCGCCAGTTTAATTTCAGGGAACTTGCTTCGGATGTCTGGCAATGCAAAGAGAAGGTCTTCAAGTCCCCTATACATTTCCAACGACCCGGCAGTAAAAATAAATTTCGTATGCTTATGTACCCCATACGGGGCGAGAGGTTGCGCAGCCGGGGCGGTATTGCCATAAGGCACCACATATATCTTCGCCGGATCTATCTTAACCTCTCTGGACAAAAAATCCTTCACGAACTCTGTCGGCACGATGACAGCTGTAGAATAACGCAATGCGTAGCGGGTTTCGAAACGTCTGGCGGCTGTTCGCAGCCACTCCTTTATCCCAGTTCCTGTTTTCATGCCAGCCAACGGCGCCATATTTTGCAGCATAACAACAACCGGCAGTTTTTTATAACGCACATACCTTTCAACCGGGATGAACAGCACTTCCGGGGCAAAGCTATCAAGGGCCTCCGCTAGCTTACTGTCAGGGCGATGGTGCAACATACGGAATTGCGAGCACCGAATAAACTTTACTTTAGAATCTTTCCCATGGCCGCCATCGCCATCCAAAGCGAGGGAAGACGCGCAAAGAAGCTCGGAAACTCCGGGGTGAGCCGCAAAGCGCGGCAACATCTCGGCAAGGTATTTCCTGTACCCGCCGCTCATCCCCCCCCCAGTCAGATTAATCACCGCGACTCGCATTCCAGACATTCCCATATTTCACATGACTCCAGTATCTACAATTGTTAATATGCGACTCTCTCAGTCACATCCGTAAAATTTAAAGGCGTTTTATAGTTAGAATAGAAGCTTCGATTCGGGAGGAGCTCAAATTTCTCGCCAAAGACTGAATTCAAGACGACCCTCATTGAATTGACCGGAGAAATTCCCTGCGACAGGTCCCGATTTCTCCCACTTGGGAGATAATACGCGCTAAGAATCCGGAATTGTTCCTGCAAGAACTCATCACTTGGCTCGGCACTATTATGCGTAGGATGAAGCACATACCCGGACCCGTGGTCGGCCTGTATAATTATAATGGGCGGCTGTTTTGAATTCTCCAGCAATGTGTCGACCAATCCCTCTACACGTTTGCTAATAAATCTAACCTGGTTAATATATAATTGTTTTGGAGTCAGCCGCATGGACATACTTTTAAACAAGCCCAGAGGGCGGCCGTCGGCTTCAAAAACAAATGGCGGATGCGGGCAAATAATATGCGCAAAAACAAACTTTTGGTCCGGGTCCTTAGCTAGCGCGGCCATATTATCAATCGCATTATTCACAGTTTTGCGAAGCATCGGGGAGAACAATTGTTCGGCAATGGGCCGCAAAACGGTAAGGCGCAACAGCTCCATATTGAATTCGGTAAAGATAAAACTCATCCTCCCCATTGCTCCTGGACCCGAGGCGGTCTTACCCCACCAGCTTCCTTCGCGAATTATCTTGTATCCCTTTCCAGAAAGGTATCTGGTGATTGCGCTTCCCTCCACAGTCCACTCCACATCGTCAAGCCCCAAATCCCGGCGGCCCTTAAGGCCATATACGACGTCCAGATAGTCCATGTTCAACGAGGACGGCAAGGACAATGCTGTCACCGGGTAATTACTGCAACTGGCCTTAGCGATATAAAAGCCTTTTCTTTCAAGATATGAATAGAACTCACTATTGTCGTAATCGTAAATCTCCCGCAAGACACTATCCGCAGAATACGAGTCAAGAATAATGTAATAGATTGATGGGGAACGATTTATCTTCACCTGAGGATTGCCCTTCAGATTCCCTGCCAATGTTTTCGTACTAGCCACCGATTTCCCCTTAGAACTTCTAACCCGTTCGGAATTTAGAGCTTTCATCCCCAGCAACATGACAAAAACGCAAGCCACAAGATTCATGGCCCGTGAAATTCCCCCACTACGCGAGCGTGCCTTGATCAGAATGACAAGCGCGACAGGGAGTACGGCCCCCCAGACAGGGATCAGCCAGCGTTCTCTCCCAAGCACTGTATTATTGAATGTAAAACCGATGAGCAAATTGTAAAAGTGACCATATGAAAAGAACCAAATTACTGCGATCGAAACCAGAACTCCTGAAAAAGTCAAGTCCTCAGTAAAATGAGATATAGCCACAAGAGACACAGCTATTATGAGACATACACCAAGAACCGGCAAAACAATCTCCCCAAAGTGGACTTGCCACAGATTCTCCACAAACAGGGCAAGGACAGGCGATATCCCAACCACAAAGGAATGGAATGGGAACATTTGCCAACCACTCTGATATTTGTGGAGGATAGCGTGATTAAATATTCTCAACATTTTTCCTAGACATTAAGTACATCACCCGCGTGGACTCAGGCAATGGACGCTTCTCATGAATATGATAAAAGCGGCTGAACGCCTGTTCGAATCTATCAACGGAGTAATCGTGAATTGCTCCAGGTCTGCGAGCCAACATATTCTTAACTTGAGGGTCATCCATTGGAACATACTCGATAATCAGCCAATCCCCCAGACTTCGGAAGAATTCGGCAATGCGTCCAAATGGGACATTATTCCCGATAGCAAGATGATGAATGAGTGCCAAAGCCAGCACCAGTTCCGCCTTACAGCGCGAGACGAGGGACTTTCGCTCGGAATTCGCCCACCCTATGTGGCCACTGGGATTAGTCAAGTCGCCCCATAGCGGCAGCATGGAAGTGTCCTCTGTCTTTTTAGAAACCAGATAATTGTTTTCAACCGCAGCAGGGTCGCTATCGATTGAAATAGTTGGGATTCCGGCTTGCGCAGACAGCCGGCTAAAAGTTCCGTCATTTGCCCCAAGATCAATTACTGACTTTGGAGCAAGTTTCGCTATAGCCCCTGCAACAAAGTCATTTTTCGCCCCAAAGGCTTTTGGGTCATAATGCAGTCTGCGGTAATAGCCCTCCCACTCCGTGCCCACAGCGGAATACTTTAAGCCGGCTATTGTTTCAGCCAACCCTTCAACAATCGCCAACAGACCGGACTTAGATACGACCGAGGCACGATCCCTCTTATCAGGATTGTTCAAAAATGATATCTGAGCCTTAGCATGAAGATGGATATTCGAAAGCAACCCAAAATTCAGCCAACTGCTCCTTGGCAACAGCTTACTCGCCAAATCTAAGGGAACGCCATCCAGATGAACCCTTAAGAGCTGGGACAGCCGGATGTCACGCAATGACATCAGGGAAAGCGGTGCGAGGAAATGCTGACAAAATTGCAGATACGCTATCCATGGACGCCCTTCCTGATATTTTTCAAAAGAGAGCGTATCAATAAAAATCGGCTTACCGTTGAGGTATTGAACATTATACGCAGACGCGTCCTTTAGTGTCATCCCCTTTTGAAGGGAGATTTTCTGAATATCCAAAGTCAAAAGCGCAGCATCTTTCAATTGAGAAAAGCACCACTCATATGGATATGATATAAAGGTCAATCTCTGAGGGTTAAGTATCCGGTATACTGTATCCTTCTCTGTGGAATCAGCATTTAACTCTAAATGTGGTATTAGACGATTACTCTCTGCAAGTTCTTTATAGAGGCCTGACGCGATGAAAAGGTCATAATGATCCTTATATCCCACATTAACCTGGCGGCACAGCACGCCATTGCGCTCAAAGATATGCCCTGAAGGGTCTCGGAAAGAACCTTGCGGCATATCACTTACTCCCTATCACTTTTGCCGCAATTTTCATTAAATGGACAACAATAGCCTTTAGAAATGACCGGACCGAATAAGTGGCCACCAGAATCGAGGCCAGGACAACTTGGAATACATAACTCCCCGTTCCCGCGTCGAGGTAAGCCTGGGCGCTTTGCGGGCAAGCCAGCAGGCAAATAAAAGCACACAATAAAGATAATTTAATATTCATCAGAGTTACATAGATGCGAGCCATATAGGCAGGCTATATCGCAACGGGTTGTCCTCCGCCTGATTTATCTCTCGCGTCATAAACTTTCCTTGTAAAATAATACCCCCAGATGAAAAAGATGAAGCCACAATAGAAGAAATTTCCTAGCCGGATCAGATTGACCACAAATAGACAGATCATGGAATTACTAATAAGCCACAACGTGGAGTCTTGCTTGCGGGAAACATAAAATCTAGCGATATAATACAGGAACAGGGATATTCCGAGCAGTCCTGTCTCTGACATGAGCCGGAAGAATAAAGACCCCGCATCATCCTTACTTAAGGCCGCAGGACCATCGGCAGAATCAACTATCCCGGGGATGTACTTATCATATGAAACCGGATGGCTACCAATCCCCGACCCAAATATCGGATTAGCTTTAAAACTCTCCATTGCGACGGAAGCATTACTTATAAATGCGAATGTGCTCAGGTTGCTCTCTGTTAGAACAACTCGCCCGGACATGGTCGCAAAAGTATCATCCACACGAACTCTGATTTCAGGCACATATTGATAACTGAGATACGAGAACACTCCGACTACTGATAGCGGGATAAGCATCCGCCTGAATTGTCTATAATTTGCGAGGATTAAAACGACAGCAGTAACGATTGCCACATATGTCACCAATGAAAAAGAAAGCACGGCAGCGGAGAGCACCGCTAAGGCAGACTTCCGCCCGATAAATCCGGCGTCACCCTTGATCAGGCTATGAATTGAAATAAACAGCGCCGGGGCAATGGCCCCCCCGAAATGCGAAGGCTCCGGAAGGATGGAGGTAACGCGCAGCAAACCAGCAGATACGCCTCCGCCGTTAAACTTCGGTATGAAATATGAAAAGTCATACCCATACGTAAATCCGATCAAATAGCTAACCTCTTGGAACAGCCCAATTACAGCGACAAGAATGGCAAGCCTGAGGTATACGTAAAAAAGTTTTTCAATATCTCCGTCGTTGATTTTTAGCAATAAATAATACACCACCCCGTTAAGTACGAACCCCCCGAATTGTTTTACAAACGAAAAGAGCACAATGTTTCCCCAGAATACATTCAACAGGGATACACCTGAAAATATAGCCAGGAAAATCAGAAAGAATTTGCTGACCTGTATTTTGTGACAGCGATAAAAATATGCCCCGATAAACAGAAGCATGAACAGATAATTTACATAGAACTCAAACGGCGTCCGAAAAAGGACGAAACCGCTGGCGAATATCCCGCTCAGAACCAAATAATTTAAAAGGGGTATCATTTCAAGGGCAACACAGTTTTCCATGAAGAAAGACGGACTTTCTTAATTAATGCTGGGACATTCATAAATTTTACTTGAGCACTCAACATAAACCGCAAAAACCAGGATTGAATTTTCCCCCACCTAACATGTCTGGCATGAACCTGATTAACCTCGTCAGAATTGCGCTGATGATGAAGGGCTGTAAGCGAGGCAGAATGGACACGAAAAGAAGCCAATGTCCTATTAATCCTCTCCACACGACAAGATTCCCCAACCTTTGCAAAAAAATCAAAATCAGCGCACATTCTTAAATTGGGGTCAAAATACCCGACTTTCTCATGGACGTTTCGGCGCCAAAAGGCTGTCGGTTGAGGGATAGTGCTGTAATTCATTGAGACAAAAGATCTCCATCGATATTTGGGATAACGATATGTATATAGAGACTCTCCGCCTGGCCCAATAAACTCACAATCCCCGAAAACGAGGTCGGCATAAGGAGAACGCATTAGAGAATTTACAGCTGCGGCCACAGTATCCGGACAATACAGGTCGTCTGAATTCAAATATGCGAAGATATCGCCAGAAGCCAGCTTTAAGCCTTTATTAATTGCATCATACATGCCGGCGTCAGGTTCACTCACCCAATAAGACACCCGATCCCCATACCCTTTAATTATCTCCACTGAGTTATCTTTTGACCCGCCATCAATCACTATATACTCAATATTTGGGTATGTTTGAGATAGGACCGACTCAACCGTGAACTTTAAATATTTTTCACTATTGTATACAGGAGTAACGATAGATACTCGAGGGCTTTCCGCTAAAGCTCTCGGTCGCACGTTATTTCCCACAAGATCGCTTGAATCCGGCATAAAGAACATTAGGCCTGGCCCGCTTATGAATTCCGATAATCCTCTAGGTCGAAAGAGTAAATGCCGTTTATTTGCTTAAGACTGGCTCCGCATTCGCAAACCTTATCCAAAGAAGAAAGCGCCCTATGACAGGAAACGCACATCAACTTTCCGTTGGCAACCGATTTAAGATCAGGCACTGCGATACGGGCAGGATTTTTCTTTTTGAGAACGATATCCCTGACCGCAGTCCTGATTCCAGACGGCAGAAGGTTCTTCCCCAAAAGATAGAGCACGGATTTTACGGTACCAGGATGTCGAGGAGTCTCCCCCATAGCGGGAAAGTCTACCTTCCCAGATAACTGCGAAAGATATTCCAAGGCCGAGACCGTAGCCATTTCAAATTCCAATTTATCTACCGGGCCATAAAAATAATTATTGAACTTATCAAAATTATTAGCCGTATATTCCAGAAAAAACACATCGCTCTCATTATGAAAATATCCCCCACACAGTTGGGGGAGATCATTCTTATAAAAAATCCACTTGCATCCCTCGGTACGAATTACCCATTTATGGAAAGACCACCCGAATATTACCTCCCGAACCGCAGAAGGGGATTCCAGGTAAATATCCCGCGCAACGCGCCTAGCTTCTTTCAAGAAGCGCAGAGGATCCGGGATATGCTCAATTACCTGACTCATGAACAGCAAATCCACTGACTTGTCTAGAAATGGCAGGGCTGCAGCGTCAGCCTTTATTACGGGCGCGATAGCTCGCATATCCGCAGATCTCTCATAATTGTCAAAGGGATACTTATCGACAATAAGTCTAGTCCCATGAAATGGGGTAGGACCCGCGCCTATCTCCACCACGAATTTATATTCATTACTGATTTTGCCTAACACATCAATTCTTTTCATAATTTATAGGTGCGACTTTGCAATACACCTTCTATTTCCCTGCCAAAGCGCGCAACGTTCCTCCGAATTTATGTTCCCCTTCCGCAGAAAGCATTCTTGAAAAAGGCCATTTCTTTAAGTCAGCCCAGAACTGGCGTCCGACCGACCACGGAAAAGGTTTGGGCCAATCATTGAAGAACACATCCGCATAACACCAGGAAAGCTCTACCTGACGCGGAGTAAGGCGGGATACTGCGGGTTTTTGAATAACCCCATCTATAAGAGCGAAGTATTCATCTATAGTTTTTGGATCCAGCGTAAAACCTTTTCCACTATAGTGCACGGCGGGCACGCCGCAGATTACTGGAATCCCGCGCATGGACATCTCCATTCCGGTAGTTGACCAATAAATCAGGCCAAGATCAGCCACATTCATTATGGAATAAGTACTAATTGGGTCTTCAGGAGTAACCAACCGAATATGCTCTGGGAGTTTACCGAAAAACTCTTTAATCAGCTTTTCAGTTGTTTCAGCAGCCTTATAATACGCCTCCGCAGGATGGCTTCGAATCACAACCTGGCAATCTTTTCTCTTCGCAAGATAAGAAACTGTCTTAACGAGCCACTCGGTCATTGTTGAAAAATGGCGTGTGCCCTCGACAAAATATGCCGCGTCAAAGGCACAATTGGGGCAGAGAAGAACCACAGGTTTTTCGGGGCGAAGTCCGAGTTGCTTCCGAATATCTGTGGCTGAGACTACCCCTGCCAACTGAAAAGAATTCAAAGACACCCCTTTCTGAGCCGGTCTTTCCCTGCTTTCAATGAATTTTTGTATACGGGCAGAACGCTCGGCAGAAAGTTCGTGCGGGTCATCCTTCGCCCAAAGGTCTGAGGCATCCATCCCCATTACAGTAGCACCGTGTGAGACTATTATGGTTCCGTTGTTCTGAACCTCAAAAGTTGAAATTGGAATCCCTTTATCTGCAATAAACGAATATACGGCGCCAAACTCCAGAATAGCTCCATTGGGGATAATCACGCGATCATATTTGTTTTCCTGGCAGAGAGTGGCGATGCGAGAGATCGCATCACTGTTACGATTTAGTCTGAACTCATATTCGCGTTGGTCTGTCTTGTTTAGCGATATATCCACACGCTCTTTCAATAAGGCATAACTAGTATCCATAACTGCTTGTCTGGCAGCGATTTCAGTTAATCTGGGAGTAATCTTAGCGCATGGAATTTTTTCAAGATTAAGTAACCGCAGAAAATGGTGTTGTGTTGCCTCTTCTGCATTTTTCTGCGTGCGCTTCCAGAATGGATAGCCAATAGTAGGAGGCATCTGACTGGCATAGCTTGGATGAGAGAACCATGCAAAATCCACAGTAGCGCCATGCGCTATCGCCAAAACTGCCAGTGCCAAGTTATAATCCACCCAATAAGGCAAATCGCTAAAGAATAACAAGCGCTGATTTGCAAAAACCGCTGAGTCAACCTTTACAGAACTAATTTCCTGCAACCATTTAGACAAATGTCTCCATCCTGAGTCATATATAGGAGAACGCCCTAAAATCTTACAATAGGCAAGATAAAACTCCATAACCCCTGGTACTTGAACAGCCTGTTGGCCAAGGATGCGAGTGGGGCTTAGGACTTTGTGTCGCATAATCGTCTATACCTCTTGGGTTCAAGCGTGATCCCGTTTTGCTATATTTTTAAAGCAATTAAGTACTTGAGGGTCCTCTGCAGACGGGGAAAACACCAAAATCCCCATAACAAGCCCAAACAAACAGCTATAGCGATAAATTTCACAGCAATGGCTGCATACTCAAAAGATTAAGGATTAGCGTAAAAGCACCAACTGCACAACTAGAACTGACCGCTCCCATTATTCCAAATTTTGGAATCGACAAAAGATTCAATGCGACACCAATCTAAGCCATTTACCTAGATGCCGCCAGCTAGAATCATAAGCTGTTGATGTTCCCGTTATGCCACACAAGTTAGCATATGCATCCATCACACCCGGGAGTCCCATAATATGTTTTCTAAATTTACAAGATAAAGCTTTCACATGTTTTTTCATAGCAATCAGACTTCTCGGAATTTCTGTTGTAGCAACTGAATCCAACCAGACACATATTGCCGTATCTTATAATCTTCGTTAGACGGGAACACTCCCATCACCCACAAGAAAAGAACGTAACAAACAAGTGCAACAGCTTTGATAGTTATGGAAGCGAATAAAGACAATCCTGGCAGCAAAACTGTCCCCATCCACCCGACTAAGACTAGAAGAGCGATCCCCAAACCGATTGCACTTAACATATTATAGTAGTTTAGCTGCGTCGGCAGATAACGCTGCATAAACCACAAATTTAAGACCAATGTTGCCGCACCCACAATTAAATTAATCCATAGCGCCCCAACCATTCCCCAATAAGGTAATACAAAGAAACTTAAGACCACATTCACAACTGCAGTTGCCGCTGTAACCCAAGCAATAGCCCCACTACGTCGAACATAATAAATCGCACTAGCCGGAGCTGAAGAGATGGACACAAAAGCCGTTCCTACCCCCGTAATGGCAATAACAATCCAGGCTTCGGCATAGTTCTGCGCAGAAAGCATCTTAAGAATTTCGGGGGCAAACAAACCCATTCCAAGCGCAGTTAGCATATAAAATGGGACAGAAATGCGTAAGTATTGAGATAGGACTCTGCTTGCACGTTCCGGGGCAAGGCTGTAAAGAAAAGGCTGAAACACTTTTTCAAAGGCGGCCGAGAGCATAAGTATTAAATTGCTAAATTGCATCCCTAACCCGTAGATTCCCACAGCACTTCCGACTACGAAGTATTGCAGAATTAGGACATTGGCACGCTTCACAAAAAAACCGATCAAATATGATAAAAATATCGGCAAAGCATAAGAGACACTTCCCCTCACATATCGCCATTTCGGCTGGAATCTCATATACGGCAACACGACAGCTGTTGAGATAACGGCAAATATAGCATTTGTGTAAAACACACCCCGTACCTGTCCAAGTGCCCCTTGCTTTAAGGCAGCGACGTGATATACAACTAAAAGAGTAAGGCAAGCAAATTGAGCGATAGACAAAGCGATATAAAGCCGTGGTTTTTCTCGAGCTCGCAGCAGAACTGAACTAAAGAGAAGTGGGATTTGAAAAAATGCACTCCAAACAATGTATTTAGCGTAGGTATCGAAGGATGCGATACGAATTACACTATCCCATAGTGAACGTCCGAACATAAGGAATGAAATTGACAACAATCCCGAAAGCAACAAGGCAAACAGCCACATGCTACAGAAATAGTTTCGCCTTTCATCTCCTTCCGGATGAAGAAAAAAGTATCTCATCACGGTTGACGGCAATCCAAACTGCATAATAGAAACCAGCATGATATTTATGGCATTCAACGAAGACACAATGCCATATTCTTCAGGGACCAGTTGGTGGGTCAAGGTGGGAATGAGAACAAAATAACTTAGTCCAAAAAGCACAAAGTCACCCAGGCCATAAGTTGCGAAACCAGAGATCAGTCGTCGGAGTTCACTCCGTATATTAAGATGCGTCATAAACAGCAGGCTATCTCCACAACAAAATCAGCATTTTCATGTTTTACAAATCGACCCGCCCGGACAATTTAGCATTCAGTTGCCTGTCACAATATATTTTACTCATAGCGTCACAATCATTAGAACAAAGCATGCGAATATTCTTTTTAATCTCATCCACCGTCCAATTCCACCACTTCATTTCCAACAACATCGCCACGACAGCATCTTCGAATCTTTTCTTTACAAATCGCGCCGGATTGCCGCAAAATATTGAATAAGGAGGAATATTTTTCGCAACGACACTACAAGCGCCTATTACCGCCCCATCACCGACTGTGACACCAGACATTATCGTTACATTTCTACCTATCCACACATCATTCCCGATAATTACGCCAGATTTTTGTGTCGGATGCCCCACTATATCCCTTGCCTCTGGCCACTGGTCACGCATCTCCTCTGCAGAAAATGGATACGTTGTAATCCATTGATAGTTATGCCCATACATAAGCACCGTTAACCCTGAAGCGATTGAGCAGAATTTACCTATTCTAACAAGCCCCGCCCCATCAACAGTTATTTTCCCATAAGTATACTCACCGATTTCATACTGGGGATAAATATCCTTCATTTGTATCATATCAAGCTCCAAACTATTTCCTGACTACTAATCTTAAAGCGTTTTCAAGATCAAAGTGTTTCTAACAGCACCGAGCATTTAGTCCGCCTCATCTTGCCGAAATTTTTCAATTGCCACAAAAGCAGTCCCCCTTAAATTTTCCCACAAATTGCTTTACACAATTGGACAATTGATTGAGCCATGCGCATCCAGAAGCAATGATTGATTTATTAAGTATTTATACATATAGAACTCCGTTTGTTGCAGAAATCAAAACTTACGGAGAATTCCCTATATCGCTATTCGTGTTATTAACGCGAGTCTAGCCAGAGTCCGATTCCTCAAAGCATATAAAGCGAAAAGTGACCTTAAATTAAGGGGCAAGTTTTCTGGCAGTCAATGTCCTTTGTGCAGCAAATCCCACAGTACTAGTTCCTTCAACGGCAGGAAGATGGGCAACAACCTTATCAACAAATCCCATTGCAACACCGGCACGTCTCATACGCTTTTGCAAATCATAATCACATGGGCGGTCCCAGTTTTTCCGCCAGCTATTTATGTTCCATGTAAAAACATTAAGATATGAGCGATATAACCAAGTCGGCATTCCGCCAATCGGCGGCGTGTAGTCTGCAGGCCTATGCACAACAATTTTGCCATTTCTCTCGGCCGTGTAGGACGCAGAAACGAACTCAAAATCTCCCTCTTGAGCAAATTTAACGAGTGTCTCTAAATAGTCAGGGAGAAGAACATCGTCATCGCTAATCCATGAGAGCCATAAACCCCGGGCAAGTCTAAGTCCTTCATTCCTGGGAGCGACACCCTGAACAAACCAGCGTGCCTCAGGGTGAGAAGGATACTTGCCACGCTTAGACAAGTCATAGAAGCGGATCCGCGGGTCTTTCAATCTAGCGATAAGCAAGGGGGTATCATCGATACATTTATCGCCAATAACAAGAAGCTCGAAGTTTTTATACGTTTGGCTAAGGATCGAGGGAATTGTTCTTTCTGTCAGGATTCTCCCTCGATTATATGTCGCGACAATAATTGTTACGAGTGGATTAACCTGCCCCGTCGCATAAAAACGGCGATAGCGCGCGCGACTGATTGCGAGAAGGAATGGCTCACTCAATCTATACTTTACGGCGATAAGCCAACTTAAGACCCTATTGGCCAACCTGTTGCCTGGTTCGGTATAATTAACAGGCGAAGAAGACTCAGACGCAATACTCACAATTTAATCCTTTTTCAGAACGACAGACATTGTTGTTTCCCAGAAGTCATGCACCCTTACGCCTTTAGGGCCAAAAAACTCTTCTGTAGCCTTCCTTACCCCGGTCCAACCGTTCTTTGTGGCGACATTGTCATGTATAACCAGGAAACCGCCCTTTTTTATACGATTCCAGAAGAAAGCATAAGTGTCCAATGCTGGTTGATACAAATCACAATCAAAAAACACAACTGAAAATTTTTCATTTGGGCCAATCTCGGGGAATGTTGAAGGAACGAAGCCTCTTATTATCTTTGCCTGACTAAAAACAGAAAACTTATTAGCGATAAGGTTAAACCCATAGTCGTAGGAATAAACATCCTGCAAAGGAAGAGGGTCATTTGATGAAAGCTTGTCAAAGCCCTTAAATGAATCAAGAATAAAATATTTGCGCGCGTCATTTAATAAAGTCATAGCGCTTAAGAGAAAGTACGCATTGCCTCCTTTATACGCCCCGACCTCGGCGATTGACCCGCCGATATCTTTTGTAAGTTTAACAGCTTCCAGTAACAGCCAATTCCCTAGAACTGTCGTTTCGAGCGGAGTATTAGAATTGAAGTTAAAAGACCTGGCGTATGTAAATAACTCCGGGTCAAAACTCTTCCCAAAAACGTTGCGGGCTTTGGATTCAAAGTCTTTTTTAGCAAATGCCGCAAAATCTATGCAGTTCTTCCCAAGAACAAACCCTTCACGGCTTAGCACAGCATTTATAGATTGTATAGACTCGGAAGAATGTCCAAAATTAATGACCATTACTGAATTCTTATCCTCTTTAAAAAGCGCCTCAGGGGGACGAATTGCCACTCCCTCTACATTCTTGCCCTGTTTTTCAATGGAAGAATCAACACAATAAGCTATATTTGGATTTTCCGAGTTAGACAAATATATTTCAAAAATAGGGCTTGCTCCCCAAGCGACATACTTTTTATTAGCCATAGCCATTTCATAATCCTTGTAGATGTTCTTTAAACGACCTAGACATTCAATAGAGCCAGCGCTCAGTACGCGCCTCGAAATGATTTAGAGCAACATCTATTAATGCATTAAACTACAGACCATCCACCATCCACCATTATTGTCTGTCCCGTAATATACGAGGACATATCACTTGCGAGGAAAAGCACAACCGACGCGATCTCGTCCGGGCGGGCCATACGCTTCATTGGGACTTTCTTTGAATAGTTCGCCACAAACTTCCGATTCTGGTTATCAAAAACGCCGCCTGGACAAATATTATTAACCCGCACCCCACTCGGGCCGCAATAGGATGCCAGGTAACGGCTGAAATTTATAATTCCCCCCTTTATTGCCGCATAGGCGGGCGGATTAGAGAGAGGAGTTCCCTCGTAAATAGTAAAATCCGGGCCCTGCACTCCGTAAATGGACCCGAAGTTTATAAGGCTGCCGCCGCCTTTACGCATCAGAAGGCAAGCTGCCCGAGAAAGCCAGGCATATGAATTTAAATGCATTTCAATATTCCGGCGCCAGGAGGCTAGTTTTACATCCGGCAGATGCGCCCCCCAATCCTTTGTACGAGGATAGGCATTGTTCACGAAGATGTGTAGCCCTCCATGCTTTTTAACCAAGGCCTTCAGCTTCGTATCAAGCAAGTGTAAGGCAGTAATATCAAATTTCTCATATCGGATATCCCCCATCTGAGATAAGGGCTTTAGTTTTTTTAGCGCAGGCCCCATCGGCACCACATCTAAAACCACGGTCCTGGCCCCCGCCTCGCACAAAGCTCGAGAAACCTCGAGGCCTATAAGCCCCAGCCCACCGGTCACGAAAGCCGTTTTGCCGCGCAGGTCAAGCTTTTTTAGATATTCAGTCATGATCAAATTTCCAGAGACGTTCTTTAATTATGAATTCCACAAATTTGAAGTCCACTTCCCTGTCTATGTCCACTCCCGATAGCTCCTCCATCACATGTACAGCGCTCCTGTCGGTCAGAACTGTCATGGAGTCCCCTAGGAGGAATTCCCGGCTGTATACGTAAATAGATGCGTTCAGGTCGTAGACTTTCGGTGCATCCTGGCGCCGTGTTACGCTTTTGTCCAGTTCCTTGCAAAGACGAGCAAAGCCGCCGGAATCAAGCTCCACCATGTTGAAGTAAGGGTTTTTATGGGCCGGCACCACGCTGAAAAGCATACTCGATCTCTTTTCTATCGCCGTCTTTAGAGCGGCGTCCAAATCGGTTATCTTTCGCAGAGGCGCGGTAGCGTCCAAATCCACCACAAAATCGTAAGTTTCGCCATACAGATTCTCGGCCTCACGCCAGGCATGGCGGATAACCGGGACTTTAGGGGCGGTATCGGTGGAAAGTTCCGGCGGACGCAGGAAAGGCGCCTCCGCGCCGAACCGTTTTGCCATTTCGGCTATCTCCGCGGAATCAGTAGAAACCAGCACCTTAGAGGCCTTGCCCCATTTTAGAGCCTGTTCAACGGTATAAGCTATCAAAGGCTTTCCGCAAAGCTCACGTATGTTCTTGTTCTTTACACCCTTCGATCCTCCCCGGGCGGCTATGGTCACAAGTATTTTCATACCAGTGCGCTCTCGTGCTTAAATTTAATAAGTTTTTCCAGCAGGCCGGAGGACTCGTTGATGTCGTTCATAATTCTAGTGCCCAGCCGGCTGAAAAAATATTGCATTTCCGCCTTATAGGTAAAATCCCTATCGACCTTAAATATTGCTTTCGTAACGTGGCCGCTCCTATTGGTCTGCAATGTCCCTTCCAGCAGGTCAAACACGTAGGAAGCCGCCGGCGTTGTAAACTTTACAGTACGCTCATTGAACCTGCTACAGAAATCCACGTGAACCGAGACATGCCCGCCTTTTTTCAGTAGCAAGTTCATATCAGCCACGTCTTCCGCGTCCACCGTAACATTGGATGATCGCCTTGCTATACCGCTGATAGCTGAAATTTCCCCGAATATATAGCCGGCATAATCCACGTCATGTGAGAGGTCAAGAACCACGCCCCCCCCGAGTTTTGCGTTAGCGCTATAAGACTTTTTATGGTCAGTGCCGGGCCGCCATTCCGGCAGCCAGGAGGAACAGCGCACGCTGGCATGGCAAAAGCCTTCGCGCCGGACTATATCCCGTAGTTTTTCCACGCCGGGATGAAAACGTAGGTTATACGCCACATACGAAGATAATTTCCCGGTCTTTACAACTTTCAGCAGCTTTTTGAGACCATGGAGACGCATATCAAGAGGTTTCTCTATAAAAAGGTGCATGCCAAGAGAAGCACATTTAATGGCGGTTTCTATGTGGAGCGCCGTGGGATTGGTAATAAAAGCGATATCCGGAGCGACGAGCTTAACTTCCTCCCAGGAGCGAAGTTCGTTAATTCCAGGGACAGACGGGGTCAGTCCTGAGCGCAGGGCAAAAATTTCTATATTGCCTCTTTGCAGAAGAAGCCGTTTATAGCGGCTGCCTATTGACCCCAAGCCTATCAAAAGAACTTTTTTCTTAGTCATTTTACTTTTTCAAGTCGTAAAAAACTTTTTTCAGGTCTACGCTCCCACGAAGGCTATTCTTAATAGCGCGGAGTATTTTTGGAGCAGTATTCCCAGCCCCGTACGGATTTTTTGCCGCAAGGCATTTCTCAGCAAATCCCCGTGAAAGGCCTTTTTTTATAGCTGAAACTATCGCCGTTCTTTGGGGCGGACAGTTTATAACGCTTGGGCCCTGCACACGTCCTTTCTGCCTGTCCCCGATATTAACCGTAGGGATTAAGAAAGAAGGCGCTTCTATTAGGCCGCTGGAGGAGTTCCCGAGGACGATAGCGGCATGCTTAAGCAGAGAAAGGTACCGAAGCTGTCCCAATGAAGCAAACGCCCTTGCCTTTGAGGGGTTCTTCAGGACGTAGTGCTCAATAAGTTTTACGATCTCTCTATTGCCGGGGTCGGCGTTGGGCATTGTAAAGATGAGTTTAAATTCTGGGAAAGAATCTAATGCCTCGAGAAGGGCGGAGAATTGCTTCCCGGGAGACTCGGAGTCCAAAGTTACAGGGTGGAACGTGATCGCCGCTAGTTTCCCGGATAAATCCATTTTCAACTGGTTTGAGAGTTCCTTCCTGGACAACAGTTTCATTGAAGCAATGTTGTCCAGCCCGATAGCGCCGGTATTAAAAACCATCTTCGGGTTTTCCCCCAACTGTATAACCCTGTTCCGGTACGTCTCGGTGGAAGTAAAATGGAGCCAGCTCATCTTGGTTATTGAATGGCGGATAGGCTCGTCAATCAGACCGAAAGTCGACTCGCCGCCATGAAGATGTATTATAGGGACTCTCAGGAAAACAGCCGCGATAGCCGCGGAGAGAGCCTCAAATCTGTCGCCGAGAATAACTACGGCGTCAGGTTTGAGTTTATGGTAAGCCCGGCCTATGGCCGTAAGCCCGGCTGAAACAGTGGAGCAAAGTTCTAAAGGAGTGTCCCCCTCCACAGGCATAAAAGCTTTGTAGCCGATCGTGAACCCGTCTTTCAGAATTTCCTTATAAGTGCTCCCAAATTTAGCGGACAGATGCATTCCCGACGCGATCACTTGTAAGCGCAGGTTTTTATCGGCACGGATCCGCGCCATAAGGGGCCGGAGCAACCCGTATTCGGCCCGGGTCCCCGTAAACACGCAGATCCTGCTTTTCTTCATGCCACTTCCTTCAATAACATAAAAGCTTCCGCATATTCGCAGTTCGCGGCCGCGCCGCGGATAGCAGCCAGGGCTTCGATATTCCGTTCACTCCTAGGGAAGGGGTGGGCGCCCATCTCGGATTTAAAAACGCCCATTATCGCCAACTTCTTTTTAAGAAACTGGGTTATGTCCACAAAATAATTAGGAACGAAAACCGTGTTTTGTACGGCTGGAGCGAATTCAGTTTCACTCAGCGTCTCCATCATTAAAACCTTATGGATGAACGGATAGCGGAATTTTTTAGTACAGCTATATGCGGCCTGGAAGAATACCCTATGGTCGCTATGGGGATCCCCCATGAAGGGGAGGTAAATGATGTCAGGCTTTACTCTTGTGATAACCGAAGAAAGCCTAGAAACAATATCCGTCATAGGGACAGTATCGGACATCGTCGTGGGAATCCCCAGTTGATGAACGCCTTGGAAACCGTAAAGTGCCCGGACTTTATTTATCTCCCTGCCCCTGCGGGACACCTCAGCTCCGGAAAAGGCCTTACCCTTTTTCATGGAGGTTCCTATAAGCCAATGGACCTCATCGCCGGCATGCAGATGTTTCAGGAGCGTACCCCCGCACCCCAGTGTTTCGTCGTCAGGGTGGACCGCTATTACCATGACTTTGTTCATATTAAATATTCTCCGGTTTTGGGGGCATGTGCAAACTCATGTTTTGTAAGAAGAATTGCGCCATCCGCGCACTTTACCAGGATACCGGCACGCCCCGATCTTATTACTTTACCGCACTCGATATTAGCGTGTTTAAAGGGGACTTCTTTTGCTGCCCACACTTTCACATCCGCGCTTGAAAACCGCACATGCGCCCCTACATAAGGTCGGGCAAGCGCCCGGACCAAATTATATATCCACCTGCTGCTCATCCGGAAATCTATCTTACCGTCCTCAGGACCGCGTTTACGCCAGTAATTTGCCAGTGAATGGCGCTGCGCTGGGCAACGATAAGAACCGTTTTGCAGTTTTGGGAGGAAGCCTTCTATCTGAACCATCGCCGTTTTGACAATACGGTTATATAATGTGCGGGCAGTATCAGCATAGAGGATCTTTATTTTCTGCTGGCTCAATATTTTCCCACTGTCAGCCCCTTCATCCATGAAGAAAAAAGTTGAGCCCGTGGTTTTCAAACCCAGGGCCAGCGCCCATACGATAGGATGCCTGCCCCTGTTAAACGGCAGCAGAGCAGGGTGAAATCCTACCACACCCATCGGGGCAGAGTGCAGCAACTCGCTCTTAAGTAATTGTGAAAACCCAAAACAGAAGATGATGTCCGGAGACACATTCTGCAACCATAAAATGTTTTCCTGGTCATTTATATTCTTAACGGCCTTAAATGGGATCTGCGCTGATTTTGCGATCGAGGACAGATCGCAGAAATCGGAATTGAAATCAGATTTTACTGGGGCGAGAACGCCAACGACCTCAGCCTTAAGTTTTATCAATTTGGAAAGAGCGGCCTTGCTGCTTTCTACAGCCCCTATGAAAGCTATTCTCATAGGCGGATCTTCTCCCCGGTCGCGAAATCGCGTTTAGCTTTTTTTTTCAGAATAGAATCCCACCTCATAGGGGAAACTCCTCCGGCGGGCCTCATAGCGGTTATATTTTCCTCGGTAAATCTTTCGCCCTTAGATATGGGCAGGGCCGCGGTTATGCTTTTGCGGGCCACCTTGGCGTTCCTGAGCTCGGAGGCGGTGGGCTTCTTGTCGCCGCTGCCCAGGGCTATCTCCACGGCGCGCACCGCGGCGGTCATATAGGCGAAGCCGGCCGGTTCCAGGCTGGCCTTATGGTCCGGGCCCTTCATCTTCCTGTCCAATGTAAGGTGTTTCTCTATGACTGAGGCGCCCAGCGCCACGGCGGCTATAGGCACGACTATGCCTTCGGTATGGTCAGAATAGCCGAAAGCCAGGCCGAATTTTCCGCCCATAGCGGCCATAGCCCTTAAATTCACGTCAGGAAGGCGCGTGGGGTAATCTGTATTGCAGTGGAGCAGGGTTATGTCCCCCTTCTTTGCCCCCGCGGCGCAAAGCGCTTTAAGGGCGGCCCCAGCCTCCGCCAGGGTGGCCATGCCGGTGGAGATTATTATCTTCCTGCCGGAAGCCCCTATCTTCCGGAGCAACGGCAGATTTGTTATCTCGCCGGAAGGAATCTTCATCATCCTCAGGCCTATTTTCAGAAGGAAATCAGCGCTGCCCAGATCGAAGGGTGATGAGAGGAACTCTATGCCTATTTTGCGGCAATAGGCCTTAAGCTGTAAATGCGCTTCCGGGCTGAGCTCCAGCTTCTTCAGCATGGCCAGTTGCGAATCGGCGGCTCCGGTGGTCCTCACCTGGTAGCCGGCCTTGCGCGCCGAAGGAGAAGCCAGCCGTTCGGCCTTGAAGGTCTGGAATTTCACGGCGTCGGCCCCGGCCTTTTTTGCGGCCAGAGCCAGTTTTTTTGCCAGCGCGGGAGAACCGTTATGGTTTACGCCCGCCTCCGCGATTATAAAAACGTGTTTCTTCATCTGCTTTTAATTTTCCGGGCTGGATTGCCCACGCAGACGGAACGGGCCGGTATGTCTTTAACCACCGCGCTGCCTACGCCTATAATCGAATCAGCGCCTATGCTTACCCCGTGCGTGACCGAGCAGCCTGTCCCCAAATGCGCCCTGTCACCGACTATCACCCCGCCGCTCAGGACGCCACCGGGGGCTATATGCGCAAATGCGCCTATCCGGCAGTCATGCTCCACGATAGCACCTGAATTTATTATGCTGCCTTCGCCGATAACCGCCCCGGCGTTGACTATAGCGCCGGGACCGATATAGACGCCGCGGCCCATTGAAGCGTGGGGTGAAACCACAACTGAAGGATGGATTATAGACGGGAAATCAAAACCGGCTTTCAAAGCCAGCTTCCACAGGGCTATACGCCGGGTCGGGTCGCCGGTGCTGCCCAGCGCCACGAAACAAAGCTTTATTCCTTGCCTATAGTAAGACGGCAGGTCCGCGTCGGAACCGTTTATTTTTACGCCGAGGACTCTTTCCCCGACCCTTTCTTTAAGGTCCAGCACGCAGTGCGGGGCATATTTCCCGCCAAGGCGCATAGCGCCTATCACGCACTTAGCGTGTCCGCCGCCTCCCAGCAGTATCACTTTCGTCATTTATTCACGCCCATCCGGTCCAGCGTTTCCTGCAATTGCTCCCACTGCCCCATATCCACCCAGGATTTTTCAGAAATAGGATACACGCCAGTTTTAATGCCCTTCTTTAGACATTTTTCTATCAGCTCCGTCATATGCATATAAGCCTGGTCTGGAATAAGTCTCAAGACCTCAGGCTCAATAAGATACATGCCGGTATTTACTAGGAAATCATACTCGGGCTTCTCATGCACGGCCAGAAGGTCTCCGCCATTCCGTATTTCGCAAGTCCCGTATGGAATGGTGAAATGCTTCATCGAGCCCACTATGGTTATTTTATTCCCGCGCTTCCTATGGAATTTGACGATGTCGGCATAGTCGGCGTCAACCAGCACGTCGCAATTGGTAAGAAAAAAAGTTTTATTTATTTTTCGTTTCAACAGGTAAAGACTGCCGGCAGTACCCAGCGGCTTTGGCTCCTCTATAAAATCCAGATCATAATCACCGCTAACATCACTAAAATAGGCTTTTATAAGCTTGGCCTTGAAGTTTACGGACATATAAACGTGGCGGCAGCCATAATTCGCAAAGCGCTCCATGATATGCTGGGTGATAGGCTTATCGCCTATAGGCATAAGCGGTTTGGGAAGGATATTGGTTATCGGTGCAAGGCGCGCGCCCTTACCGCCGGCCATTATAACCACCGGCAGGCTTAGTTTAGTGTTTTTATGAGTCTTCTCTTTAAAAAAGTCATACCACCAGACCGCCCCCTTTATGCACTTCAAAGCGTCCACTACAGGCACACATTCAAAGCGTTCAGCAACTACCAGTTCCTTGGCCGCCTCTTGCGTATACCCCTCCTTGAGATATTTGGGGTGACGGGCCATTACGGTTTCAACTTTTGCGCTTATATGCCCCCCCTTAAGTATCCAGCGCCTGATGTCCCCGTCAGAAAGGGCTCCGATAAGACGGTTTTCTTTTCCGACCACAAAAACTATCTTACTCGACGACTCGTCCATTTTCTTAAAGGCCGTTTTTATTGTATCTTCTGGACCAATCAGTATCCTGGAAATTTTATCCATTTTAGTTCCCCGCCGCCTTTATAGCCCTGGCCACACACGCGACTTGCGCTTTTGTTAACCCGGTGCTGCAAGGGATGTTCAGCACTCGCTCCACAAAGCCCCCCGCACGGGTTATCTTAAAAGCCTGGCTACCCTTGTAGGGCTTCTGCAGATGGTTCAAATGCCATACAGGCCGGCTTTGTATCCCCGCCTTGGCCAATGCGGCCATGAGGGCTTCACGATCCAGTCCGAAGGTGGTTTTGTTTATAATCAAGGAATAGAACCAGTAATTAGGGGAAGTGTCCGCAGGCACCCCCAGCAGTTCAAGTCCTGTCACACCGGCCAACGCTTTTTTATATGCGGCGTAATTTTCTTTCTTATACTTTATAAAGGCCGGCAGTTGCTCCAATTGGGATACCCCTAGCGCTGCCTGGATATTGGTCATTCTAAAATTATAGCCCACCTCGTTGTGCACATAACGCACGGCGTCGTCCTTGGCCTGGGTGGTAAGGTATTTAGCTTTCTCGGCCATTTTCTTGTCGGCGGTGACCAGCATGCCGCCGCTGCCGGTGGTAACTATCTTATTGCCGTTAAAAGAGTAAACACCGAAGTCGCCGATGGTTCCGGTATGTCTGCCTTTGTATTTGCCGGCGGTGTAATAGGAGCCAAGGCTTTCGGTGGCGTCTTCTATAACTTTAAGGCCGTATTTGCGCGCTATGCTCATTATTGCAACCATGTCGCAAGGGTTGCCGAAAACATGTACGGGCAATATGGCCTTTATCAACCGCCCGGTTTTTCTATTTACGGTGCCCTTAGCCGACTTCCGGCAGGAGGTTTTAAGGAATTCCCCCAGCTTGACCGAATCCAGGTTCATGAAGCTATCGCAGTCCATGAACACCGGTTCGGCACCGAGATAACGCACAGCGTTCACGGGTGCTATGAAGGTGAGCGTGGGGACTATCACTTCGTCGCCCGCTTCCACACCCGAGAGTTGCAGCGCTACCTGGAGGCCGGAGGTTCCGTTCACTACGGCTACAGCGTACTTTGCGCCGGTGAAACCGCAAAGCTTTTTCTCAAAGGTCTCTACATAGGCACCGGCGCTGGAAACCCAACCGGTATCCAGGCATTCCTTAACGTATTTCCAGGCATTGCCGGTTATGTTGGGCTCCGAAAGCGGGATAAAACTCTGTTTAGACATTATAAATGTCCCATTTATAGCCTTTGGAATTCTTAGGGTCTTTAAACCACTCAATAGTGCGCGCAAGGCCTTTCTCCAATGTAAAGGCCGGCTTCCAACCGGTCAGAGAGGATATCAGCGCATTATCGCAAAGCAGGCGTTCAACTTCGCTATTGGCGGGGCGTGTGCGGGTAATATCGGTCTTTATCCTGGCTCTTTTACCGGAGATTTTCATAATCAGCGCGGCAAGATCGCCTACAGAGATTTCCCTACCGGAGCCTATATTAACGGTTTTTCCCACCGCCGTGGGGGAAGCGGCCAGCGCCATAAAACCCGCGCAGGTGTCTGCAACATAGTTCAAATCCCGGGTGGGGGCAAGGGAACCCAGTTTAATTTCTTTCGCGCCGTTAAGCAACTGTGTCGCTATGGTGGGGATAATAGCCCTGGCTGACTGGCGCGGGCCGTAAGTGTTAAAAGGCCGAGCCGTCACTACTGGCAGCCCAAAAGAGAGATGGAAGGACTCCGCAATTTTGTCAGCGCCTATTTTACTGGCCGAATAAGGCGACTGGCCCTGCAACGGATGTTTCTCGTCGATTGGTGTGTAAAGAGCGGTGCCGTAAACCTCGGAAGTGGAAGTTACAACCACTTTGCTAGTGCCGTAATCCCGGGCCGCCTGCAGAACGTTCAGCGTACCTTTTACGTTTGTATCTATGTAGGAATCCGGGGAATGGTATGAGAATGGTATGCCTATTAATGCCGCCAGATGAAAGACGGTATCTACGCCCTTCACGGCAGAACGAACACCATTAGGATCTCTGATGTCCCCCGAGAAGATCTCGATATTCTTGAGCTTTTTCTTAGGCAGTGTATCCAGCCAGCCCCAGGAGTTGAACGAGTTGTAATAGACAAAAGCCTTTACAGAGCACCCCTCATCAAGCAATGCCTCTACGAGATGACTCCCTATAAAACCATCCGCGCCAGTAACCAGAACTTTCTTTCCCTTTAAATGCATGATTTATCTCTTTTTTATGAGTTGTCTTACTTTTTGGGCAGCCACATCAAGCCTAAAGTCTTTTATCAGTTGGCTAAAATCGAGAGATTCTTTAACCCTATCTATTTCCGCTTTGCTCGCAGGATTAGAAACAAGTCCACGATAATAAGACGCGAGGAAAACCGATATCACAGAAAGGATGAGAACAATTATCCCGGTATTTGAAACCATCTTGCGCCTTTGCGGTTTTATCCTATCCTCTGGCGCCTCCGCTCTTTCAACTATCTGCACAAGGGCAGCATCTTTAGACTCATCAAGCTTGGCGGCCTCCAATTGTTTCATCAGTATCTCGTAGAGCGCCTCGTTATACCGATATTCACGCATACGGCGGATATATTCCGTACCTAAAGAACTCATCTTGCCCACGGTAGGCACAGAATCGTCACCGGGCCGGTTCTTAGACTCCATCTTCCGCAACTCTTCTTTAAGTGCCAGCGTCTCATCCTGCAGACGCTGCAGGTCGGGATTTTCGGTGGTAGCGTAACTGCGCATTACACGAAGCTGCACTTCTTTGGCCGAAATATTAGCGCGCATCTCCGCAACTGTACTTATTACCGCTTTTGCCTCGTCATCAATTTTTATTGTGCCAGTGCGCTGCTGAAAATATTTAAGATTCTCTTCAGATTTGATTAGGTTCTCTTTTGCATTCTTCAGTTGTTCTTCGAAGAACAAACGGCGCTGTCCGGCCTCGGTAACAGCCAGGCTGTTATTGATGCTCTGAAGACCTTCAATGTAGGCGTTAGCTATCTCCGCTGCTTTGCCAGGTTTCTGGTACTGAAAGCCTATAGTTATCAATCCACTTTTTTTGTCATCCTGCACCACTAGGTTAGCAGCCAGAATCCGACGTGTTCCTTCACGGGACTTATTTTTATACTCACTCATCAAATCATGCTTATCTATCACATAATCCGCAACGCCACGGGTTTTAACCAGAGCCATGTAAAGGTCATTGGTACTCTTTACTCCAAGCACTGAAGCAGAAATCCCCATCTGGGAAGCCATTATAGACGACATAGAAGAATTCCCACCCTGAGGTGGCAAGATTTTGGTTTCAGCTAAATAAGTGGGAGGGATAAAGAGGGAAATCACCGCAACTACCACCATGGCAACCAGTGTGGTCTTTATGATGAACTCTTTGTGTTTCAGGATGATAATAAGATAATCCAGAAGGTTTATCTCATCTTCCTGCAGTTGGGATTTGTTTTCTTCCATAGGTCACCTTAGAAAACTTTTATTACCACTCCAGCAGTGAGGGCCACGTTGACAAGTATTTGGGTTATGTCTCGTATCTCACGCAGCCAGGCTATGCGGTCGAAGCGCTCGGGGACCACTACGGTGTCACCGGGCTCTATATTGGTGCTGAAGAACATCCATTTCTTGGCCTTGCGGGCGCTGCCATCGGCCTTAAGCACGAATGTTTTGCCAGGCTTAGAGTAGTCGGCATAGCCGCCGGCCATGCCCACGTAGCTCTTATAGCAGCTGCTTGAATACACATAGCTGCCCTGCGCCATAACGGCACCGGCAACGTTTACAACGCTGGATTTGGCGGGGATAGTAATGCTGTCATCTTCTTCCATCTCTATGTCGTAGTCGGACCCCTTAAGGCTCCGAATGCTTTTAAGCCTTATGTATACGCGCCCTTGGGCTTTGAGGCCCTTAAGGGTTTCAACAAATTTGGCGCGGGCTTCCATCTCCGTCTTATGGGCAGCGGTTTCTTCGGCGGAAAGGGAGGTCTGCATCTTGGCGGAGCCTTCTACCAGCAGCTGCTTCTCCATGCGCTGGGCTATCTCTTCCAGGTTCTTCTGCTGCTGTATGCGGGCGCTTTCGCGGATAAAGAGGACGCCGCGGGGGAAGGCTTTGTCGGTAAAGCCGCCGGCGCGGGCAAGCACGGAGGAAAGCTTCTCCCCCCTCTTCACGGGGTATACGCCGGGGTATTTAACCTCGCCGGCGATCTTTACCATGGTGTAAAGCTTCCAGTCGGGAATCTGGCGCACCATTACGTGGTCGTTGGGCTGCAGCAGCAGGGGGTTGGCGTCTATGCCGCTGCGTATGCCGGCAAGGTCCACGTTATGCCGCTCGGTAACAACGCCCGCGGTGGTAAGGTGCACGCGGGTGAGTTCCGCCTCGTTGGAGGCGTAGTCCATAAGGCCGCCGGCCAGTTTTATTACGTCTGCCAGGGTGGTCTGGCCCGGGGTAACGCCGAACTTGCCGGGGTAGGTAACGGCGCCGGCCACGTTTACGCCGCTGTCTTTGTCTATTATTGGGAAAGCCCGCACCAGGTCGCCGTCGCGCAGGGTGAAGTTCTTAAGGGAATCGGCCTGGATGTCGGCGAGGTCGGCCTCAAAGAAGTCGCGGAAGCGGTGGTCTACTATGCGCTGCATGGCCACGCGGCCGCGGAAGGCCGTGGTGGCGAAGCCGCCGGCCATGGCGATAAGGTCCGTAATGCGGACTTCGTCGTTGACCTCGTAGATGCCGGGGCGGCGTACGTCGCCGGAGATGCCGGCCAGCGGGCCTACCGCGGGGATAAAGATCACGTCCTCGTTGACCAGGCGGGAGTCCTTGCTCTTGTCGCCGTTGAGCAGCAGGGCGTACAGGTCGAAGGTGGAGATCAGTTTGCCATTGCGCTTAAGCTGTATGTTGCGCATGGTGCCGGTCTTGCCGGGGCCGCCGGCTTCGAACAGGGCGTTTACCATGGTGGACAGCGAACTTACGGTGTAGGCGCCGGGCACACGGGCCGCGCCCACCACGTACACGCGTATAGAGCGCAGGGCACCCATGCTGACGTTAAGGGTGAAGCCGGTGTAGTAGCGGCCTATTTCGCGGGTGATGGCGTCTTTAAGGTCTTTGA
>Ga0209212_1001934_pt1 | contig 31322 bp, 32 predicted proteins | sample RifGroC2_FD_183996 | JGI IMG/M metagenome (GOLD analysis project Ga0209212, IMG submission 183996) | Groundwater microbial communities from Rifle, Colorado, USA - Groundwater C2 (SPAdes) (version 2) | ecosystem: Environmental > Aquatic > Deep subsurface > Groundwater | place: Rifle, Colorado...
TTTCAAAATTCGGCCATACACTTGTGTAAGGCATACCATCCCCCTTTCTGTAAAATAATTGCAATAGTACTTCAACCCACCTTGATGTTAGCATGAGTGGGGTATAAAGGTCACGAGGACAACGACCTGTTTTCGATTTTGTTATTTTCTGGTAGGATACTATGTATCGTGTAGGTATGATGAAATATGCCATTACATGATATATAGGACACAAGCAGTATATGAGGAAAAATAAAAAAAATCTTTTATTTTTCTCCTCATTTGCGGGTATAGTTTAGTGGTAGAATGACTGCCTTCCAAGCAGTAGACGGGAGTTCGATTCCCCCTACCCGCACAAATACAAAAAAACCGGTATACCGGTTTTTTTGTATTTGTGCGGGTAGGGGGAAGGTAAATACTTGACTCGTGTAGGTAGCAGATGAGATTAATTTGTCTTATATACTTGATCAATTATTCCGTATTTCTTTGCTTCTTGAGCAGTCATAAAGAAGTCGCGGTCAACATCCTTCTCAACCTGTGCAAGGTCCTTACCCGTGTTTTCTGAGAGTATTTTGTTCAAGCGGTCACGTGTCGCAAGGATATGCCGTGCGGTGATTTCAATATCAGCTGCTTGTCCCTGCACACCACCCCAAGGTTGATGAATCATAATTTCACTATTAGGTAGAGCATATCGCTTGCCTTTTTTACCTGCAGAGAGAATCACTGAGCCCATACTAGCAGCCATACCGACACACACCGTAGAAACGTCTGGTTTAACAAAGCTCATGGTGTCGAGTATTGCAAGTCCTGCGGTTACGGATCCCCCTGGTGAGTTTATGTAGAGCTGGATGTCCTTCTTGGGGTCCTCCGAGGAAAGGAAGAGGAGCTGCGCAATAACCAAGTTAGCCGTGTAATCATCAATAGGTCCGCCAATAAAGAGAATACGCTCCTTGAGGAGACGTGAATAAATATCAAATGCTCGTTCACCAAATTGGGTTTTTTCTATAACCATGGGAACCAAGTTTGCTTGAATGTTTTCTTCTTTCATGCCGTTTGAAATTATCTGCTAAATTTTAAGTTAAATGCTCTGTTTTCGTTGTATATTCTTGGACGAGTATTCGCTAGTGTACGTTATTTTGACAAAATCGCAAGGTGTGTTTTGACTTTCTTACCAAATCAAAGCCCCGCACTGAAGCTTCGTCCTAGCATAGGGCAAAGCTTGGTATGGGCTTCACTTTTAAACTTTTAACATTTAACTTTCAACTTTTAACTAAAAGGAGAAGGGTTGTCCCGTAAACAGAGTGTAAATAAAGGTGAGCATCATGAAGAAGTAACCGCCGACCAACTGCATCATAAGCCAAAAGAAGAGTAGGGTGATAAGAAGACCTCCTGACATGAGGAGTGCTTCAAAGCGTTGGAATGCCAAGCTTGCTCGGTAGGGGAGGATTGACTTAAGAAGTTTCGATCCATCAAGGGGTGGAATAGGAATGAGGTTAAAGAATGCGAGCATGATATTGATAAACACGACGACACCCGCAAGCTCAATAAAGGCGGAAGGGAGAGCGCCAGTTCCAAATCGGACCACCATACCAAACACAAATGCAAGGAGGATGTTGACGCCAGGGCCAGCAGCAGCAACTATCGCCTCACCCCATTTTTGATTCCTAAGGTTGTAGGGATTGTAAGGAACTGGTTTTGCCCATCCAAAAAGAAATCCAGTGTTTGCAAATACAAGTATTGCTGGAATAAGTACAGAGCCAATCGGGTCAATGTGAGGAATTGGGTTAAGGGTGAGTCGGCCTTGTAGACGCGCTGTGGGGTCACCTTGGAGCTCAGCGGCAAAGCCATGACTGACCTCGTGGACAATAATAGAAAATATAAGTGCGAATAAGAAGAAAATGAGTAAAGGGTCCATATTTGTGTTCTTGTATATTAGTAGTTGGTAGATATCTTGCAAATCGTTCATTGTATGGTACCATGCGAGGACTTTTATGGCGAAGCAATGTCCAATAACACATAAGACCTCACAAGTTGGTGGAAACTACAGCAACCGTATTCGTGCTACACAATTTAATCCAACCGGAAAGCGTCGCCGACAGGTAAACCTTATTACACAACGTATTTACGTTCCTGAGCTTGCAAAGCACGTGAAGGTTACGGTTTCCACAAAAGCACTTAAAACCATTAACAAAAATGGTGCGTATAAGACGTTGAAAAAAGCAGGTTTAGTGTAAAACCATATTTTTTGTTATCTCAAAAATCCTCTCGGGGATTATTTTTTTACTCTATAAAGTTGCCTTAAAAACGATTGACATGCCTTCTAATATCCCTAGTATGTGAGGAGAAAAATAGACTTCCTTACAAATAGATATCATACAGAGGGAGAAATGTATGCCAGAGATTGTGGAAAGTGTTGCGTTTGCTTTGAGATGGAGTGGCCTGTGCTTTTTTTTAGGAATCGTCGTCTCATATTTTTTGTGGATATGTATCGATACAAAAGAGGGAAGACATCATCCAGCGTTTAGTTTGAGTATTACTTGTGGAATACTTCTTCTCGTGTGGACGGCTTATTGGACGTGGCGAGGACTTGTTCTGAGTTAAAAATACACTTCTATTTGGAGAAATCTATATGGAAGGAGAACTTGCGATAAAGTATGCAACGTTACTATGGTTGTGGAAATGGGCTGTACTACCACTCGTTCTCGGTTCAGTGGTTGGATTTCACCTTGTTAACCAGAAAGAGCAAAAGCATGGGGTAGTTGTCTGGGCACCAGTCATGTGGGTACTTCTGTTTATCTGGCTTGCATTTTGGATTGGGCGCGGGCTCTTGAGTACCTAGAGGTAAAAGTATGTGTCATTTACTCACGTATTTTTCTGGAATTCCTGTTCTGGTCGTTCTACTTTTTTATTTTCCTTAGGAAGGGTGCTTCTGAAAAATGATGTGAACACGACTTCGCTGTATGTTCGGTACTGGATACCACTCGTCTATGTTCTTATTTTAGTTTGGATGCACACTCGTCTTTCACACCCCTGAGTGGTTTGTGACAGATAACAAGACCTTGCGCGTGTGGCAAGGTCTTTCTGTATATATCGCTCAGGAACGTGCCCCATGATACACTACTAGGTAATGTCAAACGCAATTCTTATCGCAAATTGGAAAATGAATCCGAAGACCTCTGTGGAGGCCAAAAAAATATTTTCTGGAATACAAAAAGATTTAGTAAAAATGAATGGAGTTGACGTATGTATTTGTGCGCCAACTATTTTTTTACCAGAATTATCGAAACTCCTTAAGAGTAAAAAAGTAAGTCTTGGTGTTCAAGATGTATTTTACGAAGGTACAGGTGCGTATACTGGGCAAACTTCTCCAGAGATGGTTAAGCCATTTAAAGTTACGCATACCATACTTGGACATAGTGAACGACGAGAGTTAGGAGAAAGCAACGAATTTGTAGCACGTAAGGTACACTATGCTGTAAGCAAAGGCATGACCGTTGTGCTGTGCGTAGGGGAACGGGAACGAACAGACGAGGGAGGGTACTTTACCTTCATTCGTGATGAGCTTGAAGCCGTCTTTTCCGGTATGAAACGGGCAGATTTGAAAAAAATAATGATAGCGTATGAACCTATTTGGGCTATTGGAAAGCGAGCAGAAGAGGCACTCGACGTGACGTCTCTGTATGAAATGGTTCTTTTTATTCGCAAAATTCTTACCGAGCATTTTGGTCGTGCTCCTGCACAAAAGGTGCCAATTCTCTACGGGGCGGCTGTCAAAGTAGACAATGCAGGGCAGTTTATTGCTGAAGGAGGCGTAAATGGACTGCTTGTGGGAAGTGCATCACTTGATCCAAAACAGTTTATTGGTATTAGCAAAGCAGTAACAAAAAAATAATATGGTAGGGTTTCGTACACTAGAGGACATGGGAGATGTTCGGGGCAAAAGGGTATTAGTGCGTAGCGAGTTGAATACACCTATCGAAAAAGGTGTGGTGTCTGATACATACCGTATAGAAAAAGCGGTACCAACTTTGAAGTGGCTTAGTGAACGCGGAGCACGAGTTATCGTTATGGCACATCTAGGGCGTAATCCGAGTGATTCTTTAAAGCCAGTCTATGAGGTACTTTCAACACTCATACCACACGCACAATTCGTTGCCGACGTAGTTGGCGAGGAGGCTCAGAGTGCAGTTATGGGTCTTGAGGATGGTGAAGTGCTACTTCTCGAAAATCTCCGAAGTTGTGCAGGTGAAAATGATAATAATCCAGAGTTTGCAAAAACTCTTGCCTCGTACGCTGACTATTACGTGGATGATGCATTTGGTAATGCGCACAGAGCGCACGCGAGCATGGTCGGTGTCCCCGCGCTTATTCCTGGGTTTGCTGGACTCTGCATGGAACAAGAACTTGTTGAGTTGCAAAAAGGCCTCAATCCTGAAAGTCCAGCGTTGTTTATTCTTGGTGGTGCTAAATTTGAAACAAAAGAAGCATTGCTTGAGTCTATCCTTCCTCGATACGACACGGTGTACATAGGTGGGGCATTGGCAAATGATTTTCTCAAAGCACAAGGTTTGGAAGTGGGTCAGTCACTGGTGTCAGAAAATGCAGAAAAAGCAGGGGCACTTTTGGTAAGTGGTAAACTTATGTTCCCCAAAGATGTACTTGTGAAAAACAAAAATGGTATTGAAACGAAGCGGGTTGAGAATGTTGGTACTGAAGATAGTATCGTTGATATAGGACCAGAAAGCATCACTGAATTGAGCGAACGAATACAGGATGCTAAGTGCATTCTCTGGAATGGTCCCATGGGTCTTTTTGAAGAAGGATTTATTGAGAGTACCAAGCTAATTGTTGAGCGTATAGCGCATTCAGAAGCGCACTCTATCGTTGGAGGTGGCGACACTGTTGCCGCAATTCGTGAACTCAAGCTTGAAGACAAGATGGGTTTCCTTTCAACAGGTGGTGGGGCGATGCTCGACTACCTTGTCGATGGGAAGTTGCCAGGGGTGGAGGCGCTGGAGGCTTCGCCCGAGTTGAAAGTGTAAAGTTAAAAGTTAAAAGTTCACAAGCCCGCGTATGCGGGCTTGTGTGGTTGTCTTCAGTGAATACTAGTAATCCCACTAGAATTAATACTAGTATTTAATTTACCCTGTACCAGAGCAATACTTGGTGCAGGGCTTTGTCTTTAACTTTATAACATTCAACATTAAACATTTAACTCGAGGAGCTTTGCTCGTATCTTCTCAGCAACCCTCGCTTGTTCACCTTCAGGGTAGGGTGTACTAGGGCCCTCGATGCCACCGTCATTTTCATGACGGGGGATAATGTGTACGTGACTGTGGAAGATAAGCTGATTACCCACAGGTTCGTTGTTCATGACGATGTTTACTCCTTCTGCATGCATCGCCTTTTTGACCGCGGAAGCGAGGATACGTACCACCTCCATTACTTCCCCCCATGTCTCAGTATCAATGTCGAGAATATTTCTACTCCACTTTTTTGGAACAACAAGAGTACCGCCAGGATTGATAGGTTTAATGTCTAAAAAGGCTATCACCGTGTCATCTTCATAGACAATATCGGCAGGTATTTCGTGTCGAATGATTTTTGAGAATATTGTTTCTTCCATATGGTAAACTGTTAGTAGTTGTATAAATGTATACAACTACTATTATATAGGACTTTCACAAACAAATGCGACATCGTTTTTGTTAGTTTTCCTAAATTTTTACAATACATACTACACATGTTTTCGATAGCTACCCCTAGGTCAAAATTCATTTTTAAGATGACCCTTGCTGTAATAAGCGCAAGTGCGCTTATTTGGTTTATGTCGATGCATGACTTGTTGCCCAATCTCCAGACAGCACGTGCACTTGTACCCTTCTCGGGAGGTTCCTCTGATACGGAGAGTAGTACAGAGTTGACTATGACAGGGAAATACATTGTGCTCGACACGGTTGATATGCAGGTTTCACTCTATGAGGATGAAGTGCTCGTGGGGAGTTATGAGATATTACACGCTCCCGATACAGATTCTCCAGAATATGTGCCACAGGGATTCTATAGTATTGATAAAAAAACAAAAACAAAACTTTCTACTATTACTATGGTGCGGTTTCCTTACTTTATTCAATTTGGAGATACGTATGCACTCCACGCCACACCGCAAAATGCAGAAGGTATCGAACTTACCGAAGGTCATGTGGATGGACTCATCGAACTCTCTGCATGGGATGCGGAACGTGTCTTTGCGTTTGCGAAAGAAGGAATGGCTGTGAGTGTCAAGACTGAAAAGGTTCTCGGTACAAATTCTGAACCAAAGAAAATGGATATCATGTACGATACCCTGCCAGCAACAAGTGCAGAAGCGTACGCGCTCACAGACTTGGTTACTGGGCAGACGCTCCTTACGAAAAATGCAGGTGACAAGTATCCTATTGCAAGTATTACAAAACTTGTTACCGCTCTCGTAGCGACTGACGTCATTGGGCAAGGTGCACAAGTGCTTGCACCAGACGAGCACTACTACACGTTGAGTGATTTATACTACCCACTCTTGCTTCGGTCAGACAACGCCGTCGCAGAACAAATAGCAGTGCATGCAGGAGAAACGTATTTCATGAGTAACATGAATGCGTACGTAAAAGCGCTTGGAATGGCACAGAGTTCTTTCTCTGACTCCTCTGGACTCTCACCTAAAAATATTTCTTCAGCATTTGATTTGTCTCTACTTGCCCACCACCTCTACTATGAAAAAAAGTTTCTCTTGGATATTACAAAAGAAGAAGATATGAGTATCACAAGTACCGACGGCGAATCGTGGGACATTACCAATCAAAATGTTTTGGCACGAGACCCGTATTTCCGCGGAGGCAAGCTCGGGTATACGGATGAGGCAGGACAAACTTCACTATCCATATTTACGGTACCAGTCGGATTAGAGGTCCGCCCAATTGCTGTCGTTGTTCTCAACTCTAAGGATTGGAAACAAGATACTCGGACCCTGCTTCGTTGGTTGGTAGAAACAACAAAGTAAGACATACAAAACCCGAATCCGATACTCATCGAGGTTGTGTAGATTTGTTACAATGGACTGCATGTCATCGTACTCTCTGAGACCGATTCCAGATCTTGACACAAATCAGCTTGCTCCATACTCAGCACTCTCGAAGAGGTTGCTCCTTGCTCGAAACATTACAACAGAACAAGAGGCAGAAATATTTTTACACCCGAACTGGGAACGTGATATACACGATCCGTTCTTGATGAGGGACATGCAGAAAGCAGTTGACCGCATCATGACTGCAATAGCAAAAAAAGAAACCATTGTGTTGTGGAGTGACTACGACATGGACGGTATCCCTGGAGCAGTCCTGCTCAATGATTTTTTTCGTAAGATTGGGTATGGTCATGTGATACATCACACACCACATCGAAACAGAGATGGGTTTGGACTCAATGCTGAGGGTATTGATGAACTCATAAAAAAAAAGGCGGGACTTATCATAACCATTGATTGCGGTATCACCGACGTAGAACATGTTGCATACGCACAGAAAAATGGCATTGATATTATTGTTACAGATCACCATCTGGTGGGAAAAAAAATTCCAGAGGCCTTTGCGATTTTGAATCCCAAGCAGGAGGGGTGTTCATATCCAGAAAAAATGCTGTGTGGTGCGGGAGTCGCATTCAAGCTTGTGCAAGCGCTTGTAGTTCACCTTCGTACACACGCAGGAGAGAATCTCGAGACTATTCCACTTGGGTGGGAAAAGTGGGAACTCGATATGGCAGGTATGGCAACGATAGCTGATATGGTTCACCTCTCGGGTGAGAATCGAACATTAGCTTATTTTGGACTCATAGTACTTCGCAAAAGCAGACGTGTCGGACTCCAAGCTCTTTTAAAAAAAGCGCGTACAAATCAGAAGTATCTTATAGAGGACGATGTTGCGTTTACCATTGCTCCGAGAATTAATGCGGCGAGCCGAATGGGTCATGCGAAGGATGCTTTTGCACTCCTTGCATCCACTGACTTGAGGGAAGCGGGAGCTCTTGCCGAAGCACTTGACGCTATTAACACCGAGCGAAAAACAGTTGTCGCGACTATGAAACGTGAGATACATCGAAAACTAAAAAAAAACGAGAACCTCAAGCCGGTTATTGTTCTGGGTAATCCGGAATGGAAACCTTCCCTCCTCGGGCTCGTGGCAGGGTCACTTGCAGAAGAATACAAACGCCCGGTGTTTCTCTGGGGACGGGAATCAGGAACCACTATAAAAGGCTCCTGTCGTTCTGATGGCTCATGTAGTATTTTTGCACTTATGGAAAAAGCACATGAGAGCTTCCTCGAGTATGGTGGACATAGTATTGCCGGAGGTTTTTCTTTGGAGGAAGAACGAGTGCACACACTTGAGGAAAAACTAAGCCAAGCATATGCACTTGTTTCACAGAAGGATGCGTCTCTCGATACCTACTACGATGAGGAGCTAATGCTAGACCAAGTGAACTGGGAAACCTACCGTGAGGTGAGTTCTTTTGGTCCGTTCGGTGAGGGAAACCCCAAACCTCTTTTTTTCTTTCGTACGGTATCAATCCGTACTGTGAAAACCTTTGGCAAAGGGAACGAGCATCTTGAGTTCAAATTCAAAAGGGAACACGGAGGTGACATCACCGCAATTTCTTTTTTTACAGAAGCAGATTCGTTTGGTTGTTCGTTTCACTCTGAAACACCAGTTTCTTTTGTGGCACACCTCGAGGCATCTTACTTCAAAGGTCGTCCTGAGCTACGTCTTAAGCTGGTCGATATTTTCCATTCTTAGCTTTTTGTACTTCCCTCAATTACCTTCTCTAGTTTTGATAATGTTTAATGAGGTATGCACACGGAGTGTCTTGGGTACTTATGGTGTGGTAGTATGTTTCCATGATGAAAAAGAAATTAGTTTTACATACGGATGGAGGAGCAAGAGGGAACCCTGGTCCTTCGGGTGCTGGTGCAGTGGTCTATGATGAAACGGGAAAGACTGTAAAGGAAACATCAAAGTACCTCGGTATAAAAACAAACAACTATGCAGAGTACGCAGCGGTGGTGCTTGGACTCGAAATGATTGCAAAACATTTTGGTAAGGCTCAATGTAAAACGCTCGAGGTGAACGTACGAATGGACTCAGAGCTTATTTGCAAACAACTCAACAACGAATATCAAATAAAAGAAGAAACACTTTTTCCTCTGTACATACAGGTTCACAACCTACTGGTCTCCACGTTTCCTTCCGTCACCTTTGAACATGTTAGACGTGAGGACAACGCACATGCGGATAGGCTTGCGAACGAGGCAATGGACAGATCATCCTAATTAGAACTTACACAAACAGTACACCACGGGAGTACTTCATTTTTCTAATTCGCTATGCTCATAAGAAAAATTGGTCGCATTTCTTTGTTGCCCTGCACAAAATGTCTCTCGTAGTATTATTCATACAACTCATTCCATTTTGCTTGGGCGCCTCGAACTGCATCTGTTTGTGTAAGTTCTATATACTATGAGAACATCTTTTTTGTTCTTGCGGGAGGATTTTTAACGGGTGTTTTGTGGCGCTCGTTTTTTAGTAGTTCAGTACAGTTTTTTGTTGCTGTGCTACTCACCATTGCTCTCATTACTCTCATAGGCAGGATCGTTTCATTTGATTGGGGTACTACGTATATAGCAGTAGCGGTGCTCGCTTTTCTTCTTGGAGCTATTCGTACAGAGGTTGCATATTTGAATTATTTTGAAAAGGAAATATTTTCTGAGGGCGAAACGATTTCAACAACAGGTACTATTATGAACGAAGTTGATGTTCGTGATGATCATGCAGTTCTGTTTGTTGCGGTTGATACTGGTGACGCAAAACACAGAACACGTCTCCGAGTATCAGTTCCTCAGTACCCAGAGTTTCACTATGGAGACCGAGTAGCACTACGGGGTGTAGTGCACAAACCAAAATCATTTGAAACAGAAACAGGACGCGTTTTTAACTATGTGGGGTACCTCATGAAAGAAAATATTCAATATGAAATGCGACCTGCTCTAGTCACGAGTCTACATGAGCAACAAGGCAACACTATCATCAGCACCCTCCTTGCGTGGAAGCAATCATGGCTTGAATCTATTTCACTACTTATACCGGAACCTTCCGCTTCTCTTGCAGGCGGACTAGTTGTTGGTGCAAAACGTTCTCTTGGAGATGCATGGCTCACAGCGTTTCGTGACACGGGAATTATTCATATTGTCGTTTTGTCTGGGTACAATCTTACTCTTGTTGCAAACAGTATTATTAGGATGACCACATTTCTCCCGCGAACAATCGGACTGTGTTTAGGAGTTCTAGGCGTCGCAGGATTTGCTACTATGGTTGGTGCGGGAGCTACGGTATTTCGTGCAAGCATAATGGCAATCATTGGAATGCTTGCAGTGTACCTTGTACGACCCTATATGCTTTTGCGAGCACTCATTCTTGCTGCAGTAGTCATGGTGCTGTGGAATCCTTTCGTGCTCGTTTTTGATCCTGGTTTTCAACTTTCTTTTCTTGCGACTATTGGGCTTGTTTTTGTGTCACCTCATTTTGAACAGCACCTTTTTTGGGTGCCTGAGGTAGCAGGTTTGCGTGGAATTGTAGCTGCAACTTTTGCAACACAGCTTACGGTACTTCCGCTGTTGCTCTACCAGATTGGAGCAATCTCACTCGTTGCTCCAATCGTTAATGTATTAATTTTGCCACTTGTCCCAACCGTGATGGCCCTCAGTTTTATTGCAGGAGTAGTGGGGATGCATAGTCTCTTTTTCGCATCCCCGTTTGCATGGGCGGGATATTTGCTTTTGACGTACATGTTTTTGGTCGTAGATTTCTTTGCATCGGTACCGTTCGCTTCTGTCTCACTCCCCGTGATGCCATGGTGGGTACTTGTGCTGTGTTACAGTATCGTTCCTCTTGTGTACTGGTTTAGAAAAAACCACCCGACTGCTCCATCCCGGGTGGTTTAAAAGAACGTAGGTTGTATGGTTACGCGACCGCCTTATCGAACCGAGCGCTCACCGTTTCCCAGTTAAGCGCACTGAGGTACGCCTGTACGTAGTTTGCCTTTTCACTTGGTTTGTAATCAACAAGGTACGCATGCTCCCAATGGTCAATCGCAATGATTGCGGGAAGCGTTGCAAGTTGTCCTATCTCATGTTCAGCGACCCACGTGTGAAGAAAGTGTTTTGTGATGGGGTCATAGTTGAGAATAGCCCACCCTGGGCCACGAGCGGTAAGCTTAGAAAAAATTTCAAGCCAGTTTGAAAAACTTCCGTACTGTTTGGCGAGAGCTTCAAAGAGTTTTGTATCAGCAAGAAGTACTTTCGAACCGCCCTCAAGCTCTCCAAAATATATCTCGTGCAGACGCATACCGTTCCATTCGAAACCAAGTCGCCTGCGAAGCTCGGTAATGGAGTATTCAAACTCATCACCAGATTTCGCAAGGTTATTCATTTGCGACATGAGGGTATTGACGTTTGTTACATACCCCTCGTACAGGCTTATGTGTAGTGCAAGTTGCTCTTTTGAAAGTCCCTTAATTTCGGGAAATTCAAACGTTCGTTTTTCGTAGTTCATAGTTGTAAGGTTAACAGATAAGGTTCTTATAAGTCATGTGATACATATCATTTTACCACAGTGTATATTTGAGAATAGCGGGGTCGAGTCAAACTATGGTAGTATCCTACCCATACCTATAGGGAATTCGTGCTACACGCATATGAAAAATAAAAAAACAGTTTCACAAAAGGCTCTTGAACTCCATAGAAAACACAAAGGAAAGATTGAGATACAAAAAAAAATTACTATAACTCGCGAATCTTACAAGTTGCTATATACCCCTGGGGTGGCTGCTGTTTCTACGCATCTAGCTCATCATCCTGAAGAAACAAATGAGTACACATGGCGTGGTCAAACCATAGCGGTAGTATCAGATGGTTCTGCGGTGCTTGGTCTTGGAGATATCGGACCAGAAGCAGCTCTTCCTGTAATGGAAGGGAAAGCACTTCTTTTTAAAGAATTGGGTGGAGTAAATGCCGTTCCAGTAGTTATCAGTGTACATACCTCAGAGGAAATAATTAAAACAATACAAGCGATTGCCCCATCCTTTGCAGGGATAAATATTGAAGACATTGCGGCACCGCAATGTTTTGAAATTGAACGTACATTGGTAGACACATTAGATATTCCTGTCATGCATGATGACCAGCACGGTACAGCAATTGTTGTACTTGCCGCACTCATCAATGCGCACAAAGTTGTCAAAAAAAATATTGGCACTTCTCGTATTGCTGTTGTGGGTGCGGGGGCAGCGGGTACTGCTATCACAAACCTGCTCGTGCAATATGGTGTCGGAGATGTGGTCGTAGTAGATAGTAAGGGGATTATAAGTCCGCTCCGAACTGATCTTTCTGATGAAAAAAATACATTGGTTCAAATTACTAATAATGAAGCGCGTACTGGAGGTGTACTTGAGGCAATGATTGGTGCTGACGTGGTTATTGGAGTTTCAAAAAAAGGAATTCTTCGAGGAGAATATATCCGTATGATGGCTCAACGCCCCATTGTTTTTGCACTTGCAAATCCAGAACCAGAAATAATGCCAGAAGAAGCGCATGCATCTGGAGCAGCTGTTGTTGCAACAGGACGTCCGGATTATCCAAATCAAGTTAACAATGTGCTCGTTTTTCCTGGGGTGTTTCGTGGAGCGTTAGAAAACAAAGTGTCTAAAATCACAGATGAGATGAAAATACGTGCTGCTAAAGCGCTTGCAAAACTGGTTATGCAACCGAGTGCAAAAAAAATCATCCCAACGGTTTTCGATCGCCGTGTTGCAAAGGCTGTTGCAAACGCAATTCGATAACCTATGTTTGTAAAAACGTCAAACCAAACAAACACGTATGTTGTTTGGTTTTTAATGGTAGTCCTCCTCTGTGCGTGCACTATCATTTGGTCAACAATCTATATACTCGAACGTAACAAGGTGCTCACGGTAGCGTTCTTGGATGTGGGGCAAGGAGATGCAATATATATAGAAACACCTCATGGTAATCAGGTACTTATAGATGGGGGAAAAGGAAGAGCAGTGTTGCGTGAACTCGGAACTCAGATGTCGTACTTTGATAGGAGTATTGATATGGTTATAGCAACACATCCTGACCTTGATCATATTGGTGGACTACCTGAAGTATTTAAACGTTTCGATGTCGCTACATTTATTGAGTCGGGAGTGGAGGATGTAGGTGCTGAAAACAGTGCTTTGCATGAAGCGGTACAAAACGAAGGCATACCCCTGTTGAAGGCTCAGCAAGGGGTGCTGTACATGCTTGATACTGATGTAACGCTCGAAATCCTTTTTCCTGACAGGGATGTAACGACGTTTGAACCAAATACGGGTTCAGTAGTTGCTAAACTCACCTATAAAGACACCTCGTATCTTTTTACGGGAGATTCTCCTGCGGGTATAGAAACATACCTACCTTCAGTATATGGGGAAAAGCTAAAAAGCAATGTACTTAAGGTTGGGCACCATGGATCGAAGACCTCAACAGCGGAACTGTTTCTTGGTTTTGTTGACCCTGAGTACGCGGTTATTTCTGCGTCGTGCGACAACTCCTACGGGCACCCTCACAAGGAGGTATTAGACAGACTTGAAAAATTTAAGGCACAAGTATTGAGTACATGTGACCTAGGAACCATTACATTTACGAGTGATGGGGAGACCATTTCTCGTTAATTAGTGATGTTTTGGTATATACTAGATGTATATGAAAGACATATCCTTTCCTGTACTTCTGGAGTCTCTCCCCATTGAAATAATCTTGTGGGCAATATTCGGTGGCATCCTCATTATATTCGGAGCGTTTAGCGCGATATTGCTTTGGCACTGGAAGATATACTCAACAGGAAAATTTACAACGGTAAGTAATATGGTGTTGTACCTTTCGGTAAGCGCGGGATTTCTTGCGATTATGATTATTTCTATTTTTTGGTACTCACTATGATGACTCAAGCTGTAGCTCTAGCTGAGGGAGAAAACACGGTCGTTGTTATACGCAGACATTGGTATAGCTTAGCTGTTGAAGGAGCGCTGGATGTGGTCATTTTTCTATGTTTGATTGGTGCAATACTATTTCTCGATACGGTCGCTCTTGTTGGAGAGAATTCAAAATATGCTGATACTATTGTGCCACTTGGTTTTTTTGCCTTGGGATTTTTTGGCTTGTTAGTGTGGATGCACTTCTTTGCCTCATGGAGTGATCATTGGCTAGATGCTTGGATTATTACCGACAAGCGCGTCATAGATATAGAACAAAAAGGTTTTTTTGTGAGACAAGTATCCAGTTTTCCGCTGGATAGAATTCAAGATGTTACCTACACTGTTTCAGGAATCATACCAACATGGCTACACTTCGGTGATGTGCGTATTCAAACGGCAAGCATTTCAGAAGATTTTATTATGCGACAGATACCCTTTCCTCAGGATGTAAAGGAGCACTTACTAAATGTTATTGATAACGCAAGACAAAAGTAACATTACCTTACTTCTCGCCATTCTATAAATCTAAAATTAGGAGAGGTAAACGGTGTCATTGGCGGAGGTGATTCTGCGAGAGCACGGTCGTAAAAGTCGTTTCGTGTTTCAAATCCCTGGACGGTACCCCACTGCGTGCCAGTGCGAAGTTTTGAAACCACTGTACCATTAGTTGTCAATGTACTCTGTTCCTTATACGCATCATAGGGATTAACTGATGAACATCCTGAACAATCTTCGTAATAGTTTCGTCCATACGAGCCTTTTTGTGCAAAAAATATACCGTTTATGGTCATGTTGTCCGGTACGTACAGGGGAATAATTAGGTGTCGTTCAGCAAGAACGGTAAGTCCGTCAGTCCCGCCACCTGTGGCATAGGTAATGTTGTCTTGTAGGAAGAGGTCTGGGGTGGAAGCGCCGACATCATTTGCAACCACTGTCACTTTTCCAGAGACCACACCTTCGAGCCACGTTCTGTCTGAAACATAAATAAGGGGGCAGTCTTGTGGAATCGCTTCTGTACGTAAAAAAGTACGATATGAGTTTAAACTTCCATCAAGTTCTGGAAGAGAGACGTTTTGACTTGCCGGGGTCTGACTTATTATGGACTTCCATTTTCCATCTACTTCGTAGATATCAACGGTTTTGTCATTTTGGATTTCTAGATAGTACCCATATGATGAGGTATCGTCTGAAATCTTGGGAAGATAAATACCGTCAGCTATTGCTTTGTTCTCCATTTGTCCAAAATCAAAGTCAAAATTAGAAAAAGGAATGTCAGGCTGACCCCACCGCCACCACTCAGGGTGTGTACCACCACCGTAAACACCATTGATGTCGTTCCAGTATGAACCACAATCACCGAGCCCTGTTGGCCCGCAGTCTGCTGTATTTATTTTGCTCGTGACAAGACTTAAATTGTTTGCGTCCATTTTGACAACGCCGTTACTATGGTAAGGACCAATAATGGTGCGTGATGCCCCAGCTATTACGTTCGAGTCTACAACATAGGAGTAGTCAGCGACTGTCGGTCGAGCTATACGTACCACGATAGATCGTTTTATGTCAGGGTCTGCGTAGGTATACCCCGTTGAGGTCGCTTGTATAACCTGAACTTCTCCACAAAGTACATCTCCACCTACTTCCAGAGAAAATTCTCCTATCGGTCCCGATTCAGGATCTTCATATACGTGAACATAGGGACCAGGTAGGCCTGTACCGTCGGTGATGTCTGAAGGAAAGTGAGAAAGTCTCCATCGATAATACTCGACCCCTGCCTCAGCTATTTGAAGCGCTCGCTCCTGTTCGGTTTTCTGGTCTACCCATCTATACTGCACAAGAAGGTACCCAAGTAGACTGGAGAACAGCATCATAAACACGGACATAAACACTATGGCGATAACAAGGATGCTTCCCTTCGTACTTTGTTTTTTTAATGTAGAGCATCGGTTCATATTTAGTAGGTGTCTTTAAGGTTTCGAATGGAAGCGCTTGAGCGCAAAGCTACGTTTGAAGTCTCAAGCCCGAAACGTGTGGATCCAACCAATTGTACCTCGACACGACGGACCTGAATCGCTTGTGAAGCTGACACTATTTCAGTGCTTGAAGCGGTAAAGTAGCGAAACAGTGGTGAAGTTGTGGCGGCGGTATGCACGATGACCAGAAATGTTTCAGTGTTTGTCGGATAACTTGATGTTGCAGTAGGCTCTATTACACCTTTTGTGAACGTAGTGCCGTTTAAGAAGTATCGTATACGCTCAACCGCACCGTCATAGTCGGTGTCTGAATATAACGTCAGTGAGCTTGTAGCGATAGCCACGATAGGAAGTGCACCGTTTTCAGAATACACTGCCGCACGTACATCACGCACCACCTCTTGTACCCCTTTCGTTGTTTCAATAACCGCGAGTGCGCGTGAGAGTGTCCGTGCATGGGTCGTATAAAGGTTCTGAATAGAGCCAAACAGTACGGGTATAACAATGCTGATAATAGCAACCACCACAAGCATTTCTATTAAGGTGTAGCCGTGTAAGTGAGTGTGCATTTGCGGTGAGTTACTCATATCGTTAGTATGAAAGGGTTACCGAGGATTCAGTTGGTCCAGAAACAGGGATGGTTGTGGTAAAAGGTGCAAAACCCGGTGCCTTGATGGATATGTCAAATGAATCAGCACTTAATGCGGGGAAGTAAGCGATACCGCACGGGCCTGTGGACAGAACAGTATCTATGGTCCCCCCAACGATATGAACTTCAGCTCGTGCGATAGCGCTTCCGAGTGGACCGACGACTTGTAGAGAGAGACTATGTGCAGTTGCGGGTGTTAGGGTGAGGATTTGTTCAAGTGCGGTATCAGGTTCAAGAATAAGAGGAAGAGATGGACATGCTTCTGCTACATTGTAGCCCGACACCACAAGCTCATAGGTATCAAATTCCATATCTCCGGATAGCCACTCACCTACAGCGCTGGTTTGATCTGACACGGCATATTTATAAATAGGATTTGAAGATGCGTCGGCGCCTATAGTGGTGCCACTCGTAAGGGTGAAGGGAACATTCCCAACAGGAATTATTGGTTCGTGGTAGGACAGTGTATACTCATCAATTTCCGGAGTGGAAACACCATCACTGCTTGTAAGTGTAGTGACGATACGCAAAGAGGAGTACGTTGTCGTATCAAGTCCATTCAAATCTACAGGAGAAGTAACAAGACCAGTACTGTTGTTGGGAAGGTCAGCATCAGGTATAAGCGCAAAGACACCGCCACCGATGTCGTATTCTATTTGAAAACTTTTTGAGGTGTTCAATGGAACGGTATCTTCAAAAGAGAATAAAAGCCACTCTCCAAGTGATGCAGGAGTAATAGGTGTGGAAATACTAGTACCTGAAGCACTATAGCTTCCTGATATCCCACTTAGAGTAAGAGCTCCCCCTACTACTTGTGTATCGGTGAGTACACTCAACTGTGATATATCACTCAGGTCATCGAAAAATCGTCCACGAACCGGCCACAAGCGGGTTAGTAGGTGAATTGAAGAAAGCAAATCAATTTTAAAGAAAACCTCCGTGATGCTGTTTTCAGCCACATTGTAGGGTGATGGTGTTGGGTTGGGATTTGCAACGTCTGAGACATAGGTCTGTGCACTTGAGTACCCGTCTTTGCTAATGAATATTTCGTATCCTCCCCCTGCCCATGCGCCAGGAAAGGAAATAGTGCCACTTGCGTTAGTAAAAGTCGAGATATCGACTGAGGTTGCAACTGTTGAATTGAGTAAATGGATTGAGGCCAGAGGTACGGGATCGTTTGTAGCGTCAACAACATTTATACGTAGAATTCCCGCACCGGCAAGTGATTCTTGGGATTTGGGTGCTATGGTGGTGACAAGAGAAAATGAGTGTGTAGATCCACGAAACTCATACCCTATTTCAACCTTTATGCGTTTGTAGTCAGCAGTGAGGGTATCAGCTGCTCCAAGACCGTCACTCGGATCATCGACATATTGAATAAAAGTGCGTCGCGTATACGCATGGTTGTCATACGTGATAGTTACTAGTTGTGGTATGGTGCCTGAAGGAAGGCCGGCGACTGTGCCGATAGAGTCAAAAGGAAGGGCTCGAATAACCTCAATGTGCTCATTGGCAAGCATGAGTGCGTTTGCACGTAAGCGATTTCGTTCAGCGAAGGTGAGCATGGCTTGAAACGAAGCAAACAAAGTCACAAACACCATAGAAATAATGGAAATACCAACAAGCATTTCTACAAGGGACATACCTTTATTTTGTGTGGTCATGTGTTTGTGCCAAAACTACTGAATACTCGCAGTGATACCATAGATGGGGCTAATCATCGATACAGCAAAGAAACCTACCGCCGCGCCTACAATAAGCATCAAAAATGGTTCGACGATTGTCGACATGTTTTTTGTCTTCTGGTCTACTTCGTTTTCATAATAAGATGCTATTTGAAAAAGCATGTCAGGAAGCGCTCCTGTTTCTTCCCCGACTGCTATAAGCTCACCGACGAGAGGTGGGTATATTTTTTCCGATTCCATAAACACTTTTGCAAGAGCTTGTCCTTTTTCAACTTCCGCTTGGGCACGAGTAAGTACCTCTTTATAGTAACTGTTTTGTATAACATTTCGTGTAATTTCAATTGAGGTAAGCATACTGACTCCAGAAGAGAGTAAGGATGATAGAGTACGACCAGTGCGTGCACTATTCGTTTCTTTCATAAGAGTCCCGATTACTGGTACGTGGAGGAAGAATGTCTCAAAAGCACGTTTACCAGCCGTGGTGCGCATCCCAGCCATAAAGAGAACGACCAATCCAATGAGTGAAAGCAGGGCGAGAAGTGTGTGCGCTACAAGGAAATCGCTTAAGAATATAACCACCTGTGTACTCATAGGGAGGTCAACCTCCATACTCTTGAATGTTTCAGTGAGTGTAGGAACAATGAATATCATCATAAGTGTCCCCACAGTTCCAAGCACAAAGAGAATAACTGAGGGGTAAATCATTGCTCCTCGAACTTTCTTCTTAAGTGTATATACCCTTTCTAACTGTTCAGAGATAGTGAGCAAACTTTCAGAAAGTGTTCCTGCCTCTTCTCCAGATGCAACCATGGAGGTTACCAGATTTGAAAATACTTTTGGGTACTTTTCCATTGCGCCCGAAAGAGAGCTGCCTTGTTGAATGGAGCTCGAAACACCTCGCAACACTTCTTTAAGCTTAGGTTTTTTGGTTTGTCGTTCCATAACTGACAGAGACCGAGAGAGTGAAAGTCCAGCCTTGAGCATGGCGCCAAGGTTGCGGGTGAGTATTATTTTGTCATTTTCTTTAATGCGGAGAAAAATTGATAGTAAATCAAATTGCATCAAGGAGTTTTTTTCTTTTATCTCCTTAACAGAGAGCATTTGTGCATTTTCCTTTCGTACAATGTCGTACACTTTGAAGCGATCTTTTGCTTCAATTTTGGCTTCGTACGGCTCACTCTCTCCTTTACGTAGCGCTTTGTATTCGTAGAATGGCATGGTGTTATTCGCTGATTACGCGTAAAACTTCTTCGATAGTGGTTCCTCCCTGGACTGCTTTAAAGAAACCGTCTTCAGCCATAGTGAGCATACCCTCTGAACGTGCCTGCGCCTCGATTTTGTCGCTTGATGCCTGCTTAATGATAAGCTCGTTGATAGCGGATGATACCATCAGGACTTCGTTAATAACCATGCGACCTTTGTACCCGTCAGGGGCTTCTTCACTTGGAATTGGTTTTGAAAATACCAAGTCTTCAATAGTGTCCGTTTTTTTAATAACGTTTTCGTCACGAAGTGTCGTAAGTAATTTTTCAAAATCTATAACTTTTTTGAGAGAAACAATTTCTTCTTTTGAGAGTTTGTATGATTCCTTTTGCCCGAAGAGCCGTCGGACTAGTCGTTGTCCGATGACGACTCGGATGGTGCTTGAAAGTAAGAAAGGTTCAACTCCCATATCCATAAGGCGAGGAATAGCACCTGCAGCACTGTTGGTGTGCAATGTGGAAAGTACCAAGTGACCAGTGAGAGAAGCATTCACGGCGAGCGATGCAGTCTCGCTATCGCGAATCTCTCCTACCATGATAATGTCTGGGTCTTGGCGTACGAGAGCACGCAGACCTCGTGAAAAAGTGAAATCGATTTCTGGGCGAACTTGTGTTTGATTGACACGGGCCATTTGGTACTCGATAGGATCTTCAATAGTAGAAATGTTGACGTTAGGAGTATTTAGTAGGTCGAGTATCGTATAAAGTGTTGTTGTTTTTCCAGAACCTGTTGGTCCAGAGGTGAGAATCATACCGGTGGTTTGCTTCATCGCATGATGCAAACGCTCTAGTCCTTGACCATGGAAACCGAGTCCTTCCAAAGAATAACCTCCGCCATTTTCTCGAAGAAGACGCATGACGGTCTTTTCTCCATAGTAGGTAGGGAGGAGTGAGACACGGAAGGATACTTTCTCGTTATCCACTGCCATTTTGAAACGACCATCTTGCGGGAGACGTTTTTCATCAAGTTTAAGGTTAGAAAGAACCTTGATTCTTGCTGTAATAGAAGCTGCCGTATTTTTGGGCAAGGTCATAGCATCGTGCAACAGACCGTCTATCCTGTATCGGACAAGAACCTCGTTTTCCATGGGCTCAATATGGATATCTGATGCGTTTTGAATGATGGCGTGCTTGAGAAGTGCATTGACCACGCGAACAACAGGAACGTCCTCTGCTAATTTCTTTAAGTCAGACTCAGAAACGCCGTCTTCTTCCTCAGAGAGTATGCTTATTGAGGCACTCTCGCGTTTGATAAGGTCACCAAATTCGTCTTTGAGAGTTTTTTGATATTGGAGTAGCGCGTGCTTGATACTTTCTGCATCGGTGAGGCGAGGAAGAATTTTTAACCCGACTTTTTTCTTAATAAATTCAATAGCTTGGAGGTCTTCAACATCAAGCATGGCTACCTCGAGCTCCCGGTCACTCTTATTATAAGCAATAATGTTGTGTGTACGCGCAATTGGCTCCGGAATCATGGAGAGCACTTCAAAGCCAATCTTTTCGTTAGCAAGATTGATGAACGGAACCCCAAGGACGTATGCCTGCATACGTCGTAAATCATCTTCGGAAATGTTGCCTTTCGAAACGAGAATTTCTTCAGGTGTGGTCTTTTTCTCCTCAGCGTCCTTTTCCGCACTGGTATAGACAGCGCGTGACACGAGACCCGAGTCAAGAATAAAGTTCTTTAGTTGTGAACTAGATGTTTTCACAAAGTACCAGCGTTCAGGTAGCACACAGCTCCCCAAGTACTATGTATTGTATCAGGACTACGTGCATTAGGTGCATATGTTTTCAACAAAAATAGTTTGAGTAAAGAGTAATTAGTAATGAGCCGAGAGATTAACCGTCGTTGCAGAAAGCAGGCTGAAATAGAAACCATGGATTGCTACGCCCTGCTTCTTTACAAATAATGTATATTCTATAATATTGCGCCTAGAAGAAATTTCATTAATCCATCACAAAAAGGAGAAAAACATGGATGCGACTATTTCTGTAAAGCGACACTTTGAAAGTTTGTTTTATCATGTTTCGAAACATCCCTACGAATCGTTTTTTGTTCTGCTCGCTGTACTTATTGTTTCGCCATTTAGTACAGTAATAGCAGCAATCTTACTTCTCGATGAGATAATGCCGATTTGGTTAAATGCTATTGTGCCGTACGTCAGCTTATTGGTTGTTTTGGCTGCAATGTTACAGACTACAGCCAAAGATTTATTAAGGCTGTGGATTGTTTTTTCCGTAGTATTCACAGCCTTACCCTGTCTTGGATTAGTTGAAATTAAGTTCATTCAGTGGCTGTTTTTTTAACCATATCTAAAGATTGCCAGATTGGCTGTTGGTTATAGAAATAATTTAAAAATTGTATAACTAAGTCCTTTTACCGTTTTGTAGCCCTGCATTCAATTCGTTTTGGATGCAGGGCTTATACTTTTTTTATAAAATACTTTTACTTTTTCCTTCCTGACCCCGCCGTGGCTGGGTAAACTCACGGCTCACGGCTAATTACTCTCGGCTTTTCGCCGTTTGACACAAACAGTCCGTATGGTACTCTTTATGTATCTGAAATGTCCCCGATGGGGGCACTTTTCTTTTTATAAAGACAATTAAATACACTGATATGCTAGATCTAAAAGTAATAAACAGCGTCCTTAGTGAGCTTGAAGAAGACCGAGGTATTCCTCGTGAAAGCGTCATTGAGGCTATTGGGACATCACTCGCAACTGCCTACAAAAAAGAGTATGGAAGGCGAGGTCAGGTGATACGTGCGAAATTCGACATGGCTACTGGAACGACTGAGTTTTTCCAAGTGAAATTTGTGGTGGATGATACCCGTGTATGGTTCCCGACAGAGTCAGAAGAAGGCAAGGAGGAGGGTGAAAATCACGAACGTGCAGTAGACCCGAATGCTCCAGTTTCTGAAGAAGATGAGCGAGTGCGCTATGATTCTGAAAAACACATGCTCTTAGAAGATGCTCGACGCATCAAAAAAGACGTACAGGTAGATGATGAAATGATTTTCCCGCTTGAAACACATGAGGATTTCGGTCGCATCGCCGCACAGACTGCAAAGCAGGTGATTATTCAAAAGATTCGAGAAGCAGAAAAGGTCTCTATCTTAGGTGAATTTGAAGGTCGCGAGGGTGAAATAGTTTCTGGTTCGGTCCAACGAGTGGAGCGGGGGAACATCTTTCTCGATTTGGGACGCACCCAAGCTATCATGCCGTATGACGAACAAATTCCAGGTGAGCGATTCCGACAGGGAGAGCGTGTTCGTGCTTATCTATACTCTGTGGAAGAAGGTCCCCGAGGTGTAATGATACGTGTTTCTAGGAGTCACCCACGTTTCTTGATGAAACTTTTTGAGATTGAAGCGCCTGAACTTGCAGGAGGACTGATTGAAATCAAGGCTATTGCTCGTGAACCAGGAAGTCGTTCAAAAATAGCCGTACATGCAATAGATGATCATGTGGATCCAGTAGGTGCACTTGTTGGTCAAAGAGGTGTGCGAGTATCGACTGTTATGAGTGAACTTGGAGGTGAAAAAATAGACATCATTGAATGGTCTGAAGAACAAGCACATTTCATAGAAGACGCACTCTCACCTGCAAAGGTTCTTGATGTGGTGATAGATGAAGAAGAACACCGTGCTACAGTGGAAGTGGTAGAAGATCAGCAGTCCCTTGCTATAGGAAGGGGAGGCCAAAACGTTCGTCTAGCCGCGAAGCTTACTGGATGGAGGATTGATATCCACTCAATGCAAGGAGAAAGTACCTCTGAAGAAACAGATGGGGAGGATGGTGGTGTACTACCCGAAGCAGATCCTGTGTCAGAAACTGCTCCAGAGGAAACAGAGGATTCTGCATCGGTAGAGATTGAGGAGACTAATCCTGATGTAGAAGAAGCTGAAGAAGGAGTAGACACTGAAGTAGTTACTGAAGAAAAAGAGGAAGACACGAAGTAGTTTTGTACTTATTTATAAAAACAGGACTTGCGCAAACGGATGCAGTTCGAGGCGCCCGAACAGAATAGAATGAGTTGTATGAACAATACTACGAGAGATATTTTGTGATGGGAACGATGAAATGCACCGTTTCCGCAAGGCCTATAACAAAAAAATATATGAATCTATGGCACGATATACCACTAGGTAAAAATGCTCCGGAGAGTATCAATACTATTATCGAAATACCGAAGGGGTCATTTAACAAGTACGAGATCGATAAAGAAACAGGACTTATAGCACTTGACCGAGCGAACTATACTGCGGCACCTTACCCATTTGACTATGGATTCGCTCCACAGACGTATTGGGAAGACAATGACCCTCTTGATGTCATCGTACTTACCTCATTTCCGTTAAGTCCAGGGATTCTAGTACGGGTACGCCCTGTTGCCGTGCTTGATATGATAGATGATGGTGACTCAGATATGAAGGTGATAGCGGTACCTGCAGATGACAAACGATGGGACGACGTCAACGATCTTCAAGATTTAAACAAACATGCGCTCAAGGAGTACGAACATTTTTTCCAGACGTATAAGAGTCTCAAAGGTAAACCTGCCCCTGTCGAGACCCGTGGATATAAGGGAAGAAAAGAAACACTTGAGATAATCAACAGAAGTGTCGAATTATATAAGGAAAAGTTTGGAAAATAATATAGGCTACTACGCATCAGTATAATTTTAGGACTTACGAAAACCAACGCAGTTCTAGGAAAACAAACAAAATGGAGTGAGCTGTACATCGCCGTACAGTGAACGACATTTTGTGAAGTTTGGCAACGAAATGCGACCAATTCTTATGAGCTTTGGGAATTAGAAAAAATAAAGTACTCCTGTAGTGCGTTGTTTGCGTAAGGTCCTATATATCTTTTCAACAGACACACCGCCTAATAGAGGTGTGTCTTGGTATACTTTAGTTAACGGCACACTAAGAGCTGTGGAGTTTACTCAATATTCTTAACCCGTATTGTATGAATCAAAAAACTAGTACTGAGTCTGTTCGTTTTGCGCCACTTGCACTCGCTCTCGCACTTCTGGCGTTACTAGGACTTGTGGCAATCTCTGCACATGCTGAGGTGAATGAGGCTGATGATGTTGCGATTGCTCAGAAAAAAACACAACGTGACGCACGGCAAGAGCGAGATATTTTTAGTGAAGCAGGTACCGACGAATCCGGGGAGGTCATAGTTTTGGATGATTCTGACAATTTGCAAAATATGGAGAAACGTGAGGAGAAGCAGATGCTACTCGAAGAACAAAAAACAGCATTTGCTGAAGATAGGGCAAATCGACTAGAGGCTTACAGATCATTTCTTGAGAAAAAGAAAAATTCGATTGCTGTGCGGGCTAAGGAACATCAAGAAGAAAGGCGATTGAGACAAACTAACTACAGAGCTGCACTGAGCCTTTCTGCCCAAGTGCGACTCGGGCAATATGTCGAGCGTATCGTGATACGCATGGACACTGCTCTTTCGCGACTTGAACAGATAGCGGAGCGTATTGCATCACGTATTGAAAAAACCGAAGAAAAAGGAGTAGATCTCTCTGATGCAAAAGTGGAGCTTGCTAATGTGCGGGTACTTATAGAAGATGCTCATGAGTACGTGTCCCTCATCGGGGAAGTATCAACTGACACACTTACTTCAGAGACACCAAAAGAACAAATGCAAGATATACGTGATGCAGTAGAACTTGCAAAGGACTGTATTAACTCCATACGGGGAGCTCTTACCGAGACCGTCAAGCTAATACGTGCAGGAATAGAAAAAGAAACGAAAGTGGGTGAAGAAGTGGAAGAGGAAGACGTGGATGACACATCCGCAGGTTTACCCGCTGCAGAAACGGAGGAGGGAACTTCAGTGGAGGAGGAGACAGCAAGTGACACTCAGTAATTATTACACTAAGAAACAACCTATGAATGAAGAAAACAATCAGAATTCGCAACAACCTCAACAGGGAGGTGTAGAAGGTATGTCGAGTGTTCAAGATTACACAGATCCTGAAACAGTAAAGAACACGATTATTGTTGCTGTACTAGCTATTATTGTTGTTGTACTGGCGCTTATGTATATGTGGGGTTCAAATAAAACAATGCGGATTGAGGAACTGCCACCCCTTCCACCTGATGAACAAACTGAACAACTAAAACAGGTAAGCACATCAGACGAGCTGGATGCCATAGAACAAGATTTATTGACTACTGAACCTGACACACTTGATGCAGGTCTTTCAGACATGGAGGCAGAGCTTGAGACTGAAAAGTTGAGTAAAAGTTAAATGTTGAAAGTTCACAAACCAGCGTATGCTGGTTTGTGTTTTCAATAAAAGCATAAATACTTTTAACCTTTCACCCTGTCACGGGGGCAAGCTTTCAACTTTAAGAACTTTATAACTTTTAACATTCAACTTTTAACTTTCGTGTTGCACTTCGTGCAATATCACGTTATGCTCTCGGGCATACGTCCCGTTAGAAAATGTTGATTATAAACGGGAGTATAAATGTATCCGTATCATACGGGAGTGTATTACGATTACTAGATATAATCTCTAACGGGATGAACGAAACAACACAAGAACCCTCTTCCGCTAACCAGCCCGGCGAGGTAGGAGCTACAGCGGGCAAGGAAAAAACATATCAAGAACTCAAGATTGAGACCTTGCCAGGTTCAGAGATAGAGATTTCCGGCGAAGTACCTGTTTCAGTGGTGGAGTCGTATCGCAAAAAAGCAATACAAAAACTAATTAAAAACATTGAACTTCCAGGTTTTCGCAAAGGTCATGTACCCGAAGATGTTGCGCTAAAACATGTTGGTGAACAAGGGCTTATGCAAGAAATAGCCGAGCAATCACTAGGGAAAACCTACGCGGATATCGTTGCTGACAAGGCACTTGAAGTGGTTGGACGTCCAGCAATAACGATTACCAAACTTGCTTCAGGCAATCCTATTGGATTTAAAATCAAAAGTGCGGTCTATCCACATATCGAGTTACCCGACTACAAGAAAATAGCAACAGAGGAAGGAAAAAAGCTTAAAGACCCAGAGGAAGTAACTATAGAGGACGACGAAATAGAAACAGAGCTAAAACGCATACAGCTTGCACTAAACCAGTCTGTAGAAAAGGATGGTGAGGGCGAAAAGGCAGAAATGTTACCCCTCGATGATACGTTTGCAAAAACAGTCGGAGACTTTAAGGATTTGGCAGATCTTAAGGCAAAAATGAAGGAGCAGATGTTGAGAGATAAAAAGAATAAGGAATACGATAAGCGAAGACTTACTATCGCAGATGCGGTGATTGCGAAGAGTAAAGTAGAAGTTCCTGCAATTTTTATCGAAGGAGAACTTGACCAAATGGTTGCAAGCTTCAGTGACAGAGTGGCGCGAGCAGGTATGGAACTAGAAGCTTATCTCAAGCAGGTAGAAAAGACGATAGAAGACTTACGAAAAGAATGGCGAGTGGATGCAGAAAAGAGAGCTAAGCTCCAGCTTATCTTTAATGATATTGCACTAAAAGAAAAAATTGTTCCCAATGAAAAAAAACTTGAGCGTGAAATAGCGCATATTAAAGAGCACTATCCTGACGTAGACGAGAGGGCAGTACGTACCTATGTGAGCGCTCAGTTAACAAATGAGTTAGTATTTGAGCTTCTTGATGGCGGCAGGAAACCGAGCAAACCAAACGAAGAACCTGCACACGTTCACTCAGAAGACTGCGACCACGACCATTAATAATACTTACGTTTTGTGGCTAATCGCATTTTTGCTAATCGTAGTACTGCAAAAGTATTCTCGCCTCCAGTAAGCTCAGAAGTCCTAACTTTTCAAATACCCAGACCGTTTTTTTTGATGCGGGTTTTGAGTTACGTGCCCCTATTTCTGTAGGTGACTAGCAAGCAGTAACCAGTTCATTTCAAAGATGCTCTTAAGTGTTGTAAAAATACCTTCACTCTCTATAATTAGCCCCAAACCATCTTTGAACGACATAATGCCTACAAACCGACCTCCATATAGCGTCACGTCTACATGCATTGGAAATATTTCTCCATTACAAAACCGTATTTTGCGTAGGTGCTTTTCGTCTAGTTCTGCAATTTCTTTGAGGTACACAACATCTGGGGCAATAGTCCTTTGCCAAATCCTATTTTCAACTCTTTTAATCACATAGTAGTTCCACATCCAGTCCACATCAAAATACTCCAATATTTCATCAGTAGCCCACACAAGTGTTTCTTGGTCATGGTATCTAAGCGTGTCTTTGTAGATGTCACGGATCCCTTCCTTGCCTTCGTAATACCGAATTTTAGGCTTTTTCTCTATGTCATTGGTAATAGAGAGTAACCCAGGCATGATTTTTTCAAAGACCAACTTCTTTTCCTCCAATCTCTCACCAATTTTTTTGGGGTTTTGCGCATAATACAACGTCTTTTTGCCAACTTTTGACATTTCGATATACCCGCTTCCCTTAAGTGAGTCTAGTACATGGTATACCGTTGTGCGTTTAATTTTTGATTTCTTTGCAATTTGTTCAACGTTTGCCTCACCTAACTCTAAGAGAGCAAGATACACATTCGCTTCTTTTTCATCAAAATTGAGCTGTTGGAGTTCTTTTTTATACAGCATATTTGATGTTGTATAGTTTTGTCGACGAAACGGTCATACTTAATAGTATAGCAAATACTCCAAAATAATCAATAAAATGAAGAGAATTTATCATTCAAAGAATATTTAGTATGAATTTCAAACGCAGTTTGTCAGTATTATTGACAAAAGTATAAAAAGCTGTTATTCTATCCAGTATTAACAGCGCGTATTGTTTACATGCCAATGACTTCTAACGTATCATTAGGTTAATAATAAATACGTAATTAGAAATTAAAAAATGAAAAAGAATTGGATAGCGGTTTTGGCGATACTAGTTTTGGTTTTAGGGGCGTATTCCTTATTTGAAGTAAATAGGGGAACAAAGGAAACAAAAACAATAAAAATTGGTATTAGTCAGATTGTCCCTAACATTATTCTTGATAGTGTTCGTCAAGAAATTATCAACACGCTTGCGGAGAATGGATACAAGGAGGGAGAAAATCTTACAATTGATTACCAGAACGCTCAAGGAGATATGAGTATTAACCAGTCAATCGCACAGAAATTTGCGGATAGTGACTATGACCTCTTTGTTGGTATCACCACACCGACTACGCAAGCTATAGCCAACGTGATTAAAGATAGGCCAGTTGTTTTTGCAGCAGTTTCTGACTCAGTAAAAGCAGGTTTGGTAAAGGATCTTCAGCATCCAGGAGGAAATGTTACAGGTACGAGCGACATCACGTTATATGAGCAACAACTTGACTTGATTAAGAAAATCAAACCAAGTGTAAAAACAATAGGAATACTGTATAACCCAAGTGAAGACGCTGCACAGTCAGGTCTTGAACAGGCGCAAAAATATGCTCCGCAGTTTGGACTAGAAATTGTTACTGTGACGGTCAATACAAGTAACGATGTCCTAGTATCAGCTCGCTCTATTGTTGATAAAGTTGATGCGTTTTACATCATTCCAGACAGCACAGTTGTCTCTGGACAGGATGCCTTGATTAAGGTCGCGATTGAAAATAAGAAACCGTTGTTTGCCTACGAAGAATCAGGTGTTGAGAAGGGTGCGCTTGCCACACTTTCGACAAATTATGCAGAACTCGGAAAAAGAACAGGAGAAATAATTGTTCAAATTTTAGAAGGTGAGAATCCTGCTGAAATACCTGTGATTGGAGTAACAAGCGCTAGTCTCTTTATCAACACAACAACTGCAGAAAAAATTGGGATTACTTTCTCTGATGAACAGCTTGCAGAAGCTAAGCAGATATATAAGTAGTACAATTAAGCGGAAATTATGACTGGTTTACTATTCACATCAGTCGAGCTTGGTTTGGTGTATGCGCTCGTCGTGCTCGGTGTCTTTTTGACATTTCGTATACTGAACTTTCCTGACCTAACGGTCGACGGAAGTTTTGTTACGGGCGCAGCATCGACAGCTTTAGCACTACAAGCAGGAATTCCAGGACTCGTCGCAATTCTCATAGGTTTTGCGGCGGGTTTTCTTGCTGGAAGCATAACGGCTTTTTTGCACATCCGCCTTGGTATCGGGAAAATTATTGCAGGAATTTTGTCATTGAGTATGTTGTACACCATCAACTTGCGCTTGATGGGTGGTCCAAACATTTCCCTACTTTGGCAAGAAAATATTATTGGTTGGCTAAAAACACCTGCTAACGATGTGTATGTATGCATCTTCTTGTTTGTCATAGTTGTCGTGGCAAAGTGTACTGTAGATTGGTTTCTTCAAACTGAAATTGGTCTCAGACTACGAGCGACAGGGGATAATGAAATGACAGCACAATCGTTTGCTATCAATACTAAAACAACAAAATATATCGGCATTGCGCTCAGTAACGGACTCGTTGGTCTTGCAGGAGGACTCATCGCGCAGTATCAAGGGTTTGCTGATATTAATATGGGAGTTGGGGTTATTATCTTGGGTTTTGCCGCGCTCATGCTTGGTGAAGTGTTGACGACAAGTAACAAAATTCCATCGATAACGACTGCGATTATTGTAGGTGCAATACTTTTCCAAGTAATCATCAATATTGCCTTGCGTCTTGGTCTATCGGGAACTGATATAAAATTTGTAACCGCACTCATCGTAGTAGTAGCCTTGGTTGTGGGTAGTAAAAGTCACCTTTCTTATGACAAATGATTTTCTAACAGTTCGAAATCTTCGAAAGGTGCACAACACAGGCACCGCAGGAGAAGTTGTAGCCCTTGCTGACCTCTCGTTTTCCCTCGTTGAAGGTGAGTTTGCAACTATAGTCGGAAGTAACGCCGCAGGCAAGACGACACTTTTTAACGCTATTGCGGGCTCACTAACACTCACTTCAGGCGACATAGTTGTAGACGGAAAATCAATAATTAAGCTCCCAGAGTACATGAGGTCACGTTTTATTTCGCGCGTGCGACAAAACCCTAATGATAACGCGATGGTTTCTATGACTCTTGCTGAGAATTTGGCTATGGCAAAACTAAAAGATGCGAACGCAGGATTATGGAAAGGTGTCAAAAAAGAATGGAGAGAAGAGTTTGTGACTCTCCTTAAGCCATTTGGTTTAGATTTGGAAAAACGACTTGATGATAAAATAGACCTACTCTCAGGAGGACAGAAGCAGGTAGTCGCGCTTCTTATGGCAACAATAGTAAAACCAAAACTTCTCTTGCTCGACGAGCACACCGCAGCGCTCGACCCACGAGTCAGTAAAAAAGTGTTGGAAATTACTGACCGTATTGTTAAAGATAGTGGGGTTACGACGTTGATGATTACTCACAACATTCATCACGCTATTGAGTTTGGCAACCGCCTTATTTTGTTGGATAGAGGCAAAGTAGGGTTTGAAGCGAGCGGTGAACAAAAGCGTTCGCTCAGCGTTGTTGATATTGTTGAGCATTTAGAAAGTAAAATTGCAGAATTTGAGGAGGATATTTCTGTAGGGGAGGTGCAGGGCTTGCCCGCACACTAACATTGTCCCTGCACTGCTGTGCAGTGCGTGCCCTAGGCACAGGGACAATGTTAGTGTGCGGGCTTGCATTCTCTACCCGAGCGTAGTACAGTACTCCCACTGTGCCTTAGCACTATGTAG
>Ga0209212_1001936_pt1 | contig 31286 bp, 18 predicted proteins | sample RifGroC2_FD_183996 | JGI IMG/M metagenome (GOLD analysis project Ga0209212, IMG submission 183996) | Groundwater microbial communities from Rifle, Colorado, USA - Groundwater C2 (SPAdes) (version 2) | ecosystem: Environmental > Aquatic > Deep subsurface > Groundwater | place: Rifle, Colorado...
GATCCTGGTTCGGCGTTCTGAGTCTGAACGATATTTTGTTCAGGTTCCTGCTCTTCGACCTGTTCCGGGAGCTGATCCAGGTCCTGTTCCTGCTCCTGGCGCGGGACCGGCGCTTTGTCTTTTCCGGTATCCTGCTGCTGAGCCGGATTGCGGTCAAGGCCGGTTTCCGGGTTATTTCCGGGGTTCTGTTCGCCCTGCGCGGAAGGCGAGCCGCCGTTTAAAATATTATCGTTGTTCTCGATCATTTACGGGTCACAATCCTTAGTTTTATTTTTCTATAACTGACATTAAATAGCGTTCGAGGTATAATTCCACGTTTATATTCGCGGCTACATCGCGGTAATGGCCGCCCATCATGGTTTCAATAATTTTTTCGAGCGATTCGCGCGAAAACGAAACGGCTATTTTTCCGCGCAGCCTTTCGAGCGCCGCCTGAGCGCTGCCGCCTGAAGTTTCAGCCGCAGGCAGGGCTTTTTTGACATAAAGTTTTTCGAGCGCGGCCAGAGTCAAAGAAACTATCTTTAAAAACTCGTCCCGCTTGTTCCTGGCTGTTTCGCGCTTGGCTTTTTCCGTGAGTTCTTTGATCAGCGGGGCGGGTATGGTGTTTTTAAATCCGGCGATATAATCGGTCACGAAACTTTCTATAAATTGAAAAAAAAGATCTATCCGGTGTGAAAGTTCGTGGCAGACGGCCTGATAATCGCGCCTCGAGCCTTTTTTTGAAAGGTATAGCAGCGAATAAACGATCATAAACCTCAAATATTGTTTCGCGAGGCACGCATGTTCAATTTTATCAAATAGTTCCTCTAATTGCAAGATATTTTCGGAACAAAAATCTCCGAGGGATTCTTCGGAAAAGATGCGGGCGTCGTAAACCCTCTTTATGAGAGCGCCGGCGTCATGAGCGGTGAAATCGCCGCCCAGTTTGGCGAGGTAGGCCATAAGCGCATCCGAATCGCCCGCGGCGTTCGGCGCTGTGACAGCCGCCACCGCGGCTCCGATCGAGCCGGCCGCCTCGATCATGACGTCGAGGCATTCGTCGTCCATCCGGCCGTTTACCGAGCGCGCGTATGCCTTTACGGCCTCCGGCGCGGCCGCGTCGAAGCGCACCATCTGGCAGCGCGAGCGGATGGTCGGAAGCACCGAGTCGGGCGAAGAGGTTATCAGAATGAAAACGACGTTTGCGGTGGGTTCTTCGAGGGTTTTCAAAAAGCAGTTGGCCGATTCCGAATTGAAAAATCGCGCGTCGTTGATGATATAAACGCTTCTGACGCTGTCGGGGACCTTCAGCATGCATGGCGCTATTATGCGGTTTCTGATGTCGTCGATAGGGATCTCGCCGAATTTATAGTTGAGTGAGGTAAGGTATTCGAAGCGTCCCCTGAGGATCTTCAGGCAGTTTTCACATTTAAAGCAGGCGAGGCCGTCCGCGGGCGAAAGGCAGTTGAGCGAAAGCGTCATTAGCCTTGCGCAGCTCAATTTGCCGGTGTTTTTAGGCCCGTAGAACATAAAGGAATGCGAGGCGCTCTTCCGGCTCGCGGCGGCGCGAATCAGATCGAGCTTGTCTTCATGGCCGCAGATGCCTTTTTCAATGAAAGCGCCGGTCAGGAATTCGCCCATTATTTATCACCGGCCGGAGGGATTTCTTCGCCCGGGCCGGATTTATCTTCCGGTTTCGGGGCGCCGGGTTCGATCTCTTTTTTAGGGGCGCCGTCTTCCATCAGTTTTTTAGCGGCCGCGCTGCGGTTGGCGTTTATGATGTGGCGCATCCTGATCATGCCTATTATGAAAAGAAGGCATATCAGCAGCAGAAGGAACATGGCCTTGATGTTGTTTATTTTAGACATTCCGATCGAGAAGAACGAGAGCGAAAGCGCGATTATGTAAAGAACGATGACCGCCTGCTTGTGCGAGAGGCCGAGTTCGAGGAACTGGTGATGCAGGTGCTCCTTGTCGGCTATGTGGGGCGGTATTTCGCGCGTTATGCGGCGAAGGATCGCGTATATCATGTCGAATATCGGTATGAGCAGGGCGAGGAACGGCACCAGGACGATCGCGAACGTGGCGCTTTTGAACGCGCCCATTACCGAGGTGACTCCGAGCGTGAAGCCGAGGAATGTCGCGCCGCCGTCTCCCATGAACACTTTCGCGGGATGGAAGTTATATTTAAGAAAGCCGACGCAGGCGCCCGCGGTCGAAGCGAGCATCACGCAGGAATTTATGGAGAGCTTGTCGAGGTAATTGATTATTATAAGCGTGAGAGATGCGATAACGGTTATGCCGGCGGCCAGCCCGTCGAGGCCGTCGATGAAGTTGATCATATTAGTTATCGCCACGACCCAGAAGATGGTCGCCGGGATTTTAAAAACGCCCAGATCGAAGCGGGTTCCGGGATTGATGCCGGAGATCATTTCGATCTTGAGGCCAAAGGTGACCAGTATCGTCGCGGCGAGTATCTGCACGAAGAATTTAAAGCGCGGGGTCAGGTCGTATTTATCGTCGAAGACGCCCAGTATGACGATTATAAGCGAAGAAAGCAGAAAGCCGACCACGGACATATCGAACGAGATCGATGTTTCGATCGGGAATCCCAGCTGCGAGGGCGCGAGTATGCCTATTAAAAAGGCGAAATAGATCGCGACGCCGCCGAGCCTTCCGCGCGGCTCGGAGTGGATCTTGCGCGGCGAAGGGCGGTCGAGCACCTTGAAATATTCGGATAATTTGATCGCAAGAGGAGTCAGAAGGACTGACGCGATCGCCGAAATAACGAAACTTATTATTATTTTTTGCATTACGAGAGAAATAATCATATCTGAAAAACTGTAAATAGAATTTTTTTGAGTTGAAATTAGAAAAGGAATTATAAACTAATTTGGATAATTTGTCAAATTTTGAAGAATTTTATCCGAAACGCGAAGGGACCGACGATGGAGACATTGTCGGTGATTTCGATTAACAGCCTTATCTTGCAGTTGAATTTTTTTATTTCGTTGATCATGTCGTGAAGCGTTAATGAATCGAAATTCGTGAACGGTTCGATGATCATTCCATCTTCTTTGACCTTTTCTCTTACCTTTTCTAAAAAAGCCATCAGTTCGACTTTTATGTGCTCGCGGCTTTTCGAGCCGTCGATCATCACGTGTTCAGTTTCGGCGGCCTGGCCGATGAGGTTATCGAATGAAATGAGATCGTCCTTGGAGTAAATGATGCGGTTACGTTCGGCCTGCACCTTGACGTCTTCGAGGAACTCGCCTTCCATGACGCGCTGTGTCGTTTTAAGGTAGACGACGAGTTCCTGGTTCGGTTTCAGTTTAGCCGCGGTGTCCATCAGGGGAGCGCGGAGCTGCGCCCAGATCTCTTCGAGCGTGCGCGTTTTAACGCCGAAGCCGGAAGCGAGCGTTCTTACGCGCTCGATCATCGTCAGATATTGTTTTTCGTAGTCGGCCGCGGCGCTTTTGGCGTCGGGGGATATCACGACGAAATCGAGGAGCTCGTCGGGCTGGAAAACCACGCGTTCGCGCTTTTTGATCTCGAGCGATTTCGAGAGGCTCGCGGTTTCGGCGCGCAGTTTTTCCTTCGATTCGTTAAGATCTTTAAGAACGTTAAGGGCGCGATCATATTCGATCTTCAGGGCGTTTCGCTCGGCGCTGAGTTCGCGCGATTTAAAAAGCGCGATCTTGGCTTCTTCGGATATGCTTGTCAGAATGATGAGCGTGACGATGGTTATCATCATTCCGGTTATGACGGAAATGACGATGGCGGTGGTTTTCGGCCGCATTCCGGGTATGGCGATACGCAGCTTTCCGAGGCGCCGGCCGAGATAGTCGCCGACGTAAGCCAGAAAACCGCTCAATAAAAGCAACGTTAAAATGTTGGCGTTGAAAAAACTGCTCATTCGACTTCCAGTAAGGCCGTGTTCTGTTATTACTAAATTTAACGAATAAAACTAAATCAAATAAATATAGGATTATAAATAAATCAGGTATTCATGAATTTATATTCAATTGACATGCAAGATAATACATGATAAAATAAGAAATAACAAGAGAAAAATGAAAAAATGAAAAAAAAATTAATTTATTCAGTCATATACGCCGCATTTTTTATGACCGGATTTTCCGGGCTGGTCTATCAGATCGCCTGGAGCCGTCTGCTGCACCTGATCTTCGGTGTCACGCTTTTCGCGGTTTCGACGGTGGTGATCTCCTTCATGGCGGGTCTTTTTGCGGGCAACATCGCCGCCGCGAGGATAGTTTCACGCATTTCTCGCCCGCTGGCCTTTTACGCGGCCATCGAGTTCGCCGTCGGCTGCTACGGCTTTTTCACCCCGGAGCTGGCCGGGGCCATCGATTCGGTTTCCAGGTCAATAATATTCAATTATCCTGATATAAGCACGGCGTCTTCCGCGTGGGTCGCGGTGCGTTTCCTGCTTTGCTTCGCGGTTTTTATAGTTCCCACTTTTCTGATGGGCACGACGCTTCCGGTGCTGTCCTTTTTTCTTTTTTCGCGCGATATGGGCCGCGGCCGTGCGCTTGGAATTTTATATGGCGTGAACACTCTCGGCGCGTTCGCCGGCTCCGTCGCGGGCGGATTTTTTCTGATGGCGTATGCGGGAGTAAGCGGCGCCATAAGAATCGCGGCGCTTATTAATATCGCTGCCGCCGTAGCTGCTTACGCAGTGTCATTCAGAACGGAGACCGCCGCGAGCGATGATAATGGCGGCGGTTCGGGCGCGGTTATGGAAACGGCCGTTAAAGATGAAACCCCGGCACCGGCTGCTGCGGGTAGTTCCGGCGTGCGCGGCGGGTTCGAGGCGTGGCTTGTCGCGTTCGTTTTCGTTTCGGGATTCGTCTCGCTCGGCTACGAAATTATATGGGCCAGGGTTTTTTCGATGTTCTTAAAGAACGCGCCGCACGCCTTCGCGGCGGTCGTCGCTTCATATCTTGCTGCGGTCGGCGCGGGCGCGCTGGTTTATTCGAGGCTGACGGAATCGGTCGCTGAAGACGGAAAGAAATTATACTTCACTCTGATCAATCTCGCTTCGATAGTTTCGGTCTACGCGGGTTATGTATTTTTGTACGACATATACGAAGCCGGCTCCGACTCGGCTTCCTACGGCGCGCTCTACAGCGGCTATCTCTGGGCTATTTTTAAATCGAGTATGACGGCCGTTTTTCCGGCGGCGTTCTTCATGGGCATGACGCTTCCGGCCGCCATAGAGCTTATCATCACGCGTTTCGCGCACGGCGCGCCGGCTTCGGCCGCAAGTTCCGTTGCGGCGAAATTATATTCGCTCAACACTCTGGGCGCGATCCTCGGTACGGCCGCGACCGGATTTTACATTATCCCGCGGGCGGGCATCAACGGGGCTCTATCGTTTTTTCTGGCATTTTCTGCGGCGGTGAACCTGGTTCTGTCTTTTTACGTTAATTTCAGTTCCGGCGGCCGGAAGGCGGCCCTGCTTCTGGTGAATATCGCCGTTCTGGCCGGCGCCTTCGGCCTCGCCGACACTTCGTTTCTGATCGCCGACAGCCGCCTGCGCGAAATTTATCCGGACGGCGAGTTCATTTACTATAAGGACGACGCCGTCGCGAGCGTTGGCGTCTCTAAGAACGGGGCGCTGTTCGTCGACGCGAGGCCCATGACCATAAAGGTGTCGGTGCTCAAGCTGATGGCGCATCTTCCGCTGGCGCTGGCGGAAAATAATTCGCGCATGCTGATAATTTGCCTCGGCGAGGGAATGACTTTAAAATCGGCCATGCTGCATGAAAATTTAAAATGCGACGCGGTGGAGCTTTCCGGCGGGGTTATAGAAGCGTACAAGACGATTTTTTCGGCCGGCGCGCCGCTCAAGAAAGGTTTTACTCTGATCGAGGACGACGGCCGCGGGTTCGTGCAGTTCTGCCGGGATAAATACGACGTGATAACCATCGATCCGCCCCCGCCGCTTTACGGCAGCGGCGCCATAAACTTCCACACGCGCGAGTTTTACGCCCGCGCGCGGCACATACTTAACGAAGGCGGCGTCATATGTCAGTGGTTCCCGTTCCAGACCGATTCGAAGACCTATCTGATGGCGCTTAAAAGTTTCGCAGCTGAATTTCCCGAATGTCTGGCGTGGTCGGTTCCCGAAAACGTGGGCGTTCTGATGCTCGGGCGCAAGGGAGCGGGAAAATTGAAGATCGATATGAATAAATTCGCCTCGGCGTTTAAAAAACCAATGATCGCGGCGGATATTGCGGAGTTCGCCGGACCGGGCGTCCGCGAATATATTTCGAATCCGTTTTATCTGGTATCGCTTATAAAAGGCGACGGCGATTCGATATTGAAAAAATCGGAAGGCTTCGGCTGCGTGACCGACGATCTTCCTTATCTCGAATTTTCCTATAAAAAATACTGCGCCGAACTTGACGCGGCGTTCGTGTTGAGCGGCAGAAAATATATCCAGCATGGGGCTTTGATAGAAGCGCCGGACTTTAGAGCGCTCGAGAGAATAAATAATTTCGAAGCGGCGCTGAAAGCTTCGCCGGACGAGATCTCGGCGCGTTTCGCGAAGAGCGTTTCAGGCGGGGGCCGCTGATTAAAAGGCACGCAGGCCAAGCATTTTTTTTCTTTCTTGTCTGTTTATTAAGAAAAATACATATGTTCGATGAGAATTTTAAGGCCTATGGCGATAAGTATCAGGCCGCCGATCTGTTCCATGCGGCTGCCGAAATGCGAGCCGAGCCTTTCGCCGATCTTCATTCCCAGAACGCTTAAACTCATGGTCACCACGCCGATAACGGCGGAAGGATACCAGATATTCACGTTCAGCATGGCCAGGCTCACGCCGACCGCGAGCGCGTCGATGCTCGTCGCAACCGCGATGAACATCAGCGAAAACCCGCGCGTGGGATCTTTTTTGACCGCGGCCGCCGCTTGCTCTCCGCCGGCGGGCGGCTCATCTTCTTTGAAAGATTCGTGGATCATCTTTCCGCCTATTATTGAAAGCAGCGTGAAAGCTATCCAGTGGTCGTAGTCGGAGATATATGCGGAAAAAGAAAAGCCGAGGTACCATCCGATAACCGGCATCATGAACTGGAAAAGTCCGGTGTGGAAGGAAAGCCTGAATATCTGGCGCTTCGACACGTTCACCAGGCTCAGGCTCGTCGCTATCGATACCGCGAAAGCGTCCATGGCGAGGCCTACCGCCATAAAAAGAATGGTTATGAAATTCATGTCGCCTTTCCGCGGCGGTAAAGCGCCGCTTTACTGCCTGCCCGGCGGCCTGCCGGCGGGCACTTTGAAATAAAAAACCGACCCGCAGTCCCGCCCCGGTTCGAACCAGAACGAGCCGCCGTGGGCTTCGATTAGAGATTTGCACAGTTTCAGCCCGGTTCCGAAGCCGCTTTCTTTAAAAGTGCCGGGCATGGAGACGCAAAAGTCGCTTAAAAAGATCTTTTCCTGGATGTCTTCGCTTACGCCGCATCCTTTGTCGGCAATCGAAAAAAAGAGACTGTCGCCTTCGAAGCAGGCGTTTATGGTTATGATCTGTTCGGCGGGGCTGAATTTAACGGCGTTGGATACGAGATTGTTGACGGCGGAACCGACCTTGACTGCGTCGATATTCGCGGCTGAAAGTTCGGCGGCGATCTCCTTTTTTATTGTCAGGCCTTTAATTTCGATCACCGGCAGATAATATTCTATAGCTCTGTCGACGATCGCGCCGAATGACGCACGTCCGCGGTTTATGATAAGGCCGTCGTCGTCGCAGTCGCCGATTCCGGCCATCGAGGCCGCATGGAAGTCGAGGTAGGCGTTCCTGACGGCCGAGGCGAGAGTGTTCAGAGGCGCCAGGCACTTGTCTTTAAATTCGGGGCCGTTGAAGCAGACCGCTTCAAGATGGTTGATAAGCGCGTTAAGCGGCGTTTTAAGATCGATCGAGACGAGCGCGTCGAAATCGCGTCGTTTTTTTTGAAACGCGGTCAGTTCGATCTTTAATTTTTCGATTTCCGCTCTAAATTTTTCGTTCTCTCCGGCGGCCGCTGAAAGCGTTTCTTCCAGACCGGCGGTATGTTTCGACGTCATTTCAACCATGAAATTAAGGTTTTTGGCCAGGCTTCCGACCTCGGTGTCCGAAAATACCGACGCGTGAGCGTAATAATTTCCGGCGGCGACCTCGTCGGTAAGTTTTGAAAGCTCGTCCAGAGGCTTACTTACATGACGCGAAACTATTTTTTTGATGCGCCGCGCCAGGATCGCAAGAAATGCGGCGCAGGCGAAAAACGGAATTAAAACGCGCGCGACGGCGCCGAGTTTCGATATATTTTCATAAAAGAAGAAAAGCGGCAACACGAGAAGAACGAACAGCAGGACCGCCGTCAGTATGATCTTTTTGCAGATGGTCTTTTCTATCGGATTAAGAGCGTGCAGCATAAAAAGTGATTTTACAGCATTTTTTTATAATAGTCAATTAAATTTAACTTATTAATTAACTGTCCGGCCGATTAATTTTAAGACCTGCGCCTGTCGGCGTTTAAATAAAACTGAATTTAAATTTACCTATCCGCTTGATATATTTTGAAAAAAATGATAAAATACGCGAAAATAAAAAGACAGGGGTGCAGTTAATGGAATTATTCTATTTAATATTGATAGTCCTTCTGGTGATAGTAGACAGTTTTCTGATCCAGAATTATGCTTCGGAAAAAAAATCCAAGATCGTCACCAATTCAATGGGTGTTGAAACGATAGTGCCTTCATTCGACGTGCAGACGGGAAAAGCGGTTTCGATAATAGGCGTAAGCGTCCTGATTTTCGCGATCGCCGTGATAATCGCCACGGGCGTCATTGTGATCAATCCCGGTGAACGCGGCGTTGTCTTCAACATATTTACGGGCATTTCGTCCAACGTTCTCGGCGAAGGCATTCACGTCGTCGTTCCGGTTATCAACAGGGTCTTTTTATATGACATCAGAAGGCTCGAATATACCATATCCGGCGCGAAACATGGTGACGTGAGAGAAACCGACGACGGTTCGATGTGGTCGCCGACTCGCGAAGGCCTCCAGGTCGGCCTCGACGTCACCTGCTGGTTCAAGGTGGATCCCGCCAAACTTCATATTCTTCACCAGACCCTTGGCATACGTTACGCCGACACGACCGTAAAGCCTTCCATCCGTTCTGTGCTGCGCTCGGTCATCGCGGGCTATTCGATAGTGGACGTTTATTCCGAAAAGCGCACGCTGATACAAAAAGATATCTTTGAAAAACTCAGGACCGCTATGGCCAAAGACAACATAATCGTCGAAGAACTTCTCCTGCGCGACGTCCGCTTTCCTTCGGAATTTACCAAATCCATAGAAGAAAAGCAGGTCGCTCAGCAGACGGCGGAGCGGATGAAATTCGTGCTTGAAAAAGAGCAGCGCGAGGCTGAAAGAAAGGTTATCGAGGCCGAAGGTCAGTCGAAATCGATCAAGATAATAAACGAAGCGCTGGCGCAGAATTCCAGTTACCTCGAATATCTCAAGGTTAATAAACTCGTTGAAAATATAAAGGTTATGGTCGTTCCGAGCGGGACGAACACGCTTATAGACCTCAAATCTCTTGATAATAATCCTGTCAAATAGTCCTGTTCAGATAGAAAGCTGGTTTTATGAGTAAACCGACACTTGCCTATAAAATTTTAAGCGTCGACGCGGTAAAAAAAATATCGGTGTTCGCGCTGCGGTCTTTAATAAAATTGCTTAATTCGATCGGCGAGAAAAATGCGCTCAAGGCCGCCGAACTAATGGGGCGGGCGTTTTATTGCCTGGGAACGAAAACGCGCGAGGCGACGCTTGAATCGATCCGCGTGGTTTTCCCGGGGCTCGGCGATGCCGAAGCGGAGAAGATGGCCAGGGCGGCTTTTATCAACCAGAGCAAAAACCTGGTCGAGCTGATGCGCTATCCTTCGCTTAAAAAGCGCGATATTGAAAGCAAGATAAGGTTCGAAGGGCTCGAAAATTTAAAGAGCGCGCTGGCGCGCGGCCGTGGAGTGATCCTGCTTGTAGCCCATGTCGGCAACTGGGAGCTTCTCGGCGCGGTGTGGGGGCTGCTGGGACACAGGGTTTATTCGTTCTTTTTAGACGCCCGCATCGACGCTATCGGAAAGATCCTCAACGACCTGCGTGAATCGCGCGGCATTAAACTGATACCGCGCGCCGAACTCAAAAAGTCGGTGCAGTGTCTTAAAGAAAACGCCATGCTCGGCGTGATAGCCGATCAGGACGGCGGAGAAAACGGCGTCTATACGGAGTTTTTCGGCAGGATCGTCTCGGCGCCCCGGGGTCCTGCGGCCCTGGCGCGTAACACCGGCGCCACGATACTCCCTAATTTTCTGGTCAGAAACGGCGACGACACATATACGATGATAATGCAGAAACCGATAATTCTCGATAAAACGAAGAGCAAGGAAGCTGACATTAAAAATTACACCGTCCGTTTTCTGAGCATCTACGAAAAGATCATAAGGCAATATCCCGAGCAGTGGCTGTGGATGTACGACCGCTGGAAAGATCGCCGGCACGTGGCGGCTTATCTTAAAGAAGCAGGCGCCGCCGCCGGAGCGTCGGAAAACGCGGCTGAATAGCACAGAGGGCGCCGCGCGGCCGTACGCGCGCCGCCTGGTTAGAAACGACGGCGGTATCGCGGTATTTATGGACAATTTCATTCTTTTCATATATAATTTCGTTCTTCATTCGGTATTTCTGGCGGCGCTTCCGTTCATTACGGCGGCGCTTCCGTTCGTAAAGCGCTTCAGGCAGGGGTTCTGGAATTATTTCGGCCTTCCCGGCCGCGCCCAGCGTGAATTCATAGCGGGCGTCAGAGAGCGCGGCGGGCGCGTCTATATGATCCACGGAGTATCGGTCGGCGAGATCAAGCTGGCCGGCCCCGTGATGGAAGAAATTTTGAAACGCGATCCGGCGGCTTATTTCGTTTTGAGCTCCACATCGCCCGACAGCGTCGGCGCCGCCGGTAAAATAGAGCCGCGCGAAAGGGTTTTGCCGTTTTATTTTCCGCTGGACATTCCTGTTTTCATATCGCTTTTTTTCAGATGCGTTTCTCCGGTTGAAATTTACATTTTAGAGGTCGACCTGTGGCCGAATTTCATTATAGCCTCCGCCTGCCGGAAGGTTCCCGTATATCTTCTTAACGGCCGGATATCGGATAAAACATATAATTTTTATTCCATGATGCCCGCGTTCTCGCGCTCGCTTTTTTCGCTCATCGACATTTGTTTCATGCAGTCGGAAGCGGACAGGGACAGGGTCATAAGCCTGGGTGCGCAGGAAGGCCGGGCGGTCGCGGCCGGAAATATGAAGTTCGACACGGCGGTATCCGCGGCCGCGCCCGTTAAAATAGCCGAACTGAAAGATTTTATCGCGTCCGCTTTCGGCGGCGCCGGCTACGACGTCACGCTCTGCGCCGGTTCGACCCATCCCGACGAGGAAACGATGATTTTCGACGCGGCCGCCGCAGCCATGGGATTATTTTCCGGCATCGGGAAAACCGGCCGCGCGCTTCTTGTGATAGCGCCCCGCAAAACCGAACGGGCGAAAGATATTTTTGAATTGATTAGCCGGAAAGCCCCGCTGAACAAAGTTGCGGTCTTTGACGGCGCCGGGGGTCCTCATGCCGGTTCGGGGTTGCGTGAACACTCGGGGCCCGCGGCCGGCGGTCCGGGTATGATCGACGTATTGATAATAGGCGTCATGGGATATCTCACGGCCGCGTATTCGTTCGCCGACGCGGCTTTTGTCGGCGGAACGCTTTCATCCGCCGATATCGGCGGCCATAACATAATAGAGCCGGCCGCATTCGCGATACCCGTCATATTCGGCAAAAACGTCAGAAATTTCAGGGACGCCGCGTCCGCGCTGATGAGATCGCCCAACGTATTCATGGCAGCCGGCGCGCGCGAATTGAACGAGGCTGTGGTAGCGGTTTTCGACCCGGAGAAAAAAGCGGAACTCGAATATGCCAGCCGCCTTCTGCTGGAGATAATTTCAGCAAATTCGAACGTGACGAAGAAAATATTTTCCGTTATAAATAATTTTAAAGACTATGAAAACGAACAATAGTGTAGAACATTGAAGAACAAGGAAGAACGATGAACGAAAAGAAACTTAAATTTCACATTATAACTTTCGGCTGCCAGATGAACGTCGCCGACAGCGAGATGATGTCGGGCGCGCTGATGAAGCTTGGCTACGAAAAAACTGATTTGAAGAAAAACGCCGATCTGGTGCTGATCAACACGTGCGCCGTTCGCACCAAGCCTGAGGCCAAGGTTTACAGCCACCTGGGCGAGCTGATGAAACTGAAGGACACCAATCCGTCGCTGATAATCGGAATATGCGGCTGCGTGGCGCAGAAGGAACGCGAAAATATACTTAAGCGCTTTCCTTATGTCGACCTGGTTTTCGGGCCGCAGTCGATCGGCGAGCTGCCCGGGCTGCTCGCGCTCGCCAGTAAGGCCGTCGCGAAGAAACTTATAATGTTGAGCCAGATGAAGCCTCAGGGTAACGAAAAGGCCGACCTCAAAATGAAGCGCAAACTTAAAGGCGCCCGCATATACGGCGATTTCGAAAGCGCCGGCGATAATCTTCCCGAAAAGGACGTCGCGCGCGAATCCGATTTCAAGGCGTATATAACCATAATGCGTGGCTGCAATAATTTCTGCTCGTACTGCATCGTCCCCTATACGCGCGGGCGCGAAAAATCACGCCCGTTCGATGTTATAATCAGCGAGGCCGAAGAATTGGTCCGCTCCGGCTATAAGGAGATAACTCTTCTCGGCCAGAACGTTAACTCATATAAAGGCGCCGGGGGCGAGACATTCGCCGACCTGCTCGAGCGCATCGATGCGATCGAAGGGAAGTTTTTCGTGCGCTTCATGACCTCGCACCCGAAAGACCTTTCCGACAGACTTATTGACGTAATGGCGCACGCGCGCCACATCGCCCCGCACGTTCATCTACCCTTCCAGTCCGGCTCTACGCGCATTCTTGAGCTGATGAACAGAAAATACAGCAGGCAACATTATATCGGCCTCATAGATAAAATAAAATCAAAAATACCCGGGGTGACCCTTACGACGGACGTTATCGCCGGATTTGCCCAGGAAACTGAAGAAGATTTCAACGATACCGTTTCGCTTTTGAATCTCGTCCGCTTCGACTCGGCGTTCCTGTTCTTTTACTCGGAGCGTGAGGGCACGGCGGCGATGGCCATCGAAGGCGCGGTTCCGCTTAAAACGAGGCTCGAACGCCTGGAGCGGCTGGTAAAACTCCAGATGGACATCACTTTCGACATAAACAGGTCCATGACCGGCGAGATCCATGAAGGAATAGTTGAAAGCCTCGCGCCGAAAAGCAAAAAGGAACTGAGCATAAGGACTTACGATAATCACGTGGTGATAGCGGAATCGCCGGTCCCTTCCGAAAATTTCACAGGCCGCTTCGTGAGGGTGAAAATCACCGAAGGATTCAATTTCGTTCTGAAGGGCGAGATCATAGAATATTGAAATCTATAGATTTGAAAATAATAAAAATTTATTTAAAAACAGGTTTAAAATTTAAATTGAAAAAATTAAAGGGCCGTCAAAATTTAATTTTGAACGGCCCTTTAAAATCTTCAGTTATGGAATTACAGCCGGCCTGTTTTGGGTCGCAGACCGTTAGTTTTATTTTTAATTCAGCCTTGATTATTCCATTCTTAACCCCTGGTGCGCTTCGTGGTATTCGTCGGAGGCCTTTATCGCCATAACGACCTGCTCTTTCGTGAATGCGCCGCAGTCTAGGGAGTTGGTCAGAAAATTCAGCAATTTTTCTTCGGGATCTTTGTTTACGAGGCTTTTATATGTGTCTTTGACGTATTTCAGGTTTGCCGCATGCTGCTCGGCGGTAATTACTTCGCTGGTGCCGGAGTCCGTAGTAGTCGTAACTTCACTCGTACCGGAAGTGTTTGTGATGTTTACTTCGCTGGAGCCGTTAGTTGCCGAAACCGTGTTGTTTGTGATGTTTACTTCGCTGGAACCGTTTGTGGCTGAAACCTCATTCGTACCGGAAGTGTTTGTGATATTTACTTCGCTGGAGCCGTTAGTTGCCGAAACTGAATTGCCGCCAGTCGTGGTCGTGGTTGAAGCACTGCCGTTGCCGCCCGTTGTATTCGTGGTTGAAATGTTACCATTGTTGCAGGTGTTAGAAATCGAATTGATACCCGACGTAGTTGTAGATGAAACTTCACCGGTGCAGGATGCGTTAGGTACCACAGGCTTGGCAGTGGGCACTACAGGTGGTTTGGGCGGCAGACGTCTGTTTGTCCAATCCTTTAACTGGTCTTCCGTTGAAGACGAGCCGGGACTAACCTTATTGGCAGGAACTGCGCGCCTTTTTGCCCAGTCTTTTAACTGTTCCTGCGTCTGCGCCGAAACATAACTAGAAGGCGTAAGGATACAAAGAATGAAAATGATTAAAAAAATTGTTAAATTTAGTTTCATTTTGATTGTCCCCCCTTTATTAATATTTTTATAATAAAAATAAATTCACGAAAAATTTTCTTGCCTTATACTAATTATACCATAAAAAAAACTTTTTTCCAATTTTTAAGGGCTGCGATTTACTTTTTATTGATAATTTTTAATTTTTGGGGGAAAGTCCCGGATGGTAATGAGTGCTTCAAGGCCAAGGTAAAACTGTTTACTGTGAGCTCGCGATATAACTTATTCTCTATAATTTTCGTTGATTCCGGGACGATTCCCGTTAATGATGAAATTAACGATAAATATTTTTATCTTTTTTCCGATAAGTTGCTTATATTAAAAGTTTTTTTCGAATTTTAGTATTATTTTATATACATTTACGGAAGGTGAAGGTAATGAGAAACATTCTAAAGACAGGAGTTCTGGCTTTTTGTATCTTCGTTTTAATGATGACATTGATTGGGGACGCGTGGGCCGCGGTCAGCGTTACGCTAACGCCATCGGCGGTTCCCGTGGGATCAGCGACAATTACTTTTATAGCCAGCAGGACCGATACGTCCACTGAGGAAGTAAACATATCGGTCAACGTATCGGGCGGAGGCACCGGCACCATCACGGTACCGGCATTTTCGTCGTCCGGCATCGCCACTGTAAACATTAACGCGGTAGCGGGCGCTTCTTATACGGCCACTTTCAATGCCACCATGAACAGCGCTCCGCCCCAGAACCAGCTCAACCAGGCGGTAAGCGGCAGTCCCATAACAGTCATTTCAAACTCCGGTCCTACGCCGACCAATCCTCCGCAAATATCAGCTCTTAACGGCGTGGGCGTATCGGCCAATATGATGTATTCCAACAGCAGAAGGATAGTTGTAACCGGAACCGCCGATCCCAACACGACACTCGAAGTTTTGCTCGGCGGGGTCTCTCAGGGTATAGCGATCGCCGAGCCGAGCGGCGCATGGTCATTTCCGGTGGTAGTCGCCGCGGAAGGCGCGACATCCATCGCCGCCAGAAACGCCATAGGAACGACCACGACTTATAACATTACCGTCGATACCATAGCTCCGACTTTTTCGGTCGTATATTCCTCGACGTCCCCGTTCGGCCTGACCGGCGCCAATCCTATAAAAGCTACGATCACGGCGACCGAAGACCTCGAAGCCGGCGTGGTGCCAAGGCTTATATCTCCGGACGGTAAAGACGTAACGTTTACGCCGGTGCCTTTCCCGACGGGAAGCACCAGAACTTTCACGGCCGACATAGCCATTACGAAAACCGGAAGCACCGCTTCGGTGAACGGCACCCCGACCATAGACGGAGCCTTCAAACTATTTTTAAGCGCTACTGACAAGGCCCATAACATAGGCACGGTAGTAACTTCCGGTGATTCTTTCTCCATCAGCACGAGCGGTCCGAGCGCGTCAGGCGCGAAAGTATCGATTGCAAGCGATGCGCAGTACAGCAACAGCAGGACGCTGAACTTTACCTGGCAGGGCTTCACGCACGCGCTGGGTGTCGACAAACTCACCAAATTCTGGTATATCGCGGCGCAGACGCCTCCGGCGAATGCCGACACCTCCGACACCAATTTATGGAAAGACGGCGGCGCGGGCGCTAACGGCGGCGGCACAGGTTCGCTATCGGTGACCGGTGAAGGCACCTGGGAAATTTATGTTAAAGCGCAGGACAATCTTGGAAATGTTTCTACATCGGCAAAAGATTCAATTATAGTAGATACTATAGGCCCCAATCTTGTGGGCGGATCGCAGGTCCCGCCGTCCGGCTTCGCCAACGGCACCGACCAGACCGAAATCATTTGCAGTATACAGGACCTGACCTCAGGTATCGACAGAAATACAGCGGTGATAACCGTTAACGGCACTCCTTACGGCGTAGGCGGCACCAGCGCGCCCAATGCGAGCCCGGCGGTAAGCTGCGTCACCACGGGAACTCCCGGCACATACCAGCTTATATTCAGGCCCCAGCTCATAGGCCTTAAATACCCGCGCGGCACGGTCACCGTTTCGGTTACCGCGAACGACATGGTCGGAAATCCTCTCGGCGGCACCGCAGGATCTCCGGGCAGCCCCGCCACATGGTCTTTCGTCGTAAACACCAACGCTGACGCGCCCTCGGCAAATCAGGCGCAGCCGGCCGCCGGTTTTTACTATAACGCTAAAAGGCCCACGATCTCGTTACATTTAGACGACTCCGATCTGATCGACAGAAGTTCGGTCGTTATGAATATATCCAACGGCTCTTCATATATGACCTTCAACGTCGGCAGCAGCCTTGTTTTAACGGACGCGGCAGCCGGCGGCACCGATTCGGTTCTGACTCTCACTCCGCCGATGGATTTCGTAGACGGCACGGTATCGGTTACCGTCAGCGCGAAAGACCGCATCGGAAACGCGATGACTCCCTATCCGTGGACATTTTACGTTGACACGACGCCGCCTGTCGCCTCGAATCCGGTTCCGGCGAATAACACAGTGGTCACTTCGGCAACCCCTGTTATATCCGGCAAACTCGACGACGCGGGAGCCGGTCTCGACACTTCGACCGATTCAGTAAGGCTCAGGATCAACTACATAGCGCTCGCTAATCCCGCGAGTAGTTTTTCGCGCGAATTCACCATTGACAGCGCGACCGACCCCGGCCTGACCTACAACGCTTCGACAAAAACGCTTTCTTTCAACCCGACCATGGCCAACAACTTCACTCTAGGCGTCGGTTCGGTCGAGGTCATACTCGTTACCGCCCGCGACCGCGCGGTATCTCCGCCGGCCGGCACCGCGCCGCTGCCTAACGTTCTGGCCGCATCGTACCAGTGGTCGTTTTCAATATCGACTTCAGCCGGTCCCGTGGTTTCTTTCGGCGAATCGACCCCGAAACCGCCGACCTCGGCTACCGAATTCAATTATACTAATATCGAACCTTTGATCATCAGAACCACTTTAGTCGATGACGACCTGATAAATCACTCTTCGCTGTTAATCGACATCAACGGCAGGACTTTCCGCGACGGCGACGCCCAGGTGAGCTGGCAGACGGGCACGACCAATGAAATTCTGATCGTCAATCTCCAGAACGAAACTACGCTTATAAAACAGGGCACCAACAGCGTTTCGCTGCGCGCCGCCAGCGACAGGACCGGCCGTGCCCTCCAGAACGCGCCGGTGGACCTTTCATTCCTCTACGATAACGTCGGTCCCGTTGCGGCGAGCCCTACTCCCGCTGACGGCGGAATAATCTATGACCTGAGTAACGGCATGGTAAAATGCAAACTTTCGGATAATTACTCGGGCATAGCCCGCGCGTCTCTCGAAGTACGCGACAACGGAACGCTCCTTGGCACGTACGGAACCGATTCGACGCCGGTAAATTTAGTATATGACGGAAACAACCAGGACCTGATATTCAGGACCGGAACGCCTTATACGGCCGGCCATAACTATCAGTTCACCGTAATTCCGCCGACCGCGGTCGGAACCCCGACCGGCACGGCCGATAAAGCCGGCAACGGACTGGGCAAAGCGGCTAACAGCGCCGCCACCGCACCTTTCAGCTGGACGCTGACGGCGGCGAGCACTTCCGACGTCGTGCTTCTGGTTTCTCCCGAGAACGACGCTTTCGTTAACGTTATTGACAAGGATTTCGCTTTCATGTGGAGAGCTCTTCACGGCGCGACGATGTACCGCCTCGAGATCTCCGGCAATCTGTCATTCACCGATACCTATAAATACGACACGACCTCTACGTCGTTCACAGACGATACTCTTCAGACCTCGCTCATGGAGCATGGTAAGATCTACTACTGGCAGGTATCGGCTCTCAATTCTTCCGGCCAGGTGTACGGCACTTCAGAAAGAAGACAGTTCACCGTCGATAATCTCGCGCCTCAGATGCCTAAAATTGTCGGCGTTATAGATTATCTCGGCCTCAACCCGAAGCACGAAAATGCCGCGCCGACGGTCAATACGACCTACGTCAAGCAGCGCCGCGTAAGGGTAAAGGTTCTGCTCTACGAGGGCGCGCCGAGCACCGTGGGATACACGATCTCGGTCGGCTACCTGCAGATAATCAACGGCACCGACACCAAATATATCGAACTCGGCGAAAAGACCGATGTTCACGGCTACGACACCAATGAAGTGGATATAACCTTCCCCGATCAGGACGGCGAATACAGAGTAGTGGCTTATGTTTTAGACCGCGCCGGCAACATGTCGCCGCAGTGCGAGCAGGCCCGCGTATACGTCAACAGAAAGATACCGAAGATAAACACCATAATATTGACCGATCCTTCGCCCAACTCGAACGGTTATATAACTTCGGGCAAGGTCAAATTCGAGGTGCAGTTCAATACTCCGATCGATATGCTTCCTCTGAGCGACTATACGGCCGCGCCTTCGATCAAATTCGATCCGAAATCGGCCGACGGCACGTCGCCCATCGAACTGACCGACCTCGCAGTCAGCGGTAAATCTGTTACTGGCTACGCAAGTATCCCTTATGGCCAGGGCGCGCAGTTCGACGGCATGGCCGACGTTATCGTCACCGGCTTCATGGACGCGTCATGGAACACCATGGACGGCGGAAGCGTCACATATTACAAGTATTTCGAAATAGACACCGCGCCGGGATTCGTGGTCAAGACATTCCTGAATCCCGTCGATGAAAAGAACGTATTGATAAACATACAGGCGTCCGAAACGATGCTTTTCTCGCCCGCGTGCTACATCACCGTGGCGAATGGCGACGTCGACCAGCGGCCCGTTTACATAATGGCTAAAAATTTATACGCGGTTTCGACCACCGGCACTGTCGGCGAGAACAACATCAGGATATCGGGTCTCGACACGCGCAACAATATCGGTTACTGGCCCACCGCCGACGTTATCAAAGAAGGAAAATTCCTTATGGCGCAGTATAGCCCGGGCAAGGAAAGCGTAATCGGATCGCGCGACATGGGCGTCAGCGTCGAGATACCGAAGCGCGCCATCAGCCGCGACGCGAACATTTATGTTTTCCCGTACAGGCTTGAATATGTAGGAAATGATTATCTGGCAAAGGTCAGCCAGAGCGTGCCGAAATCCCCCGCACGTATGGCGGCCGCGGAAGGCTTGAAGGCATCGGGCGAAACCATGCGCGTTAAAACGAGCAACGGAAAGATGATGATGGTAAGTTATAGCGGAAACGGCCAGGCCGAAGTTAAAGTGGAAGGCGCCGCCGCGGAAGTCAAAGGCGAAAAGCAGGTTCAGCCGAAAGCCGAACTGGAACAGGTATCGTCGTTTTTCGACATATCGCCTTCGCGCGGGCTTAGAACGAGCGGAAAGATCGCAATCGACTGCGTCCTGACCGACGCTCAGAAAGCCGACCTTTCTAAAATGGGCGTTTATTATTCCAGCGACGGAATACTCTGGGAAAGGGTCGGCGGCAACTTCGACGGCTCGAAGTTTGAGGCTGAAATGAAAGCCACGGGCGTTTACGGCGTATTCACCGACAACAAGGAACCGATGTTTTCGAAGCAGGCGCTTGACGGCAGGACCAATCTTGATTCGACGAGGCCCGAATTATTCGCGTACGTATCGGATTTCGGCTCGGGCATCGACGCGGACGGCGTTATCGTCAGAATCGACGGCGTGCCTTATAAAGCGAGTTACAATGAAAAAGAATCGAAGATATCGTACTGCGTAGAAGAAGGTCTCAAAGCCGGAAACCACGAGATAGTTTTCGAAGCGGTCGATCATTCAGGCAATATTTCGCGCCAGGCGGTACAGGTAATAGCTCCCGCGGCCGATCCTGACATAATTAACGCCATATCTTACCCGAACCCCGCGCGCCGCGGCTCGAATCCTTCTATCACATTCACCGTCAGCGGCTCTCTTGGAAATACGGTCGACGCTAAAATATACATTTACGACATCAACGCGAACCGCGTTACCGAACTTACGCCCATGCAGGCCGGAAACAATTTCAGGGCGATATGGGCCGGCATGGTCAACGACGACGGAGAAATTGTGGCCAACGGCGTATATTTTTATAAAATAAAGGTAAATTGTGCCGATAAGAGTGTAGAAAAGTATGGTAAGATAGCCGTGTTAAGGTAATAAAAAGCCTATAGAGGGTGGTTGTATTGAGATTTAATGAAAAAGAAAAGAAAAAAGGCGCTAAAATGAAAAACCTGTATCTGTTATTCTTTTTGATGGCCATATTCGCTATAAACGGCTGCGGCGGCGGCGTGATAGGCACGACCGGCTACCAGCGCGAATATACACCGGCGTACGTGGCGCTCCAGCAGGGCTGGGAAGAGTTCAAACTCGGCCGCTACACCAACGCCATCGAGTCGTTCAACAACGTTCTGGCCTATCAGCACACTACCGAACAGGAAGTCGACGCGCACGTCGGTCTCGGTTACTCTAAAACCAGGCTGACCGGCATAACCGATGCGAAGGAGCACTTCGAAAAGGCGAAAGACTTCGATAAAGACGCGAAGATCGGCATGGCCGGCTACTGGCTTTCGACCGCGCAGAAGGAAAATATGCAGAAGGCGATCGACCTTCTGACCACCATCGGCCTGAACGCCCCCGATTATGTGTACCAGCCGGTCCATGACGTCGGGCTCAATAACGCGAAGGCGCATGCGCTGATGGCCGCGCTCTATAATTACGTCGGCGATCTCGAACGCGCCGTGGCGCACGCTAAAAAGGCCAAAGAACTCAACGTGCCGCCTAAAGAGCCGCCTTACACTTCGGTCACGCAGATCGTTACATGGGTCATCGGCGACTCGAACTACTAGAAGCGGAAAAACGCTTTCGGTTATAAAACAAAATACAATAACAAACAATAAACAATAAAGAGGCTGTCTGAAAAGGCGGCCTCTTTATTGTTTCGGGTTAGTCATTCTCAAAAAAACTTGATTATAATTAAAAGAAAAATAAATTGACATTTTTTTATTAAATTGATAGAGTATATATAAAGTTAAATGAGATGAAAAAATCAAAGTTATTGTTCTTTGGGTAGCGCATGGGAGCGCGGTTTAAATTGAAATTAATAAGAAAATAAAAGGTAAATATGCTTCGATGATAAATATATAAAATACTGACTGTGCGAAAAAATCCATGTCGGTATTTTTTTTATTTTGCGCGGTAAGTTTTTAAAGGTATTTTAAAGAAAAATATTAAAAATATTAAAAAATAGATAATTAAATTTAAGAGGAGATCTATCATGGTTAAAAAACTTTTAACTGCTTTGGTTCTGGTTATTGTAATTCTTTTTTCGTCGAGCGTTTTTGCGCAGACTTCGCAGACGCTCACGCTGAAGCCCGGTTTTAACTTCGTTAGTTTTACGGCGTCTATTTCTTTAACTCCGTCGTCGTTTAAGGCGTTAAACGCATCGATCGAGGACGTTTATCTCTTCAGCGCGGCTGCCGGCAGTTTTTTGAGCGCGAATGAAGGCACTCTTACGGCGCTTGCGGCCGGCAAAGGATATATCGTTAAAAGCTCCGCCTCGTCGAATATAAGCGTATCCGTAAGCGGCAGCGCGCTTTCGACGGTCGGTAATATCAGCCTTAAAAGCGGCTTCAATCTGGTCGGATTTTCGAAACTTCCTGCCTCGACCACTTTCAATCAATTAATGACGTCTTTTACGTTCATCAAAGGCCTTTATAAATGGAGCGCGGCGGCTGGTAGCTTTATTTCAGTGGTTCGCGACAACAGCGGGACTCCCGTTCAGATCGACGGCACCGATCCTTCAGTCAACGCCGGCGAATCTTATTTCTTCAATCTGACGGAGGACACGCTTATAAATTATGACGGTACGAGCGTACTGATGGGTAAAACCATAGAACCGCCGGTTGTTACAACGGATAATCCATTCACCGGAACCTATACCGGTACTTTCGCCGGAAATTATGGTGCGCCGCAGGGCACTTTCGCGCTGACGGTTTCGACCGCCGGCGCACTCACAGGCAGCGGATACAACAACTCGAACACTCCGGCGACCGCGATAAGTCCTTCAGGAACGGTCACTACGGCCGGCGCGGCGACATTTAACGTGACGTTCACCAACCAGCATAAATTCACCGGTACTTTCACTTCGACCGGCGCGAGCGGCAATTTCTACGAAACCGACGGCACCACCGTTAAAGGCACATGGAGCGCGACGAAGAACGCGGTTACGCCGCAGACGGTGGCGGCGCCCGTAATAACGCCTGCGGGCGGCACTTTTACGGCTTCGCAGAGCGTGACGATAACATGCGCGACGAGCGGCGTGACGATTAAATATACGACCGACGGTACGACGCCGTCTTCTAGCGCCGGCAATACTTACAGCGCCGCGATAACGGTTTCTGCGACGAGCGTTATCAAGGCCGTCGCTATTAAATCAGGCATGACCGATTCGTCGGTTACTCTGGCATCGTTCACTATCGGCACGCAGCCGACTGGCACCGTACCGTTTTTACGCAAGTTCGGAAGTAAGGGTACAGGCAACGGCCAGTTCACCAGCGGTCCGATAAACGTTGCGGTCGATCCTTCGACCGGTTATGTTTTTGTCAGCGACACTTACGGCCACAGGATACAAAAATTCGATGCGAACGGAACTTTTGTTTCGGCTTTCGGCACGATGGGTACCGGCAACGGCCAGTTCCAGTATCCGACCGGCATAGCGATAACACTTGGCGGCGATATGTACGTCGTCGATTATGGCAACAAACGCGTTCAGAAATTTTCGACGGGCGGCACTTTCAAACTGGCGTTCGGCACGGCCGGCACCGGCGACGGCCAGTTCCAGGCCCCCGATTGCGTGGCGGTCGAAAAATACGGTTCGGTTTATGTGACGGATTTTGTTAATAACAACGTTCAAAGATTCAGTTCCGAAGGTAATTTCACTCAGAAATGGGGCGGCGCTGGCACGGGCAACGGCCAGTTCGGAACGAATTCGCCTAAAGATATAGCGGTGGATTCTTCGAGCAACGTTTACGTGGCGGACCTCGGCAATAACAGAATTCAAAAATTCAATACATACGGTACTTATCAAACACAGTGGGGAACTTCGGGCACCGGCAGCGGCCAGTTCACTTCACCGCACGGCGTCTGCGTCGACAGCGACGGGCATGTGCTCGTGTCCGACAAATCATGCCGCATTCAGAAATTCAGCCCCATGGGTGATTTCATTCTTACATGGGGCAGTTCGGGCACGTCCGACGGCCAGTTCACCGATCCTTCGGGAATCTGCGCCGACTCTAACGGAAATATTTACGTCGCCGATTTCGGCAATTCGCGCGTTCAGGTATTCGGGCCCGGCACCACGCCGACGGTCGAAACAGTCGCTACGCCCGCGATAAGCCCGGCGGGCGGCACTTATACATCGGCGCAGAGCGTGAGCATAACCTGCGCGACCGAAGGCGCCGTGATCCATTATACCCACACGGGCGAAACGCCGACGAGCTCGAGCGCCGTGTACAGCGCTCCGCTCAACATTTCAGCGACGGCGACAATAAAAGCCATAGCAATCAAAACCGGCATGACCGATTCCGATGCCGCATCGGCAACTTACACGATACAGGCTTCCTCGACCAAAGTAAAAGCGCCTGACGTAAAAGTCACGAAATGGTCCACGGCCGAAAAATACTGGGTCGAGCTTACGACGCGCGAATCAGGCGTTTCATATTATTATACGACCGACGGAACCGATCCTTCCGCGACTAACGGCGGTTATTATACGGGCGTGTTTACTATAGACGGTGTCGGCACAACCACCGTTAAATTCATAGGAGTTAAAACAGGTTTTGAAAACTCCGATATAGTGACGAATGTTGTTACAATAAACGGAACGCTATAGGCGTCAACTATTAGACTTATTGATGCCAAGCGGTACAATATAAATGATCTTTACTTATGGAGGCTGATAATGTACAAAAAACTTTTTATGGCTCTTGTCCTGGTGGTTCTTTTATCGACTTGCGCGTTCGCGCAGACATCGCAGACGTTGACTTTAAAGCCCGGCTTTAATTTTATAAGTTTTACAACGGCGGTTTCTCTGACGCCGGCCGGTCTTAAAGCATTGAACACGGCCATAGAAGACATTTATCTCTTCAGCGCGGCGGCGGGAAGTTTTTTGAGCGCGAACGAGGGAACGCTGAGCTCGCTCGCGGCCGGCAAAGGCTATATCGTTAAAAGCTCCGCTTCGTCGAATGTGAGCGTTTCGGTTTCCGGCACCGCGCTTTCGACGATCGGCAATGTCAACTTAAAGAGCGGCTTCAATCTGGTCGGTTTTTCAAAACTTCCGGCGACGGCCACTTTTACGCAGGTAATGACCGCTAATTCATTCATAAGCGGGCTTTACAAGTGGAGCGCGGCTGCCGGCAGCTTCATTCAGGTAGTGCGCGGCACCGGCGGAACGCCTGAACAGCTCGACGGCGTCGACCCGTCGTTCAACGCGGGCGAATCGTATTTTTTCAATTTGACCCAGGACGTTCAGATAAACTTCGACGGCACCGGCATATTGATGGGAACCAATATAACTCCACCGGTGGTGGTAGATCCGACCGAAAATCCCTTCGCCGGCACCTACAGCGGCACATTTAACGGCACCTACGGCGCGCCGCAGGGTACGTTCGTGATCACCGTTACGACCCAGGGCGTTCTTAACGCTAACGGCGTGAACAACTCGAACGTCCCGCCCACTACGATAACCGGCAGCGGAACGGTAACCAATGCCGGCGCGGCCGATTTCAGCATTAAATTGACCAATAACCATAAATTCAGCGGAACGTTCACCTCGACCGGGGCGAGCGGAAGTTTTTACGAGACCGACGGCGTCACGGTGAAAGGCACCTGGCAGATAACTAAAGCTGGCGGCTCCAATTAAAAGTCTTTTTATTTACCGAACAGGAACCTGGCGGGATTGACCGAGCAGAAGGTGTGTTTGGCTTCGGCAGTCAGATGCGGCGTTTCGGAAAAGTAACTCAGGTATTTGCTGTAGGACTCGATCTTTAACAGGCTCATCATGAAATCGGAGCCGAACAGAATTTTATCGGGTACCGCTTTCGACATTTTATGCGGCAGTTTTTCGAGTAACGCCTTAAGGCCCGCGTAATAAGCCGGGTCATACCCGTTGAAGGATAGATCCGTGTAAACGTTTTCGTATTTATAGATAAGCGTGCATATCCGGTTCGACCAGTCGGAGAAGGGCGCCAGGCCCTTTCTTCCGAAATGCGCCAGATTTAATTTCAAACCGGGATAATGCTTCAGCGCCTCTTCCCAGCGGGCGGGCGATGTGAATTTCAGAGCCTCGGCGGCGCCGCAGGTGGTGTAGCCTTCGTCGTTGCAGTGGGCCGTTATGGGGATTCCTTTTTTTTCGCAGAGCGAATAGAGCATATTCACTTTTTCTAATTCATCCGCATCGTCTTCCGGCCACGGATCGAAGCCCAGCGGCGGATACACTTTTATCCCGGCGAAACTGTGGGCGCCGAGTTTTTTAATGCCGCCGTCGAAATCGCCGAATCTTTCGGCGAGCGCCGCGCGCGATGGCGAAAATTCGTCGAAGTACTGCTTCAGAATGGATTCCAGCTTGTTTTTGGTGTAGTTTCTGGTGTTGACTCCCAGGAACGGGTATATTTCGAAAAAAGCATATTCGCTTTTTTTGATGTATTTTTTAATGCCGTTGAACAGGTCGATGATCTGCTCTGTGACTGGTTTCTGCGCGGGCTCGCTGTAATAGGTGTCGAGTTTCTGCGCCTCGGGGTTGCCGAAATCCATTATCAGCGGGGTCAGAAGCGCATTTTTATAAAATTTACCGCCGATGTTCAGCCCCGATTCGGCGTCCAGCAGCGGCGGCGCGAAGCCGTATCTGCCCAGAAGGCAGTTCTCCATCAGCAGAAAAACGCTGCCCGCGTCGTTTTCCATGACCGCCAGAAGGTTCTTCGCTTCTTTGTACGAGCCGGCCATTTCAAAGAGTTCGCGTATGATCTTTATTTTAGTGAGCGAGTTGATCGAGCTCATGAGCTCTTTCAGGGTGATCTCGCGCAGGGCGCGGACGCAGCGGTTCATGAATGCGATCATGCACGGATGGCTCATGTTCATCGCGTGGCAGTGGATATCGTAAAAAGTGCCGCCCGCGGCAACGGCCGATTTTTTTTCTTTGTTCATATCCGGGGTTCCTTTATGAAATTTACTTTAAAATTAACGTTTAATTATAATTTCTCCGGGTATGCGCTCGCGCGAGAACGTGTGGTATAAAAGATTATCGAGCGCCTCGTTAAGGTAGCGCAGCGACACCGCGAAACCTATGGTAACGGCTATCAGATAGCCGTATCCCATGAATTTCGGCCCTATTATGAGCGCTCCGGCCAGGTTCACAGCGAGGTTTACTCCGAAGAACAGCGCCGAGGCCTTCAGCGTGTAGTTCAAAAAATCGAAGTACATCAGCAGGATGAGCGAAAGCATAAAAAAAGCATGGATCAGCGCCGCGCAGGCGAATACGCACCAGTTCAGCTGGTATTCGGGCGGCATTTTCAGCGCGGCGAGCAGCTGCCTGGAAAAGACGATCGTCATGAACGCGAGCGGCAAAGCGACTTTTAAGATCGAATTGGCACCCCGTATGATCGATTGTTTCATGAGGGCGAGGTTCAGATTGATCGAATCGAGGTTTTCCTTTTCGACTATCGATTTATAAAAATTTCTGAATCTTACGTAAAAATTCGTTTCGACCGACAGCGTGAAAACGGCCATGACGGGGATCAGCATCGCTATAAGGATAAGGTTCATCCTGTCGTAGACGGAATTTTCGTATAAAAGTCCGCTGATGCGGTTTCCGCCGATGAACCAGAAAACGAATTTATCCACCCAGACGCCGGTGTTGAAGAAGAAGCCGACGCCTATCAGCGGCAGGTATTTTTTTATTTTAGCGATGTCAACCGCGGGCTTCGTTTTGGTCTTTTTCGATCTGAATTCGTTCAATATCTGCGAATGCATCGAGGCGAAAATATAGAGTATGCCGCCGGTGAAGCCGCCGAGGTAGAACAGCAGGCCGAAGCGCGTTCCGAGCGTTATTGAAACCGCCGCCGAGATGATGAAGCCAATCGCGAACTGGTAGGAGATGGCTTTGAAATTGCGGCAGGCCGTGAGCACTATGAGCTGTATCCAGATGAGCCCGGTAAGCACGAATAGAAGCGTGCATATGAGAGTATAGGCCGCGCCCATTTTCGCGCTCGAAAAAATCACGGCCGCCGCGATCGCAAGAAGCGGTGCCAGAGCAGTTATCGTTTTAATGTAAACGCCGGGTATCATCTCGAACTTCGATTCGTAAATATAATCGGCTATGACGCGCGTCGCCGTCAGCTGGAATGCCCCCGCGATGACCTGCGAGAAAGCGAAAACGTATATGACGCTGACCTGGAAAAGCCTGTTGAGCCCCGCTTCAGACGTCACGAAGAAACTGACCGCCAGAAACGAAAGCAGCGAATAGATCCACGGCCCCGACGAGATGACCGCCGCGTAAGAATACGCCTTTATGCGGCTGATGAACGAGTCGTCCTTCAGCAGATTTTGAAGCCTGAAGCCTATTCCGGCCATATTTAACTCCTGATCTCCCTTATTTTAGACGCGAGCATTCCGAAGTACAGCTTTCTGTACTGCGCGCACAGGTTCTTTTTCTGATAATAACGCCTCACGCGCTTCTGTCCGGTTATCGCCATTTCCCGCCACATTACCGGGTTCTTTAAAATTTTGACTACCGCGGCCGCCGTTTCGTCCGGCGCCTTTATGGCGGTGATTATCCCGCAGCGGCCGATAGCCGCGTCTTCCGGCGAATCGCCGTAGAGCATCTCGCGGCAGGCTCCGACGTTAGTGGCCACCACGGGCACTCCGGCGATTAGAGCCTCGAGTATGACCAGCGGCTGGACCTCGGTTATCGAAGTCAGCACCAGAACGTCGATGAGCTTATAGTAATCGGCGGTACTTGCAAGGCCCGTGAATTTTATGTGGTTGGCCATATCGAGCGAACTCACCAGATTTCTTATTTCGCGGGCGTAGTCGGCGTCCTCGTCGTCCGGTCCGATTATATAGAACTCGACGCCGGCCAGAGAGTCTTTTATCATTTTGGCTGCCTTGACGAAGGTCTCGACGTCTTTAACGGGAACGACGCGCCCGACGAACCCAACTTTCAAAACGGCGTCGGAGCCGCCCATGCGTCCTTTTAAATTCTCGTATTTTTCGATGTCTATCCCGTTGGGTATGAGCCTTATGCGCCCCTCGTCGGCGCCCAGTGAAACCTGCATCTTCTTGTTCTCGGAGTAAAGCGATATCAGCTCGTCCGCGTGCCTGTAGGTGAGCCGCGACAGGAAATCGAATATCTTTATCCAGAAATCTTTGATTTTACCCAGCTGCGCCTGCAGCTTTAGCGACCCCATTCCCTCGTCGAGCATCCACGACGCCTCGGCCACTTCGATCTTGCGCTCGACCGTGTAAATTCCGTGCTCGGTGAGGATTATCGGCGAGCCGGTCTTCATTTTCGCGCTCACCGCGTATAATCCGGCATAACCGGTCGAGACGGGATGATATATCGACGCCTTCAAAATGGGGGCGTTGAGTATCTGCAACAGGGGAAGATGGGTCGTGCGGAAGGTCCAGTAATAGTCGATGAAAGAAGTCGAAAGGCCGCACTGCTTGTATAAATTAGTTATAATGTCGAAGGCTTCCTTGGAATATAATATTTTTTCGCCTGTGATCTTATCGTGGCTGGCCGGCGTTTCGATTTCCGCGCCGCCGTAGTCGGCGAATCCTTCGGGCGATACGCGTTTAAGTATCTGGGCGAAGCGCGAATGGTCGCCTATTTTTATCTCCTGGTGGAAGGAGTAGAAATCGAACGAGTCCGCCTTCATTTCGTTCGAGCCGTCGGAGTCGACAACCGGCTCGTGTATGGGGATCTCGATATACTCGATCACGTTGGGCGGGAGTTTATATTTGAACTCCCTGAACGGATCTTTTTTAGAGGAAATATGGACCACGCCGAACGTGAAATTCGCGAAATCCTTTATCAGATTATGCGTCCACGCGGAAACGCCGCCGGTTATATACGGATATGTGCCTTCGCAGATCAAACAGATATCGACCATTTTTTCATCCCAATTCGCTTATTATTTCGAGAGCGGTTTCGCCGCCGTTCTTCTGGAGTATATTATAAAAACTGAATTTATCTTCGACGCCGAGTTTTTTAGAGATCGTTTTATAAAAATTCATCAGGTCGGGGTTTTTGGCGTACAGCGCGGTGAAACGCCCGACGCCCGCCCCCGCTCCGAAGCCGCTGTCGCCCGGAAGCGCGGCCTCTTTCAAACCGCTTAAAAAAGCGCCGGTCAAAAGGGTTATAAAATTATCGTTTTTGAATTCAGGCCAGCGCGCCGCCTCGAAGACCCTGTCTATATTGTTTTTAGTTATAAAATAAACCGCGTCCTTGACCGCGTAGTAAAGCGGCCCCGAATGCGCGGTTTCGCCCGCGCCGTTCAAGTGCGGCCGGCCGCCGCCGCTTGCGTCCGCGCCGAAAAAATAATTCGCGACGGCTTTTAAAGCGTCGACGCTCGAGGTTTCTTTCAGCAGGTTCACGTAAAGTATCAGATCGGCTTCGCGCGCGTTTTCTATAAAAAATTTCGCCGCGCCAGGCGCGCTTTTAAGCGAGGAAACTAGGATCTTGCGGATTATTCGGCTGTAAAGGCCGCCGCGGCTTAAATTGACGGAGCGTGCGTATTCATGGATGAAATCGGTCAGGCCTTTATACGTCGCGAGCGCGGCCGCTGCCGCTATAAGGTCGATGTCCTTATATTCAAAAAGGCTTTTAATGACCCGCTTATAAAATTTATATTCGCCGCAGTCTTCCGCCGCCGGAAACGTTCGTCCGCGGACCCTTTTGATATACGCTTCGCAGAAGAGCGTGTAGTCGCGCGCATCGTTGCAGCAGCCGGCAAAAAGCGACTCCAGATGACCCTGTGAAAGATATTTAACCAGAAGCGGTATGGCCGCGCCTTTTATGTCGGGAAAATCCCGCGTGAAGATGGATCGGGCGAGGCCCGGCAGAAAATCTTCGGGTAACAGGCCCTTGAAATTATTTCTGCCGATGAGCTCGAGCGCCGCGGCTTTTATACGCCGGTCGGAGTTTTCCGAGTACATTCGCAGCGCGGCGTCGGCGCTCCTTTGAGTTTTTACGGTGAGCAGGCTTAAAAGCGTCAGATATTCGAGTTTATCGTGCGCGCTTTTAGCGGAATTGATAAGGCCGGTTAGTATCAGCGTCATTTTAGCGCGGTCGATATTTTGAAGCGCGTTCCAGCAGAAGAATTTCAGCGCGTGGTCGCTTCCGCGCACGATCAGCTCGAGGCAGTTCGAAATATGCGCGGGTTCGCCGGAATCGATGAGCTTGACAAGGCATTTGCGGCGAAGAAGGCCGTCCGCCGAGTCGTCGGCCGCGAAGCGGGCCAGAAAATCGAAGGCCCCCGCTGACGAGAAATTAAGCGCGGAGTCTATGACGGCGCGGTCGATGTTTTCGCCCCGTTTGAAGATAAATTCACGGTAAATTTCGAGCATGACGTCTTCGCCCGCCAGAAAATGCGCGTATTTAAGGGCGCTTTTCAAAACTTCGGCGCGGCCAGTCCTGAAACTTTCCGTAACCAGCGCTGCGTATTTAAGCCGCGCGCCGGCGTCGCTTTTCGCGTGCAGGCAAATATATTTCAGCGCGGATTCGAACAGGTCGAGTTCGTCGTTTTTCGGGGGCGAGGCGAGGAACGAGG
>Ga0209212_1001937_pt1 | contig 31283 bp, 31 predicted proteins | sample RifGroC2_FD_183996 | JGI IMG/M metagenome (GOLD analysis project Ga0209212, IMG submission 183996) | Groundwater microbial communities from Rifle, Colorado, USA - Groundwater C2 (SPAdes) (version 2) | ecosystem: Environmental > Aquatic > Deep subsurface > Groundwater | place: Rifle, Colorado...
CCGCCGTAAAAGCCGGAGCCAAAGCGGCTTATGTGATGAAAGAGCCGATTTTGGCCGCTATCGGCGCGGGTATTTCCATCCAAGAGCCGATCGGGCATATGGTGGTTGACATCGGCGGGGGGACGACGGACGCGGCCGTTATTTCTTTGGGAGGCATCGTCGCTTCCGCGTCGCTGAAATGCGCCGGGGACAAAATCAATCAGGCCATCGCCGATTACATCAAGAAAAATTTTAATCTGTTTATCGGCGACAGGACGGCCGAAGACATAAAAATAAAAATCGGCTCGGCGGTTTTAGTGGACGAAGAAATGGTCTACAAAATAAAGGGCCGGGATTTTCTCACCGGCTTGCCCCGAGCGGCGGAAATTACCACCAACGAGGTGGTGAAAGCGATTGATTCCGAACTTAAAGATATGATGAAGGTTATCAAAAATGTCTTGCAGGAAACTCCGCCCGAACTTGCCTCGGACATCATAGACAACGGCATCACGATGACCGGCGGTTCCTCGCTTTTGAGGAATATTGACGAGCTGGTTTTCCGTTCCACCGGCGTAAAAGCCCATGTGGCCGACGACGCTTTGCTTTGCGTGGCCAAAGGCGCCGGTCTGGCTCTGGATCACTTGGATACTTACAAGAAAAGTATTATCGCCAAGAAGTAATTTTATGCGCCCGATTCTAAAAGCCCATATTAAGAAAAGGGAATTTCACCACGCTTATTTGCTGTGCGGGGACGGAGAAGCCGGCAAGAAAATGGCCGAGGAAGCGGCCAGAGCCATACTGGCGGAAGATAATTTGGAATCTCATCCGGACTTTTCATTCAGGCGGTTCGGACTTTTCGGCATAAACGACAGTCATAATCTGACGAGCTGGGCGGCCACGAAATCTTTTTCCGGCCGGGGAAAAGTTTTGGTGATGGAAGTTTTTTCCTTCAATATGGAATCATCCAACGCGCTTCTGAAGACCTTGGAAGAGCCGGGCGAGAAAATCCATTTTTTCATCATCGTGCCATCGGTTGAAAGTGTCATACCCACTCTTCGCTCAAGGTTGACGGTTATTGATGTTTCTTCCGGCAAAGGAGATTTGGAAAAAGACTTACTGGAAATCGGCCGGAAATTTTTGGCCGCTTTGCCCAATAAAAGATTGGAAATGGTAAAAAAAATGTCCGCAAAAAGCGATGAGGAAAACGAATTATTGTCGGAATCGGCCGCCAACAAACAAAAAGCCGTCCAATTTTTAAACGCTCTGGAATTTCTGCTCCACTTGGACATTGAATGTCCAAACGGGCGTATGGCTCTGGAAGAATTATCCCGAAGCCGGCAATTTATCTTTGACCGAGGAGCCTCGGCTAAAATGATTTTGGAACATCTGGCGCTGGTTCTGCCTATTTTCAAATAAACAATAAAATTGATACAATAAAAACAATGTCCAAAGTGGTGCTTTATCGCAAATATCGGCCGCAGAGCTTTGAGGAAGTTTTGGGGCAGGATCATATTGTTCCGATTCTGAAAAACGCCGTCAAGACGGGGCGAATTTCCCACGCTTATCTTTTCTCCGGCTCCCGCGGGACGGGCAAGACGAGTTTGGCCAGAATTTTGGCCAAAGAAGCGGGATGCTCCGATGTTGACTTGATAGAAATTGACGCCGCTTCTTCGCGGGGCATAGACGAAATACGGGCGTTAAGAGAGGCCGTTAGATTTTCCCCAATGCGGGGACAAGTCAAAGTCTACATCATAGATGAGGCGCATATGCTGACCAAAGAAGCCTTTAACGCGCTGCTCAAAACTTTGGAAGAGCCGCCCCTGCACGCCATTTTCATCTTGGCCACCACGGAGTTGGACAAAATGCCGGAGACGATAATTTCCCGCTGCCAGAATTTTTCTTTCCGCAAAATTTCCGAAGAAGTGTTGAGATATGCCTTGAAAAATATCGCCAAAAAAGAAGGCTTTGAAATAGACGACGGGACGGCCGGCCTTATCGCTCTTTGCGCCGAGGGGTCGTTTCGCGACGCCCAAGGGATTTTGGATCAGATAATTTCTTCGGGCGATAAGAAAATTACGGAAGAATTCGCCAGACGATTTTTGTCCGCCCCGCCGAGAGAATTAGTTGAAAAGTTTCTTGCCGCCGTTTTGGAGAAAAAAGCGGAAAGCGGGCTGGAAGCCATTCAAACGGCAATGGATAAAAACATTGACATAAAAATTCTTTACAAAATGATTTTAAGGGATTTGCGTTCGGCCATTCTGCTCAAACTGGCTCCGGCGATGAAGAGGCAAATCCAAGATTCGTACAGTGAAAACGAATTCAAGTTTTTAGAAAAACTCAAAGACGCGGCCAAGCCGGGCGAGCTGGAGCGGGCGCTGAAAATAATGTTGGAATATTACGAAACCCGCTCCCGTTCCTATCTGCCTCAGATGCCGCTGGAACTTGCCTTATTGGCGATAATCGGCCAGGGCAAGTAGGCGTTTATTCTCGGATAAACGCCTTTAATTTTTCCGGTAAATGTGTTAAAGTATTGCGTAATATTGGGGGATCGTCTAACGGCAGGACAGTGGCCTTTGAAGCCATTAATCGGGGTTCGAGTCCCTGTCCCCCAGAATTAAAATTTTGATATTCTTAATATCTAAAAATTTTAATTTTTGATTAGACTGGACGAGAAGGAAATGACCCAATGTCATTTCCCGGGATTTTCCACAAGAAAATCGAGTCCCTGTCCCCCAGCCAAAAAAACGAATTCGGACAAAGACGATTTGATGTTTTGCAGTTAAAAGAGTTCGCAAAACTTTACAAAAAGCCTTTGGACTATTTTGTTAAATAAAATTATGAAAATTTTAGAACATAAAGCAAAAGTTTTCGGTCAAGAATGCAGACTAGATTTGATGCATTTTGATAAAAACGACGGCAAGGAATGGAAAAGAATTTTCGATATTTGGAAACAACTTAAATTAGGCTTGAGGGAGTATAAGTCTAGAGAACCAAATATGCCAGAGGGATTATCGGAAGTAGCTTTTTGTCTTTGGTCAGGTTCAGCACGATATATAAGACTCAAAGGAGGAAAGAAAGGAATTGCCGGATCATTTGATACTTTTGATTTGAAAAATAATAAAGCTCAACAGATTAAAGCTTGTAGTATTGATAATGACCTTACATCTTTTGGACCAAAATCAAAATGGGACGATTTATATTTTGTAGATTTCTATAACAACGGCAAGGTTGATGGAAGATTTGACGTATATCTAATTCCAAATAAATATATACAAAATCAATCTCTAAACAAAAAAGAGACCTTTACTGATCAACAGGGACAAAAAAGACGACCTCGGTTTGGAATTAAGAAAGAAATTATTGCTAAATACAAAATAAAACCCCTAGGTAAAGCTGTGAAAGTTTGGTAATTATTCCATTGCTTTCATCATTTGTCTTCCAACAGCTTCAATAACCGGAACACTAACGGAGTTTCCAAATTGCTTATATAAAGCAGAATCAGCTAGTTTTGGTATTTTATAATCAGTAGGAAATCCTTGAATCCGAGCGCACTCTAGCGGAGTTAGTTTTCGGATACCTTTCTTGTCTTTAATAATTGGCACATTGTGTCCACCTGTTCCCATATTTGCTGTTAATGTTGGGCAGACACCACTTTTGTTTTCTCGGACATATTGTCTACGCCATTGATAAACCTTTCCTTCTTCTTTTATAGAACCTTTTAGTTTTTCAAACAGGGGCTTGCCATTGTAATAGTATTTTTCTGGTACATTTTTGTCTAGCAAGTCAGTAATTTTCACAGTTAATTTTACTGGACTAGGAAATTCAAATTTTTCAGAATAGTCTTTGTTTCTAAAACCAACCATATAAACACGCTCTCTGTTTTGTGGGATATTCCCATATTCCATACTATTTAAAACTTTTGTTTTCAAATGATAGCCAAGATTTTCCAGTGTTTCTTGAATTATTCTAAAAGTTTTACCTCCGTCATGGCTTTTTAGATTTTTTACATTTTCAAGCAGAAAGCCCTCGGGCTTTCGTGCGTCAAGAATTCTTGCAATATCAAAAAATAAATTTCCTCTACCTTTCTCATCATCAAATCCTTGTCTATATCCTGCAATAGAAAAAGCCTGACAAGGAAAACCACCCAAAAGAAAATCAAATTTTGGCAAATCATCAATTCCAATCTTTCTAATATCTTCTACCACTAACTTTGAATCTCTAAAATTTAGATCGTAAGTATCTTTACATTGAGGCTCAAAATCATTTGCAAAAACTGTTTTGAATCCAGCGTTCTCGAATCCTAAACGAATTCCTCCAACACCAGCAAAAAGGTCGATTGTCTTGAATCCATGCTTTGTCTTTTTGGAAACTATTTTTTCGGGTTTATCGGTGATGTTGCTTATCACCTGCACGACAACGCCTCGCACTTCAACATCCGTTCTAAATAATGTCGGCATACTTGGATTTCTTGGTTCAAGTCGGTATCGCGCTTTTTCTCGGTATAACTTTTTTAGCGTTGCTTCGTTGTCATCAATAATAGCGACAACTGTTTGCCCATTTTCTGCTACTGATTGTTTTTTGATTACAACAATATCTCCGTCAAAAATTCCTTCGTCAATCATGCTTTCTCCAACAACACGCAGGGCATAGTATCCTTCTGATGTTTTAATGCTTGGATTGACTATAGAGATAGTGTCTTCAAAATTTTCAATGGCTTCAATGGGATATCCAGCAGCAATTTTTCCGATAATTGGAATTTCTAAGATGGATTTTATTTCTTTTCTCAACGAGAGGCTTCTAGCGGAGTTTTCGGACTTTGAAAGATACCCTTTTGCTTTAAGGGAATTGATATGTTCGTGAATAGTAGAGACTGCTTTGAGTTTTAGTTTCTTTCGTATTTCTTCAATGGTCGGAGATATACCATTTTCAGAAATATAGCTATTTATGAAATCAAAAACCTGTTTTTGCTTTTTTGTGATGTTTGACATATTGCATTGAAAATCTATTTGCGCTACACTTTGATTATAACCGAACAGAAGCCGAAAGACAAAGCAAGGTTATCCACAAAGTCTATGGAAATACATTCTCTACACAAAAAAATCAATATTGTTCTCGATGAAGAGGTGCGTTCATATGCTGCTAGAGGGCGTAGAATGGGTGCCCTTGGCAGTATGAATATAGGACTTCAAAGTATGCCAAATAATGGCTGGACAAATGAGGGACAAGTTCCTGCAATTTTATTTGACGAAAGTAATAAGGAAGTTATCTCGTCTCCAAATGCGACTATTCTTCTTAGGCTTTATTCCTCACTAGATACTGAATCTAAAACTAATTTTAAAACTTATCTAATATCAAATCTTAGAAAAGATTCTCCTTATGTAAGTATCGGATATTTAATTCTTTTTGTTCTATATCGAATAGGAGAAATTACAGAGGCTTTGAAAAACGCGCGACGAGCTTTATCGGGTGATTCTCAACATGGGTATAGTAATCTTTTGGGTATTACCTCAATGATAATCTCGAGAGAATATTTAGAAATAAACCCGACAGTTTATGAAGAAATAAAATTAATTTTACAAGGTGATACTGAACATAATTTCCAGCTTTTTGAAAAAATCAATCTAGCCCTCTTGAAACATCTTGAAATAGAATTAAGTGATGTAAATCCTGAAATAAATACTGACCGTGATAAGGTCTTGGAGTTATGGGGCAAAAAATTCTCAAACATAGAAGTTCCGGCACTTATTAAAGAAATTGATGATTATTTTCGTGAGGGTGATTTTTCACCAACTAAATTTGCGACTTGTATAGGAAGAATCCGAGTGTTACTTGTTGAAGTATCTAAAAAAATTGTACTAGGTATCGCAAAATCGAAATCAGACACTTCAGTCACAGAAACTTCAGAAGAGGCGTTTTTCTTTCAATATTTAAAAAATAAAGATTTTATTTCAGATAGTGAATGGAATATTTTGAGATCATTGTATGCAATGGCGTCAGATAATGGAGCTCACATGTCAATTTCTAATCGAGAATACACAAGATTGATAAGGAATATCTCTTATGAGATTATATTGTTGTTTGTTAGTAAGTATGAGTTTTAGAGGGAGTAATCCCCGCCGTTTTATAATATCTCCTAAAAATGGCGGGGTTTTGTGCGCGCACAGGGTGGCACAATCCGCTTTATGAGTTACCACGACCAAAAAAGTTAAATTTTATTTTAAAAAGTTTTTGTGTTAATATAAAAACAATGAAAATTACGCTTTCTGAAATTTTGCTCCAGGCGCGAAAAAATAATTTGGCCATCGGGCATTTTAATATTTCCAGTCTGGAACAGTTAAGAGCGATTATGGAGGCGGCCAAAAAGTTTAACGCGCCGGTAATGATTGGCCTGTCTGAAGGAGAAAGAAAATTTGTCGGGCTTAAGCAAGCGGTTGCCCTCGTTAAATCTTTTAAAGAAGAATACGGCCTGCCGATTTTTCTGAATCCCGACCATTCTCATTCGGTGGAATCCGCCAAGTCGGCTTTTGACGCCGGTTTTGATTCCGTCCATATAGACTTGTCCAAATTGCCTTTTAAAGAAAATATTGAAGGCGCGAAAGAAGTAGCGGATTACGTAAAATCCAAAAATCCGGAAATGTCCGTGGAGGGTGAGCTAGGTTATTTGCGTGGAGAATCGCGAATACAGAGAGAGGTGATAACGATAAAGCCGGAAGACCTGACTAAGCCGGAAGAAGCGGTGGAGTTTGCCGAGAAAACCGGCATAGACCGTTTTGCCGGCGCTTACGGCAACAGTCACGGCATTTCTTTAGACGAGCCGGCGTTGGATATTGAAAGAATAAGAGCCGTAAGGAAAGTTTTGCCGGAAAAAGTGGCGATGGTTTTGCACGGCGGTTCTGGTATTCCCGACAGTCAAGTAAAAGAAGGGATAAAAGCGGGGATTGCCAACATCCATATCAACACGGAAATAAGAACGGCTTACGCCGAAGCCCTGCGGAAATTTTTGGCGGAAAATCCGGAAGAAGCCACGCCGTATAAAATTTTAGCGCCGGCAGTGGAAGCGGTGCGCGAAAAAGTGGAAGAAAAATTAAAATTATTCGGATTTTAAATTTTATGAAAATATACATTACGCGAAAAATTCCGGAAATCGGAATCCAGATGTTAAAAGACAAAGGCTACGAAGTGGAGATAAACCCCAAAGACCGGGTTTTGTCCAAATCGGAGCTGATTAAAATTCTCAAAAATAATTCTTATGACGCCGCGCTTTGCCTTTTGACCGATAAGATTGATGGGGATATTTTTGACGCCGCGTCAAACGCCAAAATTTTCGCCAATTATGCCGTCGGTTTTGACAATATAGACTTGGATGCGGCCAAAAAAAGAGGGGTGATGGTGAGCAATACGCCGGGCGTTTTGAGCGAAGCGGTGGCGGAGCATTCGGTGGCGCTTATGTTGGCTATAACCAGAAGAATTGTTGAATCGGACAAGTTTGTCCGGGCCGGAAAGTATAAAGGCTGGGCGCCGATGTTGCTTTTAGGCGGCGGGCTTTTCGGAAAAACCGTCGGCATAATCGGTTTGGGCCGGATAGGAACGAAGGCGGCCCACATAGCCTCGCAAGGGTTCGGCGCCAAAGTCATTTATTATGACATAAGAAGAAACGAAGATTTTGAAAAAGAATTCCCGGCGGGTTCCATTGAATTTAAGCCGAGCGTTGACGAAGTTTTGAAAGGAGCCGATTTTGTGTCCGTTCATCTCCCGCTTACCGAACAGACAAGATACATAATAAACAAGGAGAAACTGGCGATGATGAAGCCGACGGCGTATCTCGTCAACACCTCCCGCGGGCCGATAATAGACGAAACGGCTTTGGCGGAGGCGTTGAAAAATAAAATAATAAAAGGCGCGGCCTTGGATGTTTTTGAAAACGAACCGAAAATTTCCAAAGGCCTTTTGAAACTGGACAATGTCGTTTTGACTCCTCACACCGCATCGGCCACCGAAGAAGCCCGTTCCAAAATGGCGGAAGTAGCGGCGCAAAACATAATAGAAGCGCTGGAAGGCCGAGTTCCGCCCAATCTGGTTGTTAATCGTTAATGTCAAGGTCTCGCCTTGACTGTCAAGGCGAGACCTTGACATTAGTTGGCGGAGCTTGTTTTTTTGAAATTATTTGATAGACTGGCTGTTATGTTGAAATTAAACACGGAAATAAGAAATGTTTTCGGGAAAAAATTAAAAGAAGACAGAAAGGAAGGCAAGCTTCCGGCTGTTGTCTATGGAAAAGGCAAGGAATCAAAAGCCCTTTTCGTCAATCTGAACGAGTTCAAAAAAATTTGGAACAAAATTGAGGAAGCCACGATAGTCAAATTGCAGGGCGGTTCCAACGACGATGTTCTTGTCTACGACGCGGAAAAAGATCCGGTCAGAGGGGAGTTTATTCATGTTGACTTTTACGCTTTGGATGTGGACAAGCCCATTACGGCGGAAGTAAAGATTGTTTTTGAAGGTGTGGCGCCGGCGGTTAAAGAAAAAGGAGGCGTTTTGGTCAAAGTCTTGCACAGTCTGAAAATAGAAGCCTTGCCCAAAGATTTCCCTCACGAAATAAAAATTGACGTTTCCAAACTGGCCAATATCGGTGACAGGATTACCGTGAAAGATTTGGCGCTTGGAAAATCGGTGAAAATTGAAGCCAGAGAAGACCAAGTCATAGTTTTGGCCAAACCGCATACGGAAGAAAAAATTGAAGAAGCGCCGAAAGCGATAGAAGACATTGAACTTTCAGAAAAGAAAGGCAAGAAAGAGGAGGAGGGAGAAGAGGGAACGGTAATACCGGGCGGAAAAGCGGTTACGGAAGGTAAAAAAGAAGGGAAGAAGTAATCATCGTTCAAAAACAAGTTCCGCTGATAGCGGGACTTGTTTTTGTTTGTTATAATGTACTCACAAATGCGTAAATTTTTAAAACCGATTATCGTCTTGCTGGCTTCTTTTGTTTTCTTTCATTTCACTGTCTCTTTTGCTGAGGAAGTGAATCAAGCCTCCACTCAATTATTCAGAGAAGAGCTTCAAAAGCAATTAGACAATTTGGATAGCCAGATCGGAGCCCTTGATTCCGTAATCCGGCAGAAGCGGACCGAATCCGCCAGTTTGGAACGGGATATCGCCATATTTGACGCGAAAATAAAAAAAGCTAAACTGGAAATTCAAAGGCGTGACGCGGAAATCGCCAGGACAAAAACAGGCATTTCTCAAAAAGCGGAGCAGATAATAACACTTTTGGCCAAAAGCGAAAAAAAGAAAGATTCTTTGGCGGAATTAATAAGAAAAAACAATGAAATGGATTCCACCGGCTTGGCGGAAATTATTTTGGGCTATCAAAAAATGTCCGACTTTTTCGTGACGGAAGACACCCTAGAACCGATTCATCGCCTCATCCAGGATACCTTGGATGAAATAAGGTCAACAAAAAAACAAACGGAAAAAGAAAAAGACGATTTGACGGAATATCAGGCCGAACAATTTCAATTAAAAGCGGCGCAAGAAAGGGAAAGAAAAAAACTGTCCGCCAACGAAGCCGAAAAAAAAAATTTATTGAAGATTAGCAAAGGAGTGGAGAAAGGCTATCAGGCGATAATGGCTTTGAAGCAAAAAGACGCCGCCACCATAAGAAGCCAATTGTTCTTGCTTTCCGGTTCGCCGTCCATTTCGTTTGAAAAAGCGGTGGAATACGCCAATTTGGTTTGGAACAAACTGAAAGTAAGGCCGGCCTTTTTGCTGGGGGTGATAAGAGAAGAATCAAATTTGGGCGCCAATGTGGGAAAAGGAAACTGGAAAGAAGATTTGGCGCATCCGAATTGCGCCAAGCAGAGGACGGCTTTCGTTCAGATAACTTCCGAACTCGGCCTTGATCCGGACTTATTGCCGGTGTCAAAAAAAGTTTGGTACGGTTACTGCGGCGGGGCGATGGGGCCGGCCCAATTTATGCCCGCAACTTGGCTTTTATACAAAAAAGGCATTTCTAACATCACTGGAAACAATCCTCCGAATCCATGGGACCCAAAAGACGCTTTTATGGCGTCTGGCTTGCTTTTAAAAGACAACGGCGCGTCGGCCGGAGGGTATGCCGCCGAAAGAAAAGCGGCCCTCAAATATCTGGCCGGAGGCAATTGGGAAAAACCAAAAGGTTCAAACAGAGAAAATCCCTCATACGCTTTTTACGGAAACGATGTGATGGAATTCGCCGCCGATTATCAAGAGCAAATTGACATTATCAACAAAATGGCCAGTCGGTAAAAGGCGAGTTGTGCGACACCGAGTGTCCAACATTTTAGAAACTTTTGACGATCTTATCCAGATTGCCTTCCATTATTCTTTCTATGTCGTGAAATGATTTTTTAACGCGGTGGTCGGTGATTCGGTCCTGCAGAAAATTGTAAGTCCTTATTTTTTCCGAGCGGTCTTGAGTGCCTATCTGTTGCCGTCTCTCGTCGGCCAATTGGTTTTGCGCCTGGCTGGCCTGGCCGCTTTCCAATTTTGCGGACAACAAAGCCAGCGCTTTTTCGCGGTTTCTCTGCTGGGACCTTTCGCTGACGCATTTGACCGTCAAACCGGTCGGCTTGTGGGTGATCCGGACCGCCGTTTCCACTTTATTGACATTCTGGCCGCCGGCTCCGCCCGAACGGGTGAAAGTGATTTCTAAATCTTGCGGTTTAATATTCATTTTTTCCTCATTTCTTATCGGCAAAACGGCCACCGAGGCGGTAGAGGTATGGACCCGGCCGGACTTTTCCGTGGCCGGCACGCGCTGAACCCGATGCACTCCGCTTTCCTGTTTTAATTTATCGTAGACTCCGTCGCCCGATATTTCCAAAAACACTTCTTTATATCCGCCCAGTTCGCTTCTTGACTCGTCAAGAATAACGGCGCTCCAGCCTTGCTTGGCGGCGAATCGGGAATACATATTGGCCAAGTCGGCGGCGAAAAAAGCGGCCTCGTTTCCGCCCGCTCCGGCGCGAATTTCCAGAATGATACTTTTAATATCAGGCATTATTTTTTGCTTTTAGAAGTTTTTGCGGCTGTTTTAGCTTTAGCTTGTCTGGCTTTGAATTTCTCCACTCGGCCGGCGGTATCTATGATTTTCTTGTTGCCGGTGAAAAACGGATGACAGGCGCTGCAAATTTCCACGCGAATGGATTTCACGGTGGAGCCGGTTTTTATCTTGTTTCCGCAGGCGCAGGCGATAACCGCGTCGGAATGATATTGAGGATGTATTTCTTTTTTCATAACATTATATATAACATAAAGGCGCAATTTCTGCAAATTGCGGCGGGTAAAAATTATTGTCTATTTTGCCTATCGTCCAAATAGACAATAAAAAATAAAACCTTCTGGAATCTTGACGACTTCCAGAAGGTTTGAGAATAAGGCGATAGGCAAGCGCCTTATTTGCTTATTTAATTTTTACCCTTAAAATCTTTTTTACCTTTTGAGCGGTAAAAAAGATTTTTAAAATTCCTTTTTTGGTGCTATTGGCCGTTACTGTGAACTCGGCCGACCCCTCTTCGTCGGAAAGCGCGCTGAGGGGTGAAATACTCACCTTCTTATTGAAACTTTTTGTCCCTATGGTGATACTAGGAACAGGCAGGCCTTCCCCGTCCAACACTTTTGCCGTAACTGTAGTTGTTTCTCCTTTGAGGAGAAACAACTTACCTCTTTTAATGTTGGCGGAAGTTAGTCTGATTTCACTAACTTCACCAATAATTTTAGTGAAGCGAATTCCCACTTTGGCTTGGGAATCCGCTTCCTCACCCGTCTTTTCCAAGGCTTTGAAACAGATATTATACTCAGAATCACAATATTCTTGCATCAAACCTAGAACGGGAATATCGTCATTGTCCAAATAAGTTAACGAGTCAGAGAATTTGCTCAAATCTCTTTCATGTTTTCTTAAAAGAACTACTTTTCTTTTTCCCTCTATTTCAAAAGAGGAAAAAACTTTTGAATCAAACTCGCCCAACTCCCTAAAATATTCCAAGAAATATAAAATAGGACTCTTGTCCTTGTCATACCCAAGAAATATTATTAAAAGTTTTATACCGGCAGAAATTAATTCCCGCTGGTCCAATTGATATTCACCGTCATCGGAGATTAATTTAATTTGACTGGTATCTAACCAGCCCAGCCTATACTTGGCGAGACTGTCTATTTGGGCGAAACGACGGCCCATTGTACTATGATCGTCGCCGTAACCAATAAATTCTCCCGTGGAAACTCGGCGGCTGTCGGCGTGGAGAAGCCCGAGCCCGTGCCCGAGCTCGTGGGAGATATAAAGAGTTTCCAAAGGAAGACATATTTCACTTACAACGGTTAGAGCCAAATTAATCTGGCCCTCGTTCGTGGAAAATGACCATTGGCCCAAAGTGCCAAAGGCATATCTCCACCCCTTTCCTGTCCTCATAAAAATAATTCTACCCCCTTCCCATTCCCTAAAATCAACATATTGATCCAACATGCTTATGGCATCATCCATAAGCGCGCTGATACGATTTATCTCCTCGTCGGTTCCATAACCGTATTCGCTGGATGGTTTCAACATATTTTTCCATCCGTTCAGACATTCTCCCGTTAGCCACATTCTTTCCCACGAACACTCTCCCCAAAAAAAGTTATCCGAATGTTTATTGGAAAAAACTTTATTGTCCATCTCAACTTTACCCCAACCCGGAAGACTGTGATCCGGGAAGGATACCAGGACCGGCAATGTTATTTGCGGTCCTAGCACAGGCGCTCTTTCCGGAAGATAAATACTTATATCTGCCGTTGAACGCCTTTTTTTCTTGTTTTTCTTGGTGGGAGTGGCGGGAGGGGCAGATAATTCTATTTTTCCGCAACGAAAATTCTTTTTCCCGTCAGCGTCCCATTCCCATTGGCCGGAGATTTTGATTTTCTGGCCCGGCGTCAGAGACGGCGCATCGGCCGGCGGAGAAAACTGCGTTCTCTTCTCCTTGCTTTTTATAAAATATACCGGTCCGCATTCGCCCCCGTTCTCAATTTTCGTAGCCATAAGGACATCTAAGGTTCCTTCTATTTCTTCCGCCGATAAGGAAGAAATGAAAGTTGTTAAACACAAATTAAAAACAGCAACAGCAACAACCCAAAATCTCTTCATCTTCATTCGTCACCTATTTCCTTTCCGTAAAAAAATTATTAAAAAATTAAAGGACTATCTTTTGCCTATTTTGCTTAACCTTACTGATATTTTTAGCAAAGTCAAGATGTGGCTAACAGGTATTGCCTTTTATTTTTTTTCTTCAATTTCTTTTTGGACGAGTTGAGTGAATTGGGCAAGAGGCATCGTTTCCTGTTCTTTTTTGTCGCGGAAGTTGACGGCCACTGTTTCGGCTTCTTTTTCTTTTTCGCCGACCACCAAGAGATAAGGGATTTTTTTAGTCTTGCCGGCGCGGATTTTTTTACCCAAAGTTTCGTTTGATTTATCCATCTCGGCTCTGACACCGGCGGATTTTAATTCGCCCAAAACTCTTTCGCCGTAGTCGTTGAATTTTTCTCCGACAGGAATTATTAGCGCCTGAACAGGCGAGAGCCAGACAGGGAAGTTGCCTCCCGTTTTTTCCGTCAGAAAAGCGAAAAATCGGTCAAAGGAACCCATAATCGCCCGATGGATGATGACGGGATGCTCTTTTTCGCCTTTTTCGTTTATAAAATTAAGGTCAAACTTTTTGGCGGAATAAAAGTCCGCTTGGACGGTGGCGATAGTATCTTCTTTGCCTAAAACATTTTTCGTCTGAATGTCAATCTTGGGACCGTAAAAAGTCGCTTCGCCTTCAACCTTTTCGTATTTTACCCCAAACTCCTTTAAAGCTTGTTCCGCCGTTTCCGCCGATTCTTGCCACATTTTTTTGTCTTTGATGTCGCCGTATTTTTCCTCGTTTTTAAAATTAGGCAAAGAAAGCCTGTACCAAAAATCGGCGATGTTTAAATCAGCATAGACTTCTTTAAAAAGCTTCAGCACTTCTATTAGTTCATTTTTAAGCTGAATTTTCTGGCAATAAATGTGCGAATCGTTTTGAGTGAAAGCCCTCGCTCTGATTAGACCGGTTAAAACGCCGGAGCGTTCAAATCGGTGGACTAGACCGAATTCCGCCAAACGCAAAGGCAAATCTTTGTAGCTCATCTGCCAATGCTTGTAGATCATATGATGATGCGGGCAGTTCATCGGCTTGAGATAATATTCTTCGCCTTCAATATCCAGCGGGCTATACATATCTTCTTTATAGTGGGCGAGATGACCGGAAGTTTCGTATAATTTTTTGTGGGCTAAAATCGGCGTATAAACATATTTATATCCGTTATCCAGCTCTTTTTGGTACATATAATCTTCCAATTTTTTGCGGATAAACGCTCCGTTGGGAAGCCAAAGCGGCAGACCTTTGCCGACATCTTCCGAAATCATAAAAAGCTCCAATTCTTTGCCCAGTTTTCTGTGGTCTCTTTTTTCGGCTTCTTCCATCATTTTGAGATATTCGTCCAATTCTTGCTTGCTGGAAAAGGCCACACCGTAAATTCTGGTCAACATTTTGTTTTTCTCACTGCCTCTCCAGTAAGCGCCGGCGACTTTGGTGAGTTTGAAGGCGTTTGGGTCAATTTCTTTTGTGGATTCGATGTGCGGTCCAGCGCAGAGGTCGGTGAAATTTCCGGATTTGTAAATGGAAATTTTTTCGCCTGATTTTTCCAATTCATCAATAAGTTCCAGTTTAAACGGCTGGTCTTTGAAAATTTCTTTGGCTTTTTGGGCGGAAATTTCCTCTTTTTCAAATTTAATATTTTGTTTTATAAATTCGCGAATAAAATTTTCCAATTTAGGCAGTTTTTCTTCGGTCGGCGAGTGGTCAAGGCCGGAAAAATCAAAATCATAATAAAAGCCGTTTTCAATCGTCGGCCCGATGCCCAATTTCACTTCCGGATGTTTGCCGGTAATAGCCATTGCCATCAAATGCGCCAGCGAATGGCGAATTTGCTCAATATTATCCTTATTTTTAGCCATATTTAACATAATACCACAAATAAAATTTTTAAAGGACTTGACAAGAAATAATAGGTGTATATAATATTTATAGATTGTAGAATTGAATTCTTGAAAAAGCACCATCAACACGAGCGTTCGTTGTGCGATGGTTTTATAAAATATTTTATTTTTTAAAGAGAGGGGGTGATGATATGATTGTATTATTGAAATTATCCTTTTTGATTTAAAAATGACCAGGTGCAGGTTAGCTGTCGTGTGGAGGTAAAGATTCCTTTAATATCTTTGCTGATGAAGCGGGGCAGCACCTTTTGAAAATTGTCCTACGGAGTACAGACAAGAACCCTTCGACTCCATTATTTCTTGACAAAATCAAGTAATAATCAAGAAAGAAGGCTTTCAGTCAATGGCGTTTCTCGGCCGACTGGAGGATTGACAGGGATATATCTGATAAAATCCTAAAGAAGTAGAGTGTCCATACGAAATTAGGGCAATATCAGACGAATTAAAATAAAAAAATAAAAAAGAAATACCCAGCGTAAGGACACACGCTGGGTTTTTTTATTTCAATCCGTCATCTCCTTCATTTCCTCTCCTTTCTTCATTTATTTTTTTCAAAATTTATCAAGTCTTGATTGCTTGCGTTGTCCCATTCAGTTAATTCTTTTTGCAAATCAATTTTGTTTTTTAGGCTTTTTGAATAATACAAAAAAGCATTTGTCATAACTTCGCTTTCAGAAACTCCAAAATTTCTTGAGATTTTTTTCAAATCCTTATTTAGTTTTTCCGGTATCGTTATAGTGCTCATAATATACAAAAAATACCATATCCGGAATTATTCCGCAACCATCTCCTTCATCTCCTCCACCAATATGGAATGTTCGCCGTTGCGGATGGAGTGGCGGCCTTTGACGGCGACGCAGTTGCCTTCGCGGATTATGGAGGCGTATTTTTCAAAAATTTTCGGAAAGACTACATTTTCAATACTGTCGGCGTAGTCTGATAATTTCATAAATATCATCGGGTCGCCTTTTTTGGTGTTTATTTTTTTGGCTTCTTCTATCATTCCGGCCGTTACCAAAGGCATATTGTCCGGCAAATTTTTAATGTCGCCGATTTTGGTTTTTATCTTTTCCAGCTTGTCTTTGAATTTGTCCAAAGGGTGGCCGGAGACATATAGACCGAGCAATTCTTTTTCCCATAGCAATTTATCGCGCTGGGAGGCCGGTTCGGTTTCTTTGAAGCGCAGTTCCGGCAGGCTGGCGCCCTCCGCCATCAAGGTAAAAAGCGAGTTTTGGTTTTTCTTGGCTTTGCCCGATTCCTTGTTGTAAGCAAGAGCATCTTCCATATTGAAAAGAAGTTTGTTTCTTTCGCCGAAGGCGTCCATCGCGCCGGACTTTATGAGCGATTCCAATGATTTTTTGTTCAAGTTTTTGTGCTGGACGCGGTCCAGAAAATCAGCGAATGATTTATACCTCCCCTTTGCCAACCTTTCGTTAATAACCGCTTCGGCGATTTCTTTGCCGAGATTTTTTATGGTGTAAAGGCCGAAACGGATACCTTCTTTTAACGGCGTTTCATCTTTTTTTTCTTTTACGCTTATCACGGTGAAGTTGCCGAAACTTTCATTGACATCGGGAGGCAGAACGGGCAATTTCATTCGAACGCATTCGCCGATTGTTTCGGCGATTTTTTCTACTTCGCCGGCGTCGGCCGTCAGCACCGCCGCCATAAATTCGGCCGGATAATTGGCTTTCATATAAGCCGTTTGGTAAGCCACTTTGGCGTAAGAGGCGGCATGGGCCTTGTTGAAGGCATAGTTCTTGAACGGGTCAAACAATTGCCAAAGCTCCTCCGCTTTTTGCGAAGAAAGTCCGCCGTGCTTCTGACAGCCTTCTATGAATATCTTTTCTTGCTTGGCCATTTCTTCCGGAATTTTTTTGCCGATGGCTTTGCGGAATTTGTCCACCGTGTCCCAGTTGTAACCGGCCAGCTCTATGGCGATAAGCAAAACATCTTCTTGATAAGTGACAACGCCGTAAGTCTTGTCCAGAATTTTTTCCAAACGCGGATCGGGGTAAGTTATTTTTTCCTGCCCATGCTTTCTTTTTATGTAGGTCGGGATGTTGGCCATCGGCCCGGGGCGGAAAAGGGCGATCATAGCCATTATGTCCGTAATGGTCGTCGGCTTCAATTCTTTGAGATATCTGGTCATTCCGCTTCCACCGAGCTGGAATAGCCCGATAGTTTCCCCTTTGGCCAAATGCTCAAAAGTGTTTTTATCATCCAAGGGAATATTTTCAATGTCTATTTTCACGCCCCTTCTTTGTCTGACTAATTCCACGGAATTTCCCAAGGTGGATAAGTTTTTAATTCCCAAAAAATCCATCTTGAGTAAACCGGCCTCTTCCACTGAATACATATCGTATTGGGTGATGATTTTGTCGCCGTTCGGCTCAAATTGCAGAGGAGTGTAATCGGTCAGGTCGGTCGGCGAGATGACGACTCCGGCGGCGTGCACGGAGACATGTCTGGCTCCGCCTTCTATCTTTTTGGCGATGTCTATTATTTCTTTGACCTCGCTTTCTTTTTTATACATTTCGGCCAGTTCCGGCGCGATGCTCAAGGCTTGGTCTATGGTCATAGGGAATCCTTGCGAGCCCAGCGGTATGAGTTTGGAGATTCTGTCGCCCAATTCGTAGGACTTGCCCAAGGCGCGGGTAACATCTCTGACCGAGCCTCTGGCCATCATAGTGCCGAAAGTGCCGATTTGAGCGACATGGTTTTTGCCGTATTTCCGCTTGGTGTATTCCAAAATTTCCTCTCTCCGGTCGTCGGCGAAGTCCATATCAATGTCGGGCGGAGACGGGCGGTAAGGATTGAGGAATCTCTCAAAAGGCAGGGCGTATTTTATCGGGTCCACATTGGTGATGCCTAAGACATAAGAAACGACGGAACCAGCGGCGGAGCCTCTGGTATTGGTCATTATTTTCTGGCTTCGGGCGAAATTTATCAGGTCGGCCACTATCAAGAAATAGGGGGCGTAGCCTTTGGAATTGATTATTTCCAACTCGTACTCCAGTCTTTTTTTGATTTCTCCGTTGGCGTCGTCCGCGCCGAATATTTTTAAATAATTAAATCTGGCGCTTTCGGCCAGGAATTCTTCCGGTTTTTTATTTCCTTCCAATTCCAGCTTGGGAAAAACCCATTTGCCCAAGTTTAGTTTGATGTCGCACATCTCGGCGATTTTGAAAGTGTTTTCCACCGCATCCGGATTGTCTTTGAACAATTTTTCCATTTCTTCTCCGGATTTCATGGAAAAGTCGTCCAGCTTCATCGTGAGGCGGTTGGCGTCGGCCATTTCGGCGTTGGTTTGAATGGCCACCAAGATATCTTGAGCCATGGCGTCTCCGGGTTTTAGGTAGTGGACGTCTTGAGTCGCAACAAGCGGGATGTTTGTTTTTCTGGCCAGTTCCACAAGGCCTTTTTGGATATCGCTGTGTTTTTCTATATCCGGATGATGGCTTATTTTCTGGCCGCCTTTTCCGCCCTCTCCGGATCTTTCCTTTCTATCATTCTAGAAACTTCTCCGGCCATGCAGGCGGACAGGGCGATCAATCCTTCATGGTGTTTTTTAAGAAATTCTTTGTCCACTCTCGGCTTGTAATAATATCCTTCCAGGTAGCTGGCGGTAACGATTTTTAAAAGATTTTTGTAGCCGGCTTCGTTTTTGGCCAAAAGGATGAGGTGGTGCCGTTTGTTGTCTATGTTCGGGCGCTTTTGGAGCATTGACTCAAGGGCGATGTAGGTCTCCACTCCGATTATCGGCTTGATTCCGGCTTTTTGGCATTTTTTGTAAAACTCAATCGTTCCGTACATATTACCGTGGTCGGTCAAAGCGATGGCGGGCATCCCCAGCTTCACGGCTTCGTCCACCAAGTCGTCAATTTTTATCAGCCCGTCCAGCAGGGAGTAATGCGAGTGCGTATGAAGATGGACGAATTTGGACGGCATAATTTAGAATTTTAACATAAGTTTTGCTATTATTGAACAATGGAAAAAGAAATTTTTATCGTCGGGATAGACGAGGCCGGACGGGGGCCGCTGGCGGGGCCGGTTTGTGTGGGGGCGGTAGGGATGATAATCACGGTAGACAAAAACTTGGAAGCTAAACTTCCAAGCGCGCTTGGAAGTTTAGCTTCCAAGTTGAGAGGCATCAAAGATTCCAAGAAATTAAGCGCCAAGAAAAGGGAAGAGTGGTTTAAGGTTCTGCGGGAAAATCCGGAATTTGAGTGTCATCATATTTTCGTGAGCAATGAAATGATAGACAAATTCGGCATACGCAAAGCGGTTCTTTTTGGCGCGGAGAAAGTTTTGGAAAAATTTTCCCGCCAGCCGGACATGGTGTTGCTGGACGGCTCGCTTTACGCGCCGGAAAAATACGAACAGGAAACCATCATAAAAGGGGACGAGAAAATTCCGCTCATAGCCGCCGGTTCCATTATCGCCAAAGTTTCAAGAGACAGGGTAATGATGAATATGCACAAAAAATATCCCGAATACTGCTTTAACGAACACAAAGGCTACGGCACCAAAAAACATTTTGAAAAAATAATCAAACACGGTTTTTGCGAAATCCACCGCAAGACTTTTTGCGGAAGCGTCGCGGGGGCTTTTATAAATGTCGCATAAATACCCCAACTATCACACATAATTCCTATCGCAAATATGTGTGGCAGTTGCGTTTTAGGGTTTTTTGAAAAAACAGGGTACATTCAATAAGTAAGTGCAACGCCTGTTTTCTCCAATAATACCTCAAGCGGAGTTTTTCCGCCAAATCTTTTTCTCGGACGAGTAATGTCGCGCTGAAAGTGTTGTCTATTTTACCTATCGTCCAAATAGACAATAAAAAGCATTGCATTTATATGTTGAACTTACCGCCCTGGACTGTCCAACCTCACAAACATATTGCCCGCATTTGGCTTTTGGGGAAAAGTATGGATTATCGGCGACAGAGGTCTTAGCAATTCCCGATTATTATGTGTCTAAATTAACAGCTAAGCGCAAAAATGGGTGGCCTTATGCAATCGCTTGTTTACCACATTTCAATGAGTTTTTCCACGGATTATACAAAAATCTTTTAGGTAAGACCATTGTCAGCATATTACCAGCCAAGAGAGTCCAATATGTTGGTGAGCGTCTTGAGGAAAGGAGAAACGGAACGGGCGACAGTCTTTCGCAAACAACCATGGCCGATCCTTTCCAGTTTTTGAACTTTTCTAAAACCTCTTTGTGTTTCTGGCCGATGATGGCGCGGTCAAAAACCGATAAATGCTTAATTTTTTTTCTTTTTGTCATACGCTTGATATTTTACCAAGCGTTGCATTTATATGTTGAACTCATCTCACAAACTCTTGACTTTTTGTTATTTCCCTGTATCTTATCATCAAGTGTTCGACTTCAAAGTGAAATTTGGGGTCTTTGACAATTAAATTTCTTAATTCCTCGTAGCCCTGTTGCGGGGTGTTTAATTTTCTAAATTTTACTTTATTAATTTTTTGAAAGGAGGGTAGTAAAATGATGAATAGGAAGAAAAAATTAGAAGAAGAATCAATAAAAAGATTTGAGGAAAGAGAAAATGAAAGGAGGCATGAAGAAGAATCCTCTCAAAGAAATGAGAATTTGACAGATTTTGAATTCGAGGGGGATTATTTTCATCTCCGCAGGTATGAAATAAAATACTCATACCACAAAGGAGAGTGCCAGCAGTGCAAGAAAAAAGTTGAAACTGAGCACCCCAAAATTATAATCGTGGAGGCTGAAAGCCTTTACGAAGAAGTAGTCCCCCCAAAAATGATAAAAAAGATGAACAAGGACGAAAAACTGGCGGTGTTTCTTTTAAATGTTTTTAAAGAAACACCCCTTTGCTGGGACTGTATAGGGGGAAGAATTAAAGAAGAAGTAGAGCTAGAAAAGAAACTTTTTCCTTTTTTTGAAAGGATAAGGGAAGAAGAAACACTAGATGCTAGATGAATGATATTAGTCAACAGGGTGGAGTCATAATGACCCACCCTTTTCCTTTTCATTAAAACTTTCTTGTGCTATAAAGACAAAAGAACCTTAACAATTAAAATAAAAATCAATAAACAACAAATGAAAGGAGGTAATAATGTTTTCATTGGTAGTGGTGATAGATAAGGATAATTTTTTGGCGAAAGACATACTCAAGAAATTGTTTAAATGCGCGAAACCGTCTATTTGGTCATATGAAAAGCTGCTAAATAGAAAGAATGATGTCTCAAAAAAAGTTTTTTATTTAACCCCCGCCGGCGACAAGGTTTTGATTTCTAAAGTGAAAAAGTTGACAGATGAGAAAGGGTTGAGGATTATAAATTCTCTAGATTTACAACTCTTCGACAAGCCTCAATTTGATGAGATTTTTGCAAGAAATAATGTCAATTACCCCAATAGTATTTTGACAAGAAGTTCGGCAGAGGTTGTAGATTTTGTGGATAAGCACAAAATTGCGATAATAAAAGCAAGAAATGATTGCGGCGGATCGGGACACTTTATCATAAACGATAGGTATGCTTATTCGGGCAGTAAAAAGTATTTCTTGAATTTTTTGGGCAGTGATTTTACTGATAAGCGTGAGATATTCAGAGAAAATTTGTTTGTTTCACCACCTTTTTATATCCAGAAATTTCTTGTTCCAGACGATCGTTCGGTTTGGAGAGCTTATGTAGTGAATTACGAAGTGAAATTTTTCTCAATCAGAAAGAGAGATTTTTACGAAAATCTAGGCGATTATATCATCAATGTGGCTAAGGGCGCAAAATATTATTTCTCAGATGGAAATTATGAAGTAAAGAGATTATGCGACAAATTCGCCAAGTCCATCAATCTTGAGGTGGGGGCAATTGATTTTATTTTTCACAAAGGAGTCTCTTATTTTCTCGAGGTGAATTGCGAGGGAATTTGGATTTTGATTTGCAGGAAATTTTATGAATCCCATGATTATGACCCCAAAAAACATAATCTAGACAAATTGATAGCCGAATATATCAAAAATGTTTTATAAAAAAGCATAGTGCACACAGGCTATGCTTTTTCTTTTTTGATTATCGGCGGGTTTGAAAGAAGCATGATAAACATCAATTTAGCAGATTGACGGAAAACACGGCTTCTGCGAAATCCACCGCAAGACTTTTTGCGGAAGCGTCGTCAGCCTTGCGAAGAACGGATAATTGTGTATAATTGCAAACAATATGGTAGTAAGAATGCGAAGCACCCGCAGTCATACGGGGAACAGAAGGGCTCATCACGCGCTTAAAGCGGCGCAGTTTACGGTTTGCAAGAAATGCGGAACTCAAGCTTTGCCCCACACGGTTTGTCTTAATTGCGGGGAATATAAAGGAAGGCAGGTTATTGACGTGTTGGCCAAACTGAACAAAAAAGAACGAAAAGCCAAAGAACAGGAACTTGCGGAAAAAGAAAGCAATAAATAAAAGCGCGAAGCGCGTTTAATTTTAATCTATGGCAAACAGGCATTTATCCAGAAGCGTAGCGATGCAATCCCTTTTTGAATGGGATTTTAGCGGACAGGATAAATCAAAAATAGATTCAATCATAAAACGCAATGTGGAGCAATTCGCTCCCGGTCTTGAAGATTCCGTTTTCGTGGAAGCTCTCATAAGAGGCGTTATAAAAAAACAAAAGAAAATAGACAGCATCATAGAAAAGGCGGCTCCCGAGTGGCCGTTGGATCAGATTGCCGCCGTAGACAGGAATGTTTTAAGAATCGGGCTTTTTGAACTGCTTTTTGGCAACAAAAAAGAAGTGCCCAACAAAGTCGCCATAAACGAAGCCATTGAGCTGGCCAAAACTTTCGGCGGCGATTCTTCCGGCAAATTCGTCAACGGAGTGTTGGGCACCGTTTACCGGGAAATGGGCGGGGAAGAAGAGGACAAAGAAAAAGAAAAAAAACCGGAAAAATTTATTGAAGAAAAACTTGCCGGAGCGGTCGTGTATAATAGAGACGGCGACAATATAAAATTTGCTCTCGTCCATGATATTTTCGGCTATTGGACTCTTTCCAAAGGAAGGATAGAAGAAGGCGAGAATGCGGCCGACGGAGCAAAAAGAGAAATAGCGGAAGAGATAGGTTTGAATGTGGAAGCGGGCAAAGAATTGGGCAAGAACGAATACATGGCCTCCGATCCGGAAAAAGGCAAAATCAAAAAAAGCGTCACTTATTTTCTCGCTTTGGCCAAAAATGACGACATAAAACTCAAAGAGACGGGCGGTTTGGACGACGCCAAATGGTTTAAGATGAAAGAATTGCCTGAGCTTAAAATGTACGACGACATAAGAGGCATTTTGGCGGAAGCGATAAAAGAATTGAACAAAAAATGAACTTCTCAAAATTTGAAGAAAAAATAGGCGTAAATTTTAAAGACAAAAATCTGCTCCGGCAGGCTTTCACCCACAGGTCTTATTTGAACGAGAACCCGTCTTTGGCTTTGGAGCAAAACGAGCGGCTGGAATTTCTGGGCGATGCCGTTTTGGAAATGGCCATAACCGAATATTTGTACAAAAAATATCCCCGGAAAACGGAGGGGGAAATGACGGCGCTAAGGGCGGCGCTGGTCAATGCCGTTACGCTTTCCGAAGTTGCCGGCGAGCTTAGTGTCGGCGATTTTTTGCTTCTTTCCAAAGGAGAAATCAAGAGCTTGGGCAAGGCGAGGCAATACATTTTGGCCAACGCTTTGGAAGCGGTTATTGGGGCGATTTATCTTAATGGCGGGTATGAAGAAACTTTCAGCTTTTTGGAAAAAAATCTTTTCGGTAAAATTGAAGAAGTGATTGAGAAAAAATTATGGATAGACGCCAAGAGCTTGTTTCAGGAGAAGGCGCAAGAGATGGAAAGCGTTACTCCGTCGTATAAAGTTTTGGCCGAATCCGGTCCCGACCACGAAAAAGTTTTTACTATGGGCGTGTTTTTGGGCGACGATTTGATAGCCGAAGGCAAAGGCGCTTCCAAACAGGAAGCGGAACAAAGTGCCGCTCAAAAAGCTCTGAAAACCAAAAATTGGCAGACCTGATTATATTCTTGCTTTTTAAAAAAAGTTAGTGTAATATTAATTTCATTATGAATTCCAATAAATCAGCCGTTATAGAGACGGGCGGAAAACAATATCTGGTTCAACCGGGCCAAACGCTCAAAGTTGAGAAGCTCAAAGACGCTAAAGAAGGCGGAAAAATCTCTTTTGACAATGTTTTGCTTTTGATAGAAGGAGAGGAGATAAAGTTGGGTAAGCCTTTCGTGGAGGGAGCTAAAGTGTCGGCTGAAGTAAAAAAAGAAGGCCGAGCCGAAAAAGTGACGGTTTTAAGATACAAAAGAAAAACCAGAGCTCGCAGAAAAATGGGCCACAGACAGCCGTTTACGGAAGTGGTAATCCAAGAAATAAAATAGATTTTAAAAAAACAATTCCGCTCCGGAGCGGAATTGTTTTTTTATTGCCTGTTTTTCAGAGCGTTTTCTATGGTATCGCTGTCGCTGTATTCCAATTCCGCGCCGGTGGAAAGACCACGCCCAAGGCGGGTGATTTTAACCTTAAGAGGTTCCAGAATTTTTTCTATGTATAAATTGGTATTTTCGCCCTCCACAGTGGCGCTGGTGGCCAAAATAATTTCCGCCGGTTTTTCTTTTTGGACTTTATCAAAAAGCTGTTTCAATCTTACTTCGGCGGTTCCGTTTCCGGCCAAAGAAAGCAGTCCGCCCAAAACAAAATACCTGCCGCGGAAGTTGCCGGTTCTTTCTATATTTTCCAGGTCAACGTCTTTTTCCACGACCATAATGACCAACGAATCTCGTCCGGCGCCGGAACAAACTGGGCATAAATCCTCGTCGACACCGGACTTCGACGAGTTGAAATAACAGTAACAGCTTCCGCATTGCTTCATCCCGCTTTTAACTTCCAGAATGAGCTTAGCCAAATTATCCGCGTATTCTTTGCTTTCTCCCGCCAAAAAATAAACAAACCGCTTGGCTTGCCGCGGGCCGATGCCCGGAAATTTCAAAAAGTTTTCTATAAGCCTGTCTACATTCATTTTTTAGATTTTATTTGATTTACATTTGCCCGAAATCTCCTCTTTCAATGGAGGAAAAACTGACTTTTTCCGCATTGAAGTAAAGGTCAATTTTTCCAGTCGGGCCGTTTCGGTGCTTTTCCACGTGTATCTCGGCGATATTTTTCCTGTCCGTGTCCGGCTTGTATTTGTCTTCCCTGTAAATAAACATCACCACATCGGCATCCTGTTCAATGGAGCCGGAATCCCGCAAGTCGTGAAGTTTGGGAATGGGCGGATTTCTTAATTCCACCGCCCTGTTGAGCTGGGATAAAGCCAAAACCGGCACTTCTAAATCTTTGGCCAAGCCTTTGAGCGAACGGGAAATCTCCGTCATTTGCTGGACCATATTGTCCGAATTTTGGCGCGGCACCATCAGCTGAAGATAATCAATAATAATTAAGCCCAGGCCGTGCTCCGCCTGCAATCTTCGCGCCTTGGCCCTCATTTGCATAATATTTACCGAAGACTCGTCGTCTATGAATATGGGAGCGATGGAAAGCCGGTCCAGAGCGTCTCTTATTCTGGCAAATTCGTCGTCGCTGGAAAGCCGGCCGGTGCGAAGTTTCCAAGAATCCACATGGGCTTCGGAAGCGATCATTCGGTCCACCAGAGATTGGGTGGACATTTCAAGGCTGAAGATGCCCACCGGCACGCCTCCCTTGCAAGCCACGTTGCGGGCGATGTCTAGAGCTAAAGCGGACTTGCCGATGGACGGCCTGGCCGCCAGAATAATCAAGTCTGATTTTTGGAATCCGGCCAGCAAGTTGTCCAGTTCGGGGAATCCGCTGGGCACGCCCCTTAATTCTCCTTTTGATTTATGGAGCTTGTCAAACCTTTCCCAAGCGTCCATAAGAGAGGTTTTCATATTCACGAATCTTTGTTTGGTGGACATTCTGGCGATGCTGAAAATTTTCTTTTCCGCCTCATCCAGTATCAAATCTATTTCATCCTCTTCGTTGTAACCCAGCTGGTGGATGTGTCCGGATGATTCTATCAAGTCTCTTAAAACACTTTTTTTGTGAACGATTTCGGCGTAATGCTTGGCGTTGCTGGAAGTCGGCACGGAGTTGACCAGCTCGGTCAAGTAAGAACTTCCGCCGGCGGCGTCAAGCTGTTTTTTGTCTTTGAGCCGGCCAGAAAGAGAAAGAATGTCTATCGGTTCTTTGCTCTGATACAAATCAATCATAGCCTCAAAAATAATTTTGTGCTTGGTCTGGTAAAAATCATCCGGCCGCAGAATGTCTATGATGACATCAATGGATTTGGAGTCCAGCATCAAAGAGCCCAAGACTGATTTTTCCGCCTCTATGTTTTGAGGCGGTATTTTCGCCGTCAAATTTTTTGATTCGCCGGGCATAGTTATTGATTAGATAATATCATAAAACTCCTTTTTATATCCACTTTTTTCTTTTGAAAAAAGAGAAGGCGGTGAAAGCGCCGGCCAGCATAAGGAACAGGACTATCCAGAAATCGCCGGGGATGCCGACAACGGGAAGCCATGTTGTGTTCATACTGAAAAGAGTGGCCAAAAACATAGCGGGGAAGGTGACAAAAGCCATTACCGTCAGCGTTTTCATCACCTCATTGGTCTTGCTGGAAAGCAGGGAATCGTTGGTGTCTCTCAAAAGCTCTACGGTTTCTTTGGAATTATCCAGCAAGTTTTCCACTCTGGCCAGCTCGGCCAGCATGCTGTTTAAATAATGGGGGAAATCTTTGCCGGTTATTTTTTGGTCCGTTTCGTAGAGCGATTTCAAAACGCTTCCATGGGCGTGGATGGCTCTTTGGAATTCCAGCGTGTCTCTTTGAACGTAAGAAATTTCTCTGACCATTTCTTTTTCCTGACCGGTGAATATTCTTTCTTCAATTTCCGATATTTTGTTATGAATGTGTTCTAATTGCCTTAACGCGTAATCGTATAATTTTTTGGTGATTAAAAACATCAGCCGGCCGACGCTCTTGGCAAAACGCTCTTCCTTTAAAAGGATGCCGACTTCAAATATCTTGACCAGCTCGTGCAAAGGGATTATTGATTTATAGTGCGCCGTGATTATGAAACTTTTCCCCAGTATAAAATCCACTTCGCAAGGCTCGCTGACCTTCCGGCTTATGTCGTAAATGGGAAAATGGAGGATGAGATAAATGATATTGTCGTAAACATCCGCCTTCGGCCTGACGGTCGGCTTCAAAAGCTCATCGGCCACAATCGGAGGAATGTTGTATTCCTGCATCAAAATTTTGATGTCTTCCACGACGGGCGACTCCAAGTCCACCCAGGTCAAAGTTTTGTATTTATGCGTCGTAATCATAATCTGCTTTTAATTATATATTTTTTAATGTAAAATGAAAAGCATGTTTTCAAAAAATAAATATTTGGCTGTTTTTATAAGCGTTTTGGCCGCCGCCGGCATATTTTACGGCGGATTGTTTTTGGGACAAAGCCAAAAAAATCAGAGCGGAAAAGAATTCAACATCATCAATCAAGAAACCGGCAAACAGCCGGAAATTGATTTTGCTCCGTTTTGGACGGCTTGGGACGCGGTGAATTCCAAATATGTTTCCGCCCAAGACTTGGACGGGCAAAAAATGGTCTGGGGCGCCATAGAAGGAATGGTGAAGTCTTTGGGCGACCCTTATTCGGTTTTTTTCCCGCCTCAAGAAAACAAGGAATTCAAAGACACGATAAGAGGAAATTTCGGCGGGGTCGGGATGGAAATAGGGATAAAAGGCGGAACAGTTACGGTAATTTCTCCGCTTAAAGGAACTCCGGCCTATCGCGCCGGCATAAAAGCGGGCGACAAAATTTTAAAAATCGGCGATAAAACAACTCTGGATATGACGGCCGAAGAAGCGGCCAGACTGATCAGGGGAGAAAAAGGCACGGCGGTAAAACTTCTCATTTTTCCCAAAGGCGAAGAAACGACCAAGGAAATAACGCTGACAAGAGACACTATTATAGTTCCGATTTTGGAAACGGAAGAAAAACCGGGCGGGATATTTCTGATAAAATTTTACAGCTTTTCCGGAAACTCAACCAATGAATTCAGAAACGCTTTGCGGGATTTCGTTTATTCCGGCAACGGCAAAATGATTATAGATTTAAGGGGCAATCCGGGCGGCTTTCTGGAGTCGGCAGTTGATGCCACTAGCTGGTTTTTGCCGATAGGGAAAACGGTGGCGCGGGAAAAATTCGGCAACGGGGAAGAAAATGTGTTCAGAAGCAAGGGCTACAACATTTTCAACAATCTTCCTTTGGCGATTTTGGTCAACGAAGGCAGCGCCTCCGCTTCGGAAATTATGGCGGGAGCTTTGCAGGAACATAACATCGCCAAACTCGTCGGGACAAAGACTTTCGGCAAGGGCTCGGTCCAGGAGCTTGTGGAAATTACGCCCCAGACTTCGCTGAAAATCACCATCGCCAAATGGCTGACCCCTAACGGCGTTTCCATCTCCGACCAAGGGCTGGAGCCGGATTTCAAAGTGGAGATAACCAAAAAAGACCTAGAGTTGGAAAACGACCCTCAAATGGAAAAAGCGAAAGAGGTGGTCAATAATTGGAAAAAATAAGATTATTTGCTAAAATCAAACTAATGGAAGAAAAAGAGCTTCAAAAAAGCCTGCACCATATCCACGACAGCGCCGTTCTTCTCGGGGCGAGAGTCGTTTTCGCTTTTTTGGCCGTGGAGCTGATTTATTATATTTTCATTTATTTTCTTTTTTTCACCGAGATCGGCTCGTCCATCCAATATCAGAGAAGCTACATAATTTTAGGCTCGTCTTTGATTAAATTTATTCTGCAGATTTATTATGTTGTTTATGTCGTGTTGGCGTGGGTCAAAAATAATTTTTACATCACCGAAGACAAGTTAGTGCATTGCAGGGGGATATTGACCGTTGACGAAGAAATTTACGACATCAGCGGCATCAAAAGCGTAAAATCGCATCAGAGCCTGGTTGGTCGGGTATTCAACTACGGCAATGTTGTCGTGGAAGTTTCCGCGTCGGGCGGGTATCACAAAGAAATATTATTAAGAGGCATCGTTAATCCCAAAAAATACGAAAGAATTTTAAACGAGTATTTGGAGAAACATAAAAAGCATTAGAAGTAGTCAATAATTGGAAGTATTGACAAAAAAGTTATTTCCAGTATATTATCAATATACTTTTTTCCTGTATTTTAACAATTTTTTAAGGAGGATTTGGGATGAAAAAGAAACTGGATGAAACACCGGTAGTCATTGTATTCTCTTTCGGATCAAAAGAAACAAAAGGGAATGAGTCGTTAGCTTTTGCGGGCGCAAGCGAGGCGAACGACGCCGGAAGAGCCATTGTTATAACGCAAAAAGATATCCCAAAGATAGAAGGTGTGTTTTTTTGGTACTGCGAAGACTACAAACTGGAAAGAGATTGGCACTCAACATTATGGGTGGCAACTTCGGCAAGGGAAATTTGCGAATGTTGCAAATTTTCCAAAAAGGTTAAGGTTATTGTAGTTGCCGCGCCCATGCACCTTAAAAGGTGCGTAAGGGATTTGAAGAAAAGCGGGTTTGAGGTGATGAAAATGGTGTCACCCAAACTGGAGAGCAGTTGGTATGAAAAATCATCACTGTTGCCGTGGACCCGCTCGTGGTGGCGGTGGTGGTCACGAGAAATCATCCTAAGGTTATTACCTTGGGGGGTGTATAAGAGGTTGACGCTAAGAGAAAAATAAAGCAAGGCGCCAGCCAAAAGCGAGAGATTGGGTTGGTAACAATCCTTCTCTCGCCTTTTTTATTTCAAAATGTATAATGGCATTATGAAAATAATTTTATCGCAAGACATAACCGGCGTCGGCCGGAAAGGCGAGGTTAAAAATGTAAGCGATGGCTACGCTAGAAATTTTTTATTGCCCAATAAACTGGGGCAGATAGCCACGCCGGCCGCAATGGCTCTCGCCGAAAAAATGAAGAATCAAATGGAACAAGACAAGGAAGTCCAAAAAGACATCTTAGAAAAAAATATCAAAAGCCTCAAAGATTTGAAAGTTCAGATAAAAGCCAAAGCCAACGAAAAAGGGCACCTCTTCTCCATAATTCACCCTGACGAAATAAGCAAAATTCTAAAAGAACAGCATCATTTGGACATTCCTTCCAAATTTATTGAAACGCCGAAACCCGTCAAAGAATTGGGCGAGCATATTATAAAAATAAAACATCAAGAATTTGTTCTTGATGTTTTGGCTTTGTAGTTAGATAACACTAGCGACAGAAACCCTTTTGGTCGTGCCGTCGTATCTCGTTTTTCTTTTGTCGGTAAATTTGACCAAGCCTTCTTTTACGGAAAAAAGAGTGTTGTCTTTGCCCATCCGGACATTTTCCCCAGCCCAGACCTTAACTCCTTTTTGGCGGACGATAATAGAACCGGCTTTGGCTTTTTGACCGTCGGAAAGTTTAATCCCCCTGTATTGAGGGCCGGAATCTCTTAAGTTTTTACTGGTGCCTCCAGCTTTTACATGTGCCATAATTTCTAAAAAATTTCTTAATTTTTTGTGAAATTATGAGCAATCTCGCCGAAGTTTTAACGAAGGCGGATGCCATAAAATCAAAAAATCTATATAATGTTAATTATGTTATCAGAAATCATAAAGCTTTGCAAGCGCCTCGCCGGATGGGTAAAAAACAATAATAAGGAGCTTTATTTGATGGCCATTATCATTTTAACAGCTGTTATCAGCTTCGGCTTGGGTCGGCTGTCCAAAATTAGAGAAGAAAAAACGCCGATAACGATAGAAAACACCAAGATCGGCGAATCAAAATCACTATCGACGTTCGATGTCGATAGTGGAATAAAAGCCGATAAAATTTTTGTCGCTTCAAAAAACGGCAAAAAATATTATTACGCCTGGTGCGAATCGGCCAATGTGATCAAAGAGCAAAACCGCGTCTGGTTTTCCACCCAAGCGGAGGCCGAAAAAGCCGGTTACCAACCGGCGGCCAACTGCAAGGGGTTGAAGTAAAACAATCCCTACTTGGACATTCAATGTCCAAGAGTGGAAATTAATCATTATCAAGGTAAATTTAAACCTTGTGATTTTGTCTAAAAAATGGTAAAATCATAAAAATGACAGAGGTAGATAAAAAATCCTTATCCGAACAGGACATTT
>Ga0209212_1001940_pt1 | contig 31234 bp, 20 predicted proteins | sample RifGroC2_FD_183996 | JGI IMG/M metagenome (GOLD analysis project Ga0209212, IMG submission 183996) | Groundwater microbial communities from Rifle, Colorado, USA - Groundwater C2 (SPAdes) (version 2) | ecosystem: Environmental > Aquatic > Deep subsurface > Groundwater | place: Rifle, Colorado...
CAACCCTGGGGTATTGTTCCCCAATGGAGTTTGAAGCCAAATATAATCAATCCCCTTAACCCTGTGTCCAAAAAAACGGGTGAGGTTCATAACATAAATTCAGGTCGGTGGGGGCGATTTAAGGACTAAGAGAATACGAGGAACACTTTACAGATTAAAGTGCGCTTTTATTCCTGCATTTCTTCGGCAAGGGTTGGTAACGGGGTGTTAATAGGTGCAGACCATAATTAAGAAAGGACTGTCCACTGCTTAATTTTGGGCGATCACCACGGATCATGAACAGCTTGGCGCGTATCAACAAGTAAATCCGTCGAAGTACCAAGATCGAGGTGTCTTTCAGAACGAAGCTTGGTGTGTAATGGACCCCAAAAACTAGACACACGCCTAAGGGGGAGGTAGACTAGAAGAAAGAGGTCCAGAATGACGGGGAGACGGAAATTCAGTCCTGAGTTCAAAGTGAAGGTTGTGCTGGAGATGCTGAAAGGCGAGAAAGGTCTCATGCAAGCCAGCCGTGAGTATGGGATCAAAGATACAGTGCTGTCACGATGGAAGCAAGAATTTCTCGAACGAGCGCCCGAGCTATTTCGAACAGAAGGCTCGGAAGATCAGCGGCAGACGATGGAACGGATAGCAGAATTGGAGCGGCTGGTGGGGCGTCTGACGCTGGCATTGGACATGGCAAAAAAAGTATTCGGCATCTCCGGCTCAGCAAGACGGGGCAGCGAAAACTAGTGAATGCGTTGAAGGAATACCACGATTGCGCGGTGGAGCTGGGGTGCGACCTGCTAGGACTACCACGCAGCACATACTACTACCAAAGTCGGCGCAAAGCAGAAGTACAGCTAGAAGCAGATCTGCGGTTAATCAGTGGGCAGCACCCGACGTATGGAACGCGACGGATCACTCACCAACTGCGCCGCAGACCGTACGGGTACGGCATCAATCGGAAGCACACGCAACGGATCATGCGTTATCTGGGGCTGTTGCGTCCAGTGAAACATCGAAAATGCCGGACGACCAATAGCATGCATCCTTATCCGCGCTATCAGAACTTAGTGGAAGACCTGGTGATCATTCGGCCCAATCAAGTATGGGTAAGGGATGTCACCTATATCCGGCTTGGGCAGGAGTTTGTGTACCTGGCGGTGGTGATGGATGTGTTTACCCGGGCCATTCGCGGGTGGGCGTTGAGCCGCTCGCTGGACGGCGAGTTAACCCTGTCGGCCCTAAAGCAAGCATTGGCAGGTCACTGTCCTGAAATCCATCACTCCGATCAGGGCGTGCAGTACGCGGCCACCAACTATGTGCAACTGCTGGTTGCGCATCATGTGCAAATCTCGATGGCTGCGGTGGGTAAGGCAGAAGAAAACGGTTATGCAGAACGGTTAATGCGTACAATCAAAGAAGAGGAGGTGGACCTATCCGAATATCGAAGCTTTAAAGACGCTTATCAACAGATTGGGCGCTTCATGGAAGATGTTTACATGACCAAGCGTATCCATTCATCTTTGGGGTATCTCACGCCGGTTGAGTTTGAGGCTGCTTTCTGGCTGCTACAACCGCAAACAGGCCCCCCCTTAGGTTGATCGATTGAGTGTCCAAAGTTTTGGGTCCACTACAGGGATATCATTGGTTATTCTGTAGGCTAATAATATGAACCTGAGTAAATTCGGTTTTTAACATCTCCAGCGTTCCATCATGGGAACCATTATTCACAACAATAATTTAGAATTTTGCCCGGATTGGAGATTGATCTTTAGATATTAAGCAATTGCTAAGCATCCCTGCGGTATTGAATGAAACAATTGCTATGGGTACATCTGGCACATTCATATGGATAATTGCCCCCGATTGTATGGAACATATTTCGCCAGCCAGCGACGAAAAAAGACCCAGATTTGCGCAACTAGTGGTTTCAGTCCACGATGATGCAGAGTATATAGCCCCATTTCGGCTAAGTTGGGGTGGTCTTCGAGTTCCGGTGTCCAATCATAAACACTCAGGTCAGCATGATCATTCCGCTGTAATTCCCAACGGAATGGCTTCTTCAGCGCGGCGGCGGCTTCATTCAGCACTTCCAGCGCCTGACAGGCCCGCACTTGAGCGGTATAGCCCGTCAGCGTATCCATATTAGCTTGTTTCGCCACAGCTTCGCGCGAGTCGGGCTGTCGCAGATGAGCCAGTTTTGTCATCCACTCTTCCGGACTAGAAGCTAGGAACCCATTTTGGCCATCTCTAATGGCATAATTAAATGCATCAGTGCGCGCAGCCAGAGTAGGTAGCCCCACCAGCGCAGCCTCCATAAATTTAATCTCGCTTTTCGACTGCGAGAACGGATTTTCGGTTACCAATGGGGCCAGGTTGATATCTAATTGGGTCAGCCAGAACGGTAGGGAGCGCCAGTCAACAGGCGTGTAATACCGTACTCGGTCAGCGACCCCGGCCCAAACTGGTTCTAGGTTGAGGTACCCGATAATCCACAACTCAACCTCGGGATATGTATGTAGGTATTCCTTGAGTACCGGGAAAATCGTGGCAAAATCGCGATTGTGCGTGGGCGTGCCGCTGGCATATCCCAGTACCAGCTTCCCATCCGGTATTCGTTTTCGGTTTCGCGCCAACTCCGACAGGCGCGCCAGTTCAAGACTGGCTGCATTGCGATGAACCCAGGCAAGTTTGCCTGATTCGCGCACGTGTTCCGCCAGATAATTGGTTGAGGTCAGCACACCGTCGACGGCATCTAGGGTCTGGCGGTAACGCGCCATTTCTTCCTTGTAAAGAGCCACCCGCACTGGGTCATGGAAGTCGGGGCTGTCGATCCATTGGAAGCCTTGTACGTTGAAAATGAGGTCGTCGATATCCATTAGCACCAGCCCCCCTCGCTGGCGCACACCGGCAATCAGTCTTGCAACATAGCCGTCGTACGCGACCCGGTGCAGCACCATCACCTTCGCACGGGCTGCCAATGCCGGAAGGTGTGGATCAGTGATATGCGACAGGTTACACGCTACTCCAGCTATGGACAACTGCTGGTATAGGTGAAAAGTGCGGTAGCGTCGTGTATCTCCTCGCACACCGCTAAGGATCAGTATGGGGGGGGAACTATAAACCTTATTCGGTCGCATATATTATGGCAAGATTTCAAAAACCCATACCCGGTCCTGATGATAAACCGGTTGATAATTCGGACTAGCAAGCAAGTAAGATGGTTCCATAGGGTAGGGTCCTCCAAACCCGGTCCGTCCTTGCAATTGGCCAATATAGACGTAATTGATACCCCTCCGGGTTAACTCAGCAATCATCTCAGATGAAGCAACTCCTTTTTCATTAACAAGAGAGGTAAGAGCTTTTATGGATAACGCAAAATCAGGGGATGGGCCATTTTCGGATCCGTAAAGTAGAGGAGGTAAAGTGGATTGCCGACCAGAAAGGTAGCGAAGCCACCAACCACCATCTGAACCAGCAGCAATTGAATCACCGTAAGCCAGAAAAGAATTAACCAGAAAATTTGAGTCAGCAGGCAGATTCACGCGGATCCAATCTGCCGCGCGGATATCGGCGCGGGTTGCCAGACTGTAAGTGTTCACCTGTAAATCACTTATTCTTTGTTTTGCACCAAAAATTCCTAAACCCACCGCAGACAATAAAAGGATCATTGTTAGGATTGGAAGGCGGTCGATAATAATTTTTTGTGTTGCCCATCCAATCGCCGCACCTCCAAAAATCCCAACCGGAATATAGGCAGCGATCATAATTGCAAAATTGCTGATCGCACCAGCGCCGGGCAAATTGAAGATGCTTGGATTGGCTGCCAAAAAGACGATAACAAGCCAACTCCCAAAGACAGTCACAACAACTTCCCGCCGCCATAGTCCCCAGACAATCGCAAAGCCCAATAAAACCCACAACCAGGCTGGGAGATAATCTGTTAAAGGACCCAGGCTGTTATATTGTTCGGTAAAGGCTGAAATCGCATTAGCTGGTGTGGCTAACTGACTGCGAAAGTTTGCCAGAAAGGCTCCTCCATAAATGTGGATGAACCAGGGCAGAAATAATATACCCCCAATCAAACCGATGTAGAAGACTTTAATAAGGCGAGCCTTAATAGCCTTGAGTTCATAAAAAATGACGACTGCTACCAAGAAAAGAATAGCCAAGATTAAAATCCGATAATGGGTCAATGCGAGACCACCAAACGCCAGACCAGTTAGAATCAAAGCTGATCGATCATTAAGTTTATAATTTAGAGTTGAATAACTCATATAGGCTATGAAAGGGAAAATCGCTTGTCCAGCCAGCTGCGTGTAGCGTCCCCAATTTACATAGAACATAGGCATCGGTGCGAGCAAACCAGCAATTACCAACCCGAACACACCAGCCCACCGATTGCGTGTAAATAGCATGATCAACGGAATAACCGCTATAACTGCGAACCCGTTTAGAATTTGTCCAAACCAAATAATCGCTTGGTCGGCGCTCATCCCAGAAGCCCATGCAAAAACCGCTGAAAGGCTGTGGAAGCCAAAATGGTAGGTCAGGCTGGTTATTTCCGCATAAGGCTGCCAGGATTGGAACAGTCCATTATTATCCATCATCAAGCGGGTGATGATGGTGTGCTGCAAGGAATCACCCCATAAAGGCAATGAAAGTGTTCTGACCGTGTAAAAGCGGGTTCCAAAAATGAGTGAAGCCGTCACTATTAGAGCAACCAGCACTGGTAGGTCTTTCACCTGGAGGGAAATTCCAAGGGTAAACCATGGTTTTTTAGCCCGGATATTCCTGATTCCACGAAATACAAGTAACCAAAATGCAATGCCAGCCGGGAGAACCGCGTAAATCCAACCTAAATGCCAACCAACAAGGTCTGTCCAAAGGAACAGCAGCGGGTAAAGAACCAGGCTGATCCCAATCGCCAGTCCTAGCCGTTCCTCCAAAAAAAGACTGGACCATTTCGACCAGGTTGAACTAAGTAGTACCCAACCTGGCAGCACAAACAGGATCCCAGCCAGGCTTAACCAGATCACCCAGGTCCCTATTTCGCCTGCTAATCCTCCGACAGCAGCTGAACCGTCATAAACCAGCCGGAATGCAAGCTGGTTATCTTCGAGGGGTTGCCCTTTCTGGTAAGCAGAACCTTCAATATAAGAAGCGCCAGAGGATACGCCGATTCCTACCTGACCACTGCCCTCCAGCCTAATAGAAAGAAACAAGTCCACCAATTTTTGAGTCACAGGAGGATTAAATGAAAATCGAATCCAACCAGGGTTTTGAATGGCGTCTATAGCCACACTGGACTTTGCCAGGATAAGAGATGACTGCGGGCTGGAATAAAGCTCCAGGATCAGGTTGCCGTTACTACCAGGCTGCGGCGAAAGAAATACCTCGACACCATTTAATCCAGCCTGGCGGGTTGTAAACGTTTGGCCAAAGGACTGATTGGGGAATAAAGGAATTGGCGACAGGCTGTAGTCAGATTGTCCTGATCCAACCACTGTTGAGGGTAAAAATGAGTATCCTGCAAAGAAAAGAAGAAGAATCACTAGAGATAAGGCAACCCAAAATGCATGCTTTATTTGGATTTGTAAAAAGCTCTTTTTTAGCATGGACAACTTCCACCTCGCTGCACCCCCTCATTATTATTTCAAGTATACCAGAGGATGGAGCGACATTTAAGCAAAAAGGAGCCTCGAGGTAAACGGGATTTAATAAACTTGTACGGGAGCCTCGCTGCAATCCAAGGAAATGTTTCCAGTGGTATCTTGCGATTGGATGCAAATATAGTAATTACCTGTTGCTAAATTGCTGGTATCCCAATAATACTTCAAACCATCTTGGATAAGAGAAGAGGGACCATTCATAATCAAAGGAAAAAATACATTATGTGGACTTTGTACAGGATTATTAGGCAATGTGGGTAGTTCAGTTACTGTTATTGGAGTTCCAGGAATTTGGTTCAGCGAGGATGTGTAAAAGAAATTTAATTTTAGTTCTTCGATTGGCTTGGAGGGTGAAATAATGATTGTAAATAGGTTACCTTTTTGTACTTTATCCATTTTATTCAGGCTGACCCAATCGATCTTTTGGTTGATCGTGGAAGTTGTATCGTTTTCATTAGGATCAAAGCGCAAATAACTTATCGTATTTGCGGCCCAGGGTTGTGGACTGCAATACTCCGTGTAATTAGGGATACCGATGGCAGGATCTTGCATATTGATAGAATATCTCTCCCAGTTAACATCTATAGATATTCCGTAAGTAACCCCGATGCACAAGGTGTAATTTTTGACGTAATACCACAACCATCGACCTACCCACCCCTTGTTTATATCCTGCCAGGCACCCTGTGTGTACATCTTATAGGAAATATATGGATATTCAACTGGATTAAATGTTGTTACTGGCATTGTAAAGAATAGCTTTGGATCACTGTAACCACCTGCCAAGCATTCAGACTCAATACTCGCAGGAGGATTTGTTATCAAGTTCAACGAGCCATCAGCGAAAGAAGAAATCGCACACGAAGTTTTATCTTGGCCAAAAACAAGTTCCTCAGAGCTATTCATATGCCACGTCAATCCTTCACCGCTAATAAAAGAAGGCTTGCTAATGTCAATTTTTGGTGATGGCGCAATTTTGAACTGGCTCCATTGGGTACTTCCAGTGCTCGTATTTTTCACAGCCATATAATAATCACCCGCCTCCCAGCCATCAATTCTAAACTTATACGAACTTAATTCTTCCGATATTTCTGCAATTTTCGTTTCCATTGAATTCGCAGTCCGGCCCATCCATATTTCAACCGGGGCATTCATTGGCGACCAGCTTAGTGTTTCAAACCTAGCAGAACAATCGGTTAATCTGACCCAATCCACTGCGAAATTTTTAAAACTTCTTGTAGTTGGATCTATCCTTAAACCTTGCCAAGAGCTGCGGGCTGCCCATGGGGTATTTGAATTTGCACCATCAAACGAAGTATTTAGATCAAAATTGTAAACGGCCCATTCATTAGGAATGATTTTAGTAAAATTATCTGTAACCCCAAATGGGCCATCGGCTAAGCGACTATCAGCAAACCAAAAAACCCGAATTTCATCCGACTCATCGGATTCTATTTTCGCACGGATAGATAAGCAATGGTATTTGCTGCTAATTGGGTAATTCTCGCCATATGCGCCCGGATTAAATCCTCCGAGATACCCGGGAAATAATAAAAAAAAATATCCATCTGTAGTCTGAGTTTGAGCAGAGAAAATACCGTTCAACACTTGAACATTTCCCAAGTTGATATAAACCCCCGAGTTATTTAAATACTTAGAAATGTCTTTATAATCGTTCATATCCCAAGCATTTGTTAATACTTGGGTCGCATAATCATTTCCTTCAGGAGAAACCTGGGGGGATATTGAAGTTGCAGAAACCGCTAAGTTGGGTGTACTGATCTGAGAATAGATCAAAAATGAAACACTAATGATTAAAATATTCATAATTTTAATCATTTTTTGTTATCCTTGAGTAGATAAATAGATCGTTTCACCAATACTCCTAAAAGCACCAAGCTTTGCTGCGATACGGAAACTTTTTTCCAGATCTGAAACATTCATCTTTGTTATATTTTTAACCTCTTCAATTTGAAGCTTAACTATGTCTTCAGTGACTTCTCGCAAATTATGAACCCGATCATTCGTTGCTGGATAGCGTTGGTAAATGATCTTTCTAAATTTCCATGCTTTTTCACGGTCAAATAACGTGGTGTCATTGGGTCGATCTGCAAACCGGATACGATATTCGCACGTAATTCTTGGGATACGAACTACTTTGCGGTCTTTTGTTAATCGAAGGAGAAAATCCCAATCCTCGAAAATATCAAGACTTTCATCATAACCTCCAACTAAGATCGCCTCGTCACGGTAATGCATAAACGAAAGGATAGGGATAAAATTATCAAATAATAGCTCCTCATATTGAAAATCTTTTTGAATGAACCTTTCTCTGGCCAATGTCACTACATTTTGATTTTTTTCATCAGCCCAACATAAAGATTTGTTAACATCTGTATAAACGAGACTTGCATTCATTTGCGCAGATATGGTGGTCACCAAATTCTCTAAGTGGGTTGGGTAAATGAGATCATCATCATCAAGGTAAGTAACCCATTGAGAAGTGGTCTGGTTTAGACCCAGATTGAGAGCAGCTCCGCGACCGTTACCAGGGTAGTCATTAATATAATTGATCTGTAGGTCTTTCATCCTTTCGCCAATGATTGGACGGATATCAACATCTCCCTGGTCAATAATGACAACATCAAAGTTTTTAAAGGTTTGAACAGCCAGAGAGTTCAAAGATTGAGAAAGAAAATACGGACGATTTTTAGTTCGTAATATTACCGTTACATCCTTTGTTGAACCTCGGAAAACAGGAAGTAGCCGTGAGGAAAGAGAAAAATCTACAGTTCGCTGAAAAAAAATTTTTTCATTCCGTGTCATAATATTAACGTAATCAATTTTCTGACGTTTGAATGTTTTACTTCCCAGATGAAAAACGAATGAACTTTTAACTATCTTAAGAGTGAAACCAATCAAACGTGCTCGCAAGCAAAAATCATCATCTTCATAATTTCCGATGGAGTAAATTCCAGACAAACCACCTAACAAGTCATAAATATTCTTTTTAATTAACACACAGAAGAAAACCAGACGGTCTACAACCTGAATTTCCCCTTTGCGGTTACTAATTTTTTGGGCATATTTTGCAGCCTCTTTGGGCATTAAATTGATAGCTTCGCAGTCAACCTGTGGCCCTTCACCCACATAATTTGTCATTGGACTGATAACGGCTACTTGCGCGTCACTCATGGCTAAGTCTACAAGTGGATCTAACCAACCAGGCGTAAAAACTAAATCACTGTTTGCCAGAACAACAAATTTCCCTTTAGCTCGAGAAACCCCCCGATTAAGACCCTCTGCAAAGCCAAGATTTTTTTTGTTTTCAATTAATAAAAAATTGTCGTGTTTTTTGGAATAATTGCGCAGAATGTTTAAAATGCCATCCGTCGAATGTTGGTCGACAACAATCACTTCGTAAGTGAAGCGAACTTGGCTGGCATAAAGGCTTTCAATGCAATCTTTTACGTAATCAACACCATTTAAGACAGGGATTACGATACTCACCAAGGGCTCTGGCAGAAGTTTTAAATATATGCCTCCTCCTTTTTTTTGATATTGCATTCCTCTTATATCAAATAAAGTGGTATTCGATGAAATGAATTTTCGATTGTGTTTAATTTCCTTTAAAACCACAAATCCTCTTTTTAAACCCATTTTAAACCCATCACGCTTTACAACGAAGAAACCCTTTCTTAATATGAATCGAATTGCGGAAAGAAAGCGTCCAAATCCCATACATTTACCCTGTGAAGATCTACCAACTATGAAATCATAAGTAAACGCTTATATAAGGCTGACCACTCAGTGACATGCTGACGCATCAGGTGCTGGTCAATTACGGTTGTATAAGAAGAATTTCCTAACCTTTTGCGAAGATTATGATCTTCAATGAGAAGCCTCAGGTAATACTCCCAATCCTTAATGCCAGATGCCAAAAAGCCGTTTTGACCTTGTTTAATAACATTTTGGTAGGGTTTAATATCACTATACACTCCGGGAACACCCATTGAGCTATATTCCAGAAACTTTATTGCACTTTTGCAATTATTAAATGGATTGTCTAATAATGGAGCCACAAAAATATCTACGTCTTGTTTTGAGAAGTAAGAGGCGAAATCTTGGTAATTTGCAAATCGCTCCTTATGATAAACGACATGAGGATTTTGCTCTCGGTTTTGGCCGACGCCACCCCAAAAATGCAAACATAGACTATCGGGATATTCTGAACGAAGTCTTAATAAAAGGTTCAGTAGACTCTCAATATCAGGGATGTGGGATTGGGATACACCAGCCATATATCCCAAAATAATTCTCCGATCATTTTTTCTTTCTGTTGAGCGCTCCAATGACCAAATAGTGTCATCTAAATAATTAGGAAGGAGCCAGGTGTTAGGATTTAACGTTTTGATTGCATTTACTAGAGGAATAGTACTTACAACCACTGCGTCTGCGTTTGAGATTGCTTGTCGAATTAGGCTTTCATATCTTTGATAATATGCTTTTTCAGGATGTTCTTCTGGCAGATCAAATAAAAGATCATCAATTTCATAAATCACCTTTTTTTGGTAAAGGTGTGCCCATCGAACTACCTCTAGGTAAAGTTGCTCGTGGCGTGGAAAATCACGCTGAATGATGACCACATCAGCGTTATTAAAAAATTCTAAATTAGCCGATGTGGTAACCTGACACCCATTTAATATCTTAATACCTGAATTGAGGTATTTTGCTGGCCCAACTAGGCGAATATGAGCGCTTGCAGTATCCCAATTATCTGTAGTATAGAGAGCAAGACGGATAGGGTCAGAAACAGAAATACTTGATGGCGGATTCTTCATTGCGGGATCTGTTTCTTCAATTTTTGCTTGATTGATAACTCCTGGATGATTCACTTTTTTTAGGATCGCTTTAACTATCCAATTTAGTATTTTTCCTTGTGGGGAACCTAATGAAAAATACCGGTTTTGGATCGCCCGAAATTTATTCCTTGATTTGACAAATACACTCTGTGAAAGTTTAGCATATTGCAGAATCACATCATCTCGGTCTGCGACTAACCATTTATAACCTTGCATTTCACCTTCTAATTTAAATAAGGTTTGGATAGATTTGGTATAGTGAAGGTTTAACAAATCAAATGCAAGCTTAGACCCCTTATTATTTGAGGTTTGTGGTGAAGGTGAGACTACTAAGTCATCCCAAACCTTTTCCCAGGCTGAAAGGTTGGTGCTTAATAACCAATTTCTCTTCACTGTCTCCTGAGCTGCTAATCCCATGTTCAATCTTAAATTGTCTTCATTGACTAAAGAAACTATTTTTTCTACCCACTCCAATTTGTCATTTGCAAGAAAACCATTTACCCCATCTTCGATTACTTTTTGATACGGTGCGATATTGCTGTAAACGCCCGGAACAGCCCTTGTACTATATTCCAAAAATTTTATAGGGCTCTTAGCTTGATTGAATGGTGCGTTTGTAAGAGGTGCAATCCAGATATCAACAGGGATTTCTGAAATCCACTGGATATAATCATCATAATTGGGGAGCGAAAATGGATTCCAGGTCACTTGTGGAATACTAGCCAATTCAATTGGTAAGCTATGAATCCAAAGGTGAAAATTTACAGCATCACCACAACGTTTGATCACATCTATAATAACTGGATACAGTTGCTCTAAATCCTTAAGATGAGATCGCGTCCCGACATAACCAATAATCAAAGGTCTATCCTCGTTAATGACTGGCGCGAAAAAACTCCATTTTTCCTCGTCGATGTAATTTTCTACTAATCTGACGTTATTAGAAAATGCTTCTAATGAGGATTTAAGCGTCTCTGAAGATGTAGTTATTACATTGGCAGTTAAAATTGCGTCCAGAATCTGTCCTAAAGCAGGCCGGTAATAATCGGCCTCATCCTTATTCGGGTATTCAATATCATCGAACAATAGATCATCAATATCATAAATAATCGGTTTAGAATACTTGATGCATGTCTCTTTCAAAAGGCGATAATCTGTCAAATAACGCGGAAAATCTCTTTGGATAAACACCGCATCTGCATCTTTAACAAATTCGATATTCGAAAGGCCGGCCCTATAATCGTTTCCCTGAATAACCTGAAGACCCAAGGCGCTTGCTGGATTAAGGATCCGTAATTTGGGTAACGCATTTTCCCAAGGGTAAGCCGTAAAGGCAGCAATTTTATTGACCTTTTTTTTGTTTTCCGGAATGGATGACATTTTTACTTTGTCACTTTTCAGAACAAACGATCCTGTTTCCAGGTAGGAACCTAAGGGGATTTAGGAGTTTATTATAAAATATTAAATGAAATTCTGATAACCGATGGAAGAACCATGGGTGGATGCATTGTCAATTATAAAATTTTCCAAATTAAAAAAACTCTTCATTACTATGTAGTGTATCATGGCTGCAAAAGGCGGTACTGGTTTAAAACCTCGCTAGGCGAACCAACGGCTAGTAATTCGCCCCGTTCCAGCCAGGCGGCTTTCTGGCAAGTTGATTCGATCAATGCGGCATTATGCGAAACCAGCAGGATGGTCGCTCCCTTGTTGCGATATTCTTCGATACGCACAGCGCATTTCCTTTGGAAAGCCTCGTCGCCAACCCCCAGTATTTCATCCACGATCAGAATATCCGGCTGGTCATCTACCGCAATCGCGAACCCTAGGCGGGCATACATTCCTGAAGAATAAGTGCGTACCGGGGATTCGATGAATTCACCCAACTCGGAAAAATCGATGATTCGCGGAAATTTTTCATCCATTTGAGCCCGGGTGTAGCCCAACATTGCCCCATTCAGGTAAATATTTTCGCGCCCGGTAAGCTCAGGATGAAATCCCGCTCCCAACTCCAGTAAAGGCACCACATGGCCTACCACCTGGACCCGACCCTGCGAGGGGCGAAGTACCCTGGCGATGAGCTTTAATAACGTGCTTTTCCCGGCGCCGTTTCGACCCACCAAGCCAAACACTTCTCCTTTACTTATAGTAAGGTTGACGTGATGAAGTGCCCAAAAATCATGCTTGGTGATTTTGCGCTGCATCCAACGGATCATATACTCTTTAAAAGTATTAATCCGCTCACTTGGTACCCGGTAGCGCACCGAGACATCCGCTAAAGTGATCGCGTTACCAGGTGACTGTATTATTGGGGTGGTAAGTTTAGATTCGGTATGCAAATTCATCGGATTTCAGCGAAAAAAGCAACCAGCCAATCACCAAGACAGAAAGCGAAATGACCAGGGAAGGCCAAAACTCCTCCCAGGTTGGTAGTCGTCCGTCATAAATAGGCATGCGAAATAATTTTATGATGCCCCACATCGGGTTCAGGCTGGGAAGCCAGATTTTCATTTGTTCGGGTAGCATTTCCTCGGAATAGATGATTGGGCAAAGATACATCCAGGCTGAAAGCACAATTTGGTACATCTCAGCCACGTCCGGAAAATATACGGCCCAGGTGGAAATAATTAAGCCAACGCCTAAAGAAAACAGCAGCAACAGCAGCAGTGGAACCGGTAAAAAGAGCAGTTCCGGTTTGATCGGTAACCCGACCACTGCCATGATGATCAACAGTGGACCCAGCGAAAGCAACACATTGATAACACCTGTTCCTATCGCTGCCAGTGCAAAGGACGAACGTGGGATATAGATCCGGCGCAGGAGCTGACCACCCCATACTAGGTTGACCATCGAAGCTGTGGTGGTCTGCGAGAAAAAGTTCCAAGCAATCAGACCACTTAGTACATAAGCCGGGTAACCGGGGATGTTAAAGCGCAGAATCTGTGAGAAAGCAATCGTCAGAACCAGCATTGTCCCCAGCGGGTTGATCATGGTCCAGGCAATGCCCAGTACCGAGCGCTTATAGCGGGCGACTACATCGCGACGGACGAGTTGTAGGATGAGGTTGCGATAATTAATAACCTCGCGCAGTTCATCAACTGCAGGGATTCCGCGTTTTGCGCTGTCATAGAAGTACTGGTTATTTTGAATGTTGGCCATTGATAAGGCGGATTATAACATTGTTGAGATCTTCTAACACGTATCCATAAATCAATTTGTTTCCAGGTGCAATAAAAAATTTTGGATATTTTTTCCTAACCCATTTTTGGGAATTTCCGCGCTTATGATTAAGCCGAATATTTTGTGGTACTATTATTAAGCAGTTATTCTTCTTACATTAATGGTTTGTATGAATCGTGGCATGCTATTATTTATGTTATGGGTTGAAGTTGCGCTCAATTTTTGATCTTTATGCTTCCGGTTTTATTAAGCCCATAACCTGATTGTGCACTCCTTTGTACATCTATCTCTCAGGTTCGTTTTTCTTGCTCCGCTACGCCAGTTTTAAAAAGTAAATGGTAACAAATGGGATGTGTCCTTAGATCATTTTGCAGCGGCTAAAGTGGAACATTTTTATAAAAATATTAGACCGATGATCCATTTCTCTAAGCTAAATCCAAAATGGGCAAGATACTTTCTTAAGTTATTCTACTTGCTTATCGTCACAAGTGTTCTTTATTTTTTCACCAGTCAGTGGTCCTACGATGATCCCTATATTACGTATCGATATGCCAAAAATATTCTGAATGGGATTGGCTTTGTATATAATCCGGGTGAGCTTGTCTTAAGCACTACCACGCCGTTGCTTGCATTGCTCTTAGCCAGTCTTAATTGGCTCTGGCCCAATCTTCCACAGCTGGCAATTTTGATCGGCTCCGCAAGCCTGGCAGCAGGCGGTTTGATTCTGTTTCAATTGGCTATGGACCAGCACACGCCGTTTATTGGATGGTTCTGCCTATTACTTTACCCAATTTTCCCGCTGACAATCATCACGCTGGGCTCAGAAACGCCGCTCTATCTCGTCTTGATCCTTGGAACGATTCTGACCTACCAGAATAAGCAATATTTGTGGACTGGCTTGCTCGCGGGCTTGGCGGTGTTAGCTCGGCCGGATGGCGTCCTTTTACCCATACTGCTGGCCGTCCATTTTCTTTTTACCACCAGACGGCCTGTTCCCTGGAAAGCGATCTTTCTCTTTGCGGGAGTCAATTTAGCCTGGTTTGGGTTCGCCTGGCTGTATTTTGGCTCACCGCTACCCGTAACCTTAGCTGCGAAACAGCATCAGGGTGCAATGGAGATCAGCGAGCGTTTTCTTCCAGGGTTTATTACCACAATAAAATGGTATGCGTCAAGCTGGGGGTACCAGCTTGACGCAATACTGGCGGTTATTGGCGCGCTCTATGTTGTCAAATTTCGACGCTGGTTTCTGGTATTGGTCTGGACAGTTACCTACTTTACCGCTTATTCCATCTTGGGCGTCTCACGCTATTATTGGTATTATGCGCCGCTTGTGCCTGGGCACAAGCGGCTGGCTGGTGCGGGCTTGAACTTTCTATGGGAGCAGCGCATTCTGATTACCAGACATTGGGTTATTGCTCTCGCAGGGTTCGTGCTTGTCCTTTTTTCTGCAGTTAGCCTGACCCAGCTGCGGGATTTGTGGCGCTTTCGCAATATTCAGGATGAACGCATACCGGTCTATACCGAGGTGGGTAATTGGTTGTACTGGCACACACCATCAGATGCGTCGGTGGGAGCGTTGGAAGTAGGCACAATTGGCTATTTTTCCAATCGGCGGATGATTGATTTCGCTGGTTTGATCCAACCAGATGTAGCCAGCCAATTAACCCAGGCGACTACGTATGAAGACGCAGCTATTTATGCTGTCGAACATTATTTTCCAGATTATGTCGTTCTAAATATTGGCATATTTCCAAAATTGCGTGAGGACCTATTGACAAGCAGGTGTCAATCCTTGGAGTCCTTCCAAAATGGCAACGTTGCCGTAGAATTATTTAAATGCCGATGGAAATAAATATGAGCCCCACCACCCAGACCCTTTTGATCAACGGTCGTTTTCTCGAGCAGCCAATAACTGGCGTTCAGCGTTATTCACGCGAGGTGTTGTGCGCCCTGGATAACTTGCTGGCGACCGGGTGGATCGATAACGAGCGCTACCAGCTAATCTGCTTGGCCTCGCGAGCGGCTCATGATGTGCCTGACTGGAAAAGGATCCGATTGGAGACGGTGGGCCGACACATCGGCAACCTCTGGGAGCAACTCGATTTGCCCTTGGCGGCTCGCGGCCGGCAGTGCTTCAGCCCGGCTAACGTAGGCCCTTACTTCCTGCCAGGGCAGGTCGTCACCATCCACGATGCCTCGGTCTTTGCCTTCCCGCAGGCCTATTCCTTGCCGTTCCGCTGGAAACACCGCATCCTTTTCTGCCACTTGGGAAAAACCGCGCGCACGATTCTGACAGATTCTGAATTTTCGAAACACGAGTTGGTGCGCTGGTGCGGCGTCCCGCCGGCTAAGATCCAGATCATCCCGCTCGGGAGGGAGCACATCCTGCGAGTGCCAGCCGACCCGGGCGTCTTCGAACGCCTGCGCATCGGCAGCCAGCCTTATTTCATGTGCGTGGGCAGTAACAGCCCGCACAAGAACTTCGGTGTAGTGCTTGAAGCGCTTGCAAGACTGGAGCAACACAATTTCGAGGTGATCATAGTCGGCGGCAATTTTGACCGGGTCTTTCAGTCCCAGGCTTACTCATTGCCTGAGAATGCGCGCCGGGTGGGCTACCTGCAGGATTCCGAATTGCGGGCGCTGTACCAGCGGGCAGCCGGGTTTATTTTCCCTTCCAGTTACGAAGGCTTTGGCCTGCCCCTGCTGGAGGCGATGACCTGCGGCTGCCCGGTGATCTGCTCGAGCGCTGCGTCGCTGCCCGAAGTGGGCGGAGATGCAGTGCTATACTTTGACCCGGCCGACGCCGCTGAGCTGGCCAGCCAGATGGAGCGCCTGGCGGCGGACCCGGCGCTGCAGGCCGAACTGCGCGAGAAAGGGACCAGCAGGGCAGAGCAGTTCTCTTGGACCGGGACTGCCAAGGCAGTCTGGGAGGTCATTTGCTCGAGGTAGAAGATTGGGAAGGGAAAAAGAGAGGGCGTTAGGGCGTGAACCTGCCCCACACATTATTAGGTAGTTTGCAATTTATGATAAAATCTTGAGTGAATTTCTCTGAAAAATCAACCTAGGGGTGATAAATTGAAAAGAGCTCTTATAACTGGAATTTCGGGACAAGACGGCTCTTATCTGGCTGAGTTATTGCTGAAAAAGGGGTACGAGGTTCATGGAATTGTGATGCGGAGTGAATTAGAGAATCCCGACCGCTCTTTACACAACTTGAAGGGAATATTGGATCGGATAACTTTACATCCGGCATCCATTGAAGCCTTTCCGTCCATGTTCCAAATTGTTCAAAGGGTCCAACCAGATGAATGTTACCATCTTGCTGCATCTTCATTTGTTTCTTACTCGTTCGATGATGAATTTGCAATTTTTAACTCAAATGTTAATGGAACACATTACATACTATCAATAATTAAGGAAATTGTGCCCAGTTGCAAGTTTTATTTTGCCGGTTCTTCTGAAATGTTTGGGCGGGCAGCAGGTTTTCCGCAGAATGAGACGACAATATTCCGCCCACGCTCTGCGTATGGTATTACAAAAGCCACAGGGTATTATTTAACCTACAATTACCGTGATAATTACGGTTTGTTTGCTTGCAATGGGATTTTATATAATCACGAATCACCCCGGAGGGGTCATGAATTTGTCACCCGGAAAATTGTCCGTGGCGCAGTTCAGATTCGTAAAGGGCTAGCTCAAGAACTTGTACTCGGAAATTTAGATGCAAAACGAGATTGGGGATACGCTCCGGACTATGTAAAAGCGATGTGGCTTATGTTGCAGCAAGATCACCCGGATGATTATGTAATCGCTACCGGCAAGCTCCATTCCGTCAGGGAATTATGCGAAGTTGCTTTTTCATACTTGGGTTTAAATTATGAAGATTATGTAAAAGTTGATCCAAAGTTTTTCCGTCCTACAGAGGAGATTCCTTTAGTAGGAGATGCATCCAAAGCCCAGGAGAAGTTGAATTGGAAACCTGGAAAAGCTTTTCGAGAGATGATAGAAGAGATGGTAGAATTCGACCTGGTTGACATGAAAGATAGAATTTAGCCAGACAAATAACCAGTGAATCAAGCCTATGAATAATCCGATTACAGTGACCCCTATTAACCATATTGAATTTCCGGATCTACAAGAAGTCTGGCGTAGTAAGGGTCTTTTATTTTATTTAGTGTTGCGGGATTTGAAAGTCCGCTTCCAGCAAACCGCTATCGGTGTATTGTGGATTGTACTGCAGCCATTAATTCAATTGCTGATCTTCTATGTGATTTTTGGGATATTGGTAAAAATTCCAACCGAGGGAATTCCATATCCAGTATTTTATATGTCAGGCTTCATTGTCTGGCAGTTGTTTTTTCAAATTGTAAACAGCAGTACATATAGTCTGCTTGGAAATATTGGTATCATTACAAAAATTTATTTTCCACGATTGATTCTCCCCCTTTCAACAACCATTGGTGCCCTTATTGACTTTGTGATTATGTTTATTTTGCTTCTGGTTTTCCTTCTGGCAAACCACTATCCGATAACTAATCGCTATCTCCTTTTGCCTGTTCTAGTGCTGCTGGTAATGGTTTACTCTCTCGGTGTTGGATTGTTATTTGGGGCATTGATGGTTGTTTTCCGGGATACGAAAAACCTGCTTGGTTTTATATTACAGGTATGGATGTTTGTGTCCCCGATCATTTATCCGATTTCAATTGTTCCAGAAGAATATAGAATCGTTTTCTACATCAATCCTCTGACCGGATTTATCGATGCATTTCGCTGGGTTTTTTTAGGGACCCAATATCTGCCATCTGTTAGAGACCTTGGCGTATCTTCTATTGTGGCGATTGCCCTCTTATTGGCCGGGATGTACGCTTTTCGCTCAATGGAAAATCGAATTGCGGATGTGATGTGATATGTCTCGATTAGCCGTGAAAGTAGAAAATGTTTGGAAAGAGTATCAGATTCGACATCCTTTTGAAAGTCCGAGCACTTCATTAAAAGAGGTTTTAAACAAACCTTTTAACTGGTTGATAAAGAATAATAATGATGGTAGATCCAGAAGGGAGAAGGAAGTTTTTTGGGCTTTACAGGATGTTTCATTTGAAATTGAGCACGGCGAGTCTGTGGGAATAATTGGCCGGAACGGGGCTGGAAAAAGTACACTGCTCAAACTAATTTCACGTATTACTCGCCCTTCTCGTGGAAAATTGGCCATCTACGAACGAGTGAATTCCTTGCTAGAAATTGGCACCGGTTTCAATACCGAGCTTTCCGGCAGGGATAATGTTTATCTAAATGGCAGTTTTTTAGGAATGTCCAACCAGGAAATCAAGAGCAAGTTCGATGAAATTGTAGCCTTTTCCGAAATCGAACAATTTATCGATACACCGGTTAAGTATTATTCCAGCGGAATGTTTGTACGTTTAGCTTTTTCAATAGCGGTACATTTGACTCCCGAATTGCTTTTATTGGATGAAGTGCTGGCTGTAGGCGATGCTGGGTTCCAAAAAAAATCGCAGGAGAAAATGAAAGAATTAATCCTCAGCGGGGCAACCATCGTATTTGTTTCGCATAATGCTACGGCGGTTAAGGAGATATGTAAGCGGGCGATCTGGTTGGATCATGGCGCCATACATATGGATGGGCAAGCAGCACTCGTTGTGGATAAATACAGCAAATCTATGTAGCAGCTTACCATCAACCCCAACCCGAATTACACAAACAGCAAGGAACTAATTTATGGAAGATGAATTTTATATACGATTTGAAGATAAGTATCGAGGTAGCCGCGGGTTAATCAAGGATAGATTAATGGTTTACTTGCCAATCATCGATCCTTTAAAGACTATCTACCCCGATATTCCTGCAATAGACCTTGGGTGCGGACGTGGTGAATGGCTTGAACTATTACAGGAAAATGGGTGGCAGGCAGTCGGTGTCGATACAAATAAAAGTATGATCGATTATTGTGAAAAGGCGGGGCTCAAGGTTGCTAAAGAAGACGCTATCGCATATTTACACTCTGTAAAATCTGAATCCGTTTCAGTTGTATCCGGATTTCATATTGCCGAACATTTACCATTTGAATCATTGCAGGAATTAGTAAAGGAAGCATATCGGACGTTGCTTCCAGGTGGTTTTTTGATCCTTGAAACGCCAAATCCCGAGAACATTATGGTCGGTACTGCAAGCTTCTATATCGACCCCACACATTTACATCCCCTTCCTGCTCAACTGCTGTCTTTTTTACCGGAATATTACGGGTTTTATCGGACAAAAATATTGCGCCTGCAGGAACCTCCAGAGCTTGCCTCGAGTAACACCGCCGATCTATTAAACGTGCTTGCTGACGTAAGCCCAGACTATGCTATTGTTGCGCAAAAAAGCGCACAACCAGAGACGTTGGCAGTCTTTGATGACAAATTAATTAATGAGCATGGATTAACGTTAGAAACATTGGCGCAACGTTATGATTCTCAAGTGGAAGCGACCACCCAGCATCTTTCTATAGAATTAGGTGATATTCAAACCAATATAAATGGTATCCGTACCGATCTCAATAAACTGGGACCTGTGCAAGACAATCTGCAAACAAATATTATTGGTGCCCGAACCGACTTGCAAGGACTTAAAGTTAATCTCGAAAAAGTGCTTGCTGAACAGGACAAATTGCAGACTGGATTAGATACAGAATTAGGCGATATTCAGACCAATTTACACGGCATCCGAACTGATCTCAACAAGCTGGGACCCGTGCAAGACAAACTACAGGCTGATCTAAATGATGTCCGTGTGGACTTGCATGGGCTTAGAGTTGATCTCGAAAACGTGCGTGCTGAAAGAGTTGTGCTTCAGAAAAAGTTGGATGGGGTTCAATCTGACCGAGAGGCTGTTCAAGCAGAGTTGAGACATGTTTATAACAGTCGCTCATACCGGATAACGGCTCCATTGCGCGCTGTTTTTGGGTTTGGACGAATATGGAGGGACAAAATATTGAACCCGAAGAAAGGGCGTAATTTAGATCCAGAACAGGCAACATTTAAAGTAAAAAATGCCGTAAGTCTGGCACCAGATTCGTTGGCATCTATACAACCTATAGTAAGAGATCAATCACCTTTGATCGAAAAGGTCATTTCGGAGGCTATTCAAAATGAACAATCTACTCGTCAATCTCAATATCCTCCGGAAATGAATCTAGATGAAATAATGGAGAAAATAAGGGAAGAGGTCGCAAGAAGCAAAGTACAAACCCAACACATAGACAATTTTGCGAGTAGCAATGTAATAGAAACAAGATTGTTCCGTTTCGTTAAAAAGATTCAATTATTTCTTAAAAAACTCCCATTTTATGAACAGATTAACAGCATCGCCCTTAAATTCAAGACTCACATCCCTAAATACCAACAGCAACGATTAACCGTTACTGACTTGCTAAAATACAATGATGAAGAATTTATCAAGAATGCATATAAAACAATATTAGATAGAGAACCTGACACCGATGGTTTCAATAACTTTTTATCATTCCTCAGAACTGGTGCCTTAAGTAAAACTGAAATCCTAGGTAGGTTGAGATATTCACCAGAAGGAAGGCAAACAAGAGTGAGAATAAAAGGATTGCTTATCAAATATTTTACAAGTACAATCCTGAGAAATGATCGCGGTTAGTTTTTATATTAATAATCACATTTATCAGGAAGAAGTTACCTCGAAAAATATTTTCTGGTGAGATTGTGTAAACCCGAACTGTGGGGGATATCCAAAATGAAAATCGCTGTCATTGGTGCAGGTTCTAAGCATGGAGAACAAGGAGGGGCTGAAAATTTTTACAAGGGGCTTGTTTCTGCACTCAATAAATTTGAGGTAAACACCGAATTGCTTTGCCCGATAAGTGATGAAAGTAATTTCGAATCAATTATGGAAACTTATTTGAGATTTTATGATTTGGATCTTTCGAAATATGATGGTGTTATTTCCACAAAAGCACCTGCGTATGTTGTTCGTCACTCCAATCATATTTGTTATTTGCAACATACCATACGAGTATTTTATGACATGTTTGAAATCGAATTTCCTCAGCAAACAAAAGACCTTTTGGACCAGCGCAAATTCATCAATATACTAGATACTGCAGCCTTGCAGTATCCAAGAACTAAGAAAGTATTTGTAATAGGAAATGAAGTCAAAAACCGTCTTCTAAAGTACAATGGTTTGAAATCTACGGTGTTGTATCAAGGTTTATTGACAGATAATTTCAAAGAAGGGCCATTTAACTATGTTTTCATGCCCGGGCGCCTTCATAGATGGAAAAGAGTTGATCTTGTTATTGAATCCATGCGTTACGTTAAAGCACCTGTTAAGTTATTAATATCAGGGGTTGGAGAGGATGAAGATGGGTTTAAGAAATTGGCAAAGGATGATTCCAGAATAGAATTCCTCGGAAGAGTATCGAATGAAGAATTAGTCTCTCTTTATTCCAATGCATTGTGTGTGCCTTTCGTTCCTATTCACGAAGATTTTGGGTTAATTACGATTGAAGCATTTAGATCCGGAAAACCAGTTATTACATGTATTGACTCAGGCGAGCCTGCCTATATCGTTCGCCACAACGATACTGGTTTTGTGTGCAATCCAGACCCGAGGGATATCGCCGACAAAATCGATTATTTATATACGCATTCGAATATCGCAAAAGGAATGGGGGAAAAAGGAAAATCATCGACACAATATATTACATGGGAGGCTACTGCAGAGAAATTGTTGGCCTCTTTAAATTACTGACGAGAAATTTTCTCGATATAGCGGCAATTTAATGTTGTCTGCATTCTCCCACTGAAACGGGGCATGGAGTACCACACATGGATAAAGCCAATAAAAAAGTTGTCGTTTTAGACATGCAGCCTATAGATCCACCAGTTGGAGGAGGCAGGCTCCGTCTTCTTGGTTTGTATCACAACCTTGGGAAAAATTTTGAAACTCAATACATTGGCACGTATGATTGGCCAGGTGAAAAGTTTCGCGACCACCCATTAAGCGATTCCTTAAGAGAAGTGGATATCCCACTTAGTGATGAGCATTTTGCAGAGTGTCGAAAATGGCAGGAGCGGGTTGGCGGCAAGACTATTATCGATACCACCTTTTCTCAGCTGGCTCACCTATCGTCACAATATGTCAATTATGTTCGCAGTGAAGTCGTGAAAGCAGATGTTGTAATATTTTCACATCCCTGGGTATACCCACTTGTAAAGGACCTGCTAAAGAAAGAAACCCAGACGATTATTTATGATTCACATAATGTTGAGGGTTATTTGCGTTTTATCCTTCTGGATGATAGCGGGTTCGGGACTGAAATCGTCAGAAATGTGGTGAAAACAGAATACGACCTATGCCATTTGGCGGATGTCGTTATTGCCTGCTCATTTGAAGATTGTGAATTATTCAATAAACTGTACTTGGTATCTTTTAATAAGATGAAAATCGTCCCTAATGGCGTTTTCACTGAAATAATTAAACCCGTTAATGCTGCAGAGAAGAAAACGATTAAAAAACAGCTTGGATTAGGCGACAATAAAGCAGCAATATTCATTGGAAGCAATTATTCGCCAAACCTCGAAGCTTGTCAGTTCATTCTAAAAGATTTGGCGCCAGTTTTGCCAGATATGACATTTATTATTGCTGGTGGGGTTGGTGATGGCATTAATAAAAACACTTTAAATGGGTTGGATAATGTAAAAATAACTGGCTTTATTTCTGAGAAAGAAAAACTTTTATACCTGGCTGCATCTGACATGGCTATCAACCCAATGTTTAGCGGTTCTGGTACAAATATAAAAATGTTTGATTTTATGGCCGCTGCCTTGCCTATTATCTCTACGGAGATTGGATCACGTGGGATAACGAAAATTGATTATGCCGGCATTGTGATTAGTGATAGGTTTAGCTTTAAAGCATCACTTCAAAATTTTATAATTGATGATCAGAAAATTAAATACCTTGGAGAAGCCAATCGAGAATTAGTGAAGAAAAACTATGCATGGGAAAAAATATCTCCAAAATTAGGTACTTTCTTAGTTAAGAAAGTTGTAACAAGAGGTGTCGAGCGCAATTCGGGAATAAAAGCAAATGCAAATCGAAAATTCGCTTTAATGAGTTCATGGAATTTGCGCTGTGGAATAGCAGAACACAGTAGATATCTGGCAAATGAATTTGAAGCAAAAGATGCCGATTTTCGGATAATTGCGAATTCAAATGGTGACCTGACAAATTCTTATTTACTCGATGATATTTCTAGAAATATTTATCCTCTGTGGAAATATGATTATTTGAGATGGGTAGACAGTAAGATAGAAATTACTGGTATCCTCAATGTCTTACAGCAAGATAGGGTATCGAAATTCAATATTCAATACCACACTGGTTTCTATAACCAGCAAATGTTAATGGAATTTGCAAGGTCATGCGTCAAAGCAGAAATTGAAATAAGTATTGCCTTACATAATTCAAGAGAAGTTAATCTTGATACTTTACAAGAACTGAGCGAATTGGGAGTAAAGATTATTGTTCATACTTTGGCCGAGAAAGCCCAGCTGGAAGACCAGGAGGTCCAGAATGTTTTCCACATTCCTCTAGGAGTCTTGGACTTCCCTGATGAGAAAAAAGCCCATAATAGGCATAAATTTGAAATTTCAGGAAATCCGGTGATCGGTTCTTTTGGTTTTCTAAGGCCGCACAAGGGTGTGCTGGAGGCCATTGAAGCAGTCAGTATATTACGAGATCGATATCCGAACATAAAATTCCTGGGTGTTAATGCACTTTATCCTTCCGCGGATTCTGAACAATATCACAGAACATGCCTTGAACGAATCAGCGAATTGCAGTTAAACGATAATGTCATTCTCTTTACATCTTTCTTAGAGATGGATCAAATCATTCACTATCTTCACGCATCTGATGTTATAGTATTACCATATCACGATAGTAAAGAAGGTTCAAGTGCCGCGGCTAATACTGCGATTGCAGCGAAGAGACCTTTGATCATATCAAAAAGTGGTATTTTCAGTGAGGTCAAGCATGTGAGCCATGTTATGGATAACACTAATCCCCCAATTATTGCCTCCGAATTACAAAATTTGCTATCAAGGCCTGAATTATTAGGTGAAATGAAAAACAAAGTTGTGAATTATGTGAATGAAAATTCCTACACGAAGATTGCTGATAAATATGTTGATTTAATATTAGGAGATGCATAATGGATTACGAAAGCATTTTACAAAAAGTATATGAATCGATCCTTGAAAGCGGTGATGTTGCAATTGATGTTGGCGCTCATGTTGGAAGACATACAATTCCTATAGCAAAAAAAATTATTCCAAATGGAAGGGTTTATGCTATTGAACCTTTGCCCATGTGCCAAAACCGCTTGCTAAATTTAATAAACGCTGATTCTCAGTTATTAAGTGAAATTGTTACGTTGTATCCGTATGCGCTAAGTGATTACGAGGGGATTTCGGACTTTACAATCGTTAAGGACGATTTGGGGTATAGTGGTTTAAAAGAAAGGAAACTTGATAATAAGTCTAGATTAGAAAAGAGCAGAGTCTTTACAAAAAAGCTGGACAATCTATTCCCAGACATAAATGATCTAAAATATATTAAAATTGACGCAGAAGGTGGGGAATTTAATATTTTAAAAGGCGGGATAAATACCATACAAAAGTTTAGACCGGTAATCACTTTTGAATTTGGCGCGAGCTCGTATGCTGCATATTCTGTAATCCCAGAGCATGTCTTCGTATTCTGGGATGAACTAAATTATAAAATTTACGACATTTTAGGCAATTTATTGGATAGCGAAAATGTTTTTGCTCAAAGCTCTATTAATCAAAATATTTGGGATTACATCGCATTGCCAGCAGAAAATATGCCTGCAACCGATAAAGTATTACACGCGATAAAGTAATTTCTTATTGTTTCACAATTTCAAGGGAGCTTCTTTATCAATGGTATAAATTCATCGGGTGCATCTTAAAGGTTCAATCTTTTTGTGCACAGGTGATAAAGTAAAGAGCATCACCTCAGCCATAGAATAAAAATAAGTTATCTTGTTTATTTAGCGGTCTCAATCAAAAATGATTCGAGCCCAATCCCGATTATCCTCGGATCTTCAGAATATCCAGCTTGCGCAGGAGAAATTGGATTTTCTATATCAAACGTTATTCTCAATTCGCCATTATTATTTATGATATTTTCCTTGGGCACTACTATAGAAAATTGTTGCATGCCACCTGGTAATGAAAAATGGTCTATAGAATCGTCATTCACTAAAATGGAAAAGGACAGCTTTTCTTTTGGCGCGAAAATTATGGAAGAAAAGGTGATTTGTAGATCACTTTCAGGAGTAGATCCGATTTTCATTAAAAGAGTGGATCGCATACCCTCACTCCATCTACCCCAGTCTTCAGGATAACTCCAGCCAGAGTCAAAGATTGGTGAAGCGTTTACATTATTTCCAAAGATTATTGGCTGACCAAGATCAATCAAGAATGGCACTTTTTTTACCGTATAGATTTCAGGATCGATTTGATCCAGGTCATTTACAAGGAAGACACTGTTAAAATCAACCAAGCTGTCATTAAATTCATATGTATAAACTCGGCCGTTTTCTCCACCCTTGATAAAACTATTTTCCAAAAGGTAATATCGATGATTATCTGACATCCCGCTAATGTTTTCGTATAAGGAAATATATTTTGAGGTCACAGCATTCATCGTATATATTCTAAGTTCATCGATTTCGTATTTGATTATTTTCTTCTTCGCCAGATCAATCGTATAATTTTTAACTTCGCCAAAATAAACAACCCCTTTTTCAGGATCCCCATTGGTACGGACGATATATGTGGATTGGGTTATTGGAACATCAACCACACCTGACAACTTGCCTTGCGCTTTATAAGTTCCAATTATTTTGTCTAGATAATCATCTAAATAAAAAACTTTATCCAGTGGTTTTTGCGAATAATTAATAAAGAATAGAGAACTATAAGACGAATTTGACATGATACGGTAGGGCACTACCTGGGTATTAATAATCAAGGCGTCGTCAGAAATACCATTTAATATGTTATCTTGAAGTGAATACTGCAATGCTAACATTTTGTCATACAAGCGATTATTAATGGTATTTATCGATTCTCTACCATATTGTTGATTAGTCAACAGGATAAAAACTGTTAAAATGACACTCAGGATATTTAGGGATCTGTTCCCAATCTTTGTAGTATCAACCTTTTTTAAACCCTCTTTGACTAAGCCATACACTGCTACCAATAGGACGATTAAACCAAAATATTGAATATAGACAGGGATATACCCCACTCCCAATACGATCTCATTTTGGTATTTAGCCGATAACCCTATCAAGGCGGATGGCAACAATACCATCACAAATCCCAAAATGCCCAAAATGAATATGTCTTTTTTATTAATTTTGGATTTTGATTCTGTTGTTCCATAGATAAGATAAAGCGTAACCAAAAACAAAATCACGGTAAGAATATCACCGAGCGTAATGTTGCTTACAGAAAATAATTTGGGAATTATTGTTCCGTTTTGAGCCCAATTGCTTACCATAAAGTTGCTCAGAGGAATTGTTGCAGACATTTGGTTTATCATGGTCGGAACAATATTTAGTAGATTTAAACTGATTGTTGCACCACTATAACTTTTATCCGGAGCAATAATCAGATTAACAATTATAAAAACCACGAACAATGTAACATGTAGCAAAGGTTTCGATGCAGACTTTTTTAAATCTTTAGTCGCAAAATATGCCAGGAGGATAAAAACCACAATGAACACAAAAGCAACCTCGTAAGACACTAACCCCCATATATAAAACAATCCACTAATAATCAGCCATCTTTTTTTATGCTCGCCACAATACTTCCAAAAAAAGTACATTGAAGAAAACAAGGCGATAAATACTAGTTGAATCAACCCATAAAAATTTAAAATGGGATGATGATTATAATTAGAATAAATTTGAAAAAAAAGAGGGGTCATTAACATTGAAACCCATTTTATTTTATAAGAACCAGTCCATTGATAGACACATTTGCCAAATAGCCAGATATTAATACAAATAAGAATAAGCACGTATATTCTGTATTGCAATATATTAAAAAATATCATTGGAATTCGTGTGGGTAGAAGTCCAATCATTACCCTGCCCACTAAGTGTATTTCATACAAAATAGAATCGAGGGAAAAATAATGAAAAAGTTTATCTGCTGTGACCCCGTCAAAAAACCACCCCGTTCTAGATAAGGAATTAATCAAATCATCGCTTGAATAATAGCTTGTCAGCGTCTCTCTCAACGAAAAAATAGCTACTGTATATATTAATAATTCCACCAACAATGGCAACCAAAAATCAGTATTTCCAAAATCAAATCGAAGCTTTCTTTCGCCAGCTCCATTATCTTTTCCGAAAAAACGTTTTCGCATAACTGTCCTTTCACTTTTAACCAAAATGTTTGTTTTGAACTTCCCGGTTTTTAACAGACGCCAAGATAAATGAAATATTGCTATACAAATTAAACCGTATTATACTTTGTCATTAAAAAAGAGCCCCTTTTCAGTGGTTTCTTTTTGTGTGTTAATGAGGTTGGTCACTCATAATTCGGTGATACATTAATTTCCTGAGCGAAATAATCAGTAATAAAATATTGCTTCCTTTCTCGAAGATTGTTTGGAGGTTTCATGAAAGCAATTATCCTTGCAGGAGGCCTTGGGACAAGACTACAGGAAGAGACTGGCGTAAAGCCCAAGCCAATGGTCGAAATTGGCGGACAGCCCATGTTATGGCATATCATGAAAATATATTCGCATTTTGGCATCCGCGACTTCGCGATTGCCATGGGGTACAAAGCAGGGGTAATTCGAGCATATTTCCTGAACTATTATTATCACCACTGTAATTTATCCATAAATTTACAATCTGGAAAAATTAACCCCATAGACGGTGCCGCCGAAGATTGGAATGTTTTTCTGGCCGATACTGGGACTGCAACACAAACAGGTGGACGGTTAAAAAAATTAAGCCAATGGATAGGCCGTGAAACGTTCCTATTTACTTATGGTGACGGAGTCGCGGATATAAATATTGCACAATTAATCGACTTTCATCGTACGCACGGAAAATTAGCCACAGTTACTGCTGTCCGGCCCCCATCGCGATTTGGCGGGATCGTTTTGGAAGGAAGTAAAGTAAAAGACTTTGTTGAGAAACCGCAGATTGGTGAGGGCTGGATTAATGGAGGTTTTTTTGTGCTCGAGCCTGAAGCTCTTGAATATATCCACAGTGATGAAATGCCCTTCGAGAAATATCCCATGGAACAATTAGCTGCTGATGGCCAATTAATGGCTTATCAGCACAACGGGTATTGGCAATGCATGGACACCATACGGGATATGCAACATCTTGAAAACCTTTGGTCGTCTGGATCTGCCCCCTGGAAGGCTTGGTAAATGAATAACGCATTTTGGCAAGACCGCCCCGTTTTTGTAACCGGTGCTACCGGGTTGGTTGGAGGATGGCTCGTAGACCGATTGCTTAAAACCGGGGCCGATGTTACATGTCTTATCCGAGATTGGGTTCCACAATCGAGATTAATCGGAGGAAATAATTTAGGCAAGGTTAAAGTTGTCCGTGGTGATGTTCGCGATCAAGCCTTACTGGAACGAATTCTTGGTGAATATGAAATTAAAACGATCATTCACCTGGCAGCCCAGACGATTGTAACCATTGCCAATCGCAATCCAGTCTCAACATTTGAAACCAATATTGGTGGGACATGGTCATTGTTGGAAGCGAGTCGACGCAGCCCGAAAGTTGAGCAAATCGTAATTGCGTCTTCTGATAAAGCGTATGGGGATCAAGAGATATTGCCTTACGACGAAAAGACCCCCTTGCAGGGTCAACACCCGTATGATGTCAGCAAGTCATGCGCCGACTTAATCGCCCACACCTATGCGGTTACCTATGGACTCCCGGTGGTCATTACTCGCTGCGGTAATTTTTATGGGGGAGGCGACTTAAACTGGAATAGGATCATCCCCGGAACTATTCGCTCGATAATCCGTGGGCAAACACCGGTGATACGATCTGATGGTAATTATGTGCGCGACTATTTCTACGTTGAAGATGGTGCGGCTGCATATATGACTTTAGCAGAGAGGCTCGCTGAGGATCCTGGCCTAAAAGGCGAAGCCTTCAACTTCTCGAATGAACTGCAAATCACGGTTTTGGAATTGGTTAAAAAAACTCTTGCGATCATGGATTCTGATTTAACCCCGGAAATCCGCAACGAGGTTTCCAATGAAATTCGGAATCAATATTTAAATGCGAAAAAAGCACGTCGGTTGTTACATTGGCATCCTTTATTTACAATTGATGAGGGTTTGAAATTGACAATTCAATGGTATAAGGATTTCCTTAAAACACATGACTAACCTAAGACAAGACATTCTTAAGCTTGTTGAAGAATATTATAAAGAAAAATTCGCCGATCGACCTTTCGATCCAGATACCGACCGTGTCCATTACGCAGGGCGGGTTTTTGACGCCGATGAATTGATAAATCTGGTGGATTCCAGCCTTGATTTTTTCTTAACGGCAAATCGGTATGCCGAGGAATTTGAAAGTGCTTTTGCCGAATTTCTCGGAGTATCAGATGCGCTTTTGGTAAATTCAGGATCTTCCGCAAACCTTGTAGCCCTTACAACACTTACGTCCCCAAAACTAGGACAGCGCCGTTTGAAACCAGGTGACGAGGTTATCACAGTTGCAGCTGGATTCCCGACAACACTGGCTCCCATCATCCAAAACCAATTAACCCCTGTATTTGTAGATGTTAACCTTGGAGATTACACAGTAAATCCAGATTTGCTTGAAAAGGCAATAAGCCCCAAGACCAGGGCAATAATGATGGCTCACACCTTAGGTGTTCCATTTGATCTAGATGCCGTGATGGATTTAGTAAAGAAGCATAATTTATGGTTAGTTGAAGATAATTGTGATGCACTGGGATCAACCTATCGAGATCAATTAACAGGAAGTTTTGGGCACATAGCCTCGCATTCATTTTATCCAGCCCATCACATTACCATGGGTGAAGGCGGGTGTGTTGTAACGAATGATGAACAATTGGCCCGAATAGCACGCTCCATTCGGGATTGGGGTCGCGATTGTTACTGCGCTGGTGGCGAAAACAATACTTGCGGCAAGAGGTTTAGCCAGCAGTTTGGTAGTTTGCCATACGGATATGACCATAAATACGTTTACAGCCACATTGGCTACAATCTTAAGGTAACCGATATGCAAGCCGCAATCGGCGTTGCTCAGTTGAAAAAGCTGCCGGGATTTGTGAAAGCCAGGAAAGCCAATTTTACCACCTTGTTGGATCACTTGAGGAAATATGAAGATCGACTAATATTACCGAAAGGTGTGCCAAATTCCGATCCTTCCTGGTTCTCGTT
>Ga0209212_1001941_pt1 | contig 31226 bp, 29 predicted proteins | sample RifGroC2_FD_183996 | JGI IMG/M metagenome (GOLD analysis project Ga0209212, IMG submission 183996) | Groundwater microbial communities from Rifle, Colorado, USA - Groundwater C2 (SPAdes) (version 2) | ecosystem: Environmental > Aquatic > Deep subsurface > Groundwater | place: Rifle, Colorado...
GCACAGCATTTAGTAAATGCTGCCGTAAGAAACGAAAAAATGCTTGCTATCCTTGTAAATAACACAAACTACGGAATGACAGGCGGACAAATGGCTCCTACAACCATGCCTGGACAAATTACAGAAACAACTCCTTATGGTAGAGATCCTGAAGTTACGGGAAAACCTGCTAAAGGCGCTGAAATGGTAGCAGCCATAGTTGATACCGACAAAGCTTATGTTACCAGAGCGACATGCAGCAATCTTAGAGCATTAAAAACTTCTTTCAAAAAAGCACTTACTAACGTTGCTGAAGGCAGAGGTTTCTCATTTGTTGAAGTTCTTTCAATTTGTCCTCTTAACTGGAGAACAAATAATGTGCAAACATTTGAAAGACTTAAAACAATGGAAGAATGCTTTAAAGTGGGCGAATTAGTTGTACCTGCTGGATTAGAAGGAGTTAAGTAATGGCAAGAACAAAAATAGTATTAGCAGGAGAAGGTGGACACGGTATACAAAGCGTTGCTAAAATTCTTGTAGAAGCCGGATATGCTGCTGACAAAAACGTTTTATATATTCCAAACTTCGGTGTAGAACAAAGAGGCGGCGTTAGTATCGCGTTCTGCCAGATTGCTGACGAAGAAATCGGCGAACCAAGATTTTCTAAAGGCGACATTGTAATTATGCTCTCTGATAGAGCTATAGATAGATGTTCAACATATGTAGACGAAAATACAACTGTTATTTACGACAGTTCAATTTGTAATACAAAACCGGAAATGAAAGCAAAAGAAATTATTGCTTTACCTGCTAATAAAATAGCTCATGATGAGCTTTCTTCAAGAGTTTTCAATATAATAATTCTCGGTGCTGTAATTAAAGCAACAGATGTTATTGAACTCAAATACGTAAAAGAAGCTATGGAACTGGCTTTAGGTAAAAAATTCGCTGTTAAGCCTGAATTAAGAGAACTTAATCACAAAGCTCTTGAAAAAGGTATGGAGTTAATTCAAGCCAAAGCTGCTGTTTAATTCTTTCCTTGTCATTGCGAGGAGGTGCGAAGCACTGACGTGGCAATCTATTTTAAAGAAAAAAATAATAGGAGATAATATAAAAATGGTAGAAACCACTTATAAAGGTATAAAAGTTGAAGGTTGCGGAAAAGGCAGAGCTACATGGTATTTATACACTGATTTATGTAAAGGGTGCGGACTTTGTATAGTTAAATGCCCTATCAATAATAAAGGTGAAAAATGCCTGAACTGGTCAAATGAAGTTGGAATTTATATGACTCCTGCTGTTCAACCTGATCCAAATTTATGTATTGCGTGCGGAACTTGCGAAATGGTTTGTCCTGACAGCGCAATCAGAGTAGAAAAAAATCAATAAAATTAAGTAATTTAATCAAAAATGGTCGACATTTTAGTCGACTATTTTTGTAATTATCATAAAAATTGATATGCTAAAATAACAGAGTTGATAAGTAGAACAAAGAATTATAATGACATCGCCGTTTAAAAAAAATATTAATAAAGTAGAAGCTACTCACAATCTCGCTAAAAATGAGATTGTGGAACTTCTTACAAATGACGAAATTAACGAAGAACTTTTTCAGGCTGCCGACAGAGTAAGAGAAAAATACGTCGGCAACGAAGTCCATTTAAGAGGACTGATAGAATTTTCCAATATTTGCTCAAAAAACTGTTTTTACTGCGGGCTAAGACGGGATAATAAAAATATTAAACGCTACAAGTTAGAACCTGAAATAATAATCGATTTTGCAACAAAAGCCGCAACTTACGGCTACAAAACTTTTGTATTGCAGTCAGGGGAAGGTAATCTTTACACGCTTGAAGAAATGCTCTACATAATTTCTGAAATAAAAAAACTTGATGTTGCCATTACTCTTAGTATCGGTGAAAAAACAGAAGAAGAATACAGGGCTTATAAGGAAGCAGGGGCGGACAGATTTTTATTAAGGATAGAAACCACTGATAAAGAACTTTATAAAAAACTTCATCCTGATATGAGTCATGAAAACAGGATTAATTGTCTTAAAATTATAAAAAAACTCGGCTATGAAACAGGAACAGGATGTTTAATAGGATTACCCGAGCAAACCATGGAATCTCTAGCCGATGATATTTTGTTTTTCAAAGAACTTGGCGCGGATATGATAGGAGTTGGTCCTTTTATTCCTAACGAAGATACCCCTTTGAAAAATGAAACAGGCGGAAGCTTTGAACTGGCTTTAAAAGTTATGGCGATAACAAGACTTTTGTTGCCTGATATAAATATCCCCGCAACCACGGCAATGGAAACGCTTAACCATCAGGGAAGGCTTATTGCGCTTCAAAGCGGAGCAAATGTGGTTATGCCCAATGTAACCGAGGGAGAATACAGGGATTTGTACAAACTTTACCCCGGAAAAATATGTATAAACGACACCCCTGCTCATTGCAGAAGCTGCATTACCGGAAAAATTCAAAGCATTGGAAGAACTGTTTCAAAAGAATACGGTTTTAGAAAACAATTAAGATAATAATGGTTTTATTTTTTTATGACAAAAATTAACAAATTAAATATAATAATTCCTGTTTTATCGCTTGCAGCCTTTGGGATTATTGCGTATTTAACGAATTATGTCGGCGTATTTAATAATTTTGACCTTAATATTGTTATATTTTTTCATAATATAGCGGTAAAACATTCTTTAATACTGCCGCAATTTATTACTGACTTTGGATATGGGGCTATTGTTTATATGATTTTAATAATTTTAACGATTATCTTGTCATATTACAGGCATTATAAGGATGCAGTACTTTTAAATCTGGCGATAAACAGCGCGCTTTTAGCGAGCGGATTTTTTAAGGAAATGTTCAAAAGACTGCGCCCTGCTCTTGAGTATCATTTGACTCAAGCAGAAGGATATAGCTTCCCTTCAGGACATATGCTGGTTTCTGTTTGTTTTTACGGAACTTTAATCTTTATTATATTCAGGTTGATAAAAAGTAATCGGCTAAAATATATTTTATCTGCCTTATTATTGCTTTTAATTATCTTAATTGGACTTAGCAGGATTTATTTAGGAGTTCATTATCCGTCAGATGTTCTTGGAAGTCTGTTTTTTGGGGTTTTTATAGTTTTTTTCTGGATAAATCTCTATAATTTAATAGAAAATGTAAACTTATAATATTAATGCTGTTTCTATAAAATATAATTTTTTATTAATTGTAAACTATTTTTTACAATTAGTAGTTTTTTATTTTTATTATAAAAAAGCATTGATTAATTTAAGCAAGTTTAATTTAAGTAATAATTTTATTATAAAAATATATTAATTACTCTTTTTTTTATTCTTTTTTAATAAAATGAATAATTTTTATCAGGAAGTTGAATTTATATAATTTGTCTAATTAAATTGTTTTGTAGACTTTGATATTTTAAAAATATATAATTTATCCTTATTAATCATTGAAACGGAAAAAATAAAGGCAGATTTAGAAGAGATTAAAAAATGAGGGGATATTTGTATGCAAAGAACAGGTTTTTTTGTGCTGTTTAATCCGGCAGTTTCACTAATGAAAAAATTAAAGTACCCGCAAAAATTTGCGCTTATCAGTTGTTCAATACTGGCTCTTGTAGCTGGTATAATTTATATTTTTATGTCAAATCTTCAACCGCAGATTGATTTTAACGCAAAAGAAAACCTCGGAGTCCAATATATAACCCCTGTAAAAGATTTTCTTGCAGATGTTCAGCAACACAGATATTTAACAGATATTTATTTAAGAGGGAATAAATCTGTAAATACGGAAATTGTTCAAATTGAAGAGCAAACTCAAAATATTATTACCAAAATTAATGAAGTTGATAAAGAATTAAACAGCACTTTAGTTGTTGAAAATAAATTTGAGAGCTTAAAAGAAAAATGGTCAAATCTCGATAATAATTATGAAAAACTCTCTGTTAAAGAAAATTTTGAACAACATACAGCTTTGATAAACGATACAGTCGCTTTAATCAGTCATTTATGCGACAAATCCAATTTAACTCTTGATCCTGATCTTGATACTTATTATATAATGGATGCTTTTGGATTTAAGCTCCCTAATTTGCTTGAAAAAGTTGCGCTTTCCAAAGTCGAAGGCTTGAAAATTATTTTAACAGGAACTAAAGATAGGATTGAGCTTATTAAGTTGGCTACATTATTAGAGGAAACTAATGAACTTATAAACGGCGGAAAAGATGTGATTTTTAATGCCAATCCTTCTGTAAAAGAAGAAGTTGGCAAATATTTTGATTCAGCTTATGCTTCAAATAAAAAATTATTGAATTTAACAGATAAATTAATAACGGGTTCGGGTGTAGTTTCAAAATCCGAATTTATTTTAGCTAATGACGCATCGTTTAATAACAATAAAAAACTTTATGATGAATATTCAGGGCATTTATATAATTTAATTGCTAAAAGGGTTAAAAAATATTCAGATCAGATTCCTGTGGCAATGTTTTTTACTTTATTAATTTCGTCTATAATAGGATACCTTTTTATCGGTTTTTATTTGTGTTTGACAGATTCTATTAAAAATATAGAAAGTGTTTCTAAACAAGTAGAAAATGGCGATTTAACGGTTAGAATCAAATTGGATTCTAAGGATGAGCTTACAGATTTGGCGGGCATAATAAATCAAATATTTGGGAATCTTAATGAAATAGTGGCGGATTTATTTAATACATCCAAAGAAATAAAAGCCGGTTCGGGAATAACTTATGAAGCAGCAGAAAACACTCTTCAAGGAGCTGAACAGACATCGCAAAGCACAGCACAGCTTGCTCAAGGCGCTCAGGATATTTCAAGAAACGTTGAAGATGGCGCAAGTAATATTAATAAAATGAATAAAGTAATTCAAAGCATCTCAGAAGAAGCAAAAGTAGTTGCGAAATTAGGAAATGATACGGAAACAAACGCAAATATCGGAGCAGAACACGTTAAAAAAGCAGTAGATAAAATAGACAGTATTAAGCAAGTTTCAGGGGATATTTCTGTAAATATTGCCGAACTCGGAAAATTAAGTTCAGAAATAGAACAAATTGTTGATTTAATCAAAAATATTGCGGGTCAAACAAACCTTCTTGCCTTAAACGCGGCTATAGAAGCCGCAAGAGCGGGAGAACACGGAAAAGGCTTTGCTGTAGTCGCTGATGAAGTTAAAAAACTTGCGGATCAATCAGCGGGAGCAACAGAAAAAATAACTTCTATGATAAAAGAAATCCAGAATAAAACACAAGTTGCTGTTTCAACAATGGATAAAGCAACACAAGAAGTTAAAGAAGGCGTGTTTGTAATTAATGATGCGGGAAAAGCTCTAGAAAATATTATTTCTCAGGTAAAAGCAGCCAATGTAAAAATACAGGGAATTACCGGAAAAGTGGATGGAGTTGCAAGAAATTCCGAAGAAGTGGTGCAAATGATAGAAAATATCTCTGCAGTTACAGAAGAAACAGCGGCAGGCGCGGAAGAAATTTCCAGTATAAGCGCACAGCAGAATATAAATATTGGTGAAATAACCGCAAATACTCAAAATCTAGCTCGAATAGCAGAAAATTTAAATAAACAATTTTCAGCTTATAAAGTATAAAAATTATAATTTATAAGCATCTTAATGAATGAAGAAATTGAATATCAAATAGTGTAAAATATATTACACGGGGCGTTGATAATCTAATAATGCTTTTTTTAATTATTAATTTATTATTATAAATTTAAGGATATGGCGTTATTTAGATTAAAATTATTATATATATAAGACGGGTAAAAAACTTATAGCTTGAATTTTTAATTGTTTTTGAAAATTTATTAAAATTTATTAAAATTACGGGGGCAATTTTTGTTATGTCTGAAAATGACGCAAAATTTTATTACAACAAAGGTATAATTTACAACGAAGAAGGCAAATATGGCTTAGCTATTGATAATTTAAAAACGGCATTGTCCATGGAGCCTGATTCTATGGAGATAAATTTTAATTTGGGCGTAGCTTTTATGAATAAAAAAGAATACACCCCGGCTATAGAATGTTTTAAAAAAGTTTTAATATTATCTCCCGATGAAGTTGCAGCTTTGAGCAATCTCGCTCTGGCGTATGCAAAAATTAACGATTTTAATCAAGCTATTGATAATTATAAAAGAGTATTGGAATTGAATCCTGAAGATATTCCCACATTTAAGGATTTGGGAGATGTTTATACCAAAAATAAACAATACGACGAAGCAATTGAGTATTATCAGAAATTTTTAAAAGCTCATCCTACTTCTTTTGTTGTAAAAGATTCTTTAAATACTGCAATAAATTTGAAAAAAAATCAGGTCGGAATTAAAAACGATAATGCGGCAGTTGTTAAAAATGAAACTCCGACGCTTAAAGATGAAGAAATTAAATCCGCCGAAGAATATTTTGAATTGGCAGTAAATTGTGTAAAAGAACAAGAATTTGATACTGCAATAGAAAATGTAAGAAAATGTTTGAAAATTGATTCAGATTATCCAAATGCTTATGATTTGTTGAATAAATTGTTTAAAATTAAAGAAAAATTTGGTAATAATGAACCCGTAAAACAAAATATAAAACCAATTTTACCTGAAAATAATTTAGAGAAAAAAGAAACGCCAAAAGCCCCTATGTTTATTGATTATAGAAAGTTCAACGAGTTTTTTACTCTTGGTGTTGCTTATTATAATGCGCAAAATTATAGTATGGCTCTCGAAAATTTTCAAAAAGGCAGTGACATTAATCCGAATGATAAAGCATGCAATGATTATATTTCTGAAATTACTTTAAAAATTTAATTAATATCTGATAAGCGCGCCTATCCCTTCGTATTTTTCAAGTTCTTCCGCCGCATGATTTTTTACTATTTCAATTTTTCCGCTATTTCGAAAATTTAATCTTATTAATTCTTCAATTAAATCAGTTTCCCTCGAGTTACCGTTGCATTCTTGACAGCCAGGCTGATGCTGGTCTCTTGCAACATAAAGACAGCCGTCGCATTTCCATCCGGGGTATTTTTTATAATTTGGAATTACAAGAATCTCTGAACGCCCGTCCTGCACCAGTTTTATTGTGTCCTGCATGCCGGTTACGGAAGTTCGCGGCGCTTTTTCTATTATGTCTTCAACATAATTATTTTCTTTTTTATCTTCATTATTTTTCAGGTCTTCAATTACGGCTTCCAGAATTCCATTTATGTTTTCTCTCATTTGAAGATTATTAGTGTTTATAAACTTCATTTCGGTTCGTTTTGGCAGCAATTCCTGAAATTTTTTCATTTCATTGTGTTGACCTATTAAAATAACATTTTCAAAATTATATTCATCAATAAGTTTTGTTGCAGCTTTTGCAACATCGCTGTAATGTTTATGAGCCTGATTTTCTATATGCCGCTGATAACGCATTTGTGCCCAGCCGCCTTGATGATGAAACCTGTGGACTTCATGCTCAAAAGTACTTTCTTCCAAAATAAATCCGCCTAATTTTACGATAAAAATTTTGGCATATTTAGAATCAGACATTATCACCAACGCATTTTCGCACTCGTCAGCCTGATAAGCAAGTTGTTTCAGGTGTGGGATTGAATTTGAAATAAATTCGTTTTCAAATGGCATAATTGTCTGAAATGTTTCAAAAATTCCCAGCCTGTCACAGGCGAATATCGCGAGCCCATGAGTTTTTGTTTTCAAATTGTTTTCAATATAATCCTGAATTTTTTCGGCATCATTTTTGAAACACTGTAGTTTATGCCTGTTATCTTCGTCTTTGAGTTGATTTTCGGTTTTATTTATTGAATTTTTAAGAAATATTCTGTTTTTTCTGTTTTGGTCGAATAATTGATTTGAATTTACATCCATATATAAAGTTATAAAAGGATATTCTGTCTCAGGAATATTAGAAAGACTTCTTATTCTTTTCATAAGATTTCCATTTATAGTACCCATATTTACCCCTTTTATTAATAATAAAATAGCCCTCTTCTTGTTTATTAATAATAAACTTGTCGGAGAGCTATTTCATTGTATTTGTTATCAAGTTTTTTTAAGAAATCTTATACTTTTTTATAAGTAAAATTATTTATCGTCTTGTTTTTGTTCGTCAGATTCTTTATTTATCGGGTTAGTAGATTGAAACAGTGCTTTTAATCCTTTGCCAAGATCATCCACTAACTTTGATACTTCGTCGTTTGTCTTTGAATACATTTGTTCTTCATCAACATTATTTTCAATATTATTATTATCCATGCGTTCTCCTTTTTTATTTAAGGATATAAAAGATATACATATAAAATAATTTTATCAGTTTGTTAAAAAAATATATAATCCAAAAAGTGTATTTAGTGTTTATTTTAATAGTTTTCGGTTGTATTTAATTAAAATTTAAAAAACTTAATATTTTATATACAATAAACTATTTAAAAAAATATTTATATTATCATAATAAAATATGAACGGAAATATAAATAATAATATTAATTTTGGCTCACAACAGGATATTTATAGAGTTGTGAAAAAAGATGGCTTGGCATTACCTGTTATTGCAGTTGCGTCATCGGTAGTAGGCGCGGTTGGTTATACACTCGGGAGTGCAGGGCTTTATTATGATACTTATAAAAATAGTAATGGAAAAATAAAAAATATATTTTTGCCGGAAAAATCAAATAAAACTCCTGAAGAAAAAAAATTAACAAGCCATGAAGGTATCAAAACTATTGTTCCTGAATCCCAATTTGCCAAAATGGGTTTAAATGCTGCTAAAGTAGCTATTGCCGGAACAAGTTTGGCAGGTATTACAACAGGTATGACGGCAGGTATCCCGATGATGACAATCGGTGAAGCAATAAACCTGGGAGCAACTCCTTGTATTGAAACCCCTATTGGGACAGGGCTTTTCGGGATTGGAATTGCTTCTATTTTTGCGGGATTGGCTTTAGAAAGTAACCCCGACTTACTTCTTGATAAAAATAAACTTAAATCGGAAAAAACACTTGCAGGAAAAACTAAAATAGTTTTAAGCAATATAAAAGGCAGCGCAAAGGAAGTTGTAAGCTCATGCACAGAGCTGTTTAAAAATTCTGTTATGCTGATTACTCCAAAACACAAAAAAGCTGTCAAATTTTTTAAAGAAAATATTTTTTCTTTAAACCCAAAATCCGCGATTATAAAAGAATGCATTAATAAAGACGGCAAAGTTTTCATTGAAAAAACCCTTAAAATGCCAAAAAACTACTTAATGCAGGCGGCATCAGCTGTTCTTACTATGGGCGGACTTGGTGTTGTTTTATTTTCATTGATTGATAACAAAAAAACTCAAAAAAACAGCCTTAAAGTTGAAGAAGGCGGATTTTTTACTGATAATATCGGCATGACAAAATTTGGAGTTGATAAATTGTCAGCTGCAAAAAATGTTAAAGATTCTGTAGGAGGAGCAGGTTTTTCTTTAGGTGGAATAGTTTGTGGAATTAGTCAACTTATAGGAATTGATAATAAACAGGGAAGAGCCGCTCAATGGCTAAGTTTTGGACTTGTATTTTTAGGATTTGCTGTTGATAGAGGAAAACATCTGGCAAAAATTATAAAAAATAATAAATCTCGTCCTGAAATAACCAAAGTAGCCAGACAATGGGAAGTTGATTTAACAAAAATATTTGATGTCAAAAATAATAACGAAAAGAACTTATTAAATAAAACTTTGAATGCGATAAAAAAAGAAAAAGAATTGCCAAATTCTAATTATAAAAAGATAGATGAATTTTTCAATACGCTTTCCGGTAAAAAATATATTACTGAAACAACAGAAGTTAAAGAAAAATTAGATAAAACATTAACGAAAAATATTGCATCTAACGTTAATGTTCTTAAAAGAGATGGCAAAAACGTTGAAATTACCAATCCTGCTGAAATTAAAAATATTTTGAGTGATATTGAAACGCAAACAAAAGCAATATTTGGAGAAAAACCAATTAAAGCGGAAGTTTAACAATTAATCAAACAGTTGCAGGTGCAGGAGGCAATTCTTCATTAAGCAATTCTTCGTAATTCGGGATATCCATTACTATCCATTCAACAAGCATTCTTATATCTCCAAAATCAAGACCGCCGGCATCTTCTATTAAAATTGAATATGAAAGATCATAAATCTTTGGTGTCGCTTTTATACCGAGCGCTTTTGCTTTTTCTTCAGAAAATTGTTTTGTTTCTTCATCATAGATGTCAGAATAATTTAATCCTAGGCTCATGCAGTGCGGCGCATTATTTTTATTCGGCTTATCTACGTCTTTGTATATTAATCCGTGAGATCTGCATACCAGAGCTCTGTAACTGTAAACACCGCAATAACCGTTAACCAAAAGCGGACAGGCATATGAATATTCCAGAAGATTGGGATTTGTTTTTGCAAATATTCGCCTGTTTTTAATAATTTTTATTGCAGTTTTGTTAAGTTCTTCTCTTTCTTCGTCAGTAAAATTTTGATTTAAGCCAATTCTTATATATTCATATTCAAGTTGTGACACAGGATAATACGAATTTGTACAGCATATATCACAGCCTGCTTTGCATTTAAGAAATTCTTCCTGGTCTTTAAAATATGAATCGAGTTTTTCTTTTAAGATTTCAGTATATGCGATATATTTTTCCAGTGCAGAATTAGCAGGCATTTAAAAAAGCTCCTAAAAATTAATAACAATAATATTAACATAATAATAGTTAATATTTTTGTTATTTTTAAATATTTACTCTTGTTACAACACCATGGAGTTTTCTAGAAGGAATTGAATAGAACTGCACAAAAGATGGTGTTACTTTTTTTATTAGAGTAAATATTTTCCAGACTAAACTATCAGACATAATTTCTTCCATACCGTAGAATATAACTTTGTCCTGAATACCTGCCTGATGAAGTATTTTTTCAAGTTCAATAACTTCCATATAACCTGCTCGGATTTCAAAGTTTCTCAATCCCTGTGTAACATCTTCTTTGAAGAAAGAATTTATTCCAAAAGGCTCATCCAGAATATTTATTGATACAAGCAGATTATCGATATAAATAATATGATTTGAACAAATTGTATTAAATATATATGGTGGAATACGGCTTATATCCCTTATAAAAAATAAAGCAGTTCCTTCAATTTTTGACGCATTTTGATAGAGATCATCAAATTTTATAAGGAATTTATCAAGAGGAACAGGGTGCAACTTGCTGTATAATCTTTTTTGACCGTTTGTATAAATTAAAATGATTATAAAAGGAATAAGAGCAATAATTATTGACCAGTAACCGCCATGCGGAATTTTAAACATATTTGCCGTAAGAAATGCAATATCAGTTAAAGTAACAACTATTGCAATTAAAAACTTAAAATATGATTTTTTGAGATAAAAAATACAGCTCATCATAATACCTGAAATTGTCATAGAACCAGTTACTGCAAGACCATAAGCCGCTGCCAGATTACTGGATTTTTGGAAATGGAACATTACAATCAAGACAAATAACAATAAAAACCAGTTAACAGAAGCAATATAAATCTGCGCTCTTAATTCTTCAGAAGTGTAATCAACTTTAAACATGGGCAATATTCGGGTGTTTATTCCTTGATAAACAATGGAAAATATTGCGCTTATCATTGCTTGAGAAGCAATAATAGTTGCCATTACGCTAAGAATAAGGAAAGGTATGTATAAATACTGGAATTGCGAATAAAACATTTCAAAAAGAACGTTTTGAGAATGAGGATGATGTACCAAAAACGCACCCTGTCCGAAATAACATAACGCAAGCGCGAAAAATACTATTGACCACGCCTGTAAAATAGGTTTTTTACCCAGATGTCCCATATCGGCAAATAATGCTTCTCCGCCTGTGGCGCAAAGAATAACTTCTGATAATACTATAAAGCTTAAAAATCCGTTTGATATAAGAAATTTGTATGCATACCAGGGATTTATCGCTTTTAATATTTCAGGATAGCTAAAGATAGAAAATATTCCCGATACTGTTAATGTTAAAAACCAGAGTAGCATTATAGGTCCGAATGCAGATGTTACTCTTTCAACTCCTTTTTTTTGGAAAGAAAATAAAGAAATTGCAATTATACCGGAGATAATAATTACAATAAATTGATTTAAATTTTCGAAGCCGGGAATAAGTCTTATACCTTCCACGGCAGATAAAATACTGATTGCGGGAGTAATAATTCCATCGCCTATAACCAGAGAAATACCGACATAAGTTAGTAATGTAATAAAAGAAATTTTTCTTGCTGACTTTAAAAGAGGTGTTAAGGTTTCTTTAAGTACAATTTCGCCACCTTCGCCTTTTGTTCCAAGACTCATAGCCAACCATGCATATTCTATCGTAACAAGAATAGTCATTGTCCAGAAAATAAGGGACATTATTCCCATTATATTCATAAGGGACTTTTCTAAAAGAATGAAAATAACTGTTACTGTATATATAGGACTGGTTCCAATATCTCCAAATACAAGTCCTATAGACTTTATCACGCGGGATACATCATTTTTGTTCATGATTTTTTGTATATCTCGATCAGCTATTATTAAAATTAATATAGTGTAATCTTATTTAAGATGACGAGATTTTACAAGTTTTATTTCAAAATCGCATGTATTTTATCAAATTTTTAAAATTATTATCTAAATATCCCGAATTGCTAAATAAATTTTCTCCTGTCATTGCGAGGAAGGCTGAAAGCCTGACGCGGCAATCCAAAAATCATTGATTTTTGGATTGCTTCGTTCCCGTTGGTCGCTCGCAATGACATCAAGAATATAGTTGAATTTTAGCTAACTAACAATTCACGTTAAATAGTTACTCTTGTTACAACACCATGGAGTTTTCTTGAAGGAATTGAGTAAAATTGTACAAATACAAAAGACGGAGTAAGCTTTTTCAGTGACACAAAGAATTTCCAGATTAAATTTTCAGTCATAATTTCTTCCATACCGTAAAATATAACTTTGTCCTGAATCTCTGCCTGATGAAGTATTTTTTCAAGGTCAACAACTTCCATATAACCTGCTTGAATTTCAAAATTTCTTAAACCCTTTGTAACATCTTCTTTAAAAAAAGAATTTATTCCGAAAGGCTCATCGAGAACGTTTATTGATACAAGTATATTGTCCTGATAAATTATATTGTTGCAGCAGATGGTATTAAATATATAAGGAGGAATCCTGTTTACATCTCGTACAAAAAACAAAGCTGCGCCTTTAATTTTACATTCCGCCTGATAAATTTCATTAAATTTCAGAAGGAATTTATCGAGAGGTATAGAATGGAGTTTGCTGTATAACTTTCTTTGTCCTCTTGTGTATACTAAAATCACGATAAAAGGAATAAGGGCAATAATTATTGACCAGTAACCTCCGTGTGGGATTTTGAACATATTTGCAGTAAGAAACATAAAATCTACAACCGTAACAATAAGCGCAAAAGATAATTTGATATAATTTTTCTTCAGGAAGAAAATCCAGGACATCATAATACCTGTAATAGCCATTGTTCCAGTTACAGCTAAGCCGTAAGCTGCGGCAAGATTGCTTGATTCTCTAAACTGAAACATAATCATTATTACAAAAAACAGAAGAAACCAGTTAACTGTCGCTATATAAATTTGCGTCCGCATTTCCTGAGAAGTGTAATCAACCTTGAACATAGGCATAATTCTTGTATTAATGCCCTGATAAATAATAGAAAACATCGCGCTTATCATTGCCTGAGAAGCAATAATTGTAGCGAAAATGCTTAATACAAGGAAAGGTATGTATAAAAATTGGCTCTGATTGTATAACATCTCGAACAAAATATTTTTTGCATCCGGATGATGTACTAGAAAAGCTCCCTGTCCAAAATAATTTAAAAGAAGCGCAAAAAATACTACTGACCATGCCTGTATAATAGGTTTTTTGCCTAGATGCCCCATATCTGCATAAAGAGCTTCGCCCCCTGTAGCGCAAAGGATAACTTCAGATAAGATAAAAAAGCTTGCAATCCCTTCTGAACCTATAAACTTAAAGGCGTAATACGGATTTATAGCCTTTAAAACATCGGGATAATGGTATATAGAAACCAATCCCGAAATTGTAAGCGCTAAAAACCATACAATCATAATCGGTCCAAATGCGCCTGTAACTTTTTCCGTACCGTTTTTCTGAAAAGTAAATAATATTATTGCAATTACAGCAGCAATAATAATAAGGATATTCTGGTTTATTTCTGCGAATCCGGGAATAAGCCGCATACCTTCAACTGCGGAAAGTATGCTGATTGCGGGAGTAATAACACCATCGCCTATAAGCAAAGAAATTCCTATATAAGTCAGCAAAGTAATAAACCCAACTTTTCTTGTTGATTTTAGCAGGGGGGTCAGAACTTCTTTTAATACTATAGTTCCGCCCTCACCTTTTTTACCTATGCTCATCGCAAGCCATGCATATTCTGCTGTAACGAGAATAGTCATTGTCCAAAAAATCAGGGACATTATTCCCATTATATTGGGAATAGTGGGTTTTAATAAAAGAAAAACAACGGTTACTGTATATATAGGGCTGGTTCCAATATCTCCGAACACAAGTCCAAAAGACTTAATTATCTTTGAAATATCATTATTATTCATAAATTTTTTATCTGCCTTGATCTGCTATTAAAAACTTTGATTGACTGATGTAATATTATTTAAGAGTATTAACATTTACAAGCTTTTTTTTAATATTATTAATTTTTGTAGTGAATTGCCATGTATCGTTCTCAGGTCTTTTTAATTCGTTGTGTCAAGCAGTCTTAAAATGTCACCCCGCACTTGATGCGGGGTCTAACCAGTGTTATAATCTGAAAATGAAAGAATATTATGTTTATATAATTACAAATTACGATCAGTCTGTATTATATACTGGTGTTACATCAGATTTAGTAAAAAGAATTTATGAACATAAAAACAAATTAACAGATGGATTTTCGCAAAAATATAATTTGCAATACTTGATTCATTATGAGGTACATAACGATATAAACATTGCTATATCAAGAGAAAAACTTATCAAAAGATGGAAAAGACAATGGAAAATAGATTTAATAAAAAAAATAAATCCCCAATTTATTGATTTATATAATAATGGAAATATTATGGCAATACCCCAAATTTGATAGATCCCGCATCAAGTGCGGGATGACAAAGGGGAAGTGCGGGATGACAATAAAAATTACAGGAAAATAAAAATTTTGAAAACTGAAAATATAGAAGAAATTGTTGGAAATCTTCTCCTTGAAAAAGAATTAACAGTTTCTGTTGCAGAATCCTGTACAGGTGGGCTTGTAAGCTCAAGATTAACCGATGTAGCAGGTAGCTCTGCTTATATCAATCTTAATTTAGTAACTTATTCCAATGAAGCAAAAATTAAAATGCTCGGAGTTCCTGAAGAAATATTAAATACTTACGGGGCTGTGTGTGAACAAAATGCAGCAGCTATGGCTGAAGGTGCCAAAAAAGTATTAGGAGCTGATATTGGAGTTGGAATTACAGGCATAGCAGGTCCCACAGGAAGCACCCCTTCAAAACCAGTAGGACTTGTTTATATTGGAATTTCAAACGAAGAAAAAACCGAAGTCCATAAAATTAACGCAAACCCTGAATGGGAGAGAAAAGAAATCAAAATTTTCGCCAGTGAGAAAGCTCTGGAATTTTTGAAGTTATTTATTGAAGAAAATTATTAATTACAAGACTTGCCCTGCAAGCTGACCGCAGGCGGCGGCTATGTCTGTGCCTCTTTCAAGCCTTATTGTAACTTTTCTTTCAACTTTTTCCAGCACGCTTTTAAATCTGTTTATTCGCTCCACAGAAGGTTTTTTGAATTTATCTCCGCATACTGGATTGTATGGAATAAGATTTATATTATATTTTAAGCCTTTTAACAGCTTATTTACTTTTTCTGCCTGTTCAGTAGAATCATTAACGCCCTCTATTAAAGTATATTCGATGGTTACACGCCTTCCTGTCTTTTCGGCATAGTGTTTCATTGCTTTTATGACCTCCTCGACAGGATATTTTTCTTCAATTGGAATTAATTTTTTTCTTAGCTCATGATCAGGCGCGTGAAGCGATAAAGCCAGAACAAGCTGCCTGTTCATTTCCGTTAGCTGGTAAATTTTTGGAACAATTCCGCTTGTGGAAACAGTTATGCGTCGAATCCCTATTTCAAGTTCAGTATTTAAAATATTTATTGATTTAACGGTTTCATCATAATTAAGAAGCGGCTCTCCCTGCCCCATATAAACCAGATTGGTTACTGAAATATTCAAATCTCTTTGAATTGTAAGAACCTGATCTACTATTTCTCTCGCCTTAAGATTTCTGATAAAGCCTCTTTTTCCTGTAGCGCAGAAAGCGCATCCAACAGGGCAGCCGACCTGTGTGCTTACACATGCTGTCAAGTTCGGACGCTTATCAAAGCTCATTAAAACCGTTTCAACAACATTACCATCGGGATATTCAAGAAGGTATTTTATTGTACCGTCATTGCTGACAAGCTTTTGTTTTATTTTAGTGTCAGATATTACTGCTATATCTTCGAGTTTTTTCCTAAAATTTTTTGAGAGATTATTCATACTTTCAAAATTGCCGGCATGTTTTTTACAAAGCCAATTCTGAAGTTGCCTTGCTCTAAAAGCAGGTTCTCCGTTATTCACAATGAATTCTTCCAGTTCCGCAATTGACAGACCTGATAAAACTTTTTTATTTTCAATGTTATTCATTAGCAGTTTATTTTGCTTCTTCTTCTATAATAATTTCAAGATTGTTTCGTGCTTCAACGTGATTAGTATCTAAATCAAGCGCTTTTTTATATTGCTCTTTTGCTTCTTTATAATTACCTTGTAATTCAAATACAAGACCAAGATTATAATATGCATCAGGATTATCAGGTTCAATTTCTATGGCTTTTTGCAGTTCTTCCTGTGCCTGTTCATTAAATCCCGCCGCACCGAGCGCAACACCCAAAGAATGTCTTGCTTTGTAATTTGCAGGCTCAATTTTTACAGCATCATAATAGAAATTAATCGCTGTATTGTTTTCGCCGATTTCTTCATAAACCTGACCTATGTTCAATAAAATTTTTATATCAGAATTTGACAACTCAAGTGCTTTGTTAAAATGAGAAATTGCAACATCATAATTTTTTATTGCGTGGTTGGCTTTTCCCAAATTATAATAAATATCAGGGTTTCTTGGATTATAATTTACAGCTTCAATATATTTATCAAGAGCTGCCTGATAGTCTTTTTTCTTGAAAAAATCAGTACCCCATATGCAGATTATATCGCTTACTTCATATTTATATTTTTCTTCTCTTTCTGCAGAATTTGTTTCTTTTATTAATTTTTTATAAGCATTAATTGCTTCATCATATTTTTTTTGGTTTTTATAAGAATGCGCAATTATAAAGGAAGCTTTTTCGTAACCGGGGCATTCCAGTAATAATTGCCTGCATATCGAGATTGCTTTTTCATAATTTTCAGCGGCAAAATAAATGTTCGCAAGTTCATAACGCATTTCCGGCGTAACTTCATACCCTTTTTCTATTAAATCATTGTACATTTTTGCTGCTTTATCGTAATTCTGTAGTTTCAGGTAAATATTTGCCAATTCTAAGTGCGCATTAATATCGGAATCGTCAATGTCGACAATTTTTCTGTAAGTAAGAGCCGCATTTGTATAATCACCGATTTTCAGGTATATATGACCGATTTTTTTAAGTGTGTCAGTGTCTTTTCCTTCAACTTTGGCTATTTCTTCCAATTCAGCGACGGCTCTTTTAAATTCGCCGTTATTGTAAAAAAGACTGGAAAGTTTTTTTCTTGCATCAATATTAAAGTGGTCTTTTGTTAATATTTTTCTTAATTCTTTGATGGCAATATCAAGTTGACCTACTTTAGCCAGAGCGTCCGCAAATTTAAATCGAACTTCCTGATTATCAGGAGAAGATTTTAGTATTTTGGAATAAATATCAATTGCTTTGTCATTTTTTTCTTCATAATAATAACAATCCGCAAGTTTCTCAATTACAATTTTATTACTGGGATCAAGTTTTATTATATGGCTATAATTCTTTTCAGCTTTGCCGATAAGATTTTTTTCCATTAAATAATCGCCCAAAAGTTCTCTTACTGTCAGATCATTCGGATTTTTTTTAATGTACTCTTCCATTAAGCTTATTGCTTTACTCAGCTGCCCTAATTCATATAAAGCATTTGCTTTTTCAATGACATTCCCTTGGCTTAAACCGCCGCCCGCATTACTACTTGATTTGTTACCTTGAGCTACAGGTATAAGAAATTTATAAAGAAGTGTAATAATAAAGCCTATTCCAAGTATTCCAATTATTGATATGACTATCTCATTCATGATTCTTAAATCTTTCTTTTAAATAAAAATAAACAACATATTTCAATATAATATTCTACATGAATTAGACAAAACAAGGAAGTAGGTAAATTAAATTATTAATTAAAATCCCTGTTCTTTTTTTAAAACAGGGATTTTGAAAATTTATCTTCTGATTTTATAAGAAGGAACATGGTCTTCTTCATCATCTTCATCTAATAAGCTTTGTTGATTTATATAATCCATGGAATCCGTTTTTGTTCTGGAAAGGTGACTTTGCGCATTTGTTACTACCGCATGCATTTCACTAAGATTTTTTTCAAGGTTTGATAAAATCGATTCGGCATAGCGATCAGAACCTTCTCTGATTGCGGATGATTCAGCCATAGCTTTTGCCCTGATAGCTTCTGATTCTTCTATAGATCTTTTTCTTAGAGCTTCCGCTTCGGAAATTACTTCGCCTCTTACTCTGTCAGCTTCCGCGTGAACAGCTTTTAAAAGTTCTGATTCGCTGAGAATTCTTTCCGCTTTTTCTTTTGCTTCGATAAGTATATTTTCAGCTCTTCTTTGAGCTTCCATTTGAATATCTTCGCTTCTTTTAATGATGCTGTGAGCTTCTTGAATTTCGCTTGGAATGCAGGCCCTGATTTTATCAAGAACATCAATAATTTTTTCGTGATTAACAATCACAAAAGGAGTGAAAGGAATGGGTATTCCTTTTAAAACCATCATTTCGAGTTTGTCTAATAACTTGTAAATACTACCTATGGCCATAATTAGCTCCTACCTTTATTAATTTTTTATCTTAAAATGTCTGTTAACCGGTTCTGGGACAAATTGTGAAATATCTCCGCCCAGTAAAGAAATTTCTTTTACTATACTGGATGATACGAAGTTGTTTTCCACCTTGGTAATAAGAAAAATAGTATCAAGTTCAGGACCAAGGTTTTGATTTATTTGAGCCATTTGCATCTCGTACTCAAAGTCTGATACGGCTCTTAAGCCCCTTATAAGTACATCTGCATTTTTGGCTTTTGCATATTCGACTGTTAATCCCATAAAGCTGTCTACTTCAACATTATTAAGATGTGAAACAGATTCTTTTATAAGAGCTACTTTTGTTTCAGTCGATAAGAAGGAATTTTTGTTAGGATTTACCAATACTGCAATTATTATTTTTTTGAATATTTTGGAAGCTCTCTCAAGAACATCGAGATGACCGTTTGTTATAGGATCAAAGCTCCCAGGATAAATCGCCGTTGTCAAAATTTCCCACTTTCAGCATTTCTATAAATATAATAATACAATAATATAATATAATACAATCTTTTGAAAATTAAAAATTTATCTGAATTGTTTGCTAAAATTAACACAAAACAATAAAATGTTTTTTATGGACACGTTAAAAGGATAAGTAGTGTTTCTATGAAAAAAACTTTAATTTTTCTTATTTTACCGGTTGTTTTTCTGTCAGGATGCATGTTAAAAAATAATTCTCAGGATGTTATAAAAATAACTTCTGAAAAATTATTTGAAAATAAAATTAATAAAAATGGAAAAATCTTATCTTTATCGACAGGCATTAATTTATTAGAATCGGGCGATATCGATGGCGCAATAAAATTCTTTATTGAATACGAAAATTTTTATTCAAAAAATCCTAAATATTATTATTATCTCGGACAGGCATATTTAAGCAAAAAACTATACAATAAAGCTTGTTCTAACTTTGAGAAAGCTTTAGCTCTTGATAAAACACAGTATAATCTATTTTTAAATATCGCTAATGCTTATGAACAGGCAAATCTTAAAAACAAAGCTACAGAAAATTATGTTAACTATGTTTTTAAAAGCAATGATACTTCAAAAAATTCTGAAATCAGGGATAAATTAAATAATCTTGCGGTTCAATTGATTGGTACTGATATTGTCGGACGAATATCAGTTACTGACAGGGCAGATGTTATGAAAAATTCTGCTCTTGGGATAATGCAGGCGTTTAATCCCGATACTCCTTTAATTTTTGCTTCTGTCGAGTTAATCAATGCCAAAAAATCCGATAAAATTCAAGTAATATGGAATTTTATCGGCAATAAAGGAGAAATTATTCCTGTAAATTCTTCTAAATTCGATATTTTAGGCTCTAAAACAATTCTTTTGTCTATAAAAAGCCCTGTTACGGGGTGGCCAACCGGTAAGTATGAAATGTGGGTTCTAGTGAACGGAATCAAAAATTCCTCATTAAAATTTTATATATTTTAAAAAAAGATGATTTTATTAAAATATTTGTTGGTCAAAAGATTTATTTGATAATAGAATAATTAATATATTATTTTTTTATTACTATCGAGAACTTTAATATTTATTGGGTGGGAAGTTTTAATGAATTTCAACAAAGGAAAAATATATTCTGTTTTATTAATAACAGCTTTTGTTTTGAGTGATTTTTCGCAGAATTGTTTTGCCAAAAACACCCCGGATGAAGAAAAAAAGCAGTTTATAGAAGTTAAAAGCATTGATACAGGCAATATTAAAACTCTTGAAAATAAAACTTACGACGATGCTATAACAATAAAAGAAATTTATATAGACGGCAATAATCTTGTAAATGCTCAAAATATTTTAAACAAACTTAATATTAAAGTAGGAACAAAGTTTGACAAAGATTTAATACAGGAAGATTTAAAAAACATATATAAAATGGGATATTTTACCGAAAAAATTAAGGCTGTCCCCCAACAAACAGCTTCCGGAATTGCCTTGCGTATTCAGGTAGAAGAAAATGTTCCTGTTACCGGATTTAATGTGACAGGAAATAATGTTGTTTCGGGTGAAGAAATCTTAAAACTTCTTAATAATCAGGAAGGTTTGCCGCAAAATATTACAGAATTAAATAATTCAATTAAAGATATAGAAAAATTATATGCTGATAAAGGTTATATTCTTGCAAGAGTGCAAAAAATATCAGATGATCCTGACGGTGTAATAAATATTCAGCTAAACGAAGGAAAAATTCAGGAAATTAATATTTCAGGAAATACAAAAACAAAAGATTTTGTTATTAAAAGAAATATAACTGTAGCTGTCGGAGAAGTTTATAATGAAAATAAGCTTAAACAGGACTTAGCAAGATTATACGGAACACAAGCTTTTTCTGATGTACGAAGAGTAATTTCAGCTTCACCTGATGATCCTGATAAATACAAAATAACAGTTGAAGTTGATGAAAAAAGAACAGGCTCAATTTCTTTAGGCGGTGGTGTTGATACAGAAACAGGATTTTTTGGTTCGGTTGGATATGCTGATAATAACTTTAGAGGATTAGGACAGGAATTAAGCACTAATTTCAATGTAGGAAGCGGTGTTATGTTCAATGATAATGATGTCGTTGATAAAGCCCCGTTGCAATTTGAAGCTAATTTTGTTGAGCCGCGATTAAAAAACACTCTTAATTCTATGAGATTGACTGCTTTTGCCAGAGATATAGCGAGTTATCAAGTTCCTCTCGGTATTGAAAAAAGATTTGGGGGAGAAGCTGAATTTGCGCGTCCGATAAAAAAAATACCAAATTTAGCCGGCAGTATTTCTTTGGGTGTTGAAAAAGTTAGAATGAAAGAAGGCGATGAATCAGGAATAAATCAAAAATTCAGAGAAGAAGGCTATACTGACGCATTTAGGGTGTCAAAAAGAGCCGAACAACTGGAAGGCGGAACATATCTTACTTTAGGACCGGGGGTAGTTTATGATACAAGAAACAGTATTATAAATCCTACTGAAGGCTGGTGCGCATCAGCTTCATTTAAAGAATCTTTTATGGTATCAGGTGATGCGGGTACTTTTGGAAAAATCAGCGGCGCCATTAAAAAATATTATCCTGTAGGTGAAAAATCAACTTTTCTTGTCGGTGGAAAAATTGCTTCAAGGTTAGTCGGAGATTTGCCGGAATTTGCAGCTTTCAGGCTTGGCGGACCTTATTCGATTAGAGGTTTTAGGGAAGGCGATATCGGTAACGGTCAAGGTTTTATGATGGCAACTACCGAATTTAGAACGCCGATTCCTTTTATGAACAGAGTTAAATACAAATTTTTAAGAGATATTAGAGCTGCCTTCTTTGCGGATGCAGGGACTTTGTTTCATAAAACTTTTACAACAGACCTTTATGATAGACCGGGTTATGGAATTTCTGTAGGCAGTGGGTTAATTGTTCCAATTCCAATGTTAGGTCCTGTTAGATTTGATTATGGCTACCCGATAACCAATGTTGGCGGCGGCAATAAAAAAGGGAACTTTACATTTGCAGTTGGTGAAAGATATTAGTGTATAATTGTTTTGATATTGTTTTTACAGTTTATGGAGTGAATATTATGAAAATGTTTAAAAGAACCATTGTTTTATTGGCTGTTATGTCTGTAATGTGTGGATATTCAGCAAAATCTTATGCCGCAGGAACAGCTGTTGTTGATCTTGATAAAATTAGGGAAAATTATATAGTATCTCAGGAACTGTCAGCTGATTTAAGAGTTAAAGAAACAGAACTCCAAAAGTTTGTACAGAATGCCCAAAAACAAATTCAGGAAGCAAAAACACCTTTAGAAAAGAAAAATCTTGAAGAAAAACTGGGTGAACAATTTAATATTAAAAGAAACGCTTATGCAAAAGATCAGTCACAAAAATGGGGCGTGATTGAAGATACAGTTGTTAAATCAATTAAAGAAATTTCAGCTTCTAAAAAGTTTGATTTGATATTAAATAAACAGGTTGTTATCGATGGCGGCAGTGATATCACTGATGAAGTGATTGCAAAATTAAATACACAAGCTAAAGCTTCATCCAAAAAGTAATTAAGTCGATTATAAAATTTCTATGTTGACTTAAACCTTTGTTGTAGTATTATTTTAATCGGAAGAGCTGTCAATGCTTGTGTAAAAACAAATTAGTTTTTCTGAATTGATTTAAAATAAATGAACTTAATAAAAGATATGCCGAGATAGCTCAGTTGGTAGAGCAAGGGACTGAAAATCCCTGTGTCCACAGTTCAATTCTGTGTCTCGGCATATCTTTTTTGTGAATATGTTTGAATCTGAGGCATTTTGTATTAAACAAACATTTGTATAAAATATTAATTTGTCCACATTCTTGTCCACTTAAGGTTTGTTGGGTATAGATTAGTTTCTATTAAACTGCATTAATATAATATTGGTTTTGGTATTAAATAAATAACCCCTCACCGTTTGAAGTAAGGGGTTATTTATTATCTTGATTGTAAGTTTCATTCGTAAAATTGTCTAACGCCTCTATGGCTTTTACTTTTCGCTCATCTAAAACATGAACGTAACGTTGAGTAGTAATTAATGTTGAATGTCCAAGGATATAGGAAACCAAAACCCTAAAAGCTTAATTCAAAGAAGAATTGACATTTATAGACATATGCCTATAATAATATTTACGCTTACAGAAAAACAAAAAACATTCATTGTACCTGTTGCAAATAAATCTATTTAGAGCTAGACAGAATCGTCTTTAAGATGGCTAAAATCATCTTTGTAGTAAAGTGTGCTCCGTTGTTTTGCTCATTTTAAAGACGCTTGTATAAAGTGTAAGTATTAGAGTAATTGCTGTATGCTGTTTTTATTTGACTAAGAATGCTGCATCTGCCTAAAATAAGCATTTGGAATTTACTGTTCTATAATTCTTGTATTTGTTATTTCTGTTATAATTTCAATATAAAAAAACACGCCGTCGATAGAAATCAACGGACGCTTAATAAATATAATATAACATTTGAAATTTTGTTTCTCAAGAGATTTAAAACAGGAATCACAAAAATTCTTTTAAATGTTAATATCCATTGTACCTGTTACACATACATCTATTTAGAGCCAACCAACACCGATTTTAAGGCAGTTGAAATTGTTTTTGCAATAATAAGTATAATTCATTAAGTAATGCATCTTTAAGGCGTTAATATGAAGCATAAGCATTGGAATAATTGCGTTACGCTGTTTGAATTAGCTGATAGTGCTGCTTATTCTTTAATATAGCCTTTTTCGTTTTTTATACTTCTGAATTTTTTAACCTTGTAAAGATATTCCATATATGCTATATTCTAAATATGGAATACAAGTTGATTTTAAGTGAAGAATTTAATAATTGGCGAAATGCTTTGTCATTACCCGAACTTGAAGATATTCAGGCAAGTTTATATCTTTTAAGAAGAATGGGTGTAAATTTACCTTATCCTTACAGTTCCAAAATAAATGATAAAAGCATTAAAACAAAACACATGAGAGAACTTAGAATCCAGCATAAAGGAAATCCTTATCGAGTTCTCTATGCTTTCAGCCCTGAACAAAATGCGGTTTTATTATTAGGTGGCTGTAAGACAAATGATAAACGCTGGTACAAAAAGAATGTGCCGTTTGCAGATAAAATTTATCAAGAATACTTAAAATCCTTAAATGGAGGTAAATAATAATATGAAATTTTACGATTTTGACGAACAAGAGAAAAATATTCCTGAAGAAATAAGACAAAGAGCTGAAGCAAAGGCTCAGGAAATGTATTTGCGTCTTACTCTATCTCAAATACGAGAGCAATTAGGAGTTACTCAGGAAGAATTAGCAGAAAAACTTAATATAAAACAGTCTTCTATTTCTAAAATGGAAAAAAGAGAAGGTATTTCTCTTAATAATCTTCAGAAAATGATTGAAGCAATGGGTGGTGAGGTTGAAATCAATATCAACTTCCCGACAAAAAATAAACAGTTTAAGCTTAAACCTAAATTTTCAGGTTAAAATTCTGTTCTGTATATAATGTCGAAAAGACTTGTCTATTTTCTTGTCCACTTTGGGTTAATAACCAAATATAATCACAAATTTTACTCTGGGATTTCAATCCCTATGTTCGCATTTTAAATTCTTGTCCATTTTCTTGTCCACTTCCTCCTAACATAACCTAAACTAATAAAAACAAATGCATAATAATAAGTGTAAGGCATAAAAAACATTTATATGGCAGAGATTAAGGCTAGTTAATCATTTTAAAGATTATTTATTGCTGAAACATGCGACTTGTCAACCGCTAAAACCGTTGCAATTGTTGACTTTATGGCACTGAAAATCCCTGTGTCAACAGTTCAATTCTGTGTCTCGGCATATCTTTTTGCTTATTGTTAGTGAATCAGAGGCATTTTAGATTAAACAAACATTTGTATAGTATGTTTTTACTACAAAATTACTACAAATTGAAAATTAGTAAGTGAATTTTTTTAAAAATTTATACATAAAGTGTGCCTAAATTAAAAAAAGTTGAAGGGGAAAATTATATTTCCCTTTTTAGACTACTTTAAAATAGGTTTACTGTGTAAAAAAATCATTTATTTTCTGTTGGTTTAATGTAGTTAGATGTAGTTGAATTAGGCGATTTTGGGATTTTATTTTGCTTTGGCTTTTTAATTTCTCTTTTTCCACCCTTATCTTTAGCCATAATGAAATTCTCCTGAATTTTAAATATTATCTTGTATCAATTTAATAATACAACAGTTTTAAACTACTTACAAAGGATAACATTTTGTTATGAAAAAGGCGCGTATAATATAATAGATGGCTTGACAAAATTGATAAAAGAACATAATCTTCAAAATAAAGTAAGCATAAAAACAACTTTCTTCGTGGAAAATTGTAATAATGTGGATTATATTTTCAACAAATATAATTTTTCTAAGTATATAGAAACAGGTTTAATAACTTAAATGACTAAAAAAATTCCACTTCCTTCTTTAAAAAGACTTCCAAAGTATTACAGTATAGTTTGTGAATATTACAAAGAAGGAAAAGAATACATAAAAAGTTCAGAAATATCCAAAAAACTTGATATTGATGAAACACAGGTAAGAAAAGATATTGCTTTGTTAAATTGTGCAGGCAAGCCTAAAGTCGGTTTTAATATTAACGAGCTTAAAAGATATCTGGAAGAATTTCTTGATATAAACAATATGAAAGATTCTTTTTTGATAGGAACAGGAAACTTAGGGTTGGCTATTGCAAAGTATAACGGTTTTGAAAAATACGGCTTGAATATCACGGCGTTATTTGATACTGACCCTCATAAAATAGGTTTAAAAGTCGGTGAAAAAGAAATTTTTCATGTTTCAAAGTTTCCCGATTTGGCGCAAAGAATGCGGGTAAAAATAATTATTCTCGCTGTACCAAGAGAAGAAGCTCAAAAAATGGCAGATATTGCAGTAAAGGCTGGAGCAAAAGCGATTTGGAATTTCGCTCCCGCAAATATCGATGTACCCAAAGATGTACTGGTTATAAATCAGGATTTGGCCACCGATTTTATGGTTCTTTGGCTACAATTGCATAATAAAGATTTATCTATTTAAAATTGCCCGTTTTTGATTTAACTAAATACTTTGCCGAAGTGAATGTATAAAATCGAATTATTTAAAGCCACAGGTAAACATTTTGGACGTTTTAGCAATGTTTCTATAACTAATTTCCAAAAATATATTTTACCCTTAGGTATGTGTTTAATAACAAAAAATGTTTTAATTAAACAAGGAATAATAGATTTTCTTAAAGTATACACTTTACTGGGTTCATAGTATTTTAAAAAGTTGTTAAGTCTTTCAAAATAATACTTAGGAGAGTATGCTTTTTTAATTAAATTATTATATCCGTTAATCAAGGTTTCTTTTTCCATTTTGGGAATAAAATTAATTGTCGAGTCCTGATTAATGCCCGATGATGTTTTAAGCAATCTGTTTTCAGCATCCAGCCTTTTATGAAGCTTTGTTCCGGGTAATGCTTGAAGCAAATCAATCATTGCTTTTGAAACACCTGCTTCTTGAATAAAATTAAACTGTCTTTCAAATATTGTTTCATCATCGCTGTCAAAGCCTACAATGAAGCCGCCCGTAACTTCCATTCCGTATTTATAAAATTTTCTTATTGAATTAATTAAGTCGCGGTTTTGATTTTGAAGCTTGTTGCATTCTTTTAAACCTTCTGTGGAGATAGTTTCTATCCCCACAAATACAAGGAAGAAACCGGCTTTTCTCATTAATTCCAGCAATTCATCATCATCAGAAGCATTTATAGAAATTTCTGTAAAAAATTGTGATTTGAAGTCAACTCTGGTTTTCCAGTCAATTATTGCTCTAAGTAATTCTTTTGTTTTATTTTTATCACCGAGGAAATTATCGTCAACGAAGAATATACTTCCTCTCCATCCGAGATCATGTATTGCGGCAAGCTCTTTTATTACTTGTTCAGGGCTTTTTGTTCTTGGTATTCTGCCGTTGAGGTTGACAATATCACAAAATTCACAATCAAACGGACAACCTCTGGAAAATTGAAGCGGAAATATATAATAATCATCGTGATTAATTAAATTATAGTGAGGTATGGGAGTATTTATAAGATCAGGCTTGATCTCAGAAGTATAAATTCTTTTCAGTTCACCTTTTTTAAGGTCATCTAAAAACATAGGAATGGTTATTTCACCTTCGTTTAAAATAAAATAATCAACTTCTTCAAATTGTTCATGAAGCGAAGTAAATAACGGTCCGCCTGCTATAGTTTTCACGCCTAAGTCTTTACACCTTTTTATAACAGAAACAGAAGATTCTTTTTGTACAATCATCCCGCTTATAAAAACAAAATCAGCCCATAATAGATCTTGATCCGTTAATTCTGTTGTATTCATGTCGATTAGTTTTTTTTCAAACTCATCGGGCAAAAGCGCTGAAACTGTCATTAAGCCAAGAGGCGGCAAATAAGCCTTTTTCCCGAATAACGTTATTATATGTTTAAAACTCCAGAATGATTCGGGGCATTCAGGATATACCATTAATATTTTCATGCGCTTATCCATCTAAATTCACTATAAAGCTATTTTATTCATATAATATTAAGTCAAAAACATTGTTAAAGATATGAAAAAGATTTATTTTTCATGTTTTTGCTTTTCTAATATTCTAACTTAAATTTAATAAAATTATTTTCTCTCGCTAACTTTTATTAAATGCCAACCGAATTGAGTTTTTACAGGTTCAGAGATCTCGCCTATTTCTAAATTGGCTGCTGCATTCTCAAATTCGGGAACCATTTGTCCTTTGCTAAATTCTCCAAGATCTCCGCCTTTTTTTCCTGACGGGCATTCTGAATATTTTTTCGCCAGTTTGGAAAATTTTGTTGCTTTTTCTTCTGAATTTTTACAAGCATCTATTTCTTGTTTTAATTTAATTATTTCTTGTTCTTCTTTAACAAGAATATGCTGGGCTGTCATTTTGGTAAATGTTTTAGTTGGTTCATGATTTTGAATTTTTTTTGTTTGTTGCATGGATACTGTTGTTCTGTTAATTAATTCTGCAAGACTTATGCCGCCGGGTTGGGGTTTAGAAACTTCTTGTTGCGGTTCAATAGCTTTTGAATCGTTATTTACTGACTCATTTTGTTTAGAACGAGCAAATGTTATTTCAGGAGTTTTATTTATAAATAATTTATTTGTTACATCCATTTAATTTTCCTCTTGTATTATTTCTTATTATATTAAAAAACAAATTATTAATAAAAATTGATAGCTGTTTATTTTTAAACGTAAAATTCGTTAAAAATTTATTGCGCAAAAATCTATAAAATAGTATATTCTTATTTTATTAAAAGAGTAGAGAATTTATGAGTAATTTTAAAAAATCGTTTGTTTTAATTTTTATTTGCATAGCTTTTTTGTTTTCGCAAAAAGCGGATGCAGGAACCGCATCTAAAGTTGTTGACAAATCCATAAACTATACCGGAAAAGCAGCTTATTGTGTAACCAAGTACACATTAAAGGCTGGATGGTTTGTAGTTAAAAAAACGGCAAAAGGACTAGTGGTGATTTCAAAAAGTATTTTTACAGGAACAAAAGATGCTTTTAAACCTTCTTCAAAAGCCAAGCCCGTTGTTAAGACTGACAAAAAACCTGATTCGGTCTATACTTTGCCCTCTAATCCACAATTATACACATTGCCTCCAGTACCTAAAATTGATTAATAATTTATAACTTTAGGCAATTTGCTTATTGTCTGGCGTTTTGTGTATTCGCCATAACCTTTATCAGCAGTTATACCTTTTGTTTCATCAAATACAACTTTTCCTCTGACAATGGTTTTTGTAACTTTTCCTTTAAGCTTCATGCCGTGAAGAGGGGTGAATTTTGCTTTGCTTTGAAGTTTATTCTGGTCGATTGTCCATTCTTTATTAAGGTCAATAATAGTAAAATCAGCATCACATCCTAATTCAAGCGCGCCTTTTTTAGGATAAAGTCCGTAATGAATTGCAGGATTTTTACAAAGAACTTCTACAAGCCTTGAAAGTGTTAGTTTTCCTTTGTTGTAGCCTTCGCTGACTATAACAGGCACCATTGTTTCAACACCTGTAATGCCGGGGAACGATGTCCAGATATCCATACCTGGTGCAGATTTTTCTGTTGCGATTTCATAAGGTGCATGATCGGTTGCAACAAAGTCAACTGAACCGTTAGCAAGCCCTTTCCAGAGAACTTCGTTATCTTCTTTAGTTCTTAAAGGTGGAGCAATCTTAGCAAACTGTTTAAATTCGGTCATTGCATCAATTGCATTTATTGTAAGGTAATGAGGACAAACTTCTGAAGTAACATTAAGACCTCGTTTTTTTGCTTCTCCGACAAGAATTGCTCCGATACCTGTACTCATATGCACTATGTGTAATCTTGCGCCTGTTTCTTCAGAAAAACTTATGCCAAGCTCTATGGCGACTTTTTCTGCAAGAATTCTTCTTGCTTCTGCCCATGCAGGGCCGTCTTGTCTGCCTTCGCCTTTTAATTTATTCACATAATAATCGCAAATTGAGAAGTTTTCCGCATGAATGCCTATCGGAAGACCTGTTTTAGAAACTGCATAGAAACATTCCAACATTTCAGCATCGGAAACTCTCGGATACGTTGGAACAGAAGGAGTCATGTATACTTTAAAAGCAACAACGCCCTGATCCGCTTGTTCCTGAACTATGTTCATATTGCCGTTTCTTACGTCTTCTCCTGTAACTCCGCCCCACATTGCATAATCAACAACAGCTTTATCTTTTATTTGGGAAATTTTGTATTCAAGATCAGACACGCCTCTTACAGAAGGCACACTACAACAGGGCATATCAATAATTGTTGTTACACCGCCTGTGGCAGCGCTGCATGTTCCGGTATAAAAATCTTCTCTATGAGTAAATCCGGGATCATTAATATGTGTATGAGAGTCAATGCAGCCGGGAAGCACCATACATCCTGCGGCATCAACGGTTTCTTTAGCCTCAATATCATTTTGGGTGGTAAAACCCGCAATAACACCGTCTTTGACTAAAATATTTGAGTCTACAAGTCTATCACCCTGAGGGATTTTGGCATTTTTCACAATTACATCATAAGTCATAAATAGCTCCTCTTTTATTTTATATGTGATTTATAATAATTAAATAATATAATAAAAATAATACATGTTTAATTTTTTTAGTTTTTAGTCAAAGGAAAGGAAAACAAGCTGTAATCGTTGCGCTGTCATTGCGAGGTAGCACGAAGTGCCGACGAAGCAATCCAAAAATAAACGATTTCAAATATGTTTTTTTTGTAAAAAAGCTCAATTTTCTTGGATTGTCCCCCTTCTTTTTTAACATTTAGTTAAAAAATTGGGTACCCTGCTTTGCTCGCAATGACAATTCGTAGCTTTCAGCTATTTTTCCTCTGTCCTGTTTTTTAGTTTTTATCGAATGGTAATT
>Ga0209212_1001942_pt1 | contig 31213 bp, 22 predicted proteins | sample RifGroC2_FD_183996 | JGI IMG/M metagenome (GOLD analysis project Ga0209212, IMG submission 183996) | Groundwater microbial communities from Rifle, Colorado, USA - Groundwater C2 (SPAdes) (version 2) | ecosystem: Environmental > Aquatic > Deep subsurface > Groundwater | place: Rifle, Colorado...
CGAGGTAACCTGCGAAGAAAATGGAAGAATCGGGAGAAAGCCTGAGGATTAAGAAAACGGAATCAAAACCGAAGAAGATACATTTTCACGCCGCCGAAGAAGATACACTTTCAGGTCGCCGGTGACACATGCAGCCGCATATGAGAGTTATACACCCCCGTCGGGGTTGATTATCCCCAGTAATACCGATAGTTTCTATTAGTTACAAGCTCCTTCCGCCAAGCAACAGGCAACGGAGGTGTATGCAGAAAACATACAATCCGCCGCACCCTTTTCATCGCAGCGGAAACCTGAGCTCGCTGATAGCCTTGTGATATCTGTGACTTAGCTAGTTGTTTGACCTGGTTGAAAAGGTGGCATGCTTGATGCTACTGTGGATTCAGCACTACTAGACCTAGAGCCTAAAAGGAGGATGTCATGAGAGCACCAATCAACACCATAATTGCGCTGGCCGCAACGACTACGACGGCTTTTGCCGCAAACGGTGCGCAGGCGGACGATCCCGGCATCCTGTGCTGGGCATTTCTGGGGTTTTGCGCGGTAATCTTCGCAGGCCAGCTGGTGCCGGCGGCCATGCTGCTCTTCGGCGCGGCCAAGGCGCTATTTACCAAGCCCCTTGAGGCCAAGAGCAAGGCATAGGGGAGGGTTGGCAGCCGGACTGGATGCGAAAGCTCCTTCCGGAATCAGAAAAAACAGAAAAGCCGCTCATACGAGCGGCTTTTCTGTTTCCGGATTGGCAGCAATCTCCCGCTCGGTTTTCTCCCTCCCCCTCGAGGGGCACTGCCATTAAGTTAGCTGATTAGCAATGATCTTCCGCTGTACGTCCCTCCCCTTCAAGGGGGAGGACAGGAGGGGGATGGGGGTGTGCTCTGACGCAGACTCTACCCCATCCCCACCCCCGGCCCTCCCCTTGAGGGCCTTCAAGGGGAGGGCCGGGATGGGGGTGAACCCGGATCACCCCTTCAGCTGATCGGCCAGCAGCTCTGCCGTGTGCTTCACCCTGACACCGGAGCCGTCCTGGTCGAAGCCCCCCCGGATCTGCATGACGCAGCCGGGGCAGTCCATGGCGACCACCGGTGCGCCGGTCTCCTTGATGTTCCTAAGCTTGCTCTGGAGGATCGGCGCCGAAATCTCGGGAAGCTTCATGGAGTAGGAGCCCCCCATACCGCAGCACATGTCGCACTCGAACATCTCGGTCACCTGGTATCCCGCCTTTTGCAGAAGTTCCCTCGGCTGCTCGGAAACCTTCAGCGTCCTCTTCAGGTGGCAGGAGTCGTGATAGGTGATCTTCCCCAGCTGCGCCCCCTCCTTGAAGCTCAGGCGCCCCTCGTCAACCAGCTGCTTCACCAGCGTCGCCAGGTCGACGCTCTTTTCCGCGAGTTCCTTCGCCTTGGGAAGCCATTCGGTCCGACCCAGGGTCTCCAGCGTCCTGCCGAATTCGTGCGCCAGGGCGACCGTGCAGGTGGGGCAGGCGGAGACCACGTACTTCACATCCTCCTGCAACAGGACCCTGATGTTTTCGACCGCATTTTGCGCCGCGACGTCGTAGGCGCCGTTGTAGAGCGCCGGTGCGCCGCAGCAGGTCTGTGCCTCAGGGAAGGTGACCTCGATCCCGGCCTGGTTCAGCAGCTTCACCAGTGCCACGCCGGTCTCGGGATAGGCGAAATCGATCAGGCAGCCGGCGTAGAAGGCGGCCTTCTCCCTGCTCTTCGGCTGCTCGATCTTCCGGAAGCTGTCCCGGAACGGCTCGGCCGCGATGGCCGGGAGGCTGCGGCCTTCGGTGAGATCGGACAGAAAGAGCGGCAGATGGCGGATGAACTTCCCCGAGGTGAACGGCCTGCCGGCAACGGACGCCGCGCGCAGCATGCCGTGGAACAGCTTGCGGTTGTTGACCACGCCAAAGATCGCCTTCTGTACCAGGGACTGCCCCTTCTCCAGCACCAGGCGCCGCCTGATCTCCAGGATCATCTCCGGGATGTCGAGCTTCCCCGGGCAGACCTGGGTGCAGTTGCCGCACTGGATGCAAAGCCCCTGGATGTCCTCGGACTTCTGCAGCTCGTCGAACCAGGCGGTCAGGATGGTCCCGATCCCGCCGGTGTAGATGCCGCCGAAGACGTGCCCTCCCACCAGCCGGAAGATGGGACAGACGTTCAGGCAGGAGCCGCAGCGGATGCACTGCAGCGCCTGCTTGAACTTGGGGTCCCGTGCCATCTCGGTCCGGCGGTTGTCCATCAGGATGATGTGCAGATCCTTCAGGGTCCCGTCGTCGTTGGGCGTCGGGCCGGAGATGATGGAGACGTAGCTCGTCAGCAGCTGCGCCGTCGCGCTCCTGGGGAGGGCGTCCAGGATCGGCACCACGGCATCGAATTTTTCCACCAGCTTCTCCACGCCGACCAGGGCGATGTGGATCCTGGGGAGCGTCGTCACCAGCCGTGCATTCCCCTCGTTGGTGACCAGCACGATGCTCCCGGTCTCGGCAACCGCGATGTTGGCGCCGGAAATCCCCATGTCCGCCGCCAGGAACCTGGGTCGCAGCTCGTTGCGCGCCACCTTGACCAGTCTCGGGATGTCGGTTGAGAGCCGCTCGTCGACCTCCTTGCTGAAGAGGTCGGATACCTCCTCCTTGGTCATGTGGATGGCCGGCATGACCATGTGCGAAGGGGTCTGTCCGGCCAGCTGGATGATCCACTCGCCCAGGTCGGTCTCCGCCACCGAGATGCCGTTTTCCATCAGGTGCCTGTTGAGATGGATCTCCTCGGTCGCCATCGACTTCGACTTGACCACGGTCTTGACGCCGTTGTCCTTGGCCACCTGCAGTATGTAGTCTTTCACCTCCTGGGGGTCGCGGGTCCGATAGACCTTGGCACCCAGCGCCTCGGCGTTCTTCTTGAAAGTCTCGGCGACGGCGTCGAGGTCGCAGGCGGCGCCGGACTTGATTTCGGCGATGCGGGAGCGCAGCGCCTCGAAGTCGATGCCCTCGTAGGCCTTGGCCCGGTTCACCTTGTACGCCTCGGAGAATTTCCCCAGCGCGCCGGTCAGGTTGGCGTCGTTGACCGCCCTGGTGATGGATGCCTTGAATTCCTTTTTCATAGCCTTTCCCCTCCCAATTCATCGACGAAGACGATGATCAGCCGCTGCGGACCGTGCACCCCTATGGTCAGCACCCGCTCGATGTCCGCCGTGCGGCTCGGGCCGGTGATGAAGGCTATGTATCTGCTGGTTTTCGGGTTGATCCTGGCAAAGAGCGGCGCCTTGCCCGCCACGATGTTTCCGGTGGCGATCAGGGCGATATGGATCTCGGTCAGGGAGGAGACCAGCCTCTGCTCGGCGGCGCTTTGGTCCTGCACCAGGGATCCCGTGTCGGCGACAGCCCACTCCATCTGGCTGATGCCGAACTTGGCCTGGCTGGAGAGCTGCCGGCTCACGTCGAACCTGAGCCCCGGCAGCTGCTGGAGCGCCTTCAGGTCGAGGCCGTCCAGAAACGGGGAGTCGGCCCAGACGGCGTAGCTGCCGGGAGCGTCGGCCAACCCTTCCTTTTCCAGGAACGGGAGCACGAAATCGAGCGCCTCCCTCTTCGTCTCGAAACGGTACACCTCCGCACCGACCCCAACCGCCTTGGCCCTGAACTGCTCATACATAGTGTTCATCCCTCCTGATTAGATGTGTTTACGCCGGTTCAAAATATGGTTCCCCCATCCCCCGCCCAGCCTCCCTCAGCCTTCGCCAAGGCTTCGGCTGACAAGCCTTGAAGGGGGAGGAGCCTTAAAATCCCCTCCCCTTCAAGGGGAGGGGTAGGGTGGGGATGGGGACAGGGTGGCAATGTGACAAAGTAGAAATAGGGAAAACCGTTTTATGTTGCGTTGATCGGTGCGGTCTCAGCCTGTATCGAGCTCGACCGGGATCCGGTCTTTCGGGCCGATCAGTAAAGTTATATTACCAAAAGGCCAATGCATGATAGAGGATAAAGTCCCCATAGTAAAGCAGTTTAGTGCGTGTAAACAAAAAAACTTGACACCGTTATGAAAAGATGGTTAATTGGTCATACCAAGATAGTATAACCCAGTTTGATTGGCCTCGCTCTCCTTGCTCATGGCGCAGGGGCATCGAAGGTCCCAGAAAGGTTCCCTCCCCCGGGGGTGAGGGGGACCTCCTTTTCGGTGTATTCAAGCTTTCAAGCTTCTTTTTGCCTCCATAACCGCAACCCACCACCGCACCAAAGAAAAGAGGAGAGAACCCGTCATGCCATGGATTCAAAGCTACACCCCCGTTGCCGGAAGTCTCGGGATATCGGCCCTGATAGCCGCTATTCCACTGGTCGTCATCTTCGTCTGTCTTGCCGTCTTCAAGATGAAGGCGCACAAGGCAGGTCCGCTGGCGGCAGCCTCCGCCTTTGCCATCGCGATCTTCTGCTGGCAGATGCCGGTGAAACTTGCCGCTCTCGCCACCCTGCAGGGCGCCGCCTTCGGCCTGTTTCCGGTCTTCTACATCGTGGTCACCACCATTCTCCTTTACAACATCACCGTCAAGGGGGGGCAGTTCGAGGTGATCCGCGCCTCGCTGGCCGGTTTGACCGGTGACCGGCGCCTCCAGGCGCTCCTGATCGCCTTCTGTTTCGGAGCCTTCATCGAAGGGGCGGCGGGCTTCGGCACGCCGGTCGCCATCGCCGGCGCCACCCTGGTCGGCCTGGGCTTTCGTCCCTTCTATGCCGCAGCCATCTGTCTGATCGCCAACACGGCACCGGTCGCCTTCGGCGCCATCGGCATTCCGGTGGTGGCGCTGGCAGGGGTCATGGGGTATGACGACGTCGGGCTGATGAAGCTCTCCACCATGGTCGGCAGGCAGCTCCCCTTCATCTCCGTCTTCATCCCCTTCTACGTGATCATGATCATGGTGGGGTGGAAGAAGACCATCGAAGTGCTCCCCGCCATCATCGTCTGCGGCGTCACCTTCGCCGTGGTCCAGTGGGGCACCGCCAGCTACCTCGGTCCTTACCTCCCGGACGTCACCGCCTCGCTCGCCACCCTGGCCGCCCTGGTCATCCTGCTCAAGTTCTGGCAGCCGGCAACGGTCTGGACCTTCGACCACGAGCCCGAGTTCGCAGGCAAAGAAGGGCACAACTACACGGGGGGAGAGCTGTTCCGCGCCTGGGCACCCTACCTGGTGCTCACCGTCGCCGTTCTCATCTGGGGCATCCCTTCCTGGAAGACCACGCTCGACAAGAGCAAGATCGTGATCCCGATCACCGGTCTGGACAACGCCATCGCCAAGAAGGTTTCCAGGCCCGAGGACGGCGTCAAGAAGGTCGCCAGGGTGAAAGAGGAAGCCGCCAAGCAGATCGCTCTCCTCTCCCCGGCAGATGCGAAACAGGCTGAGCTCGCCACCGGTCTCGCCGATCTGCAGCTTCTGGAAGACAGGCTCCTCGCCGTCGAGCAGAGCCTGCCGGTCGGCGCTCCGGTACTCACCGCCGAGAGAATGGCGGCCTATGACGCCATCGACAAGAAGCAAAAGGAGCTGCGGACGCTGGAAAAAGAGCTGGTGACCGCGAAGGCCGTGGATGCGGCGCAGTTCAAGGCGCTCGACAAGGCCGTGGCAGACCAGCAGCCGGCCAAGGTGGCGGCCAAGTTCAACTTCAACTTCATGTCCGCGGCGGGCACCGCCATCCTGATCGCCGCCATCATCTCCGCCCTGATCTGCGGGGTGGGGATCGGCGCCTTCTTCGAGGTGGTCCGCAAGACGCTCTACGACATGCGCTGGCCTGCCGTGACGGTCGCCTCCGTGGTCGGTCTCGCCTTCGTCATGAACGCCTCCGGCATGACCACCAGCATGGGGCTTACCTTCACCAAGACCGGCGCCCTGTTCCCGTTCCTCTCCCCCTTCCTGGGGATGCTCGGGGTGTTCCTGACCGGCTCCGACACCTCCAGTAACGTGCTCTTCGGAGGGCTCCAGAAGGTGACCGCGGAGGAACTCGGGCTCAATCCGCTTCTTACCGGCGCCGCCAACACCTCCGGCGGGGTCATGGGGAAGATGATCTCCCCGCAGTCCATCGCAGTTGCCTGCGCGGCAACCGGCCTGGTCGGCGAGGAAGGGAACCTGTTCCGCTTCACCTTCAAGCACGCCATCTTCCTGACCGCGGTCATGGGGGTCATCGTCGCACTCCAGGCCTACGTCTTCCCCTGGATGATCCCCTGATAGCAGTACGGTTGCAGACGCTCCCCGGGAGGCTGACCCCTCCCGGGGAATTTCCTTACCCGTTCCTCTGATGAGCCGACCATGACCAACCGTTACCTCAACATAGCCTGGCAGATCGTGCTGCTCTGGCTGGTCTTTCGCTGCGGCGCCCACCTGGTCGGTATCCTGCACCTGGCACTGCCGGGAAACGTCGCCGGGATGCTGCTCATGTTCGCCCTTCTTTTAACGGGAGTCGTCAAGCCGGCCCAGATAGAGGCGGGTGGCGGATTCCTGCTCAGGCATTTCGCCTTCTTCTTCATCCCGATCTCCGTGGGGCTGATGGCCTTCGGTCCGCTACCGACGACTCTCCCTCCCCTTCAAGGGGAGGGTCGGGGTGGGGATGGGGTAGAGTCTGCGTCAGAGCACACCCCCATCCCCCTCCTGTCCTCCCCCTTGAAGAGGGGAGGGACGTACAGCGGAAGATTGCTTCTGAGAAAGTTACAGCAATAGATTAATCCCACGCGCAAATTGTCCCTCCCCCGGAGGGCACTGCCATAAAGTTAAGGGAATGAGAGGTAGGGTGGGCCGTGCCCACCACAACCGCATCCTGATGGTGGGCACGGCCCACCCTACATGATTCACGGAATCACCGCTTAACTTAATGGCAGTGCCCCCGGAGGGGGAGGGCTAGGGAGGGGGAACTCGGCCAGTTCTTCGCAGAAGCCGCTGTCTTCCCCCCTCCCGGCCTCCCCCCTCCAGGGGGAGGAGAGTGAGCAGGTGCTAGGGAAGATGAACTTTGTCTACGACAAAGGGCTGCCGTGGCTGCGTGGGGCGCTAATCAGGTTTGAATATGCACCGATGAGAGTTTTATTTTCAGATATCCCCCGAGGAGGATCAACCCGATGGAAAAAAGCTTCATAAAAGCACTGACAGAGATCGTGGGGGAAGCACACACGCTGACCGATCCGGAGTCGCTTGCCTGCTACGGCTACGATTCGACCCCGGAACTGCAGAGCAGGCCCGGAGTGGTGGTGCTTCCCGGCAATGCCGAAGAGATCTCGGCCATCATGGCGCTTTGCGACGGCGCCGGCGTGCGCGTCACCCCGCGCGGCTCAGGCACCAACCTCTCCGGCGGCTCCATCTCCTTCGATTCCGGCGTGGTGCTGCAGACCAGCCGCCTGAACCGGATACTAGAAATCGACGAGGAAAACCTGACCGCTACGGTCGAGACCGGGGTGATCACCAGCGCGCTGCACCGCGAGGTCGAGGCGAAGGGGCTCTTCTATCCGCCGGACCCGGGCTCCATGAACATCTCCACCATGGGGGGGAACGTCGCCGAGAACTCCGGTGGGTTGCGCGGGCTGAAGTACGGCGTCACCGACGACTACGTGATGGGGCTCAGGACCATCCTGGCCAACGGGGAGCTTTTGAAGACCGGCGGCAAGGTGGTGAAGGACGTGGCGGGCTACAACCTGAACCAGCTCCTGGTCTCCTCCGAAGGGACCCTCGGCATCTTCTCGGAGATCATCGTGAAACTGATTCCGAAGCCGCAGGCCAAGAAGACCATGCTGGTGCACTTCCCCCAGCTCGAGCAGGCGGCGCTCACCGTGTCGCACATCATCGCGGCCCGCATCATCCCGGCCACCCTGGAATTCCTGGACCGGGTCACCATCAAGTGCGTCGAGGATTACGCCCACGTGGGGCTGCCGCTCGACGTCGACGCGGTGCTCCTGATCGAGGTGGACGGCCATCCCGCCCAGGTGGAGGAGGATGCCGCCGGGATCCGCGACATCTGCGAGCGCCACAAATGCTCCTTCTTCCAGACCGCGGCGACCCCGGAGGAGGCGCTCAAGCTGGCCACCGCAAGGCGTGTTGCGCTCTCGGCCCTGGCGCGCCTGAGGCCCACCACCATCCTGGAGGATGCGACGGTACCCAGGAGCTGCATCGCCCCGATGGTGAAGCTGATCCAGGAGACCGCCAAGAAGTACGACCTGCTGATCGGCACCTTCGGCCACGCCGGCGACGGCAACCTGCATCCCACCTGTCTTACCGACGAGCGGGACCCCGACGAGATCGCGCGAGCCCACAAGGCGTTCGGAGAGATCTTCGATGCCACCATTGCCATGGGAGGGACCATCACCGGCGAGCACGGCGTCGGGGTAGCCAAGAAGAAGTATCTCCCCAAGCTGGTAGGCGAATCCGGGCTGCGCGTCATGCGCGGCATCAAGGGCGCCTTCGATCCCAGGGGGATCCTCAATCCGGGCAAGATCTTTTAAGCAGGTTGAGGTTGAGGTTGAGGTTGAGGTTGAGGTGTAGTAGTAGGTCGGGTTAGCGTAGCGTAACCCGACATTCCTGTCCGAATGCCATCGACTGCACGTCGGGTTACGCCCCTCGGGGCTAACCCGACCTACACTCTTTACCTTTACCTTTACCTTAATCTTAATCTTAATCTTAATCTTAATCTTAATCTTAATCTTAATCTTTACCTTAATCTTAATCTTAATCTTAATCTGGGGTTCCTCTATGGATTACGTAAAGCTGATCAACTGCATGCGCTGCGGCATGTGCCTGCCGCACTGCCCGACCTATAAGGAAACCTTCCTGGAAACCGCCTCCCCGCGCGGCCGCGTGGCGCTGGTGCGCAAATTCCAGGAAGGAGAACTGGTGGAGAGCGAGAAGTTCCTCGAATACGTCTCCCTCTGCCTCGACTGCCAGGCCTGCGCCTCCGCCTGCCCCTGCGGCGTCAACGCCGGGGAACTGGTGGCCGAATTCCGCTGCGAGAAGAAGCAGGGGGAGGGGCTCTCCATTATGGAGGAGCTCATCCTCAGAAAGCTCGTGCCGCACCCGGACCGCCTGGAGGCCGCCACCGCTCCGATGCGCCTCTACCAGCGTACCGGGATGCAGAAGGTGGTCCGCTCCCTGGGTCTTCTGAAGATGTTCCCCGCGGCGCTCGGCAGGATGGAGGGGCTGCTGCCGACCCTGCCCGATGCACCGCTGCGTCAAACCCTTGAAGAGGTGACGCCGGCTCTAGGCCCGGAGAAGGGGACGGTCGGCTTTTTCCTCGGCTGCGTCATGAGCCTGCTCTTCAGCGAGGCGAGCCTCGCCACGGTGCAGCTCCTCTCGGCGCTGGGGTACCGGGTGATCACCCCGAAGGCGCAGAAATGCTGCGGCGCGCCCAACATGCTGGGGCACGACAAGGAGGGGGTGCAGCAGGCGGCCCGCTTCAACACCGATCTGTTCCAATCCTACCAACTCGACTTCGTGGTCACCGACTGCGGCGGCTGCGGCGCGGAACTCAAGAAGTACGGACATCACCTGGAAGGGGAGCAGGCCGCAACGGCCTTCAGCACCAAGGTGCGCGACATCTCCGAGATCCTGGCGACGGAGGCTGCCGCGCTCAAAGAGAGGCTCAAGCCGCTGCCGCTCAGGGTGACCTATCACGACCCCTGCCACATCGCCCACTGCCAGGGGATCCGCAGCCAGCCGCGCGCCCTGATCGGCATGATCCCGGGCATCGACTTCCGGGAACTCGGCGAGGCCGACGCCTGCTGCGGCTCCGCCGGCACCTACAACATCGAGAAGCCCGAGATGTCGGACCGGGTACTCTCGCGCAAGGTGCAGAACATCCAGAAAACAGGAGCCGGCTACCTGGTGACCAGCAACCCCGGCTGTCTGCTGCAGTTGAAGAAGGCGCTCTCCGAGGCGACCCCGCAGGTCAAGGTGATCCACCTGACCGAGCTGCTCCAGATGAGCATGGCAGGTTGAGGCGGGCCGGGCCTAGCTGACAACGCCAGCCTCGCCCGCGGTTGCTTTGCATCCTCGCGGGGGAATTTGAAGAAAACCCGAAAAAGCTGTTGCCAACATACACTCAATGTAGTATCGGTGGGCGATCATGAAATTTACGCCAATAAAACCTAAGAAAGTATCGACCCAGATAGCCGAGCAGATCAGGACCTCGGTGCTGGCCGGCGAATTCAATCCGGGGGAGAAGCTCCCTCCCGAGCGTGAACTTGCCGAGATGTTCGGCGTGTCGCGCCCCTCGGTGCGCGAGGCGCTCAACATCCTCGCCTCATCGGGGCTCGTCGAGACCTACCAGGGGGGGGGCACCGTGGTCCGCTCGCTGGTGGACAGTTCCGCAGGGATGCCGCTTTCCGAGCTGATCCGGATCGACGGCGACCGCGCGCTGGACGTGATCGAGGTGCGCAAGGGGATGGAGTCCTGGACCGCCTGGTATGCCGCGATGCGGGCGCTGCCGGAGGATATCAGGCGCCTGGAAGTGGTCATTGAAGGGATGGCGAAGAATCTCGAGGAACTCAAACATTCCGAGGATTTCGATGCCCATTTCCACATGCTGGTGGCGCGGGCGACCCACAACGTGGTCTGGTCCCACATGATGCAGAGCATCTTCGACGCCATGCAGGAGTTCCAGCGCGACGTCTGGCGGGCCGTCTATCTCACCGAGGACGACCAGAAGCTCCTTTTCAACCATCACCTGCGGGTCTACGAGATGATCCGGGACCGTAACCCGGAAGGGGCCAGGGAAGCCATGATGGACCACCTGACCTTCGCCCAGAAGAGATGCTCCGCCTACGTCTCCATGCGCGGCAACGACCGGGCGGAGCAGGGTTAAGGTAAAGGTAAAGGTAAAGGTAAAGGTAAAGGTAAAGGTAAAGGTAAAGGTAAAGGTAACCCGGCGGAAACAGACGCAATGCGAAGGCCCGACAGAATTTCTGCCGGGCCTTCCTGTTTAGAAACTCCCCCTTCCCCCCAAGCCCCCTGCCGCCAGGTTAAGGCTCGTCGCTAAGCTTACGCCGCAAAAGCCGGCCCGCCACCTTGATGGGGGAGGCCGGGGAGAGGGTGGAAAGCTCGCAAAAGCCTCACCCTCCCCCCGCCCCACTGCCATTAAGTTGCCTGATTAGCGATGATCTTCCGCTGTACGTCCCTCCCCCTTCAAGGGGGAGGACAGGAGGGGGATGGGGGTCTGCTCTAACGCAGACTCTACCCCATCCCCACCCCGACCCTCCCCTTGAATGGGAGGGAGGGTCTTTGGTAGCGGATAGATTGTTGCCAATCAGCTAACACGGTCAGCGCGGAGCCCAAAAGCCGCCGATCCCCGCCCTTGGCGTTTTTGGTTGAAGCGGTGGGGCTTTTTGGGTATAGTTAGCCGATTTTATTCGTTACGATGAAACCAAGGAGGGTTTTCAATGATAGATTTTCTGGGCGATTGGAAAAGAACCGATTACTGCGGCGGGCTGCGGAGTGCACAGGTAGGCCAGGAAGTGGTCCTCATGGGATGGGTCTCGAAGCGGCGCGACCACGGCGGCCTCATCTTCGTTGACCTGCGCGACAGGGACGGCATCGCCCAGGTGGTCTTCGATCCGGAAAGGTGCCCGCAGGCGCACGCCAAGGCAGAAGCGGTACGCAACGAGTTCGTGCTCGCCCTGAAGGGTACCGTGGCGCTTCGCCCGGAGGGAACGGTCAACCCGAAGATGAAGACCGGCGAGGTCGAGATCCTGGTGACGGAGTGCAAACTCCTGAACCCCTCCAAGGCGCTCCCCTTCACCCTGGACGGCTTCGTCGACGTCGCGGAAAACATCCGGCTCAAGTACCGCTACCTGGACCTGCGCACCGGCTCGCTCCAGGCCAACATGGTGCTCCGCTCCAAGGTCGCTCAGCTCACCCGCTCCTACCTGACCGACAACGGCTTCCTCGAGATAGAGACCCCCTTTCTCACCAAATCGACCCCGGAAGGTGCCAGGGACTTCCTGGTCCCCTCCCGCATCAACAAGGGTGAGTTCTACGCACTGCCGCAGTCGCCGCAGCTGTTCAAGCAGATCCTGATGGTCTCCGGCTTCGACAAGTACTTCCAGGTGGTGCGCTGCTTCAGGGACGAGGACCTGCGCGCCGACCGCCAGCCCGAGTTCACCCAGATCGACTGCGAGATGTCCTTCATCGACCGTGAGGACATCATCACCGTGATGGAGGGGCTCATGGCCCGCATCTTCTCGGAGGCGAAGGGGGTCAAGGTGGAGCTCCCGATCCAGCGCATGACCTATGGCGAGGCGATCGACCGCTTCGGGGTGGACAACCCGGACCTGCGCTTCGGCCTGGAACTGGTCCAGCTCTCCGAGCTGGTCAAGGACTCCGGTTTCAAGGTGTTCGCCGACGTGGTCAAGGGGGGCGGCATCGTCAAGGGGATGAACGTGAAGGGGGCCGGGTCGATGTCGAGGAAGGAGATCGACGACCTGACCGAGTTCACCAAGATCTACGGCGCCAAGGGGCTCGCCTACGTGAAGATGACGGCGGAAGGGTGGCAGTCTCCCATCGCCAAATTCTTCACCCCCGAAGAGATCGCCAGCATGGACCGCGCCTTCGATGCCCGGGAAGGGGACCTGCTCCTCTTCGTGGCGGACAAGCCGAAGGTGGTCAACGATTCCCTGGGGCGCCTGAGGAACCACCTGGCGGCGAAACTGCGTCTCACCGACCCGGGCGAGTTCCGCTTCGTCTGGATCACCGATTTCCCGCTGCTCGAGTGGGACGACGAGGGGGGGCGCTGGTGCGCGGTGCACCACCCCTTTACCGCCCCGATGGACGAGGACATCTCCTACGTGGAGAGCGACCCGGGGCGCTGCCGCGCCAAGGCGTACGACCTGGTGCTGAACGGCAACGAGATCGGCGGCGGCAGCATCAGGATCCATCAGGAGGAGGTGCAGTCCCTGATGTTCAAGATGCTCGGGCTTTCCGAGGAGAGTGCCAGGAGCAAGTTCGGCTTCCTGCTCGACGCGCTGGAGTACGGCACTCCGCCGCACGGCGGCATCGCCTTCGGGCTGGACCGGCTCATGATGCTTTTGACCGGCTCGGACTCCATCCGCGACGTCATCGCCTTCCCGAAGACCCAGAAGGGGGCCTGTCTCATGTCGGATGCCCCGTCCGGTGTGGATACCCTGCAGCTGCGCGAGCTAGGCATCCGTCTGGCCTCCAAGTAGCGGCCGCGGCTGTTGAGGCTTCCGGGCTACTTCATAACCGTTCTTCTTTTTTGGTCCCTTGCCGCCTGCGCCGCCAACCCGCCGCGCTTTCGCGATGAGGCGATCGCCACGCTGGAGCGGGTGAAGAGCGGGGGGGGAGAGGGCCTTCTCCCGGCGGAGTACCAAAGCGTGCTGCAGGCCTTCCAAAAGGGTGAGTCGCTGCTCGGCCGGGAGGAAGCGGAGGATGCCGAGCGCTACTTCCAGCTGACCCTGTTGAAGGTTGCCTTGCTGGAGCAGGAGATTCACCAGGAAAAGGCGCGGCAACAAGAGGCGGCGCGTCTGGCAGAGGAACAGAAACAGGCCGAACTGGAGCGCCGGGCGCAGGAGGAAGCGAGTCGCCTGGCGCGGGCCAAGGCGGAAGCGCTGGCGCTGGCCCTGGCGCAGAAGGAGGCGGCCGAGCTCGGGCGCAAGAAGGCGAGGCCCCAGAAGGAGTATCTCTTCGTCCTCTCCTACACGGTGAAACGGGGCGAGTCGCTGCCGCTCATCGCGTCGCACCCTGAAGTCTACGGCGACAGGAATCTCTGGCCCCTGATCTACCGGGGAAACCGGGATCAGATCAGCGACCCGCGTCACATCTGGCCCGGGCAGGTGCTGCGCATACCGCGCAACGTGGGGCGCGACGACATCGCCGAGGCCAGGCGCTACTCCCAGGAGCGCACCCTGCACTGAGCGCCGCGCGAAACATCGTGCTGGAGGTTTCAGAAGTATCGCCCGCGGGCGGGTCCCGGACCCCACTGCCGTTACAGTTAAGGATGGTGCTCATCTTCAGCCAATGATGTGCCAGTTGAAAGCCTCCGCCTTTGCAAAGGGGGGAGACAGCCAGGCGTCGCCTACAATCTTCAGCCAGTGTTTTGTCCCTCCCCCTTCAAGGGGGAGGTTAGGAGGGGGATGGGGTGCTTTGATGCCGAAAAACCCATCCCCACCCCGGCCCTCCCCTTGAAGGGGAGGGGGTTTTGGGCAGTGGCTGAAGATCAGCGCTAATCGGGTAACTTAACGGCAGTGGTCCCGGACCCGCCCGCGGGCAACCGCTGGAGAATCAATCATTCGCCCCTGGACGCCGTTATCATTGCCCGCTGCGGCGTCCCCCTTTCTTCGCCCCGATCCGCACTCCCGCCGCTCCCCGCCCTCACCGCCCAAACCCGGCCCGGAAAGCCGACTGCCCAATGATTGTAATGGTTTAACTTCGACGCCCATTGGAGCGGGAAAATTTTTGCAAACGCATAAGTTTGCACCAAGATTTTCCCTTGACAGTGAAAAATGATTTGTATACTGTATACAAAATTTTACATTCGGCACTTACCTGCTAACATCCCATAATCCTTCAAAAAAGTGTGAATGGTCAACGGGCCCGCTTTTTGTGTCCGTTTGTTGTGTCTCATAAAACAAATTTCGAAGCGCGGGGCGCAGCATCAGGCGCTGCCGGCGCCGGGGTGCCGGGGTGCCGACAGCGACCCCCTGCAGGCGAGAACAATTAACAATGGGGGCAGATGGCAAGCCGTAGCGCCCTCTCATTAAGCCTCTGGCGATACTGGAATAAAAAACCAAGGAGAGAACATGACAACACAAACAGCAAAGATTATCTGGACCAAGATCGATGAGGCTCCCGCATTAGCCACCTATTCGCTGCTTCCCATCGTCAATGCCTTCACCAAGGCGGCCGGTGTCGTCGTGGAAACAAGGGACATCTCTCTTGCCGGCAGGATCATCGCGAACTTTCCGGAAAACCTGACCGAGAGCCAGAAGCAGCCGGACGAGCTGGCATACCTGGGCGACCTGACCCAGGTGCCGGAAGCCAACATCATCAAGCTCCCCAACGTCAGTGCCTCGATCCCGCAGCTCAAGGCGGCCATCAAGGAGCTGCAGTCGCAGGGTTACAGCATCCCGGACTACCCGGAAGATCCCAAGACCGACGCTGAGAAGGCGCTCAACGCCAGGTTCGCCAAGGTGCTCGGCTCCGCCGTCAACCCGGTGCTCAGGGAGGGCAACTCCGACCGGCGCGTGGCCCGCGCGGTAAAGGAGTACGCCAAGAAGCACCCGCACAAGATGGGCGCCTGGAAGCCCGAGTCCAAGACCCACGTGTCGCACATGACCAGCGGCGACTTCTACCACAGCGAGAAATCGACCACGGTCGAGCAGGCCACCAACGTGAAGATCGAGTTCGTGGACCAGTTCGGCGCTGTCACGGTTCTCAAGGAGAAACTCCCGCTTCAGGCCGGCGAGGTGCTGGACGGCTCGTTCATGAACGTGCGCGCCCTGCGCAAGTTCATCGGCGAGCAGATCGAGGAGGCCAAGGCCCAGGGCGTGCTCTTCTCGGTGCACCTCAAGGCGACCATGATGAAGATCTCCGATCCCATCATCTTCGGCCACTTCGTCTCCGTCTTCTACCAGGACGTCTTCGAGAAGCATGCAGCCACTTTCAAGGAGCTCGGCGTAAATCCCGATCTCGGCATGGGCGATCTCTACGCCAAGATCAAGAGCCTGCCGGCAGCCGCCCAGGCCGAGATCGAGGCCGACATCCAGGAGGTCTACAAGAAGCGCCCGGCGCTCGCCATGGTCGATTCCGACAAGGGGATCACCAACCTGCACGCCAGTAACGACATCATCATCGACGCCTCCATGCCGGTGGTGATCCGCGACTCCGGCGGGATGTGGGGCCCGGACGGCAAGCTGCAGGACACCAAGTGCGTAGTACCCGATACCTGCTACTCCGAGTGGTACCAGGAGTGCATCGACTTCTGCAAGAAGAACGGCCAGTTCGATCCCTCCACCATGGGCTGCACCTCCAACGTAGGCCTGATGGCGCAGAAGGCCGAGGAGTACGGCTCACACGACAAGACCTTCAAGGCCCCCAGAAACGGCGTGATCCGCGTGGTCGATGCCGCCGGCGAGGTGCTGATCCAGCACAACGTGGAAGAGGGGGACATCTGGCGCGGCTGCCAGGCCAAGGATCTGCCGATCCGCGACTGGGTCAAGCTGGCTGTGAGCCGGGCCCGCGCAACCGGCGCTCCGGCTGTCTTCTGGCTCGACAAGAACAGGGCGCACGACGCGCAGATGATACTCAAGGTTAACAGCTACCTGAAGGATCACGACACCAGCGGCCTGGAGATCCACATCATGTCCCCGGTGGAGGCGATGCGCTTCACCCTCCCCAGGGCGAAAGCGGGCCAGGACACCATCACCGTGACCGGCAACGCGCTCAGGGATTACCTGACCGACCTGTTCCCGATCCTGGAACTCGGCACCAGCTCCAAGATGCTCTCCATCGTGCCGCTTCTGGCCGGCGGCGGTCTCTTCGAGACGGGGGCCGGCGGCTCCGCTCCCAAGCATGTGCAGCAGTTCCAGCAGGAAGGGTACCTGAGATGGGATTCGCTGGGCGAGTTCCTGGCCCTGGCGGTCTCTCTTGAGCACCTGGCCGCCACCTTCAAAAACGACAAGGCACAGCTGCTCGCCGATACGCTGGACCAGGCGAACACCAAGTTCCTGGAAAACAACAGGAACCCGGCCCGCAAGGTAGGGCAGATCGACAACAGGGGAAGCCATTTCTATCTCGCCATGTACTGGGCGCAGGCGGTGGCCGCACAGACCAAGGACCTGGAACTGCAGGCGCGTTTTGCCGCGGTTGCCAAGAAGCTCGAGGAGAATGAGGAAAAGATCAACGCCGAGCTGATCGGAGCCCAGGGCAAGCCGGTCGACATGGGGGGGTACTACCACCCCGATGATGTCAAGACCGAGAAGGCGATGCGTCCCAGCGCCACCTTAAATGCAATAGTGGACTCTATTGTATAAGGCATAGTCAATAGTTAGTAGGCAATGCACAACTACCTAATGTAAAAGGAGAGCAAAATGGCCAGGAAAAAGATTTCGTTAATCGGTGGTGGACAGATCGGTGGTGTTTTGGCTCAGCTCTGCGCGCTGCGCGAACTGGGTGACGTGGTGCTCTTCGACATCGTCGAGGGTCTGCCCCAGGGGAAGATGCTCGACATCGCCGAGGCGGCGCCCGTTGACGGCTTCGACGTCAACCTGAAGGGGACCAACAGCTACGAGGACATCAAGGGCTCCGACGTGATCATCGTCACCGCCGGCCTGCCGCGCAAACCGGGGATGAGCCGCGACGACCTGATCGAGGTCAACTCCAAGATCATGACCTCGGTAGCCGAGGGGATCAAGGCCAACGCGCCCAACGCCTTCGTCATCGTCATCTCCAACCCGCTCGACGCCATGGTGACCCTGTGCCAGAAGATCACCGGCTTCCCGCACAACCGCGTCATCGGCCAGGCCGGCGTGCTCGACTCCGCCCGTTTCCAGGCCTTCATCGCCTGGGAGCTCGGCGTCTCCGTGAAGGACGTCAACGCCATGACCCTGGGCGGCCACGGCGACGACATGGTGCCGCTGATTCGCTACGCCAGCGTGAACGGCATCCCGGTCATGGAACTGCTCGAGAACAAGTACAAGGACAAGGCGAAGGCTGCCGAAGTCATGGCGGCAATGGTCAAGCGTACCCGCGGCGCGGGGGGCGAGGTGGTTGCCCTTCTGAAAACCGGCTCCGCCTTCTACTCCCCGGCCTCCAGCGCCATCGCCATGGCCGAGTCGATCCTCAAGGATCAGAAGCGCGTGCTCCCGACCTGCGCCTACCTGAACGGCGAGTTCGGCGTCAAGGGTTACTACGTCGGCGTTCCCTGCGTGCTGGGTGAAGCCGGTATCGAGCAGATCCTCGAGTTCAAACTCGACGCAGACGAGCAGGCGATGATGGACAAGTCCGTGGCAGCCGTGAAGGAACTCGTTGGCTCCATGAAGTAAATTTGGGCAGTACAGTCACACGGGGGTAAGGAGGCGTCCCCTCCTTACCCCTTTTTTTGCAGCAACAGCGCTAAGGTCCCGTTATTTCCGGTAACTGTTACTTGCCTTTTGTATACAGCATGTGATATAAAACCATTTTTGCCAGCCTGAAAGGGAATTTAAGTCAAAGGAGCTACGTGGATGGAGAAAAAACTGCCGACAATCGAGATCATCGAGAAGTACTGCAAGGGGTGCCACATCTGTGTGGAGTTCTGCCCTACCAAGGTTCTGGAAATGAAAGGTTTCGTGGCGAGCGTCAAGAACCTTGAGGCTTGCATCAAGTGCATGCAGTGCGAGCTGAGATGCCCTGATTTTGCAATCAAAGTGACGGCTTAATTATTTTTTAGGAGGTATTGAAAGTGGCTAAGAAAGTTGCATTCCTTCAGGGGAACGAAGCTGCCGCACAAGGTGCACTGTACGCCGGCTGCACATTCTTCGGCGGTTATCCGATCACCCCTTCCACCGAGGTGGCAGAGGTGATGTCTGCAGAGCTTCCGAAGATCGGCGGCAAATTCATCCAGATGGAGGACGAGATCGGCGCGATGGCTTCCATCATAGGCGCGTCGCTCACCGGCGCCAAGGTGCTGACCTCGACCTCCGGTCCCGGACTCTCGTTGAAGCAGGAGCTGATCGGCTATGCCTGCATCGCCGAGACCCCGGCCGTCATCATCAACGTCATGCGCGGCGGCCCGTCCACCGGTATGCCGACCGGTCCTTCCCAGTCCGACGTCATGTGCGCCAAGTGGGGCACCCACGGCGACCACGCCGCCATCTGCCTGGTCCCCGCCTCCGTTCAGGAGGTCTTCGAGGAGACGGTGCGCGCCTTCAACCTCTCCGAGAAGTACCGCATGCCGGTCATGGTGATGCCCGACGAGATCGTGGCCCACATGCGCGAGCGGATCGTCTTCCCCGAGCCGGGCGAACTGGAAGTGATCGACCGTACCGCGCCGTCGGTTGCTCCGGCCGACTACAAGCCGTACGACACCAGCTTCGGCGACGTCCCTCCCCTGGCCGCTTTCGGCTCCGAGTATCGCTTTCACGTGACCGGCCTCAACAAGGGTCAGGACGGCTTCCCGACCACCAAGGCAGCCTGGGTTCAGGCCGAGGAGGAGCGCCAGATCCGCAAGGTCGACGCCAACATCGACGACATCGTGACCTTCGAGGAGTATCAGCTGGAGGACGCAGAGGTCGTCATCGTCGCCTTCGGTTCCACCTCCCGCTCGGCAAGGTTCGCCGTGAACGAGGCGAGGAAGGAGGGGATCAAGGCCGGCCTGTTCAGGATCAAGACCTTCTGGCCCTTCCCGGACAAGCAGATCAAGGCCCTTGCCTCCAGGGCGAAGGCGTTCATCACCCCCGAGATGAACCTCGGCATGTGCACCGGCGAGGTGCAGCGCTGCGTTGAAGGCAAGGCGCCGGTATCCGGCATCTTCCGCGTTGATGGCGAGCCGATCAACCCGGGGCAGATCCTCGAAAAGATCAAGGAGGTTATGTAACATGTCTTTTGATTACGATAAGTACATCCGTCCCGGAAAGCTGCCGCATATCTGGTGCCCGGGCTGCGGTCACGGCATCGTCATGAAGGGCCTGATCCGGGCCATCGACACCCTGGGACTCGAGAAGAACAACACCGCGATCGTCTCCGGCATCGGCTGCGCCTCGCGTCTCCCCGGCTACCTCGACTTCTGCACCCTGCACACGGCACACGGCCGCGCCGCCGCCTTCGCGACCGGCGTCAAGATGGCCAAGCCCGAGATGAACGTGATCCTGGTCGGCGGCGACGGCGACGGCACCGCGATCGGCGGCAACCACTTCATCCACGCCTGCCGCAGAAACATCGACATGACCTACATCATCATGAACAACAGCATCTACGGGATGACCGGCGGGCAGTTCTCCCCCTGCACCCCGACCGGCGCCAAGGCCTCCACCACTCCCTACGGGAACCCGGATCCGGCCTTCGACATCGCCAAACTCGCCATCGGCGCCGGCGCCACCTTCGTGGCCCGCGGCACCGCATACCACGCCACCCAGATCGACAAGCTGATCGTCGAGGCGGTGCAGCACAAGGGCTTCTCCGTGGTGGAGATCCTGGACGACTGCCCGACCACCTACGGCCGCCGCAACAAGTTCAAGTCGGTCATCGAGATGATGAACCGCCTGAAGGAAGTCGCGGTTCCCGTCAAGGCAGCCGAGAAGATGACCCCCGAGCAGCTCGAAGGGAAGATCCTCACCGGCGTCCTGTACAAGGAAGAGAAGCCCCACTACACCGACGAGTACGCAAAAGTCATAGCGCGCGCCAGCAAGTAATCCATAAAGGAGAAGATCAGATGTCTCAAAGATACGAAATCAGATTTTCCGGGGCTGGCGGGCAGGGGCTCATCCTTGCAGGCGTCATCATGGCGGAAGCCGCCTCGATCTACGACGGCAAGCAGGCCGTCCAGTCCCAGAGCTACGGCCCTGAGGCAAGGGGTGGGGCATCCAAGTCGGAGGTCATCATCTCCGACAGCGCCATCGACTACCCGAAGGCGACCGTCGTCGACGCGCTGCTCGCGCTGACCCAGGAAGCCGCCGACAAGTACTCCCACGACCTCAAGGAAGGCGGGGTGCTCCTGATCGATTCCGACCTGGTCACCAGGATTCCGGAAGGAAAGTTCCAGACCGTCGCCTTCCCGATCATCAACACGGCGAAGAACGACGTGGGTCGCGAGATCGTGGCCAACATCGTGGCGCTGGGCGCCATGGTGGCACTGACCAAGGTCGTCACCAAGGAAGGGGCCGAGAAGGCAGTTCTGGCCCGCGTTCCCGAGGCGTTCATGGAGCTGAACAAGAAGGCGTTCCAGATGGGCTTCGACAAGGCCACCGCAGCAATGGCGTAGTCGACAGTTCTTGAATCATGCAGAATGGAAAGGCCCGGCGGCCATATCGCCGGGCCTTTCTTTGTTTGGAGGGGTACGCCGGGCCTCAAAGTACCCTCTCCCCTGGTGGGAGAGGGTTAGGGAGAGGGGGGACCCACGGGAAAATGATGCTCCTCCGCCTGACCGAAAGATTGAACTTTTTTCGCCGATCCGTTATAAGATAGACCGATTCCGATATGTTGCCTTATCATAGGAGCCTTCATGTCACTGGAACTTTGCCACATGGCGCTCAGACAGACGCTCGACCTCGTCGCCCTGACGGACCAGACCCTGCGGGGATTCTCCCGCAGGAAGTTCACCAGCGACGAGCTCCACCGTGAGGTGCTCGGCAAGCTCCTGGGGGGCAACGGCCGGCGCGGCCCCGCCGGGATCCTGATCGCCACCGAGGGGCCGGACTGTTCCTGCTGCAGCGGCCGTGTCTTTCACCTGAGACAGGAGCAGCTGGTCGAGAGAAGCGAGGTGATCTCCATCGATCCCGGCTCAAGCTATGCCATGAGCCTGGTCCAGCTTGAGGGGGGGAGCGAAGTCGTTGCGGTCAACTGGATGGACATCTGCGGCTCCATCGAGGAGTTCCAGAACTTCTTTCACCCGCAGGTGGTGGAGGCGATGGAAGATCCCATCCTGAACTTCGTAGCCTGCAGGATCAGGGTCGACTCCCCCGGCGTGATCGTCGCCTTCAACTACCCCGGACGCGCCACCGAGTACGACGCGGACGTGCTCAGGAGCGCCGCCGTCATGATCAGCTCGCTTCTGACGGTTTCCAGCGGCATGCGGGAGACCGAGCGGGCCTTCAACTATACCATCGAGGCGCTGGCCAGGGCATGCGAGGCTGCCGAGCCGGACACCGGCAATCACATCGTCCGGGTGAACCGCTATGCGGGTGCGCTTGCGGCCAACATGGGATTCAACCTGGCCTTCGTCCAGGACATCGCCATCTCCGCGCAGATGCACGACGTCGGCAAGATCCGGATACCGGTCGAGATACTTCTGAAGCAGGGGCCGCTCACGCCGAAAGAGATGCAATTGATGCGACAGCATCCCGCCTACGGAGCCGAGATCCTGGGAGCATCGGCGAGGCTCAACGTTGCCCGGGAGATCGCCCTGTCGCACCACGAGAACTGGGACGGCACCGGTTATCCGAAAAGGTTGAGAGGGCACAGGATCCCGATATCGGGGCGGATCGTGAAGGTGGCGGACGTCTACGACGCGCTGCGCTCGCGGCGGAGCTACAAGCCGCCGATGAGCCACGACGAGGCGATGCGGGTTTTGCGGGAAGGGGATAGTAGGATCGATCCGGCGGCCCATTTCGACCCCGCCGTACTAGCCGCCTTCTTCAAGATCGATCACATGTTCGACATGATCTATGACAGCTCGATCCCGAAGATAACGTTGAAAGGGAAAAGGAACGGCAAGGCAAATAATAAAACCTCCCCCCTTTGAAAAAGGGGGGTCGGGGGGGATTTAGCGACGTTGGCAGCTGCCTCCTTCATTCCTCTGGGACACCTTTTCTCTTTAATTCATGAATCCTGTGCTGCATGATGAGCTGCTGGCACTGCTCCGGCGGGAACTCCTTGAAGAGCACCGGGTCGATCCCGAGCTGTGCCGCGTTCAGCGACGCCACCCTCAGAGTCTCCTCCCAGCCGGGCATCGCCCCCCCGCAATCCGCAGCCACCACCAGCGGCAGAAAAGACTCGATCCCCCCCTTGATGGCATTGAGCGCCAGCTTGATCCTGGTCGCATCCCTCAGCTCATCCCATCTGTTTGCCGTCTGGTGCAGCCGGTTTGTCGCCTGCAGGGCACGCTGCAGTGCCACCGGCAGGCGGAGCCTCTTGCAGAAAGCCTCCGCCGCCACGGCGCCCTCGGCATCGTGTCCGTGGTGCCTGGGGTACTGATCCTTCGGGGTGTAGAGCTTGCCCAGGTCGTGGAACAGGGCGCAGAACCGTGCCTTGGAGTCGGAGGTTTGCAGCGCTATCCGCTCCAGAGCCTGCATCGAATGGGTGAAGAGATCCCCCTCGGGATGGTACTCCAGCGGGCCTGCCGGCACTGCCTGCATCAGGAAAAGCTCCGGCAGATACTCGCGCCCGACGCCGAACTGCAGCATCCTGCGAAAGAAGCGGCTGGGATCGTTTTTGCCCAGCGCCTTCAGCATCTCCTGCGAAAAGCGCTCTACCGGAATCCGTCTGAAACTGTCGGACCAGTCGCGGGAGGAGATTGCTCCTTCCGCCTCGCCGTCCAGCCGCCATCCCTCGCTTTCGAAGCGCAAGGCCCGGAAGATCCGGGCCGCATCGTCGCTCAAGCTCGTGGCGCCGCAGGTTCTAAGAACCCTGCTCTCCAGATCCTTCTCTCCCCCCAAGGGATCCAGGAGCTCGCCGTCCAAGGTCATCGCCATCGCATTGATGGTGAAGTCCCGGCGCTTGAGATCCTCGGGAAGCTCGTCAAGCGAGGAGAGCCTGGTCACCTCGACCTTGCCGATTTCCTGATCGAAGAAAAAGAAGATGTTGGGAGTGCTTTGGGATTCGACCAGTCGGAAGCCGAGGGGGGTGAGTTCTGAAGGGGAGACAGCCGCTGCGAGATCGACGTCCTGGCACTCCACACCCAGCAGGATGTCGCGCACCATGCCGCCCACCAGAAAAATCCGGGAGTGCAGAGGTTCGGGGAAAAGTTTCTTCAGCCTGAGGATTAGATGATCCACGCCAACCTCATGAAGTGGAGGCAAAACCGACACTGCGTCTTTCCGACAGTCCAGTCCCTCGACCCTCCTCCTTAGACAAAAAGTCCCCCTTTGAAAAAGGGGGATGCCATCTCGTTCCCAAGCTCCAGCTTGGGAACGAGAAGTTGTACGGGAAGCTCCGCTTCACTCCGCTTCAAAGCTGGAGCTTTGCCAGTAATTACATTCCCAAGCTGGAGCTTGGGAACGAGAAAGGAGGCAAATCCCCCCGCCCCCCTTTGCCAAAGGGGGGAGTGAGCATCGGTAAACTACGCTTCCCTTCTCTCCAGCAGCACCACATCCTCGACATGGATGGTCTGCGGGAACATGTCTACCGGGTGCACCTCCAGGGTGCGGTAACCCAGGCGCGACAGGATGTCCAGGTCGCGGGCCAGCGTCTCCGGCGAGCAGGATACGTAGATGATGCGGGGCGGCTTGATCGCCGCGACGCTATGCAGCACCTTCTCGTCGCAACCCTTTCTCGGCGGGTTGAGGACGATCAGCTCCGCGCCCCCCTCCTCACCGATCTCGTCGATAAGGTGCACCGCGTCCCCCGCCTCGAACCGGCAGTTGCCGGCCCGGTTCAGCGCAGCGTTCTCGGTGGCATCGGCGACCGCCGCCTCGACGAACTCGATCCCCACCACTTCCCTTGCCCTGTCGGCGAGGAACAGCGAAATCCCCCCGATGCCGCAGTAGACGTCGATGACCCGCTCGGTCCCTTTCAATGCCGCAAGCTCGCGCACCTTTTCGTAGATGATCCGGGCCGCGCCGCTGTTCACCTGGAAGAAGGAGTGCGGCGACAGGTTGAAACTCTTGTTGCCGACGTAGGCGCGCAGCGTCTGCGCCTTCGTTATGGCACGGTCCTTGTGGCCAAAGATCACGTTGCCCGAGGAGTTGTTGATGTTCTGCGCCACCACCGCGACCTCGGGGACCGCCTGCTGGATGAACTTGGCCAGGTGGTGCATCTCGTTGTAACCCTCCTCCGTCGTGACGAAGACCACCATGACCCGGTCGCTCGGCTCGGCCACGCGCACCACGAGGTAGCGCAAAAGTCCCATCTCGCTCTTCGGGTTGTAGATCTGGACCTTCCCCTTCCTGATGCCGGCCTTCGCCGCCTTGACCACCTTGTTGATGAGCGGGTGGTGCAGCGAGCAGTTGTCGATCTCCATCACGTCATGGGTGTTGCGCCGATAGATGCCGATCACCGCGTCCGAGAACTTGCCGGCCACCACGAGCTTCGCCGTGTTGCGGTAGTTCAGCTCCTTGGGCGAGGCGATGGTGTCGAAGATCTGGGCCTCCGCCAGGGAGGGAAACTTGCGCAGTTCCCTGGTCACCAGGCTCTTTTTCCAGGCGAGCTGAGCGGGGTAGCGCATCTGCATCAGTCCGCAGCCGTCGCAAACCCTGCCCAGGCCGCAGGCCGGGGAGGGCTGCCGGTCCGGCGACACCTTTACGCATCTGAGCGTGTTGGCGAAAGCCTCCCTGCGACCGACATAGGTCACCCTCGCCACCAGCAGTTCTCCGGGGAGCCCGCCTGCGACCAGTACCCGGTTTCCCTCGTGCATCGCGAGGCCGAAACCTTCGTTGGTCGTCGAAGCGACCTGAAGTTCCAGCGTCTGTCCGCTGCGCAGGGTCGGTCTGTGTTCCTCATCCCTGCCCCGCTCCGGTCTCAGGGGCGCCTTGCGTCCAGCGGAAGCTTGTCCCGGCCTCGCTGCAGACTTAGGTTCCACCCCTTTGCCGTGTTCCGGCCGTGAGGTAGGCTTGCGGTCGGGAGCACTCTGTCCCGGCCTCGCTGCAGTGCCGTGCTCAGTCCCTACGGCTTGGCCAGGTTTCAAAGCCTGCTTCGGGTCTGTGCGAGCGAATTTCCCGGGACCTTTTACTGTCCTGGGCTCGGTGTCGGCAAGCTTATCGGTTTTCGGAATGGGTCTGCCTGCGGTAGGTTTTATATGCTCCGTCTTGCGAACGGATTTTTTCTCTTCTGCTTTGGCGGGTTCACTCTCCCAGAAAGGCTTAAACTCGGAGTTTCTTCCATGGCCGGATTTCCCGGTATGTTTAGGCGCTGTCCCCTCGGAAGATTTCTCCGCTCTATCTCTTTTCGGTGCATCACTTTTATTTTTCATCCCTCATACTTAAATGGAAAAGGGACTCCTGTCAACCGCGGAATGAACGGAGGCCGCACCACTTACCCCGCTGGACTCACTGTGTAGCCTATACATTGAGAAATGGCCAATGTCTTGCCCGGTCGGAACTATATCCAAAACAAAGGCTGTGCCTTTACCCCCCTTTGCAAGGGGGGGCAAGGGGGGATTTTGCCCACCTGAGCTGACTAAATCCCCCTCGATCCCCCTTTGCCAAAGGGGGAAGGTCCCATTTCTGGCCAGTACCTTTGTTTGGTAGATAGTTCCGTGCCCGGTTCTGTAGGAGCGGCATTCCTGCGGTGGTTTCTATATTCATATATCCTCTGCTTGTGATAAAGGGCTCTCTATCCATTTCACAGCTAGTAGTTAATTTAAGCATTGGCACTCCACGCCGCTTGCGGGGCTTTGGTCGGAGACGAACTTAAATCATCGCTCCTGATTAGTGCTAATCTTCCGCTGGTTAAAACTCCCCCTCCCTTGATGGGAGGGGCGGGGGGCACTGCCATTAAGTTAACAGGTGGCGCCACGCAGATCACGTAGGGTGGGCCTAGCCCACCGAGGTTTGGTGGGCGGGGCCCACCCTACACGTCTGCTGGCAGCTCCTTAACTTAATGGCAGTGGGGGCGGGGGGCACTGCCATTAAGTTAAGCGGTGATTCCGTGAATCATGTAGGGTGGGCCGTGCCCACCATCAGGATGCGGTTGTGGTGGGCACGGCCCACCCTACCTCTCATTCCCTTAACTTAATGGCAGTGGGGGCGGGGGGAGGGTGAGGCTCATGCCAGCTTTTCACCCTCTCCCATCAAGGGAGAGGGGGTGCTTGCGCAGTGTGCTGAAGATTAGCACTAAGCAGGTCATCGCTTGGCACCTGCGCACTCTCCTCCCCCCGGAGGGGGGAAGAGAGTGGCATCTGCGAAGCCGGAAGTGATCAAAGTGCCGATGATCCTTGATTTTCCGTGTCGATTTAGCTACTATGTCCCGCTATGAGAAAATTGACCAGGCAGATCATGATCGGGGCTGTGCCGATCGGAGGGGGAGCCCCCTGCGCGGTCCAGTCCATGTGCTCCACCGACACCAGGGATGTCGCTGCCACCCTGGCCCAGATCGGGCGTCTTGCCGCCGCCGGCTGCGATATCGTGCGCTGTGCCGTCCCGGACATGGACGCGGCCATCTCGCTTGCCGCCATCAAGGCGGGCAATTCCCTGCCGCTCATAGCCGACATCCATTTCGACTACAAACTTGCGCTCACCGCGCTTGACTCCGGCGTGGACGGGCTGCGCCTCAATCCCGGCAACATCGGCGAGCGCTGGAAGGTGGCCGAAGTGGTGAAGGCCGCGGCCGAGCGCAGCATCCCGATCCGGATCGGCGTCAACGGCGGCTCCCTGGAGAAGGAACTGCTGGTCAAGTACGGCCATCCCACACCAGAGGCGATGGTGGAGTCGGCGCTTGGACACGTAAGGATACTGGAGGATCTCGGCTACCACCAGATCAAGATCTCCATCAAGGTTTCCGACGTGGTCCGGACGCTGGAGGCGTACCGGCTCCTCTCCGATGCCGTCGACTATCCGCTGCATATCGGCGTCACCGAGGCGGGGACCACCTTCTCCGGGACCGTCAAGTCCTCCGTGGGGCTCGGCATCCTGCTGCACCAGGGGATCGGCGACACCATGCGGGTCTCCCTGACCGGCGACCCCGTCGACGAGGTGCGCGTCGCCTACGACATACTGAAATCGCTGGGGCTCAGGAAGCGGGGGATCAACTTCGTATCCTGTCCCACCTGCGGTCGCTGCCAGATCGATCTGATACCCGTTGCCGAGGAAGTCGAGCGCCGGCTGGCCCATCTCGACAACGACATCACCGTCGCCGTCATGGGGTGCGCCGTGAACGGCCCCGGAGAAGCGCGCGAGGCCGACTTCGGCATCGCCGGCGGCAGAGGCGAGGGGCTCCTGTTCAAGAACGGCGAGGTAGTAAGGAAAGTAGGCGAAGGCGAACTGGCCGATGCACTGGTAGAAGAAGTGCTGAACGCCGTGAAAGAAAACTAAGCCACCGTTGCACAGTCAAAGGCAACCAAACAAACCTACAGCTTTTTAGCCACAAAAAGTCACAAAAGACGCAAAAGAAATCTAGGCCTTTATTCGGTTTTAGAACATTGACCTTGGAATCTTAGTCGTGTGACGTGGTTGGCGGTTCGTCTTTAACAGATTTTTGTATTGCTCTGGCATATAAGAGTAGTCGTCGTACGTGCCTAAGATTTTTTTTGCGTATTTTGTGCCTTTTTGTGGCTAAAAATGCCTGTGGTTTGTCACAAAAGTCACAAAAGACGCAAAAAGAATCTAGGTCATTAATCGGTTTTAGAACATTGACCTTGGAATCTTAGTCGTGTGACGTGGTTGGCGGTTCGTCTTTAACAGATTTTTGTATTGCTCTGGCATATAAGAGTAGCCGTCGTACGTGCCTAAGATTTTTTTTGCGTATTTTGTGCCTTTTTGTGGCTAAAAATGCCTGTGGTTTGTTGTTCGATTTTTCAAATATATACTAGAAAGAATTTATGAGGCCCGACCGTTATGCGCTATTCCCAGTACTTTATCCCGACCGTCAAGGAGACTCCCTCCGATGCGGAGGTGATCTCCCACCAGCTGATGCTTCGCGCCGGCATGATCAGAAAACTTGCCGCCGGCATCTACAACTACCTGCCGCTGGGGCTGCGCTCCATCCGCAAGGTGGAAGCGATCGTCCGGGAGGAGATGAACAAGGCGGGCGCCATCGAGATGCTGATGCCCGCAGTGCAGCCGGCGGAGCTCTGGAAGGAGTCGGGGCGCTGGGAATTCTACGGCAAGGAGCTGCTGCGTTTCAACGACAGAAAGGACGCCGAGTTCTGCATGGGACCCACCCATGAAGAGGTGATCACCGACCTGGTCCGCAAGGAAGTCAGGAGCTACCGGCAGCTGCCGATCAACCTGTACCAGATCCAGGGGAAATTCCGCGACGAGATCCGCCCCCGCTTCGGCCTGATGCGCGGCCGCGAGTTCATCATGAAGGACGCCTACTCCTTCGACGTGAACGAGGCAACTGCCGACGTCTCCTACGCCAAGATGTACAAGGCGTACCGCAGGATCTTCGAACGCTGCGGTCTCAGGTTCCGCGCCGTTGAGGCCGACACCGGGAGCATCGGCGGCAGCTTCTCGCACGAATTCATGGTGCTGGCCGATTCCGGCGAGGACGCCATCGTCTCCTGCTCCGCCTGCGAGTACGCGGCGAACATGGAAAAGGCCGAGACGCGCAGGGGCGAGGCGTGCGAGCATGCCGATCCGCGTCCGCTTGAGCGGGTAACGACGCCGGGGCAAAAGAGCGTCGAAGAAGTTGCGGCCTTCCTCGGCGTGAACAGCACCCAGGTCGTCAAGACCCTGGTGCTCCTCGCCGACAACGAGCCCGTGGTGGCACTGCTGCGCGGCGATTACGACCTGAACGAGATCAAGCTGAAAAACCACCTCGGCTGCACCGAGATCGAGATGGCGGGCGACGACGTGGTGCTCAAGGTTACCGGCGCACCGACCGGCTACGCGGGCCCCGTGGCCCTTGCGGAAAAGGTGAGGGTAATTGCAGATCTCTCCATCGAGGGTATGCACAACTTCGTAACCGGAGCCAATGCGGCGGACACCCACCTGAAGAACGTGAACCTGAAGCGCGACTTCAGCGTCACCGGGTTCGTCGACATCAGGAACGTGGTGATCGGCGACCCCTGCCCGCGCTGCGAGAGCGGCAAGCTGGAGATCTGGCGCGGCATCGAGGTCGGGCACGTCTTCAAGCTCGGCACCAAATACTCCAAGGCCCTCAAGGCGACCTTCCTCGACGCCGACGGCAAGGAGCAGATCATCTACATGGGGTGCTACGGCATCGGCATCAGCCGTACCGTCGCCGCCTGCATCGAGCAGAACCACGACGAGAACGGCATCATCTTTCCGATTCCCATCGCACCCTTCCAGTGCATCGTCTCGGCCTTGAGCGCCAAGGACGACGCGGTAAGGGACGCTTCCGAGTCGATCTACCAGGAACTGCTGGAGGCAGGGATAGAAGTCCTCATCGACGACCGTGACGAGCGGCCCGGCTTCAAGTTCAAGGACGCCGACCTGATCGGCATCCCGCTCCGGATCGTCGTCGGTGCCAAAAACCTGGTCGACGGGCGCGTCGAGCTCAAAGAGAGAAGAAGCGGCGCAGTAGAGATCCTGACCATAGAAGAAGCCGTCGCCAAGGTGAGGGCCACAGTCAAAGAAGCCCTGCAGGCTTAAAGCCTTCCTGATTAGTGCTGATCTGCCGCTGTTCAGGTCCCTCCCCCTTCAAGGGGGAGGTCAGGAGGGGGATGGGGGTGTTTTTGGCACCGGAGCTGCCCCATCCCCACCCCAACCCTCCCCTTGAAGGGGAGGGGGTTTTTCAGCGGAAGATTGACGCTAATCAGGAAAGCCTTTGATTCTAATCCGCGTGAATCCGCTCAATCCGCGTTCTATGCCTTTGATTTTGATTCGGTCGTCTTTAATCGATAAAGGATAAATCTATGACCAGAGAAGAAGCCATCAAGAAGATCATCTTCGCCATGGACGTAAAAGAGTTCAGCGACGTCCAGCTCTGGGCGGAGCTCCTTTCGCCGCACGTCGGCATGTTCAAGGTCGGCAAGCAGCTCTACACCGCCTGCGGTCCCGCGGCGGTCCGCATGATCCAGAAGTGCGGCGGCGAAGTCTTCCTGGACCTCAAATATCACGACATCCCGAACACCGTGGCCATGGCGACCCTTGAGGCCGCGAACCTCGGCGTGAAGCTGTGCGACCTGCACGCCATGGGCGGTTACGAGATGATGAGCAAGACCATGGAGACCCTGGACAAGAACTTCAGCGGATCCAGCGAGCGTCCCCGCGTGCTCGCCATCACCGTGCTCACCTCCTCCAACGAGGAGACCCTGCGCGGCATCGGCATCGACCTCCCCGTCCCCGAGATGGTGGTAAAGCTTGCCAAGCTGGCGCAAAAGGCCGGCGTAGACGGCGTCGTAGCCTCCCCGCAGGAAGTGGGGCTGATCCGCGAGGCGTGCGGCAAGGAGTTCCTGGTAGTGACCCCGGGCGTGCGTCCCTCCTTCGCCTCCACGGACGACCAGAAGCGGATCATGACCCCCCATGACGCCGTCAAGGCGGGAGCCGACTACCTGGTAATAGGCCGACCCATCGCCGCCGCCGAGAACCCGGCCAGCGCCGCCGAAGCCATAGTAGACGAGATCGTAGCAGGTTAAAGTCCCCCTTTGACAAAGGGGGATTTAGGCAGTGTTGTCCGGTAAGGTCCTTGCAGTGACCGTCCGGCACGAATGTGTAAGAAAAAAATAATATCTAGATGAGTTTTTTACTTGCTTTTGAATGAAAAAAGTCGTGGGCCGTTTTCGTAACTACCT
>Ga0209212_1001944_pt1 | contig 31188 bp, 28 predicted proteins | sample RifGroC2_FD_183996 | JGI IMG/M metagenome (GOLD analysis project Ga0209212, IMG submission 183996) | Groundwater microbial communities from Rifle, Colorado, USA - Groundwater C2 (SPAdes) (version 2) | ecosystem: Environmental > Aquatic > Deep subsurface > Groundwater | place: Rifle, Colorado...
CAACGTCAGGCGACTGCTGTTCCTTGGCTCAAGCTGCATCTACCCCAGGGACTGCCCACAGCCGATCAGGGAAGAATACCTGCTCACCGGCCCGCTGGAGCCGACCAACCGTCCCTATGCGCTGGCCAAAATTGCGGGCATCGAAATGTGCTGGTCGTACAACCGCCAGTACGGCACAAAATATATCGCCGCCATGCCGACCAACCTGTACGGCCCGGGCGACAACTATGACCTGAACAACTCCCATGTGCTGCCGGCGCTGATCCGCAAGATACATGAAGCCAAACAGCGCGGCGACAAGGAAGTGGTGGTGTGGGGCACCGGTACGCCGAAGCGCGAGTTTCTGTACAGCGACGACATGGCAGAGGCCTGTATCTATTTGCTGGAACAGCCGGAAGGAAAGTTGCAAAGCCTGTTCAACGACCAACAGCCGCCGCTGGTGAATGTGGGTTGTGGTGAGGACCTGACCATCCGCGAACTGGCGGAACTGGTCGCCGAAATCGTCGAGTACAAAGGCCAACTCACCTTTGACAACACTAAACCGGACGGCACCATGCGCAAAGTCATGGACGTATCACGCATCAACGCAATGGGCTGGCGGCGCACCATGCCACTGAAAGACGGTATCAAACTGTCGTATCAGGACATGCTGATCAAGATGCAGGGCAGTCAACGGGCATCAAGTTCAAACTCGATCCACAGGAATCCAATCGTTTCCAAATCAGCGTCCAGTCTTGACTCAGCTCGCTTGAATCTGTTGTAATGCGCACCGTTCAATGACTGAACACACCATAATGCTTGACGAAACGACACATTACATCCTGCTTAAGACCCTGGAAGAAAACCCGGGTCTGTCGCAACGCGACTTGGCGAAGAAGCTGGGCATCAGCTTGGGCAAGGTCAACTACTGTCTGAACAATCTAGTTGAAAAGGGTAGTCTCAAGATCAACAACTTCCGCAACAGCGATAACAAGCTGGCCTATGCCTACCTGCTGACGCCGCAGGGAATCGAATCAAGGGCGAGGATGACGGTGGATTCCTTAAGTGCAAGATGCAGGAATCGAACGGTTGCGCGCGGAGATTGAGGAATTGCAGCGCGAAGCGGAGCAGAAGGGATTGCATGGAGTTTGAATACACTCTCAAGAAATCGCCCGGATTTCGATCACCTGTAGGGCTTGCAGCGAGCTCCTGCTCAACATGGAACTCACTAAAGCTGCTGCTAAACATTAGCTGTTGCAGTTGGTTCTTGAATCCGCCAAAGTATTTATGAAAGTTGCACTGATATATACACCGGCACGCCCGTCAGTCCAGAATTACTTCCCACCTCTGGGATTAATGTATCTGGCATCCTTTTTGGAAAAAGGCGGGCACGAAGTCGTAATCATTGACAATGCCAAAACGAGAAGCATCGATTGGGCAGTGGCCGAATGCGAAAAATTCAAGCCGGACCTGATAGGTGTGGGTGGAATCATCACCGCTTACCGGCATGTGTTGCCCTTGGCCAACAAACTGAAAGGCAGATTTCCCCAAACCACTGTGGTCATTGGCGGTCAGGTCGTCACCGACAACGACCATAATCTTTTCAGGCATTGCAGGGTCGACTACACCATTCATGGATATGGAGAGATTCCGCTTCTCATGTTATGCGACGCTATCCAGTCAGGCGATCGCGACGCAATCGAGCGCATACCAGGACTCACCTTCCGGCAAGGCGAGAACAAACTGGTGCACAACAAACAGCGTGTATTTGTAGAACACATGGACGATTTGCCCCTGCCGGCTTATCACTTGATAGACATGGAGTATTACTCTTCGGTATCGGCAACGCATTCCAAGGTGAAGAATTTTTTGCGGCTGAATAACCGCGAGGGTGAGCTGAAAGACTTTGATGCATTCAAAGCCTTTGTAGTGATGGTTTCGCGAGGCTGTTCGGACAAGTGCACGTTTTGCGTCCATGAACAGGAATTCGTCGGCCTTAAGCGAAACAGCATCGATTACATACGCAACCATCTGAAGTTTCTGCACGATAACTATGGCATTCGGTTTTTCTCTCTTGGCGAGGAAATGGTAATCACGAATACCAAGACAACGAGGCATCTGGTGGACCTGATGAATACCGAGTTCGCTGATTGTTATTGGCAAACAGCGACGCGAGCGAACTTCATCACCAAAGAGAATGTGGACATCCTGAAGGGCAGTAACTGCATCAGCATGGGATTCGGTTATGAATCCGGAAGTCAGAAGATACTGGATTTATATTGGAAGCGGACGACACGGGAAGACAATATCAATGCCTATCGCTTGCTGCATCAGAGCGGCATCAATCCGGGCGGGTCATTGATGGTGGGCATGGTCGGTGAGGATTTCGACTCCATTGCGGATACCTGCGAGTCCTTAAGGGAGGCGAAAGATTCCAGCCCGGGAGTATTTTTCTGCACACCCTATCCAGGGTCGCGCCTGTGGGACTGGGCAATCGAGAAAGGCCTGATAACGGACCCGCACAAATTCCTGTTGAAATGTGCCGATTTTGAGCCGATCCAGAATATGGCGATCAACATGACCAACTATCGTGACTGGGTCGTGCGGTTGTTTCATTTCCGGATCAACGGAGAAGTCGCGCTGGAGATGATCAGACAAAAGATATTTTCCATTCGTTCGTTAAAAACCAGATATGGCCTGATCAGACTGATTGGTATCACATCTATTCCGGTGTTCGGATTCTTGAAGCGTTTTGAGAGGCAGCTTGCTTTCTTGCTTTACAAGCCGCGCGCGCAGCGGCACACCTGGACGGTCGATAAAGAGGGAGCATTGGCTGTAGGCGATATCAAAGCGGGAACGACGGGTATTCGGGTTGATATTTCCAGGTTAAAGAACATTGAACGTGGCGAACAAAGGACACTGAGCCTCTAGCATGGAGAAGGAACAAAAAAATTCGGCGCCACAGCAGGTTAGGTATTCGCCCTATCAGATATTGGCGTTCTTTCTTTACCGCCATCTGGCCGAATACACGGGCCTGACCATTCTTGCAGTTATCGTGGGTTTGCTGGAGGGGCTTAATCTCGCGCTGTTCGTGCCCCTGTTGAACGTTCTGGTTGGCATGGAATCTGCCGTATATTCGGGTAGCCGTCTGATCTCGGTCGTCTACGGTGTAATTTCCGTGGTGCCGATCAACGATAAATTCATGGCGGCGGGCATGTTGTTCCTCGCCATGACATTGCTGAAAGGCGGGCTGTCGATCGCACACGAATATTTTTCGGCAAAGGTAACCGGACGTTTTCTGCACAGTTACCGGATTGAACTGCTGGAGAGAAACCGCCTGATGCCCTTAAAGGATTTTCAGGACATGCGCATAGGCGCGATGGTTTACGATCTGACGCAACCGCCGATAATGCTTACGCGACTGCTCTACATGTTGCCGCGCTTCGTGGTCGACAGCATGCGCTTCCTCTTCGTTTTTGCATTGCTGGTTGCTATAGAGCCCTTCATTACCCTGATGTTCTTCGGGGGGGCGCTCGCAGTTTATTTTCTGTTTTCTCGCCGGGCTTCTCTCTACTTGTACCATCTTGGACTGACGCGCCGAACGGTTGAGCAAAGCATGGCAAGCATTGCCACCGAATGGTTTCGCGGCATACGCGCCATTCGCATCGGCAATGCGGAGAGCCACTGGATCGATGGCTTCACAAAGAACAGCGACAAGGCGCGGTCAGTTTATGTGCGCACCTCGGTCGCGCTGGCTTCGCCGCGCCATGTGTTCGAAATGCTGGCCTTCTCGCTGCTGTTGATCGGCCTGATGTGGTCCTATTCGGCAAACCATGATGTGTTCAAGGATCAGCTGGCAACGATTTCCCTGTTTGCCGTCGGGCTGATTCGCGTGCTTCCGTCAATCGCTGCGCTAACGCGCGCGCCGCTGGACATCCGGACAACCATGCCGGACGTGGAGTACCTGTACCGGATACTTAAACAGCCAATAACCTCGGAAGAGCACGGCAAGCTCGCCTTTGCAGGATTGGAAAAGTTGATCCGCCTGGAGAATGTCGATGTCGAATACGAAGGCAGGGGCAAAGTGCTGGACGGGGTCTCGTTGGAGATTATGCGCAATACGTCGATTGCCATTGTAGGGCCATCGGGCTCCGGGAAATCGACCCTGCTGAGTTTGTTGATCGGCATTCAGAGACCGAGCCGCGGCAACCTGAAGTTCGATTCCATGGAACTGACCGACATAGACGGGGATTCTCTCTTTCGGCGGATCGGTTATGTAGGACAGGATACATCCCTGTTTTTTGGCACGATACGCGATAACATCACATTCTTCCGGCAAGACATCCCTTCCGAGAGAATTTTCAGGGCAGCGGAAATTGCAGAAATCGACAGCTTCATCGAGTCATTGCCGCAAAGCTATGAAACGAAAGTCGGGGAAGGCGGCGTGAACCTTTCGGGCGGGCAGATGCAAAGGGTCGCGATTGCCCGTGCTCTGCTCAACGATCCAGATTTGCTGATTCTGGATGAGCCTACGAGCGCGCTGGATGTTTCTTCAGAACGTGCGGTATTGCATGCGTTGCAACATGCCGCCGAGGGGCGAACCGTCGTCATGGTCACGCATAAATTGGCGAGTGTCGCCTGGGCGGACAGAATTTATGTAATGGATCACGGCAAAATAGTACAGTCGGGAACATATGAAGAATTGCTGGCAGATACATCGGGAAACTTTTTCCGTATGTATAGCGGGGAGAAAAATGAAATTTCCAATGGCGTTAGCCGGTAACTTGGTCCGTAAAGCCTGCTTACCCGATGTTTATTGCAACACCATTTATTGCAACCGTTAATACGATAGGAATCTTATGTTAGCCAACTCCTCCATACTCATCACCGGCGGCACCGGCTCTTTCGGCAACACGTTCGTGCCAATGACGCTTGCCAAATACAACCCGAAACAGATCGTCATCTATTCCCGTGACGAGATGAAGCAATGGGAGATGGCGCAAAAATTCGAGAACGACCCGAGGGTGCATTTCATCATTGGCGATGTGCGCGACAAAGACCGCCTGTCCAGGGGGCTCGACGGTATCGACTATGTAGTTCATGCGGCGGCAACCAAGATCGTGCCGACCGCGGAATACAACCCCTTTGAGTGCGTCAAGACCAACGTCAACGGCGCGATGAACCTGATCGACACTTGTATCGATCACGGAATCAAACGGGTCGTTGCGTTGTCAACGGACAAAGCCAGCAATCCTATCAATCTGTATGGAGCCACTAAACTGGCTTCCGACAAATTATTTGTTGCCGGCAATGCCTATGCAGGCACGCATGACACCCGCTTTGCGGTAGTTAGGTATGGGAATGTCATGGGCTCGCGCGGATCGGTGATTCCGTTCTTCATGTCGCTGGCACACACGGGCGTGTTGCCCATTACCGACAGCCGAATGACCCGCTTCATGATTACGCTTGAGCAAGGCGTAGAACTGGTATGGCATGCATTCGACGATATGCAAGGGGGCGAGATATACGTCAAGAAGATACCTTCCATGATGATCACGGATATTGCGAACGCTGTTGCACCAAGCGCAAAACACAAGAACATCGGCATCCGCCCCGGCGAGAAGATCCATGAACAGATGATCGGTCTTGAGGATGCGGCGCATACCTTCGCATACGAAGGCCACTACAAAATATTGCCGGCCATCCATAACTGGTCTTCCGATCCATCGCGCATCGGCAATGGCCGCAAGGTGGACGAAGGCTTCATGTATACCTCCGACAACAATGCGGAATGGATGTCTGTGGAGGCGTTGCAGGCCTGGATAGAGGCACATCGAAACAAGATTGGTGCGATCTAGGCAGCATGGCGGCAAAAGTTTTTATCACCGGCGGTTCGGGATTGCTTGCCCTCAACTGGGCGCAGGCAATCCGGGGGAACCATGCGGTTACGCTGGGGCTGCATGAGCGGCAGGTTTCTTTGTCCGGCGTACAAACGCGGCAGATTGACCTGGAGTCGATTGACTCGCTCGCAAGAGCCTTCGATGAAGACGGGATCGGCATGGTCGTTCATACGGCGGGCTATACCAATGTGGAGGAATGCGAAGCAAAACCGGACTTGGCCCGCCATATCAATGTCGATCTGGCGGCCAACGTGGCCAAGGCCTGTGCAAAACTGAACCTGCCGCTGGTACATATCTCCACAGACCATTTGTTTTCCGGCGAAGCGCCATTGATGACCGAAACCGGCGCGGTGGCCCCGATCAATGTGTACGGATGGACGAAAGCGGAAGCCGAACGGCAAGTATTGGAAGCACACCCGCAGGCGCTGGTGATAAGAACGAATTTTTACGGGTGGGGCACAAGCTACCGTCGCTCGTTCAGTGATGTGGTCATACAGGGGCTCCGTTCGGGCAAGGAAATGACGTTGTTTGAAGATGTGTTCTACACACCGATACTGATCGAAGCCGCCGCAAACGCGGTACACGAACTGGTCGAGTTGAATGCCAGCGGTATTCTTCATGTGGTCGGAGACCAACGTATTTCCAAATATGAATTCGGCCTCAGAATCGCAAAAGAATTCGGCCTCGACAATGGATTAATCAAATCGGGACTTTTGGCGGATCAACCAACCCTGACCCCGCGTCCGCATGATATGAGCCTCTCCAATCAGAAAACATGCAAATTGCTCGGCAGAAAACTCGGAAATGTGGACGAGCACCTTGCCAGGCTGCATCAACAGGAACAAGGCGGGTTCGTCTGGGAGATTCGAAAATTATGATTCCATATGGAAAGCATCATATCGACGAAGAGGATATCCAGGCTGTAGTGGATGTGCTCAGGAGCGGAATATTGACGCAAGGACCTGCTATTGAGGCATTCGAGCAGGCAGTTGCAAAATACGTAAACGCTAAATATGCAGTTGCGCTGTCAAGCGGTACGGCAGCCTTGCACCTCGCGGCGCTTGCGGCAGGCGTCGGCCCGGGCAAATCGCTGATTACCACGCCGATTACCTTTGTGGCCAGTGCGAATGCAGGGCTTTATGCCGGTGGTCGTGTTGTTTTTGCGGACATTGATCCGCTCACAATCAACATGTCGCCGGATAGATTAAAGGAGGCGCTGAAAGAGAACCAGGATGCTTGCGCAGTGGTCCCCGTTCACTTTGCCGGCCTGCCCTGTGACATGCCTGCCATTAAAGCGGTCGCCGATCAGGCAGGGGTTGCCGTGATTGAAGACGGCGCTCACGCGCTGGGGGCGACCCACCCAAACGGGCAGCGAGTCGGCTCATGCATGTATTCCTTGATGACGATTTTTTCCTTTCATCCTGTTAAGGCGATTGCTGCCGGGGAAGGCGGAATGATCACCACCAATGATGAGTCCATCTATCGCAAGCTGTTGCGGTTGCGTAGCCACGGCATCAACAAACTGGATGACCCGCTCCAGTTGCCTGAGCAAGCGACGACCAATGGCATTCAAAATCCCTGGTACTACGAAATGCAGGAACTGGGATTCCACTATCGCATCACCGACATCCAATGCGGGCTGGCGCTCTCTCAATTCGGGAAACTCGACAAGTTCATTGCCCGTCGGCGCATGCTGGCGAAAAAATATGATGAGGCATTTGCCGGAATGAGAAATTGCCGCCCTGCCCAGAAAACGGGCCGGGATCTGAGTGGGCATCATCTGTACGTGCTCAGAATCGATTTCGAGAAACTAGGCAAGAGCCGCGGACAATTGATGCAGGAACTCAGGGCGCGGCAGATCGGCAGCCAGGTGCATTACATTCCCGTGCCTGCGCAGCCGCATTACCGACGTCTTGGCGCCAAGCCGGAAGACTGCCCGAATGCCCAGGCGTACTACCAGCAGGCGTTGAGCATCCCGTTGTTTTATGACCTAACGGACGAACAACAATTAGCGGTCATAGCGGCCTTCAAGGAGTTGGTGGGTTGAAACTTGCGCTAGGCACAGTTCAATTCGGCCTCGAATATGGCATTGCCAATAAAGACGGCCGGGTCACCTTGAGTGAAGCCCAAAGCATTCTTGCTCATGCATGGGCCGGCGGTGTGTCCATGCTGGATACGGCAATCGGATACGGGGACAGCGAGCAAAGGCTGGGCGAGATCGGCGTACAACAGTGGGAAATTGTCTCCAAGTTATTGCCAGTACCCGAGGGGTGCAATGACGCTTCCCGATGGGTGGCAGAAGAGACGGTGGGATCGCTGCAACGGTTGAAAGTCAAAGGACTGTATGGATTGCTGTTGCATCGTCCGGGACAGCTGCTGGAAAAAGGTGGCGAAGAGCTTTATCGTGCCATGCAGGGGCTTCGGCAAGACGGACTGGCCCGGAAGATCGGCGTCTCGATCTACGATCCTTCCGAGCTTGATGCCTTATGCGACCGATATCAGTTCGATCTTGTCCAGGCGCCTTTCAATTTGCTGGATCGCCGGTTGATCGATAGCGGCTGGATGAAACGGCTTCAGGAGATCGGAACGGAACTGCATGTACGGTCGGCCTTCTTGCAAGGTTTGCTGCTGATGAATTCCGGTGACCGCCCAAAGAAGTTTGATCGGTGGGTAGGCCTGTGGACTGCATATGACGCATGGCTCGGAGAGAACAAGTTGACACCGACACAAGCCTGTCTGGGATACGCCTTGTCATTTTCGGGGATCGGCAAAGTCGTTGTCGGCGTCGATAGTGTGAAACAGCTTGAAGATATCCTTCGGGCTGCAGCGGGGAAAATTCCCGACGTTCCCGAAGAATTGAGGTGTTCCGACATTGACCTGATCAATCCCGCCCGGTGGGCAGGATTGCAAACCGGAGTATGAGCGGCATAACCAGGGCAGCAACCTGACAGGAAACGGAGCCATGCGTCTCGCAGTAATACCTGCCCGCGGGGGCAGCAAAAGGATACCCAAAAAGAACATTGCGCCATTCTGCGGCAAGCCGATGATCGCCTACGCACTGGAAGCAGTCGCCGGTTCGGGCCTATTCGACAAGATTCACGTATCGACGGATTCCGCAGAAATCTGCGAAGTGGTCGAAAAGTTGGGATTCCCCGTGGATTTCATGCGCGATCCCGCATTGGCGGATGATTTCACCGGCCTGGTTCCCGTTCTGCGATGGGTGGTCGACCAGTATCGGCTTAAAGGAGAGGGTTGCGACCGGATATGTTGCGTCATGCCGAATGCGCCGCTGATCCGCAGTCAGGACTTTGTGGAGGCGTTCAGGATATTCGAGCGGCATGAAGCCCGGCATCCTTTGCTGGTATTTGCAAAGTTTCCGGTTCCGGTAGAGTGGGCATTTCGCCGAAATGAGGATGGATTGATGACAGCAATTTCGCCGGAAAGCCTGGTCATCAGGTCTCAAGACCTTCCGCACGCCTATTATGAGTGCGGCCCGTTCAACCTCTGGGCTCCCGAGCATCTCGTTACGGACAATCCCCTGACGGGGCAGGTATTGTCATATGTGCTTCCGGCAGAAAGAGCGGTAGACATCGATACGCCGGAGGATCTGGCATATGCAGAGCGCCTCTACCGGCTTTCTTGCGAGGGACAGGAATGAACGGGTCGATCCTTTTTACTTGTTGGGATATTTCATGATGTAGCGGCGGAGTGGGTGAGGTTGCAGGCTTCAATAATTTTTCAAGGATACAAAGATGGACAAGATAAGCAATTACGATAAATCGCGGGAATTTTCCACCAGGATACAAAACCTGATCCCCGGCGGGGCGCACACTTACTCCAAGGGTGACGACCAGTTTCCGTTCAATGCGCCGGGCGCAATTACCCACGGTAAGGGGGCTCATGTATGGGACCTCGATGGCAATGAGTTCATCGATTGCAGCATGGGGCTGACATCGGTCTGTATCGGCCACGGATATGAACCCGTGGCGCAAGCCGTGTGCGAGGCGGCTTTTCAGGGAACCAACTTCCAGCGCCCCGCCGCCATTGAACTGGAGGCGGCCAGAACATTCCTCGAAACCGTCCAGTCCGGCGACATGGTGAAGTTTGCCAAAAATGGCTCCACGGTAACGACGGCGGCGGTCAAATTGGCGCGCGCGTTTACCGGGCGCAACCGGGTTGCCCTTGCCCGCGAACACAACTTTTTCAGTTATGACGACTGGTTCATCGTCACCACCCCCTGTGACCGGGGCATTCCCGAACGTGTCCGGGCCATGACGGCGACATTCAGCTACAACAATTACGAATCGGTCGAAACGCTGCTTGCGGATAACGACCATGACATTGCGTGCCTGATCATGGAGCCGGTCAAGTTCGACTCGCCCAAGGATAATTTCCTGCACAAGGTGGCTGCATTGTGCAAAGAGCGGGGTGTGCTGCTGATCCTGGATGAAATGATCTCAGGCTTCAAGTGGAGCCTGAACGGCGCGCACAACTATTACGGTGTCAAACCCGATATGGCGACCTGGGGCAAAGGGATTGCCAACGGATTCTCGGCCTGTGCATTGACCGGCCGCGCCGAGATCATGGAGCTGGGCGGTATCCGGCGCGAAGGAGATGACAAGCTGTTTTTAATCTCCACAACACATGGCGCCGAAACCACGGGGCTTGCCGCCATGATCGCCACCATCAAGGAATTCAAGCAGCACAACATGATCGAGAGCAACTGGGCGCGGGGCGAGGCGCTGAAGCAGCGTCTTGAACAGATTGTCCGCAAGCACGGACTGGAAAATTCGCTGCAACTGCTCGGCTACCCCTGCCTGTTCGTGCTGGTATGCCGCAACCCTGCGGGCGCGCCGGATGATTTTTTCCGCACCCTGATGATGCAGGAAATGATTGCGCGGGGCGTCCTGTTCCAGGGAATGTTTTATCCCACGTGGTCGCACCAGCAAGCGGAGATGGATCATCTTGCCATGGCTTTTGACGAGTCATGCGCCGTTTACCGCAAGGCGATTGATGTCGGCTCCACAGAGAACCTGCTGGTCGGGCGCCCCGCAAAACCGGTTTTCCGCAAGAAAATTTAGCAACAAGCCAGGGATCAAGATTGAAAGTCGCACTGATTTCCCTCGACCAGAAGTGGGAAGATAAAACCGGCAACATGCAGCGCTGTGCAGAATTGGCTGCACGCGCGGCCAGGGCCGGAGCCGATCTGGTCATTTTCCCGGAAATGACCCTGACCGGCTTCACCATGAATACGCAACTCATGGCGGAAGATCCTGCACAGTCGCCTTCGCTGGCCGCGTTCGAGGCGCTTGCCGGAAGGCATGGTATCTCGCTCGTTGCGGGCGTGGTAATGGGTAACGGTGAAAAGGCGGCAAACACGCTGGTGGCCTTTTCAGGCGATGGCATAGAGCAGGCGAGATACATCAAGATTCACCCTTTTTCACTGGCCGGAGAAGATCGTTTTTTCCAGCCGGGCGACAAACTGGCGAAGATGCAGATGCCGAAATTCCTGCTGGGTTTTTCCATCTGTTACGACTTGCGATTCCCGGAGCTTTACAGTGCATTGGCAAAAGATTGCGAGGTACTCGTCAATATTGCCAACTGGCCAAAACGCAGAGTGCGGCACTGGAGGACATTGTTGCAGGCGCGCGCCATCGAAAATCAGGTTTTTGTTGTCGGCGTAAACCGTACTGGCATGGACGGCAACGGTCTGGAATATGAACGCAGCTCGGCAGTGGTGAATGCCAACGGCGAATTCGTCGGGCCGATACTCTCGGAAGGCGAGATGGATATTTACGAAATAAGCCGCCAGGAGTTGATGGATTTCAGGCGGGGATTTCCCACGCGGCAGGATCGATTGCCCGAACTGTACCGGACCTTGATATGAGAGTGCTCGTTCGGGCAGACGCCTCGGTGGATATCGGCAGTGGCCATCTGATGCGCTGCCTGACGCTGGCCGATCAGTTGCGCAGCGAAGGGGCAGAGGTGGCGTTCGTCTGCCGCGATCTTCCGGGCAGCATGTTCGACCTGCTGCGCGTCCGTGATTACCGGTTTGCCAAATTGGCAGAGGCCGAAGCCGACAAGATTTCGCAACAATCCGATGCGGTGGAGACGATAGAGGCTGCCCGGCAGTTGTTCCCTGAGAGTGTCGACTGGCTGGTAGTCGATCATTACCGGCTGGGTGCGGAATGGGAGCGCCTGTTACGCCCGCATACGAACAGGCTCATGGCGATCGACGATCTGGCGAACCGGCCGCATGATTGCGATTTGCTGCTCGACCAGAATTATTATCGGGATATGGAGCAGCGTTATCGGGGATTGGTGCCTGAACAATGTGTCACCTTGCTTGGACCGAAATATGTGCTGTTGCGGCCGGAGTTTGCCGAGGCTAGGCAAAGACTCGGGACGAGAGATGGAAGCGTCCGGCGCATCCTGATTTTCTTTGGCGGCAGCGATCCGGCCAATCAGACAGGCAAGGCGCTCGATGCCATCAGGCGGATTCGCAAGCCCGGCATTTCCGTTGATGTGGTGGTGGGCGCGGGTAACCCGCACCGGCATGAAATCGAATCGCTATGTCATGAAATGCAGAATACGCAATATTATTGTCAGGTATCCAACATGGCCGAATTGATCGGTGCGGCGGATATAGCACTGGGGGCAGGCGGCGCAACTACCTGGGAACGATGCGCATTGGGCTTGCCGGCGCTGACGGTCGTATTCGCGGATAATCAACTGCAAACGACGCTGGACCTGGAGCAAATCGGCGTGACCGAGTTCCTGGGATGGGCAGATAAAATTACCGCTTCCGATCTGGCGCAGGCAATTGAGCGCCTGATTGAAAATCCGGCCCGGCTGAAGAATCTTTCCGAACGGGCCCGTGAAGTAATGCGGGAATGGCAAGGGGCGGAGGCCATCATTTCCGCCATGAAAAAAGTTTCGATCAGCTAAAAGGGCATACAAATGACTTCCAAAGGGCACCATTTTTCAACGTACACACTGGATCCCGTACCCGAAGTGTTGTGGCGCAAGAGCAAGCCGGTTCCCGGAACAAAACTGGGTTATTGCGATACATGCAAGTTTTATCATGTCGACCCTTACCCTTCTGCCGAGTATCTCGGCGATTTCTACAGCCTGTACGAAATGCCAACACCGCAGGCCAACCTGGCGGAAACGGCGCGTTTGCTGGGTCGCAACCTGAAGCATGACGCGAAGGTCATCGATATGGGCTGCGGGGACGGCGGCTTCCTCAAGGAGATGCATGCGCTGGGTTTCAACAATCTGGTCGGATTCGACCAGAGTCCCGGACTTGAGCGGGCACAGCAATTGGGGTTTGGCACCTTCTTCAAGAAAAGCGTGCGGACATTTCTCGATGAGGCTGAGACAAGGGGGCAAGAGGATGCAGACGCGTTCGTGATGGTCAATGTGCTGGAGCATGTGACCGAGCCGCTCCAGTTGCTGGAAAGAATACGCGGAATCATGAAGCCCGGCGCATTGCTGGGGGTTACGGTTCCGAACGATTTCAGCCCGCTGCAAAGAGCATTCCTGAAAGTCAAAGGGCACCAGCCCTGGTTCGTTCATCTTCCCGATCACGTCAACTACTTCGATTTCAATTCACTCAAAAACGTTCTGGAGCAGAACGGCTTCGACGTGATCGACCAGTCGGCGCTCTATCCGCTTGAGCTGTTCCTCTTGCAGGATCTCGACTATGTGGCCAATCCGGAACTGGGGCCTGTTGCGCACCAGCGGCGCGTGATGTTCGAAGAAAACATGAAAAAGGCCGGGATGACCGATGTGCTGGATCATTTTTATGAAACCCTGGCGGCGGGCGGCTATGGCCGTGACGTGATGATGGTGGCGAAAAAGCGTTAAGCGATGACTGACATGATGCGCTCGACAGAATCTTCAAAATGAAGCTGGCCTTACTGGGCGACGTTCACGGCAATGCCGCCGCACTCCGGTACGTCCTTGCTGCGGCTTCTTCATCAGGGGTGGAAGCGTTGCTCATAACGGGAGATATGGTCGGCTATTACTTTGCGCCGCAGGAAGTGCTGGGGCTTTTGCAGTCATGGAAAAAATATGTGGTGAGAGGCAACCACGAGGATATGCTGGCTGCCGCTCGAAAGGATCCGGGATTTCTGGATCGGGTGGATGCGCGCTATGGAACCGGCCTGAGAACTGCCCTTGAACAATTGAGCGAAGAACAGATCGACGAGTTGTGCAGCCTGCCGCACCCGCTGGAGATGGAGATCGATGGGTGCAGGATATTATTGTGCCATGGCGCTCCCTGGGACAACGACTGTTATGTCTATCCGGATGCGCAACCGGAATTGCTGGAACGCTGTGCCGTGCGGAAGTATGACTTGGTCGTGCAGGGTCATACACACTACCCGATGCAGCACCGGACAGGCGGTACGCTGGTCGTCAACCCCGGCTCGGTCGGACAACCGCGCAACCGGCAGCCGGGGGCGCATTGGGCGTTGTTTGATACGGATACGCGAAATCTGGAGTTTCATTGTGAACAATATGATTCTTCCAAACTGGTTCGGGAGTGCCAACAGCGCCATCCCGAATTGCCTTATCTTGCAGAGGTGCTGACACGCAAATGAGCAATGTTGTACTAATTACAGGGATTGGGGGCGACATCTCGCAAGGTGTTGCCACGATACTGCGGGAGAATCGTCCCGACCTGCGCCTGATCGGCGTGGATCTGCATGCTCAACATGGCGGACATTTGTTCGTGGATCACTTCCAGCTGGTTCCCAAGGCAAGTGACCCAGCCTATCTGGATGCGATCAGTGAGGTCGTCAGGAAACATTCGGTCGACACGATAATCCCGATGTCGGAACCTGAGCTGGCTGCGACGCTGCCTTTTCAGGAACTGGCGCCCGGGGTCAAGTGGATCACTGCCGGGGAGCGCGTTGTCAGGGCCGGGCTGGACAAGCTTGAGACCATGAAGGCTTTGGCGGGCCTAGGGATACCGGTTCCCTGGACCCTTCCCGTGAGCGACGGACGACCTGCGGCGTATCCTTGCATCCTGAAGAACCGCACGGGTTCCGGGTCGCGCGCGGTATTTGCTGTTGCCAATGAGGAAGACGCTGAATATCTTGTCAAACGGCACCCGGAGGCGATATTCCAGGAAATGCTGGGGACGGCCGACCGGGAGGTGACCTGCGCCGTATACCGCAGCCGCGATGGAGAGGTCTCCAGTCTGCTGATGCTGCGTCGTCTGACTGGAGGATTCACCGGTTGGGCAAAAATCATCAGGGATGAGGAAACGGAGCGGATGTGCGAAACCATCGCAAACGGACTCGATCTGCGCGGCAGCATGAATGTCCAGTTGCGGTTGACCGACAATGGGCCGCGCGTGTTCGAGATCAACCCGCGTTTTTCTTCAACGGTATTGATGCGACACCGGCTGGGATACACAGATGTGCTGTGGGCCATTGATGAGGCAGAAGGAAAGCGGGTCGTATTTCCGGAGGTCCCGCAGGATTGCATCATGGTGAGAGTCCAGGCTGCCGCAGTCATTATTTGAGAGTGCATATATGAAAACCATCCAGATTGCCGGTCGACATATCGGCCCGAACCATCTTCCTTTCATCATCGCCGAAATGTCGGGCAACCATAACCAGTCGCTTGGGCGCGCGCTGGAAATCGTCGAAGCGGCCGCCAGGTCCGGCGCGCACGCGCTGAAGATACAGACCTACACGCCGGATACCATGACCATCGATCTGGATGAGCGCGAGTTCTATATCGGCGATCCGAAGAGCCTCTGGAAGGGAGCCTCTCTTTACAAGTTGTACGGCGAGGCTTACACCCCGTGGGAATGGCACAAGCCGATTTTTGACCGGGCGCGCGAGCTGGGCATCATTGCCTTCAGCACCCCGTTCGATGACACGGCGGTGGACTTCCTCGAAAGTCTGGAGGTGCCCTGTTACAAGATCGCTTCGTTCGAGAACACCGATCTGCCGCTGATCCGGCGTGTTGCCGCGACCGGCAAGCCGCTCATCATTTCCACCGGCATGGCGACGGTCGCCGAACTGGATGAGACGGTAAGGGCGGCGCGCGAATCGGGATGCAAGGACCTGATTCTGCTCAAGTGCACCAGCACTTACCCGTCCACGGCAGAGAACACCAACATCCTGACCATCCCGCATCTGCGCGAACTGTTCGGGTGCGAAGTGGGCTTGTCGGATCACACCATGGGCGTGGGCGTGTCCGTGGCCAGCGTAGCATTGGGTGCTACTGTCATTGAAAAGCACTTCACCCTCAGCCGCGCTGACGGTGGCGTGGACTCGGCTTTCTCCATGGAACCGGCAGAGATGGCCCAACTGGTGGTGGAATCCGGAAAAGCCTGGCAGGCGCTGGGGCAAGTCAGTTACGGACCGACAGAGGCAGAAAAAAAATCGTTGCAATACCGCCGGTCGCTTTATGTGGTTCGGGACATCAAGGCGGGCGAGGTGCTGACGAAGGAGAATGTGCGGGCGATCCGCCCCGGGCTGGGTCTGCCGACAAAATATCTGGAAGAGGTGCTGGGAAAAACCGTTAATCAGGATATCCCGCGCGGCACGGCATTGGGCTGGAGGATGCTGGGTTGACTCCGGACATCGTTCTGGAATTTGCGGGCGGGTTCTTGCGTCCGCTGACGGTCGAGGACATCTATCCCGGCTATGTTTCTGGACTGAATGATCCCGAAGTGAATCGCTATCTGGAAAGCGTCAAGCGGAATGCGCAGACCAGCCAGAGTGTCATCGAGTTTGTTCAGCACAACCGGCAGGCCGGTGACGCAGTGCTGTTTGGCATCTGGCAGTCCGGTGCGAAACACCATTGCGGCACCGTGCGCTTGCACGGGATAGAGCATTTCCACAAGACGGCGCACATCGGCGTTTGCGTTTTCGACAGAGCTGCCTGGGGAAAGAAAATCGGGTCAAAGGCGGTCGAGGTTGTAACGCGATGGGCGTTCGAAACGATGGGGCTGCGATGGATAGAAGCAGGCGCCTATTCGGAAAATATTGCTTCGCAAAAGGCGTTCCTGGCCGCCGGGTATGAGTGGATTTACGACATCCCCGATAAATATCTGCTTGAAGGCAAACCGGCAGGTGTAAAAGTGTACGCTGCCCGCAATTCCGGCGCCTGACTGCCCGGGGATGCGACATCAGGCCCGGACAGCATTCCTCATCGAACAATCGAGTTCACATTGATAAGTAAATTGTTTTCTCCTTTCATCGAAACGCTGAAGAAATGGCGGCGCGCCCGTCTGCGCCGTGCGATGCGCGGCTATCTGGCATTGAAGCGTTCCGGGAGCGTTGACCGCATCGCGACGGTCAAACAGGCGCTGACGGAACACCGCCTGAACCTGACAGATTGGGATTTCTCGCCCTTGTTGATGGGGTCAGGTGGCGAACCTGGCGAAACGGTTGTCAGGCAATATCTGCTGGTGCGGTGTGGCGGACTCAACTTGAATCAGGCGCTGCTGTCGGCGCTGGGAAAGAAGGATGGACGAGTCGTCTTCTATCTGCCCAAAGAGTGGCGGGATATCCTGACGCAGCATGGCTTCAGGGTTGCGCACATCCGGTCCGGCCTGCTGTGGCAGCTCTATATCTGTGCCGCATGGATGTACGGCATATTACAGATTGCCAGAATTGCATTTGCCGAGATGATTTCCCGGCAAAATGCGGGCATCAAACAACCCCCCCTTGTTTGTTTTGTCGATCTTGGCCCCGGCAATCTGCCCCAGCAGGTCGACGGCAGTCAAAGCCACGATGTGATCTCATGGTATTTGCAGTGGCCCGGCAGGGCGGCCGGGATAGAAACCGTGCGTCATACGGTTCGCAACGCCCAGCCGGTTTGCGTGGGCGGAATCAAGGTGATGCCTGCCGGGCATGTATTGCCCGGGTTGGACAGTGTGCGTACGACCATTCGCTATGCGCTGTGGGGAATGTGCGCCAGCACCATCGCAGCATTCGATTGCCTGCGCGGGCGATGGTGGCATGCCCTGCTGTTGAATCAGACCGCGCTGGCGGCCCAAGTGCGTGCACTTCCGGCTGAGGCATTGGCGCGGCAATACCTGTTTCATAACTCCGGCTGGATGTATCGCCCCCTCTGGACTTACGAGGCCGAACGGCGCGGGGCGGAGATACTCTTTTACTTCTATTCGACCAATTGCGAAAGCTTCAAGCGGCCAGAGGGTTACCCGCCTCTGCTCTATGGCTGGAAAGCCATGACATGGCCTCGCTATCTGGTGTGGGACGAATATCAGGCCGACTTCGTGCGCCGCGCCATAGGTGAAAATGCGAATATCGACATTGTGGGGCCGATCTGGTTCCAGAGCAGCGCAGCCGGGATGTCGCGACTCGAAAAACCCGGCGTAGCGATATTCGATGTGGCCCCTTTCAGGCACTCGCGCTACTGCATTCTTGGGATCGACTACGAGTTCTATCTGCCATCAACCAGCAAGGGCTTTCTGGCGGATGTGGCCAAGGTGGCACATGAGCTTGACGTTGTCATGTTGTGGAAACGCAAGCGCAAGATCGGTGCCATGGTGCACCCCCAGTACCGCCATTTTGCCGAGAGGCTATCGGAGCAGGATCATGTCGTGCTGGTGGATCCGGAGATATCCGCATTGAGGGTGATTGAATCAAGCTGTGCCGTTATTTCCATGCCGTTCACCTCGACGGCGCTGATTGCCAAAGCCATGGGCAGGCCCTCCGTCTATTACGATCCGACGGGAAGATTACAGCGCGATGACCGGGCTGCGCATGGCATTCCCATTCTCTCCGGTGCAGAAGAACTCAACGCATGGTTATCATCACAAATTGCTTCCACAATGAACCATGGGTAGATCGATACATTGCGGCCCAATTGGCGTCTGTGGCCAAAACCGCTCGACCGGCATGTTGTCTATCCTTTAAAATAGATAACATTAAGCACGATTTTATTGCGGAGAACCAAAGGTTTTCATGACCATCAAGCTCCTTGATTGCACCCTCCGCGACGGGGGCTATTACAACAATTGGGATTTCGAGCCGGGCACTGTTCAGAAATACCTGTCCGCCATGGCCGCTTCGGGTATCGACATGGTCGAGATCGGCTTCCGGCTGAAACCTGCCCACACGTTTCTCGGCGCGTTCGCCTACTGCACAGACGATTATCTCGCCGCCCTGAATATCCCGAAGACATTGAAGCTGGCCGTCATGATCAATGCTTCCGAATTCGTGTCGGAGCCGCAAGGCGGGGTCGGTGCGGTGAATACCTATTTTGCCCCTGCCGCATCGTCGTCCGTCAGCATGGTGCGGGTGGCGCTGCGCGCTCACGATGTCGCCCGGGTCAAACAGATCGCATTGCGTTTCAAGGAATTGGGTTACACCCTCGCGGTCAATCTTATGCAGATCGACGCGTTGAGCGAAGAGGAGATCGCCTCTGTGGCAAAAGAGGTCGCTTCGTGGAATGCGGCAGACATACTGTACTTCGCGGATTCTCTCGGAAACCTGGATCCGGAATCCACCGAGAAGATCGTCAAGGTACTTGATTCGGCATGGCCGGGTGAACTGGGTTTCCACGCTCACGACAACAAGGGGCAAGCGTTTGTGAACAGCCTGGCCGCTGCAGAAGCAGGGGCCACCTGGCTGGACGCGACGATACTGGGCATGGGGCGCGGTGCCGGAAACGTTCGTACGGAAAGTTTGCTGATCGATCTCGAAAACAGGAAGCTGGGCACATACAACGCACAGTCGCTGTACCCGCTGGTGCTGGAAGATTTTGCCGCACTTCACAAACGGCACGGTTGGGGCGCCAATCTTTTTTATCACCTGTCCGCAGTCGAAGGGATACATCCAACCTATGTCCAGGAATTGCTGACGTCGGATCGGTATGCGCCGGATGAAATACTCTCCGCGCTCAAATATCTGAGCGGCACGGAGGCGCGTTCATATAGTCCGGATGCGCTGGGGGCGGCGGTGCGGGGTGCCGATACGGGCGGCGAGGGTACTTGGCACGCAGGCGGATGGGCACAGGGCAAGAGCGTGCTGATCATCGGCGCGGGGGCTTCGACCGCGCAACACATGGGAGCCATCGAACAATACGTCCGGCGCAAGCAGCCACTGGTGTTATGCCTGAACATCAATCGTGCAGTGCCGACCGATCTGGTGAGCGCTTATGTGGCCTGCCACGAGTCGCGCATCCTGATCGAGGCACACCATTATCGCGATCTGGGCAAGCCGGTTATCCTTCCCCTGGCTCGCGTTCCGGGGGGGGTGCAAGCCTTGCTGAAGGATGTGAAGGTGCTGGATTACGGGCTACGCCTATCTGACAAACGCGTCGAAGTGGGCGATACGGGCTGCGTGTTGCCCGCGACATTGGCAGCTGCTTACGCCATCGCGCTGGCCACGGCGGCGGGGGCTGAGCGGATATTGATGACGGGCTTTGACGGCTATGCGGCAGGCGATCCGAGACAGGAAGAGATGATCGAGGTGCTGGAACAATATCAACGTGTGGATAAGGTCATCCCGATCATGGCGATCACGCCGACAACTTATCCCATCATGCAGCGCTCGATATACGAGCCTGGTCTTTGAAAATGAGAGGCGGAGTGCAAACAATGAGCAGATTCGAAGTCTTGCGCGACCTGTTGTCGCGCGGTAAATATTTCAAGCTGGTATGCGGTGCAGGCAATGAGAACGCCGAAGAAGTCAAGCGGCTGGCGCTGGTGTATACCCTGGCGGGTGCAAACGGGTTCGATGTTTCTGCGACGCCCAAGGTCGTGGAGGCGTGCATGGAGGGGATAGACCTGGCTTACCGTCATGCGGGCGAACTGGGCAGGGAGATACCGCTTCGCCCATTCATTACGGTAAGCGTGGGGATGCCGGGAGACCACCATGTACGCAAGGCATACATCGTCGATGACTGCGTCGAATGCGGCAAGTGCATCCCCGTATGCCCCACCGATGCGATTCCTGCGGACTACAACATCATTCGCGAGAAATGCATCGGCTGCGGAAATTGCGAGGCGGTCTGTCCGCCCAAGGTGGCCGCGGTGCGTTACGAGCACAACGACAAGGCCTTGAGCGAGATACTGCCGCTATGCCTGAAGGCTGGTGCGGAGAACATTGAGTTGCATGCCGCTGTGCCGGGTGACGACAAGATACTGGAGGAGTGGAAGATGGTGAGCGATGCGCAACCCGATAACTTCGTTTCGATGTGTCTGGACCGGCACCACCTCTCGAACATGCACCTGATCGAACGCATCCGTGCGGCACGTGAGATCGCGGGTGAACGCACCATGATCCAGGCCGATGGGGTACCCATGAGCGGCGGCGCCGATGATTTCAACACGACGCTGCAGGCTATTGCGATTGCCGATGTGATCCAGAAGAATCTCAAGTCGAAAGACAAGGCCTTCAGGAACATACCCATCCTGCTCTCCGGCGGCACCAACGGCAGGACCGCCGAGATGGCGAGGATGTGCGATGTGCCCTATCAGGGCGTTTCGATCGGCACCCATGCGCGCAAGATCATCAAAGCATGGATCGGCGAGCCGGACTTCGAGAACAACATGAATGCGATCCGCGCTGCGGTTGAACCTGCGGCTGATCTCGTAGAGCGAAGCCTCGTCCCATGACCGCACTGTACGCGAACGGGGCATTGTTGCTGGAGCGTCCGGAAATGGTGCTGCTGGATAAAGACGGCACCCTTATCGACATTCATCACTACTGGACTTCGATGATCCGTCTGCGTGCCCGGCTGATCGTTGAGCAGTGGTTCAAGGGGCGGGCTGATGCGGAGGACGTGGAGCGCAACCTGATCGAGGCGATGGGTGTGGATATTGCCAGCGGCAGGATGAAACCCGAAGGGCCGGTTGGCGTCAAACCCCGCCCGTTTATTGTCGGCGTGGCCACCGTCACAGTGTGCAAGGCGGGCGTGGAGATGGACGATGCGCGCATGGAGGCGCTCTTTGCCGAAATTGACCGACGGACGGCGGCGGACCTGCTGCCTTTGCTCAGGCTTTTGCCCGGTGTGAAGGAGCTTCTGGAAGCCTTGCGTGCCAGCGGAGTTGCCGCTGTCGTCGTCTCAACCGATATCACCAGCCGTGCCACATCGGCCATGCAGGCTCTCGGCATCGCGCAATATTTTGCGGCCATTATCGGCGGAGATGCAGTGTCGCATACCAAGCCAGCCCCCGATCTTGTTCAGGCCGCGCTGACTCCCGGCAGATGCAGTCCATCCCGTGCGGCAGTGATCGGCGACCATCCGGTGGACATCCAGATGGGACACAATGCCGGCTGTGCCGCCAATATTGCGGTCTTGACAGGGCTGTCCGATGCCGGCGCTTTCGCCGGACTGGGGTGTATGCTGGTCGATGATTTAACTTACGTTACGGTGAGGTGAAGAAATGCTGATTCGATCGCCCATGCGCGAAAAACTGGCTCGCGGTGAATCTGTCATCGGAACATGGAACACCCTGGCATCTCCCTTGGTTACCGAGGTGATGGCGCAGGCGGGATTCGATTTCCAGATTATCGACCTTGAGCACGGGCCATTTATTCTGGATCAGGTGCATCTGCATGTCTCGGCGTGCGAGAACGGTAGCACCTGTTCGCCTCTGGTGCGCATCCCGGCCAACGAGGCATGGATGGCGCTACAGGCGCTGGATCAGGGCGCGCACGGTGTGGTGGTTCCGCATATACAGGACAGACAAGGGGCGCTCAAACTGGCGCAGGCGATCAAGTACCACCCGGATGGCATGCGCGGCTTCACCCCCTTTTCCAAGGCGGGCGGTTTTTCAAACCAGCTCACGGCGAAATATGTACGCACGGCCAACCAGGAAACCGTGGGAGTCGCCATCGTCGAATCGCTCGCAGGCTTGAACAATGTGGAAGAGATCGCGGTACAGGAGGGGATCGATGTGGTCTATTTCGGAGCTTACGATCTTTCACAGGCGCTGGGGCATCCGGGTGAGCCGCGGCATCCGGAGGTCGTGTCAGCCATCCGTCAGGGCGCAGAACGGGTTCAGCGATTCGGTAAATACGCGGGCGGATTCGTGCCCCAGTCGAAGGATGATGTCAAATGGCTGCTCGATCTCGGCATGCGCTTTATCACCTATGAGGTCGACAGCTCCATCCTATTTCGTCATGTAAGAGACCTGCGTGACTGGTTTGCCATGGAGACTGCTAAATGAGCGCCAGCAGACCCAAGACTGTTGCACTGATCCCGGCACGCCTGCAATCCTCCCGCTTGCCGCGGAAGGCGCTGGCAGACATCCACGGAATTCCCATGATCGTGCATGTCTACAAGCGTTGCCTGCTGGCGAAGAATCTTGATGAGGTCTATATCGCGACCGACAGCGACGAGATCCGTGCTGTGGTAGAAAGCCACGGCGGGCGCATCATCATGACAGCGACCACCCACGAGACCGGAACGGATCGCATCGCTGAGGCGGCGAAAGATCTGGACGCCGAGATCGTGGTCAACGTCCAGGGTGACGAGGCATTGGTAAATCCGGAATATATCGACCGTGCAGTGGCTGCGTTATACGATGATCCGACCGCGGAAGTTGCCATTCTGGTTAATCCCTTCGACAAGCGTCATTCCGTTTCGGATATCAAGGCGGTGCTGAATGAACACGGGGATGTGATGTACTTTTCCAGGGCCGATATCCCGTCGGATGCGCGCACACCCAATCCGCCCATGCTCAAGGCATACCACATCGTGCCGTTCCGCAAGGAATTCCTGCTGCGTTACGCGGCATGGGACAAAGGCGTACTGGAGCGCATCGAGTACAATGAATATTTGCGAATTCTGGAAAAGGGCTATCGCATCCGGGCCGTGCGCGTGGAGAGCGATGCCCTCAGCGTGGATACGATCGAAGACCTCGAATATGTACGCAAGAAAATGCTGACGGACCCATATTTTTTCAAGTATGGTCGCTCCTGATCGGCGTGGAAAGAAGTGGAGAGCATGAATCGTCAGCCGGGAGGAGCCGAAAACAGGGAATGCCTGATGAGGTGTGTTTATGCCGGGTGATGCCGGCATGACGCTGGACCTTACCGGGCGTACGCCGCTCAGCCCGGATCATGCCAAGATGCTGAATGCGCTGGCGGTCGAGTTGCGCCCGCGCATCGTAGAGCTGGTGGACCAGCTTTCGCTGAAGCGTGTGGATGATATTGACTGGTGGGTGACACCGCTGGCCAGCAGGAACCCATTTGCCAGCCGGTTATTCCTGAGTGGTTGCCGTATCGCCTTGCTGGACAGTCTGCTTGCGATGCACAAGGTGCCGGCCGAGGTGTGGGTTGATTCACCGGCAATGGCGGATCTGGCATCGCGTTTGGGAAGCAGGCATGGAGTCAGGTTGCGAGTCAGGATCACTTGGAGCCAGTATCTGCGTGACGCTGTGTGGCATCCCGCCAGGAACCTGCTGACATCCCTGTTTCATGCTGTGATGCAGTTTACCTGCGCAAAACTGCTGCTGCCGCACCCGGCTACTCCCAGCGGTTTTCCGCTGGTTCTGGTGGATACTTTCTTGTACTCAGGCAGCGTTCGGGATGGCGTTTTCCATGACAGGCACTTTCCCGGCATCGCAGAATACCTTACGGTTGAGGAACTCGCGCGGCTGCGATATTTCCCGACTTTCTACAAAGTGCGGAACTACGCCAAGGCTTTTTACCGGCTGCGTGGATTGAGGGGAAGTTTCCTGTTCAAGGAAGATCATCTTCGTTTGTGCGACTATTTCTATGCGTTTGGCCATGGCTTCAGGGTTGGGCGTATCAGGCAGGGCGAGACATTGATGCTGAACGGACTGGCGTTGAATGCGCTCATGCGCGAAGAGCTTCGGCGCGGGTGGATGTGGCCGAGTGCGATAGAAGCTTTGCTCAAGTACCGCGCCATCCGCCAGATGAGCGAGGCGGGCATCAGGATAGAGCGCGTACTGGACTGGTTCGAGAATCAGGACATTGATCGTGGTGCGAATGCTGCATACCGCCGATATTTCCCGGATGCGGAAGTAGTCGGCTATATCGGTTACGTCGCCTCGCAGCATTATCTTTGCATGTACCCAAGTCCGGCAGAAAAGACGGCCCAAGTTCTTCCGACGAGACTCGCTGTGATGGGGCAAGGCTTTGTCGATATCATCCGGGAGTTCTGTCCTGATTTTGTGGTTGATGTCGCACCGGCGCTGCGCTATGCAGAACAGGCTACTTCCAGTGGTCGGGTGCCGGCAGGGGATGCACTGACCATCCTGGTTGCATTGCCGGTGGTGCGGCAGGAAGCACTGGAGATAATGGAGGCGATCCGCCTTATGCTGCAAGGAATTGCAGGCACGCCTCTGTCGGCAGGCAAGGTACATGTGTACGTCAAACCCCATCCTGCGAGTGACATCCCGAGGGGAGATACGCTTGGCCTTGCCTCGGATTCCGGCATGGACGTGACTTGGGTGAGCGACAGGCTGGATAGACTCTTGTTGCAAGCAGATGTGCTGGTCAGCGCTGCTTCCAGCGCATGTTTCGAGGCTTTAACGATGGGGGTTCCGGTGGTTGTCTTCGGCAGCAGCCATGGGTTGACCTGCGTTCCAATCCCGTCGGCAGTCTCGCAGGAGCGCTGGCAAGTTTGTTATTCATGGATGGAAATGCTGTCGGCCATCATTGCGTTCCGGGCGGATCGTGGGGCGGATGCCACAAAGCACATCGAGGCAGGAAAGCAATTGCGGCAACGATACATGGAAGCTGTCAGCAAGATAGAGGTGCGACGTTTAGTAATTGGCATTGAAGCGAAAGACAATTGGGGGGTGCCAGCATGAAACTCTTGGTAAAGGAGAACAAAGGCTATCTGATACTTGTCGGGGCTCTCATGTTGGCGTTGATGTTTTCCGGATGGAGGACTGTCTACTACCAGTTCATGGGGAATCGGAGTGCTTCCCTAGTGGATTTTCTATTCGTGCTCGCTTTGGCATTGCTTTATCACAGGTCGATTCCAAAGTATGGATACATCTATCCGCTAAGGCAGCTCTCCAAGCTATGGTACCTGTGGCTGCCGCTTGCACTGATGTTTTCGCTATATACCAATGAGGCCGCGCCAGCTAACTTGGCTTCATCGATTACGCGGTATGCCCTGGTTGCTTTGAGCTTCTATATGCTGGGAACTGCATTGGTGCTGAGCAAGGCTCCCAAGGAACGCCTCTTGATTTATCTGCTGGGGCTGGCTCTTGCAGTCATCTCTTTTTATATCCTCGTCTATGTATTTACGCGGTTTATTTATTGGAAACCGTTCATATACGGAGCGGGCACTCCGTTGACGGGCTGGACACCTGCATTGAACTATCCGTTTGGGAGTCCGGCCCATGCCGGACTGTTCCTGTTGCTGAATCTCATACTCGGCGTCGGCGTGGCGCTGACTTTGAGGAAGTATTACCTACTCTATTTCATGGTTCCGGTCTCGGTTCTGGAGATCTTTCAAACAGGCTCGCGCTCGGTGGCGTTGTTCTTTGTTATGGGAATGATAGCGTTCTTTGTTCTGATTTTGTTACGCGGATGGTTGCTGAAGATGCCTGTTATAAAAGAGCTGACATATTTGTTGCTGAGCGGACTGGTAGCAGCCATCCTGCTTTTCTTTTCCATGGATATGGAGGGGGAGCGGGCGCTGTCCATCTTCAGCTATAACCCGATGCAATTGGTATCTGGTGAGGCAGACGAATATCGGGCTAATGCATGGCGGATGGTATCCGCCACAGAGTCTGGCGCTGCAGGAAGAGCGGCCTTCGGCATGCACAATGCCTATTTTGACTTATGGTTAAGTTGGGGCAAGCTAGCAGCGGTGAGTTTCGTGATTTTCTTGCTGGTCATGGTTGGTATTGCGACTATGCTGTTGTGGAGTAACAGGCATGAAGAGTATTTTTTCTCTATGGCATCTTTCCCGGTTGGGCTTGGTGCTGTGATAGGGGTCATCTATGCTAATCTATTGATGCACCTTAAATTTATTTGGATATACTTCGGATTGATTCTTTCGCTTCATCTCGCCGTCCGCAAGGACTCCTGATTATTATGATTCGCTATGATGCCCTAACTGGCATACGTTTCATCGCTGCATTTGGCGTATTTGTTGCGCATTTTGGCCATTTTGATTTTGGAGCACAGGGGGTTTCGCTATTTTTCGTGCTTTCCGGCTTCATCCTCCAGAAGGTTTATACCGAAAGACATAACTCTTTCAAGCAGTTCTACTTGGCCCGCTTTGCCCGGATTTATCCGGCCTATTTCTTTTCCCTCCTCATCGCATTGCCAGTATCCTGGCATATCATCCAAAGGCATGACCATCCTATGGTATTTATGGCATCCGTGATTTCGATGCTTCATGCTTGGGATCCAACAACGGCACATTATTGGAATGGCCCTTCATGGTCGCTTTCTGCAGAAGCGTTATTCTATTTCCTTTTCCCATTAGTATTGCCTGTTGCTAATGCAATGAAAACAAGGGCGCTGATTGTGGCGATAGTCTTCCTATGGGTAATCCAAACAACTATTCAACTGACAGGGGATTACTCTGATAGCGGGCAATTCATTTCAAAATTCCCGCTATTGCGATTACCCGAATTCTTGATTGGCATAGCATTCGGACGTTTGCATGGCATTGCTTTCCAGGAAAAAATGCCTTGGGTGCTGCCAGTTTCGGTTGGACTGATCGTATTGGCCATTTTGTTCATGCCAACCTCTCATACCCAAACAGCTCTTGCTCCTATTTATGGCTTATTGCTGATAGGGTTAACGACACATACGGGATTTTTATCAAACAAGATAATGGTGCTTCTTGGAGAGGCCAGTTATTCTTTTTACCTGCTGCATGCGCCTTTAATGTATTGGGCTCTTGGATTGGAAAAATTTGTTATTGGGCCGATACCAATATTCATCAAAGCACCAATTTTGTTCATTTTGACACTTGGCTTAGCGCTCTTTTCATTGATATATGTAGAAAGGCCGGATCGAGCATGGTTGCTCTCAAGAGCAACTGGGGCAAATGGATAGTAATTAAGTAATGGGCGGATTAAGAAAAGCGAATCATCATTTCGGTGAAAAATTTGAGAATATCAGTTGTCATCCCTACCAAAAATCGTCCGACCGATTTGTTGAAAGCGGTCGCTTCCGTGATTTCGCAGAATCGTGTGCCAGACCAACTGATCATGGTCGACCAGAGCGATAGCGATGCTTCTCGCGCAGAAATCGAGGACATGGTGAGCGGCGCGGCGCGTCCGATACAACTCGTCTACGTTTACGATACCGGTATCAAAGGTTTGGTACACGCGAAGCAGGTTGGTGTATCCAAGTCGGACGGCGACGTGGTCTGTTTCCTCGAAGATGACGTGGTGCTCGAACCGGATTACACCAAACAGATGGAGCTGGCTTTTGAGAATCACCCGGCAATGATGGGCTGTTGCGGCGTGATGACCAACCTGCCCGAGTTGCCATCCAACTACGTGCTGTTCTTCCATCTGTTCCATCGCGGCATCTTTCACGATTTCAGAGTGGGGGTGCACGGACATCTGGCGGGCATGGATGATGGACTGATCCCGAGCCGATATTTGAGCGGTGGCACCTCCGCGTTTCGCAAGGACGTGTTCGGACAGGTTCCCTTCGATCTGGCAAACGGGTTCTTCATGCTTGAGGACATCGATTTCTCGATGCGCGCAGTAAAAGCATTTGGTGATTGTTTCTATATTAATCCGGCGGCACGTCTGGCGCATTACATGTCGCCAGTGAATCGCGCGGTGCTGGGAAACAAATATAGACGCAAGCTGAGGGAGTTTTTGGTGTTCTATAAGAAGCATGGAACTGGGGTCACTCAATTGGCGGCGCTGATATGGCTTCTGGTCGGACTATGGGCAGAGGCGATGCTGACTTCGTTGCGGACCCGAAACCCAAGTCCCTTGGCTGGATATATCCGCGGCGTTTTGGATGGGCTATGTTGGACAGTGCGCAACGAAGAAGCGGTTAGCTGATCATGATAGTCGCGGTCACGGGCGGGACAGGTTTCATAGGCAAGAGACTGGTCGAGCGGTTGGTCGCGCGCGGTGATGTCGTGCGCATGATCACGCGTCAACCCGCTCCGCCTGAGAAGCCACCCCTTGTCGAGGTATGCGAGTACGATCTGCTGACGGCGGGAGTCGCTGACCTGGCTGAGGTCCTTCAGGGTGCGGAGGTACTCTATCATTGTGCCGGGCAATTGGCTGATGTGCGCACCATGCGGGCATTGCATGTCGACGCCACGCGCAAAATGATCGAGGCGGCCTCCGGCCGAGTCGGTTGTTGGGTGCAACTGAGCAGCGTCGGCGTGTATGGTTCGGTGAACAACGGCGTCGTGACCGAAGAATCTGCGCTCCATCCGCGCGGCGAGTATGAGACGACCAAGACCGACGCGGATCTGCTGGTGATCGAGGCCGCAAACGCGGGGCGTATCCGCCACTCGATCTTGCGACCTTCGAATGTATATGGTGCCGGGATGAGCAACAGATCGCTATACAGCCTGATCGAGATGATACATCGCGGATGGTTTTTCTTCATCGGTACACCGGGTGCCTCGGCCAATTACATACATATCGACAATGTCGTCGATGCATTGCTGATGTGCGGAACCCTGCCGCAGGCCATTGGACAGACCTACAACGTGTCGGATCGGCGCACCATCGAGCAGTTCGTTGCCGTGATCGCGCATTCGCTGGGTAGAGAAACGCCACGCCTGAGAGTGCCGGAACAACTCATTCGTCCCATGGTCAAGCTGCTCGGCAACTTTCCCGGCATTCCCCTCACAGAGGCGCGGGTGGACGCGCTGACTGGGCGTGCGATTTATTCGACCGAGAAGATCGAGCGGGAACTTGGCTATATGCACCGGGTTTCCATGGAAGAAGGACTGGCCGATCTGGTCAGATTCTGGCAAAAGGCTGGGATGATATGAGCGCAATGCAGAAAGTTGGAGGGGATGAAACGGGAAGCCTGCGTGGGGCGCGGATCGCGCGCATCTCGACTGTTCCGTTCTTTGTTGTTTCGCAGCTCAAGCATCAGATCGAATCGCTGGCGGCTGGTGGCGCGTGCGTGACGGTGGTGACAAGTGCCGGACCCGAGTTGGAGGTGTTGCAGGCATTGCCTGGCGTTGCATGCATGCCGATAGATATTCCGCGATCCATCGCGCCGTGGCGCGATCTTCTAGCGCTGATTCGGCTATGGAGTTTCTTTAGGCGAGAGCGGATCGAAATCGTCCATTCCACCACTCCCAAGGCCGGATTGTTGGCGGCTGTCGCCGCATTCATGGCCGGTGTGCCGATACGTCTGCATACCTTCACTGGACAACCGTGGGTCGGTATGCGGGGTATCAAGCGCTGGCTTGCATTTGCGAGCGACCGTGTGATCGGTCGACTGAATACGCATTGTTATGCGGATAGCGTGAGCCAGCGCGAGTTCCTGATCCGGAACGGGGTGCTAGGGCCGGAGCGCATATCGGTTATCGGTGCGGGTTCGTTGGCCGGGGTGGACATCAGACGTTTTGACAGAGTTCGATTCCAAGAGCTGCAGCGGCAGACGATCCGGCAATCGCTGGACATTCCGCCGGATGCCGAAGTCTTGTTGTTCGTCGGGCGCATAACGCGGGACAAGGGGGTGAACGAGTTGCTGGAAGCATTCTCAGCTCTCAAAGCGGAAGGCAGTCATGCTCATCTTGTATTCGTCGGTCCGTTCGATTCGGACACTGGCGTTTCTGGGAGCATCTCTCCGCATCAGATAAGCGCGATTCGCGATACCCACTTGGTCGGATACAGCGAATGCCCGGAACAATACATGTCGATCGCAGACATCTTGTGTCTGCCCAGCTATCGCGAAGGTTTCGGGACTGTGGTGATCGAGGCTGCAGCAATGGGCTTGCCCACAGTCGGAACGAATATATACGGGTTGTCCGATGCGATAGAAGATCGCAAAACCGGGCTCCTCGTGGCGGTGCAGGACGCCGGGGCACTTCACGATGGGCTGGCAATGTTGCTTGCGGATGTTGCACTGCGGGAGGGGATGGGGCGGGCCGCCAAGCTGCGTGCAGCGGACAGGTTCGCTGCGGATGACGTGAATGCAGGAGTGGCCAAAGAATATCTTCGACTATTACAGGGCCGGATGGTGTCATGACAAGATTGCTGGTTACCGGCGCCAACGGTTTTGTTGGCCACACGTTGTGCCGTCAAGTTGTAGCACAAGGATTCCGGGTGCGGGGAGCGACTCGAACGGCCTGCCCGATGGGCAACGGTGTGGAAAATGTCGGCGTATGTGCTCTCGGCAAAAGTACAAATTGGATCGCTGCA